>RCMZ01000411.1_pt1 | contig 23927 bp, 22 predicted proteins | sample 2041141 | NCBI WGS metagenome assembly RCMZ01 (sample SAMN09708263, study PRJNA481090) | Wastewater metagenome, whole genome shotgun sequencing project. | biome: sewage; isolation source: Davis station wastewater (DW) | place: Antarctica: Davis Station | collected 2010-03-01
TTTGCTTGCGCGAAAGAGAAAGTAACCAAAGAGAAAGCGCACCCGGCATCCGGGTTTCGCTGCGCGAAACTTCCCTCGCTTCGGCACTGTTCCGAGGGTCGTCACGGTGGGCCATCCCTGGCCCATCGTTCCTCATTTGGCATCCATGCCAAATGCCCCTCTCCACAGCACCTCCACTCGGCCTCCTGACGGGACCAGGGGACCGAGGCGCCGGCGAGAAATGTGGAAGCGGTCTTGACCGCCCCGCGTTCTGGCGCCGGAGTGCAATACCCAACCTATTTAATCCAGTTCCCACCCAATTCGCGGGCGATGGCCTGGGCGCTTTCCTGCAGGGATTCGCGAAAGCGCTCGCGCGCCACCGGGCTGTCCATCACGCTTTCCGGGCCGGACAGGTTGATCGCCGCCACCACTTCGCCGAGGTGGTTGTGGATGCCGCAGGCGATCGCCACCGAATAGTCTGAGCGGTGCAGCACCCAGCCTCGCTCGCGGTCCTTGAGGATCAGTTGCTGCAGTTCCGGCAGGGTTTTCGGTGCCGGCGGTGGGTAGTCATCCAGGCGCACGTGCTGGTACAGGTTGTCCAGCGCGGCCGGGCTCAGGCCGGTCAGCAGCACCCGGCCCATGGCCGTGCAATGACAGGGGATGCGCGTGCCGATGGGAATGTTCACCGACAGACGCTGGGCGGCAAACGCACGGTAGATGTACAGGCTGTCGGTCTGCTCGCGAATGCTCAGGTGACAGGACAACGAGGTGCGGTCGCGCAGGGCATTGAGGTGCGGCAGGGCGATGTCGACGATGTCGCGGCTGGCCAGATAACTGAAGCCGTCGGACACCACCTGGGGGCCCAGTTCATAGGTGTTTTTCGCCAGCTTGCGCAGGTAGCCCATCTCGTTGAGCGTATGCACGATGCGGTAGATCGCCGAGATGCTCAGGCCCAGGCGCTCGGCGATATCGCTCATGCCCAGGGTGCGTTGCTGGGCACTGAACATTTGCACAATCGCCATGCCGCGCTGCAGCGCGGGCACGCGGTAGTCGTTTTCCTGCGTGAGTGGTTCATCGTTGTTCATGCTGCTCTCCACGCTGCCGGCCGGGGCCGGCAGCGCTGCTTGAGGTGAGGGCATTGCCGCGTCTCAGAGCAAGGCGTCGATGCCCGCCGGCTGGCCGCCGAACTCGGCCATGGCATCCAGCAGGGCATCCCAGAAGTAGCTCAACGAGGCGCGGTCGCAGAGGATCTGCAGGCACGGCAGCTCGCCTTCCGGCAGGTTGATGATGATCACGTTGATCCGCGCCGCCGAGGTCTGCGCCACGGCGCCCACTGGGAAGGCGGCCGGCCGCAGGTCGACCCCGCACAGCTTGGCCAGCACCTCGGGGCCGCAGGCGCCGGTAAGCAGCAGCCAGGCGTGGCTGTCCTGGCGTGGCAGCAGGTAGTTGGCCTGCTCGCTGAATTGCCAGTCGGCTTCCTCGCGGGCGATACGGGCCCCGGCGTCGCGCAGGCCGCCGAGCAGCAGGTATTCGTTTTGCGACAGGCGCGCAACGTGACAGCCATCGGCCTGAGTCAGCGCCTGATTGGGTGCTGCCGGCAACTGGTAACCCTTGGCGCTCAGGTACTCGGCGGCCTGGGCACCGCGAAAGCCGACGCGCGCCAGGTTGGTCAGGTCGATCAGGGCGCTGCGTTGCAGTTGCGCGCTTTCCGCGTGTTCGCCGTAGTGCGCGACGATCACGCTGTCGCCCAGGCGACCGAGCGTGGCGTGGGCATGGCGGCGATACAGCGGGCTGCGTTCAGCGAAGTCGTGGGCGTGCAGAGTGGTCATGATCACAGCTCCTGGCGTTGGGTTTGCGGGTCGAAGAACGGCAGGCTGACCACCGTGGCCTGCACCTCACGGCCGCCTTCGACGCGGATCGGTAGTGTGCTGCCCGGCGTGCTCTGGGAGAACGCGCAGTAGGCCAGGCCGATGATCTGGCCGAGGGTCCGCGAGTATTCGCAGGAGGTAACGTTGCCGCTGATGTCGGCGCCGTTGAGCACCAGATGGCCCTCCAGGGGCTTGGGCGAATTGGCCGGCAGGACAAAGCCCACCAGCTTGCGCTTCATCGGCTGTGCTTCGAGGATATCCACCGAACGCTTGCCGACGAAGAACGGCTTGCTACGGGCAATCGCCCAGCCCATGTCGATCTCGGCCGGATGGGTCATGCCGTCGGTGTCCTGGCTGATGATCACGTGGCCTTTTTCCAGACGCAGCAGACGCTGGGTTTCGACCCCGAACGGACGAATGTCGAAGTCCTTGCCGGCGGCCATCAGGGCATCCCACAAGGCTTCGCCGTAGCGCGCCGGGACATGGATTTCGTAGCCCAGTTCGCCAACGAAACCAACCCGCAGCAAGCGCGCCGGCAGACCGGCGACGGTGCCCTGGCGCACGCCCAGGTAAGGGAAGGCGGCGGCCGACAGGTCAACGTCGCTGCACAGCTTGGCCAGTACCCGGCGTGCATCCGGGCCGGCCAGGTTGACGGCGGCCAGCGCCGCGGTGACGTTGGTGATGTCGACGTTCAAGCGCCATTGCGCATTCCACTGCAGCATCTGCTGGTAGATGCGGTCGACGCCGCTGGTGGTGGCGGAGAGGTAGAAGTGGTTGTCGGCGAAGCGCGCGCACACGCCATCGTCGATCACCACGCCGTGCTCATTGGTCATCAGCGCGTAGCGCGAGCGGCCCACGGGCTGCTTGGTGAAACTGAAGGTATACAGGCGGTTGAGCAGTTCGGCTGCATCCGGGCCGCGCACATCCAGGCCGCCGAGGGTCGACACGTCGATCAGGCCGACCTTGCTGCGCACGTGCAGGGCTTCGGCCTGCATGCAGGCTTCGCGGGCCTCCGGCTTGCCGTAGTAGGCCGGGCGCTGCCAGACGCCGGCGGGCATCATCTTGGCGCCCAGCTCAAGGTGGCGCTGGTGCATGGCGGTCTGCCGGTACGGGTCGAAACCGCGGCCGGCAACGTGGGCGAGTTTTTCCGCCACAAACGGCGGGCGGGCGGTGGTCACCCCGGTTTCGCTGACGCTGCGGTTGGTCGAGGCGGCCACCAGACGCGCGGTCGGCAGGGCCGAATGGCGGCCCTGGGACGGGCCCATGCCGACGGTGGAGAAGCGCTTCACCAACTGCACATCGCGGTAGCCATGGCGGGTGGCGTTGATGATGTCGCGCACTTGCAGGTCTTCATCGAAGTCGACGAAATCCTTGCCCTGCGGGTGGGGGAAAATCGGCCAGTCAAAGTTGACCCGCGCTTCGGCGACGAACTCGGCCTGCACCGGCTCGGCTTGCAGACCGAGGCGGGCGCAGGCGGCGGCGGCCACCTGGGCAGCTTCGCTCAGCAGGTTGCCGAGGTGGTGCCGGCCGTTGACCGAGCCGGTAACGCTGAGGTTCTGCGGCAGGCCGCTCAAGGCGAAGGCGGCCTGGCTGTCGTCATAGCTGAGCTTGCCACCGGCCTGGCACAGCAGTTGGTAGACCGGCATATAGCCGGCGGACATGCACAGCAGGTCGCAGTCGAGCTGGGTGCCGCTGCTGGCCACTTCGCCTTTGCCGGTGATGCGCCGCAGGTCGACGCCAGTGATGTGGCGCATGCCCTTGCCGTGCAGCGCTTCGTACACCGTGCTGCTGCTGTGCAGGGGGATGCCGCGGGTCTGCAGGGCGGTAATCAGTTGGCCATCGTCAGGCTGGGCGCGCATGTCGATCACGGCGGCCACTTCGACGTGCTGTTCGTGCAGGTCGAGGGCGGCCAGGTAGCCGTCGTCGTTGCCGGTCAGGACCACGGCGCGCTTACCCGGCTTGACCGCGTAGAGCTTCATCAGGCGCTGGGCGGCGCTGGCCAGCATCACGCCCGGCAGGTCGTTGTTGCGAAACACCACCGGCTGGTCGAAGGCCCCGGAGGCGACGATGCATTGCTTGGCGCGCACCTTGTACAGACGGTTGTGCTGGATCACCGGCAGGAAGTTGTCGGTGAACCAGGCGTTGCAGGTGGCGTCCTTGAGGATGCGGATATTCGGATGACCTTCCACGGCCGTCAGCAGGGCGTGGCGCAGGGCGTCGGCGCGCTGGCCGGCAATGTCGAAACGGGCCCAGGCCAGGGCGCCGCCGAGGTAGGACTGCTGTTCGACCAGCAGCACCTTGGCCCCGGCATTGGCGGCATTCAGGGCAGCGGTCAGGCCGGCCGGGCCGGCGCCGACCACGGCGATATCGACAAACAGAAAGGCCTTGTCGTGGTACTCGGGCTGGTAGTCCAGCGCCAGCGCACCGAGGCCGGCCTTCTTGCGGATGATCGGCTCCCAGACTTTCCACATGCCCTTGGGCTTGTAGAAGGAGCGGTAGTAGAAACCCACCGGCATAAACTTGGAGAACTTGCCGAGCAGGGCGTCGCGGTCGTTGTCCAGCGAGCCGGCGAAGTTCTGGCCGCTGACGCTGACCCCGGCGGCCAGTGGCTGCAGGTCGGCGAGCACGTTGGGTTCGCTGGGCAGTTGCACCAGGGTGTTGGCGTCTTGCCCGGCCATGGTCAGCGGGCCGCGCGGGCGGTGGTACTTGAACGAGCGCGAGAGCAACCAGCGGCCGTTGGCGAGCAAGGCGCTGGCGATGCTGTCGCCCTGCAAACCCTGGTAGGGCTTGCCGTCGAAACTGAAATTGAGCGGCTGATCGCGGTCGATCAGCAGGCCCATCGGTGTGGGTAGGCGGCTGAACGAAGTCATGCGACGACCTCCTGAGGCTTGGCTGGCGCGCTGAACTCGACGCGCTGGGTGAAGATGTCCTTCGCATCGAAGGTGCGGATGATCTCGTCGGTGACGGTGTGGCGCTCGGCGAGGAACCAGTAGCTGGAGGCGTTGTGCATCCACCACTCGATCACCAGGCCTGCGCGGTTGTCGGTGTTGAATACATAGTCGGCCCACTGGGCGTCACTGCAGGTGGCCGGGTCGGGCATCTGCTTGAGTTCGCCGCCGTAGGTGAATTCGCTGATATTGCGCGGGCCGTTCAGGGGGCAGGGCATGATCTTCATTGCGTGTTCCTCAGTGACTGGCTGCCGTGGCGCCCATTTCGTTGACCTGCTGGAAGGTGGAGAAACGCTCCAGCGCAAACGGCTTGATCAAGTCAGGCGTGCGACCGCCGCTGGCCACCAGTTCGGCCATGGTCTTGCCGCAGATCGGCGTGGCCTTGAAGCCCCAGGTGCCCCAGCCGGCATCCAGGTAGTAGTTGTCGACCGGCGACAGACCCATGATCGGGCTGTAGTCCGGGGTCATGTCGGTGATCCCGGCCCACTGGCGCATCAGCTTGGCGTTGGCCAGGAACGGGAACATCTCGATGGCGTGGGCCAGCAGGCCTTCCTTGAGTTCCAGGGTCGAGCGGGTGTTGTACAGCGGGTAGGGGTCGGAGCCGCCGCCGATCACCACTTCGCCACGGCCGGTCTGCTGCACGTAGCAGTGCAGGGCCGATGAACTCACCAGCGGGTCGAGGAAGGGTTTGAACGGCTGGGTCACCATCGCCTGCAGCGGGTAGCTGTGGATCGGCGCGCGGATGCCGGCCTTGGCCATCAACAGCGAGCTGTGCCCGGCAATCGCCTGCACCGCGCAGCCGCACTTGACCGTGCCACGGTTGGTTTTTACCGCGACGATCTTGCCGTGCTCGATCATCAGGTCCTGCACGTCGGTCAGTTGGTGGATCTCCACCCCGCGCTTGGCCGCCTGCTTGGCGTAGCCCCAGGCCACGGCGTCATGCCGGGCGGTGGCGCCGTCCATGTGCCACAGCCCGGCGAGCACCGGCAGGTGACCGGGGTCCATGTTCAGGGTCGGCACCAGCTCGCGGATCTGCTGGCGGTCGATCATCTCGGTACGCCCACCAAAGTGCTTGTTCACTTCGGCGCGCTGGCGAAAGGCGCGCACCGTGGCATCGGTGTGCGCCAGGGTCAGCTGGCCGCGCTCGGAGTACATGATGTTGAAGTCGAACTCGTTGGCCAGGTTCTGGAACAACTTCACCGACTCGCTGTAGAAGCGCACGCCTTCGCTGGTCAGGTAGTTGGAGCGGATCACCGCGGTGTTGCGCGCGGTGTTGCCGCTGCCCAGGTAGGACTTCTCCAGCACCGCGACATTGGTGATGCCGTGGTACTTGGCCAGGTAATAGGCGGTGGCCAGGCCGTGGCCGCCGCCGCCAATGATCACCACGTCGTAGGACGACTTGAGTTCACAAGGTGGCGGTAGGTCCACCTCGATCGGGTAGTCCGAGGACAAGCCATATTTCAGCAGGTTGAAAGGCATGTTGCCTCCGCTATGGCCGGCGCGGCCGCTGAGTTGAGCCGTTGCTGACGGGCTGCGGTCAGCGTGTTTTGCATCAGCAGGGCAATGGTCATCGGCCCGACACCGCCGGGCACCGGGGTGATGGCCGAGGCCACGGCGGCGACGCTGGCGAAGTCGACATCGCCGACCAGGCGGCTCTTGCCGTCTTCCTCGATGCGATTGATGCCGACATCGATGACCACCGCGCCGGGCTTGATCCAGCTGGCGTCGATCATGCGTGGGCGGCCGACGGCGGCGATCACGATGTCGGCCTGGCGGCACAGCGCCTGTGGGTTGAGGCTGCGCGAGTGGACGACGGTCACCGTGCAGTCGGCCTGCAGCAGCAGGGCGGCCATCGGCTTGCCGACGATGTTGGAACGGCCGATAACCACCGCATGCTTGCCACGCAGGTCGCCACAGGTCTGCTTGAGCAGGCGCATGCAACCGGCGGGCGTGCAGGGTGTCAGCACCGGACGGCCCTGGCTCAGGCCGCCGACGTTTTCGCTGTGGAAACCGTCGACATCCTTGGCCGGGTCGATGGCCTGCAGCACGCGGTTTTCATCGATGTGGGCGGGCAGGGGCAGCTGCACGAGGATGCCGTTCACCGTGGCATCGGTGTTCAGCGCCTCGACCACCGCCAGCAGTTGCTCGGCGCTGCAGTCGGCGGGCAGGCGGTGCTCCAGCGAGCGGATGCCGACTTCCTCGGCGCGCAGCACCTTGTTGCGCACATACACATGGCTGGCCGGGTCATCGCCGACCAGTACCACTGCCAACGCCGGCTCGATGCCCTGGGCGCGCAGTGCGCTCACCTCTTCGCGAACCTCGGCCACGACTTGCGCGGCGACGGCTTTGCCGTCGATCAATTGGGCTGTGTTCACCGGAAGATCACCGTTCTGCTGCCGTTGAGGAACACCCGGCGCTCAATGTGGAATTTCACGGCCTTGGACAGGGCCACCGTTTCCGTATCGCGACCGATGGCCACCAGGTCATCCGGCAGGTAGGCGTGGTCGACGCGCTGCACTTCCTGTTCGATGATCGGACCTTCATCCAGGTCGGAGGTGACGTAGTGGGCGGTGGCGCCGATCAGCTTGACGCCGCGATCCCAGGCCTGGTGGTAGGGCTTGGCGCCCTTGAAGCCGGGCAGGAACGAATGGTGGATGTTGATGGCGCGGCCGTTGAGCTGCTTGCACAGGTCGTCCGAGAGGATTTGCATGTAACGCGCCAGCACCACCAGGTCGGTCTTGGTTTCTTCGACGATCTTCAGCAGCTCGCCTTCCTGCTGGGCCTTGGTGTCTTTGGTCACCGGCAGGTAGATAAAGCGGATGCCTTCGCGTTCGGCCATCGGCCGCAGGTCCAGGTGGTTGGAGACAATCGCGGTGATGGTCATGTCCATCTCGCCCTTGTGGTAGCGGTACAGCAGGTCGCTCAGGCAGTGGTCGTACTTGCTCACCATCAGCAGTACGCGCATCGGCTTGGCCAGGCTGTGCAGCTCCCAGTGCATGTCGAACTTGGTGGCGATATCGGTGAAGCCCTGCTCGATGACGGCCAGGTCATCTTCATGGCCCTTGTTCAGGCGGAACACCGCACGCATGAAGAAGGTGCCGCTGAACTCATCGTCAAACTGCGCCATTTCACTGATGTAGCAACCGTTGTCGGCCAGGTAGGAAGTCACGGCGGCGACGATGCCGGAGGTGGCCGGGCAGCTGATCTTGATGATGTATTGGTTCTGGGTGTGTTGCATGTCGAGTCCTCTTGAGGTGGAGGCAGCTGGCGCAAGGAAAGTTCAGGGATGAAAGCCGGTTTTACCCGTGAAGAAAATTCACCGTCACGAATATAATATTCTTGCGGGTGTTTTTATAAGCGAACAATTCCTTCGCGTCCAGCGCCTTTTTGCTTTTTTATCCGAGCCAAAAAAATGCCCGGACGGATCAGGCCCAGGCAGCAGGGGTGAGCGCTGTGTGCGCTCAGCGCTTCAGCTGTGGATCAGGCGCGCGCAGCGAAAGGGCGTTGGGTCGACCAGCGGCGGGCTGCCGTCGATCAGGTCTGCCAGCAGGTGGCCAGCACCGGGGGCTATGCCGAAACCATGGCCGGAGAAGCCGGTGGCCAGGTGCAAGCCGGGCAGGCTGGCGAGTGGGCCAATCACCGGCACGGCGTCCGGGGTGACATCCATCACCCCGGCCCAGGTTTGCTGCACCCGCAGGTTGCGAAAGAACGGGAAGGCCGCACTGAGCGCGTCCTGGGCTTCTTTGAGAATGGCCGCCGAGGGTTGCGGGTCGAGCACCCGGCAGCGCTCGAACGGGCTGGGTTGGTCCAGGGCCCAGCGGTTCGGCAGGCGGCATTCGTCGAAGAATGTCCGCCCAAATCGTAGGCGTAGCTCGCGGTACTGCTTGCCCAGAGCCGGCAGGAAGTCGTTGAAGTAACGCAGGCTGTCCGGGGTGATGGGGGCGATATTGGCGCTGCGCTGGGCGATGCTGTAGCCACCGTCGAGGCGTTTGCGAAAGGCGTAGTTGCCGGCCCCGACAGCGTGTTCCGGGCCGCCCGGCATCGGCTGGGTACGCAGCACCGAGGCGATCACTTTGAGCTGTGGCAGGCGAATGCCCAGGTTGCGGCAGAACAGCGACGACCAGGCGCCGCCGGCCAGGATCGCCGTCGAGCAGCGCAGCTCGCCGTGTTCGGTGATCACCGCGCGCACCCGCCCGGCCTGGGTGTCGATGCCGCGCACCGCGCAGTGGCTAAACAGGCGCGCGCCCTGCTGGCGGGCGGCGGCGGCAATCCGCGCGGTGGCCAGGTGCGGTTCGGCGCGCCCATCTAGGGTCGCGTGCAGGGCACCGGCCCAGCCACTGCACGCGCCTTCGGGCACCACCCGGCGCAGTTCGGCACCTTCGAGGATCTGCGCACGGGCGCCAAGCTGGCTGGCGGCCTGCAGCCACTGCGCCTGGTCGGCGAGCTGGCGCGGTGTTTCGCAGGCGTAGAGGATGCCGCTGCGGCGAAAGCCGAGGTCCTGCGGCAAGCGCGCTTGCCACTCATCCCACAGGCGCAGGCTGGCCATGGCCAGGGGCACTTCCGCCAGGTCGCGGCCCATGCTCCGGCACCAGCCCCAGTTGCGCGAGGACTGCTCGGCGCCGATGGTGCCTTTCTCCAGCAGCACCACGGCAATGCCACGGGCGGCCAGGCAATAGGCCGCGCACACGCCAATGATGCCGCCACCGATGATGGCCACGTCGGTGGCGGGGGGCAGTTGCCGGTCACTGCTGACGGACTCGATATGCGGATACATGGCAAACCTCGACGGATTGGAGTGCGCCTGAGCATGCCGCGCCGCTGTCGGCGTGCAACTTGCAACGTGCACCAGCGCCACGCGTTATCACCATGTGAGAAAAACCGATGCCAGCGCCTCCCGTCGCCGTCGATCTAGCCGCTCCCCGGGCGGCGCCCTTGCCGGGCACCCAGAGCCTGGAGCGGGCTTTCAGCCTGTTGCGCGCGATTGCCGCCGGTGGCGAGGCGGGCGTCAGCCTGCAAGCCTTGTGCGCGGCCAGCGACTGGTCGCGGGTGACGACCTATCGCTTGCTGCAGGCGCTGCGCCGCCAGGGTTTTGTGCGCAACGGCGCCCAGCGCGGGCATTACCTGCTCGGCTATGCCTTGTTCGCCCTCGGTGCCCAGGCTGGCAATGCCAGTGGTTTGCGCGAGTTGGTGCGGCCGGCTTTGCTGCGCCTGAGCGCGCGCTTTGGCGACAGTTTTTTCCTGCTGGTGCCCGACGGTTACCAGGTCATGTGCCTGGAGGTGCTGCATGGCGAGCAGCCGGTGCGCAGCTACAGCCAGGCCGTCGGTGGGCAGATCCCGATGGGCGTGGGGCAGGGCTCGCAGGTGCTGCTCGCCCATATGGGCAAACGCGAGCGGGCGGAGATTCTCCAGCACAATGCCGCGCAGTTACGCCTGGACTACGGCCTCGATGCCCAGCTGATCGCCGGCACCCTGGACAGTGTGCGGCGCCTGGGTTTTGCCTGTGGCCTGCCGGACCGGCGTTTGCCCGGCTACACCGGGCTGGCGGTGCCGATTGTCGATGCCGGTGGGCAGGTGCTTGGCGCCCTCAGTTGCGCGCTGGCGCGGCCACGGATGACGGCGGCGCGGCGCACGGCGCTGGCCGGGGCGATGGCCGAGGAAGTGCGCGGATTGTTGCTCAAGGCTGACGGCCTGCTGCGCCTGGAGCGGCCGCAGGCTTAGCTCGGAGTTTTTAATGGCTATGTCCCAAGAGTGTGTTGCCAAGACGATCAATCGTAGGTTGGGTTGAGGAGCCGCGCGACGAAGCCCAACGGCTCTGCCCCAATTGTTGGGCTTCGCTGCGCTCAACACCAACCTACCCACCTCATGTGCGCCGCGAAATACAGGGCTATCCAGGCCCGCCCCCCTTGCGACAGGTTATTGGGACATAGCCTGTTTAGTCGGTGCCGTAGTTCATGATCGACAGCAAACGGATCGGCACCTGCACCAGCTTTTCCGGGCCATGGGGCACCTCGCCGTCGAAGGTCAGGCTGTCGCCGGCCTGCATGGGATACAGCTGGTTGCCGTGGCGGTAGACCAGTTCACCTTCGAGCAGATGGAGGAACTCGGTGCCGGGGTGGGAGAAGGTCGGGAACTCTTCGCTGGCGTCGCCCATGTCGACCATATAGGCCTCGAAGGTCTTCTTCGGCCCGCGGGTGTGGTTGAGCAGGTGGTAGGTGTGGCCCTTTTCGGTGCCGCGGCGCACCACCTCCATGCCTTCACCGGCCTTGACCAGCAGCGCGCCGCTGCCTTGCTGGTCGTACTGGCTGAACAGCTTGGACATCGGCATGCCGAGCACGTCGCACAGGCGGCTGAGGGTGTCGAGGCTGGTCGACACCTGGGCATTTTCGATCTTGCTGAGCATGCCCTGGCTGATCCCGGCAATGCGCGCCACGTCGGCAATTTTCAGCTCCTGCGCCTGGCGCTGGCGTTTGATCTGGATGCCCAGGTATTGCTCAAGCTTGAGGCGTGGCTGAGTGTCGGTTGAGGTCGTCATGCGCTCGCACACTTTCAGTTCAGGAAATATAAATTCGCACCAAGAATAGGCAAGAAGCCTCGGCCGGATGCGCCGTCTACGACTTTAGTTTCATCCTATGAAACCATCTTTCCCATATAGATAGAAGGTGTCGGGGCTTTTGCGGGTTTTGCGCGGGGTCGTGGGCAGGTTGGCAAGCGCTTTGCATTCTCTACATGAAACTAAAATTCCCTAGCGGAATAAAGTATCTGCCAATGAGGAGGCATGCCCATGTTGCCCAGCGAAACACAGCGAATCATCGACGAGCACGGTATCAAATACGTGCTTGCCCAGTTTGTCGACATCCACGGTGCGGCCAAGACCAAGTCGGTGCCCATCTCGGGGCTCAAGACCGTCGCCGAAGAGGGGGCCGGGTTCGCCGGGTTCGCCATCTGGGGCATGGGCATGGAGCCCCACGGCCCGGACTTCATGGCCCGCGGCGATCTCTCGACCCTGACCCCGGTGCCGTGGCAGCCGGGTTATGGCCGCGTGGTCTGCGTCGGGCACGTCAACGGCAAGCCCCATCCCTATGACAGCCGCTATGTGCTGCAACAGCAGGTGCAGCGCCTGACCGATAAGGGCTGGACCCTGAATACCGGCCTGGAGCCGGAGTTCAGCCTGTTTCGCCGCAATGCCGAGGGCAAGCTGTGCCCGGTGGATGCCAGCGATAACCTGGAAAAGCCCTGCTACGACTACAAGGGCCTGTCGCGCTCGCGGCAGTTTCTTGAGCGCCTGACCGAGTCGCTGCAGCCAGTGGGTTTCGACATCTACCAGATCGACCACGAAGACGCCTGCGGCCAGTTCGAGATCAACTACACCTACAGCGACGCGCTGGAGTCGGCCGACCGTTTCACCTTCTTCCGCATGGCCGCCGGCGAGATTGCCAACGACCTGGGCATGATCTGCTCGTTCATGCCCAAGCCCGATCCCAAGCGCGCCGGCAACGGCATGCACTTCCACCTGTCGATCGCCAGCGCCAGCAACAAGAACCTGTTCCATGACGCCAGCGACCCGAGCGGCATGGGCCTGTCGAAACTGGCCTATCACTTTGCCGCCGGTCTGCTGGCCCATGGCCCGGCGCTGTGCGCCTTCGCCGCGCCGACGGTGAACTCCTACAAGCGTCTGGTGGTGGGCCGCTCGCTGTCGGGTTCGACCTGGGCGCCGGCCTTTATTGCCTACGGCGACAACAACCGCTCGGCGATGTTGCGCATTCCCTATGGCCGCCTCGAGTTCCGCCTGCCGGATGCCGGTTGCAACCCGTACCTGGTCAGCGCCGCGATCATCGCCGCCGGCCTGGATGGCATCGACCGCCAGCTGGAGGCGGGCGCTGCCTGCAACGAGAACCTCTACAGCCTGAGCCTGGAAGAGATCGCCGCGCGCGGCATCAAGACCCTGCCGCAGTCGCTCAAGGAAGCCTGCGACGCGCTGGAAGCCGACCCGCTGTTTCGCGAGGTGCTCGGCGCCGAGATCGTCGACGAGTTCATCAAGCTCAAGCGCATGGAGTGGGTGGAATACAGCCGCCATGTCTCCGACTGGGAAATCCAGCGCTACACCGAGTTTTTCTAGCCGCCATTCAGGCCGAACCTTTTTAGCAATAGCCCACGGCTGAGCGATGCCAGTGGGAGTCACGGGAGACAAGCTATGTGTGGAATCGTGGGGTTGTATCTGAAAAATAAGGCGCTGGAGTCTCAGCTCGGCGCCTTGTTCGAGCCAATGCTGCAGGCCATGACCGATCGTGGTCCGGACAGCGCCGGCTTTGCCATCTATGGCGATGAGGTCAAGGACGGCTGGGTCAAGCTGACCCTGCAGGCGACCACCGAGAACTTCGACTGGAAGGCCCTGATGGGCGCGCTGGAAGGGCGCCTGGGCTGTTCGCTGGACTGGTTCCAGAACGCCTCTGCCTCCGTACTGAAAATCCAGGCGGCCGAAGCGCCGGTGCGTCAGGCCCTCGCCGAACTGGCCCCCAGCGTACGCATTATGAGCGCCGGGCAGAGCATCGAAATCCTCAAGGGCATGGGCCTGCCGGTAGAAATCTCGCAGCGCTTCGGCTTGGCCAAGATGAAGGGCAGCCACATCATCGGCCACACCCGCATGGCCACCGAGAGTGCGGTGACCATGGAAGGCAGCCACCCGTTTTCCACCGGCGCCGACCTGTGCCTGGTGCATAACGGCTCGCTGTCCAACCACTTCCGCCTGCGCCAGGAGCTCAAGCGCGAAGGCATCCACTTCGAAACCGAAAACGACACCGAAGTGGCCGCCGGTTACCTGGCCTGGCGCCTGCAACAGGGCGACTCGCTGAAGGAGGCCCTGGACCACTCGCTGGAGGCGCTGGACGGTTTCTTCACCTTTGCCATCGGCACCCGCAACGGCTTCGCGGTGATCCGCGACCCGATCGCCTGCAAGCCGGCGATCCTCGCCGAGACCGACGACTACGTGGCCATGGCCTCCGAGTATCAGGCGCTGTCCAGCCTGCCGGGGATCGAACACGCCAAGGTCTGGGAGCCGGCACCGGCCACCATGTACATCTGGGAACGCGAGTCAGCTTAAGGAACGCACACATGAAAACCATCGATCTTTCCATTGCCAGCGTGCGCGACCTCAACCAGGCCCTGCACGACCAAGTCAACAACGTCGAAGACCGCGAGTGGGTGGTCACCCACAGCGACGGCAAGCACAACCTCGCGGTGGGTGTGAGCGAAGCGGTGTCCATCGATATCCAGGGGCATGCCGGCTACTACTGCGCCGGGATGAACCAGAAAGCCTCGATCACCGTGCACGGCAACGTCGGTGTCGGCGTGGCCGAGAACATGATGTCCGGCATGGTCCGGGTCAAGGGCAGCGCCTCCCAGGCTGCCGGTGCCACCGCCCATGGCGGCCTGCTGGTGATCGAGGGCGATGCCGGCGCGCGCTGCGGGATTTCCATGAAGGGCATCGACATCGTGGTCGGCGGCAGCATCGGCCATATGAGCTGCTTTATGGGTCAGGCCGGGCGCCTGGTGGTGTGCGGCGATGCCGGCGATGCGCTGGGTGATTCGCTGTATGAAACGCGCATTTACGTGCAGGGCAGCGTCGAGTCGCTGGGCTCCGATTGCATCGAAAAAGAGATGCGCGCCGAACACCTGGAAGAGCTGCAGGACCTGCTCGACCGTGCCGGCTTCAAGGCCAGTCCGGCGGCGTTCAAGCGCTACGGCTCGGCCCGTCAGCTGTACAACTTCAAAGTCGATAACGCATCCGCGTACTGAGGAATCCACCATGAGCGACAAACATCCCCCGGTCCTGCGCGAGTCCGCCACCTTCGACCGCCTGGCCATCCAGGAAATCCAGCGCGCCGCCGAAACCGGCATCTACGACATCCGTGGTGGTGGCACCAAGCGCAAGGTGCCGCACTTCGACGACCTGCTGCTGCTCGGCGCCAGCATGTCGCGCTACCCGCTGGAAGGCTACCGCGAGAAGTGCGGCACCGACGTGATCCTCGGTAACCGCTTCGCCAAGAAGCCGATCCACCTGAAGATTCCGGTGACCATCGCCGGCATGAGCTTCGGTGCGTTGTCGGCCAATGCCAAGGAAGCCCTCGGCCGTGGCGCCAGCATCGCCGGCACCAGCACCACCACCGGCGACGGCGGCATGACCCCGGAAGAACGCGGGCAGTCCAAGCACCTGGTCTATCAATACCTGCCGTCGCGTTACGGCATGAACCCGGATGACCTGCGCAAGGCCGATGCGATTGAAATCGTCCTCGGCCAGGGCGCCAAGCCGGGCGGCGGCGGCATGCTGCTGGGCATGAAAGTGACCGAGCGAGTCGCCGGCATGCGCACCCTGCCGATCGGCGTCGACCAGCGCAGTGCCTGCCGCCATCCGGACTGGACCGGCCCGGACGACCTGGCGATCAAGATTGCCGAGATCCGTGAGATCACCGACTGGGAAAAACCCATCTACGTGAAAATCGGCGCCAGCCGTCCGTATTACGACGTCAAGCTGGCGGTCAAGGCCGGTGCCGACGTGATCGTGCTCGACGGCATGCAGGGCGGCACCGCGGCCACCCAGGAAGTGTTTATCGAACACGTCGGCATTCCGATCCTCTGCGCCATCCCGCAAGCCGTGGAAGCACTGCAGGAAATGGGCATGCACCGCAAAGTGCAGCTGATTGTCTCCGGCGGTATCCGCACCGGCGCCGACGTGGCCAAGGCCATGGCCATGGGCGCCGACGCAGTGGCTATCGGCACGGCCGCGCTGATCGCCCTGGGCGACAACCACCCGCGCCTGGACGACGAGTTGAAAAAACTCGGCTCGGCCGCCGGCTTCTACGACGACTGGCAGAACGGCCGCGACCCGGCCGGGATCACCACCCAGGACCCGGAGCTGTCCAAGCGCCTCGACCCGGTGGAAGGTGGCCGGCGCCTGGCCAACTACCTGCGCGTGCTGGTGCTGGAAGCGCAGACCATGGCCCGCGCCTGCGGCAAGTCGCACTTGCACAACCTCGACCCCGAGGACCTGGTGGCTCTGACTGTGGAGTCCGCCGCCATGGCGCGGGTGCCACTGGCCGGAACCCGCTGGGTGCCGGGGCAGGGCGGCTACTGAGTAGGCGGACTGTCAGCACTAAAACGCCGGGCCAAGTGCCCGGCGTTTTGTTTTGTGCGTGGGGTTAGCCGCAATAGGCCCCAACCTATGATCGTATTCACGAGCTGACGAATGCTCGTTTCACCGCGTAAGCCATCGTGTACCGGTGCAGCCCGATGTTGCGGCCAATGCCCTCTATAGACCCCTATCGAGTTGTGCCGTCATCTCGCTGATAACGATGGCATTGATGCCCCGTAATAGGCGCACCTCGCCCCCTAACGTGGCCCCAAGCTCCGGCCGATCATGCAGCAGTTCTTCATTCTGTTGAATCACTTCATCCAATAGCTTCGGTGCTTCTATACGCACGCTGCCGACAAGCTTGCGGATGTTTTCCCGAGCAGTTGCTGCCTTGATTCCCATAGTTTCGCCAGCGCTGACCAGTAGCGGTGCGGTGATGTCTACTAGGCGCTGAGTGCCATTAATGGGCCAGGCCATCTCAGCTTGCTGTGGCCACTGATCGAGGTCATACGCCCGTGTCCCATATACGGCGGTGCACAGCAAATCGTAGAAGGGCGAAAGATGCACGTTCTTGGCAGACATCAAGAAACTGAGGTTTTTCAGATGCGCGTCCTCATTGCCCAACAGAACGTTGAAGATCAGCCATTGGAACAGGCGCAACCTGGCCAGCGCTGCCGGCCGACACTGATTAGCCAGGTCGGCAATGCGTTCAATGCTGCCTGCGCTGTATTTGAACTCTCTGGACAGGCCATGCAATTGGCATGCGTCAATACAGTGAAGGCGTTCCCAGCCATGCTCACGTTGGACGCGATCAAAACGCTCAATCAGGTAGATCGGCTCCGGTATATATAAGCGCTGCACCCTTGGTACAGGTAATCCGACCCGCTCAGCCAATTTCATCACGAACCATTCGTTGATGACGGTGTGCGGCCATGCATCTTCAGGGTGGTCAGGCTTGAGTATATGGGTCGATGGCTCGCTGCCAGTTGGTTCAAACAGTTGGTCATCTTTGTAGATGATCGCTACCTTGTGTTGAGCCCCCGCCAGGGACATTTTCTTTGCCGCCTGCTCGGCCAGAGGGATCTTTGGCATCGCCAAAATACGCTTCGACAGTTCGGTATTGGGCAGCACCTGCATGCTCCCGTGCTCAGGCTCTTGCCCTGGTGGCAGTAAAGTGAGGGAGCCCGCCGATTCCGCGCCGAAATGCTGCAGTAAGGCGAACGCATCCTCGATCGCCGCGCCAGCGGCCTTGGCAATCAGGTGCCGCTGCCCCTCTTCTGGCAACAGATTGTCGAAATACCACTGCACAGGGCGAGTGGTAGCGCCATCGAAGTGCTCTTCTGCCTGTAAGGGCAGCAGCGGGCACAATGGATGCGCCAAAGGGGCGGCCAGCCACTGTTTGCTGTAGCAGAAGGCCCATAGACCATTACTCTCGCGCAGGACTCCCACCTGGGCCTGGTTGATCCAGACATTGAGCGATCGTTCCATTAGTCAGCCTTGCTCGTGGATGCAGAGTTATTGGCGGCGGCCACCTTGGCTTGTTTGGCTAGCTTCTTATTCACCGCCTCTATGAGCACCTTCCTAGTGTCGTCGGCGAAGGGTTCGGGCACTTCAATCGTCATGGTAAGGCCGAGCTCCTGCATTACTTGGAACAGTTTGCCCCACTGCACCGTTTCTCCGCCGCGCTCCACTTTCCCGAGGAAATTCTCGGACACGCCGATGATGCCAGCCGCATCGTCCTGGCGGATTTGCATGGCCTTTCTGCTCGCTCGTATGACCGCCCCCACCTGCTCGGGGTATTTGATGTCGACTTTCATTTGAAAAACCTCTGACCGCTCAAGCTCTCACGCAGTACCGGGAGAGAAGCAAAAAAATCCACATGATTGAGAGGATTCTATGCGGGAAGATTATGGTTTTCAATTATTCAGCATGAACGTAAGGATTTCCAGTCTATACAAAGTGTGACGCTAATAATCCGCACGTTTGTGCTGTTTTGTGCTGGAAATGCTAGGAGCCTCCATAAATACCTCTCGATTGTGCGGATAGTCTTGCCTGGCATCGCTGCGAGAAATCCTTTGCCTGACTGCCAGCAATGCCCCGCGATAGAGCAGTTGTCGGACGATTTGCGCAGCAGCGGTGCGGTTTGTTGTGGGCTGCGGGGCGGGCTTGTCGCAGCAGGCCTTATCGGGGCTGGTGCTGAGCCAATCGAGCGGAAATGGCACATAAAATGCTTTCCTGTAAGGAACTAAATGTTCCCCTTGGTAAATAAATAAAGGGTCGTAGTCCACCTGCTCGGGTGCCCATTCATCTGCACGAGGCCTCTGTCATGAGTTTTCAAGCAATGCCCAGTAAACCGGCCTATGCGCCGGCTCCCACCGCTCTGGCCCGTGGCGCCTGCCTGCTGGTCAGTCAGGCCCAGGGCCTGCCGATTGCGTCCTCAATCCTGACGCAATTGATGCAGACCGCCAGTGACCTTGACACCCTCTGTGCGGCGGATTGCGGTGTGGCGTTTACCGCGCGCGTGCAGCAGTGGCTGGCCCAGGCCGCTGTTGGGGCGCGCCTGTATGTGTGCGGCGACGAGGCGTTTGTCTGGCAGGTGCATGGCCTGGCCCGGCAGGCTGGTTTGCTTAATGAGGACATCGAGCTGTTCAAGTGCGGTGCGACCCGCAAGCTGTTCTGCGTGCATTGCGCCGCCTTGCAGGACATCGACGAGTCCACCGCCGTGCCTTGCCAGAGCTGTGGCGTGCAGCTGTATGTGCGCGAGCATTTCTCCCAGCGCCTGGGCGCCTATATGGGCGTTTGCCTGAACCCGGATTACCCACTCGGGGAGGCCCGGCCATGAGCGCGCTATTGAAGGTGCGGGTCGCCGAGGTGCGCCAGCTGTCGCCGGTCGTGCGCGAATTTACCCTGGTGCCGGTGACCGGCAGCCTGCCGGGTTTCTCCGCCGGCAGCCATGTGCAGGTGGTGCTGCCCATGGGCGAGCGCACCCTGCGTAATGCCTATTCGCTGCTCAGCGATCCGGCCGATACCGGCCACTACCGGATTGCCGTGCGCTTGCAGGAAGGCTCCCGTGGCGGCTCGCGCTTTATGCACGAGCAGGTGCAGGAGGGCGACGAGCTGCAGGTCACGGCCCCGGCCAATCTGTTCCCGCTGCATTCCCAGGCCGGCCACCACGTGCTGCTGGCCGGTGGGATCGGCATTACCCCGTTTCTCGCCCATATCGCCGAACTGCAGGCGCGCGGCGCGTCCTTCGAGTTGCATTACGCCTTTCGTGGCGAGCTGACGGCGGCCTACGTGCAAAGCCTGGCTGAGCAGTTGGGCAGTGCCTTGCACCTGTATGACTCGGCCGCCGGGCAACGCCTGGACCTGGCCCAGGTGCTGGGTAATCAGCCGCTGGGCAGCCATGTGTATGCCTGCGGCCCGCAGAACCTGCTCGATGCGCTGCGTGCCCAGGCCGCGGCGCTGGGCTGGGCAGACAAGCGCGTGCACTGGGAAGCCTTTGCCGCCGCCGAGCCGGGCCAGCCGTTTGTGGTCGAGTTGGCCAGCAACGGCCAGCGCATCGAGGTGCCGGGCGATTACAGCCTGCTCGAAGCCCTGGAGCAGGCCGGGGTGGCGGTCAACAGCCTGTGCCGCGGCGGCGTTTGCGGGCAGTGCGTGACCGGCTACCTGAGTGGCGAGGTGGAGCACCGCGACCATGTGCTCGGCGCGGCCGAGCGCACGAGCCAACTGATGCCCTGTGTTTCCCGTGGCAGCTGCGCCAGCACGCTGCTGCTTGACCTGTAAAAGGAGCTGACCGTCATGTCCGTTGTGTTCAAGCCGGTGGAAAGCTACCGGGACGATTTCACCTACCGCAACAGCCCGCAGGCCATCGCGCGCTTTCCCTTCCCGTTCCCGCAGGACAGTTACATGTACTCGGTGAACCTGGAGCCGGGTGGCAGCGGGGCCGCCGATTCAGTGTTCGAGCACTGGTTCGATGTCGACGAGCATTACCTCTCGGAAACCGCCGAGCGTGCGCGCGTGCTGGAGCTTGATCCGGACCGTTGCGTGGTCATGCCGCACATGGCCCAGGCCGCCTGGGATGCGCTGGAACTGCTGATGACCCACCTGTCGACCGATTACCCCGAGCACTTCAGCCTGCAGCGTGACGGTGATCAGTGGCACTGGAGCAACCGTGCGCTGGGGATCGAGCAAGCCTTCACCTTTGGAGACCCGGCCACGTTGCCGTGCGAGCCGCTGGAGTACATCACCCGCCAGGCCCAGGGTGACTTTGCCATGCTCGACCAGCGCGACGGCAACCTGTTTATGGATGCCGGGATGGTCACCTGCCCGGCGGACTGGTCGATCAAGTTCGATGCCGGCATGAGCTTTACCCAGTGGCATGCGCCGGTGCCGATGGCCCATCAGCTCGGCGTGTTCGAGCGGGCGCTGAAGCACCTGATGAATATTCAGGTGGGCCAGCCGGTGCGCCGCTTGAACTGGACCATGACCATCAATCCGCGCATGGACACCTCCTCGGAAACCTTCCACGAGTGGGGCCATGAGCGCGGTGAAGTGACCGCCGAGAACGTCGCCAGCAGGGTGCACCTGCGGGTCGAGTTGCAGTTCATGCCGCGCCTGGCGCGCAGCAATGCCCTGTTGTTCGGCATTCGCACCTACCTGATCAGCCTTGAGGAACTGGCCACCAACCCGGCCTGGGCCTGCCGCCTGCACCGCGTGTTGCGCGACCTGCCCGAGGCCATCGCCGACTACAAGGGCCTGACCTTGTACCGGCAGACGGTGGTCGACTGGCTGGCCCAGTACGACCCGGAAACAGTCGCCGCCTGACATCTGTGCACACCCATTCGCTGCACCGGTCGGGCTGACCCCGGCCGGCCATTAACCCCCATTTGCCAAGCCTGCGTGCAGGCTTTCAAGGAGAACACCATGGCCAATTCCTGGCGCATTTCCGCCCTTGCCGAACGTCATCGCGCACTGGGCTCAAACCTCGAAGACTGGAGCGGGATGGGCACCGCCTGGACCTACGACAGCGACCTTGCCGACCAGCACGAAGCCATCCGCACCCGCGCCGGGCTGATGGATGTGTCGGGGCTGAAGAAGGTCCATTACGTCGGCCCGCACGCCGAGAGCCTGCTGGAATATGCCACCACCCGCGACATCTGCAAGCTGTACCCCGGCAAGTCGGTGTATGCCGGCATCCTCAACGAGGCGGGCAAGTTCATCGACGACTGCATCGTCTACCGCACCGGCCCCAACGCCTTTATGGTGGTGCATGGCTCGGGCACTGGCTACGAGTCGCTGCTGCGTTCGGCCCAAGGCCGCCAGGTGGCGGTGCTGTTCGATGACGACCTGCATGACCTGTCGCTGCAAGGCCCGCTGGCGGTGGATTTTCTTGCCGAGCATGTGCCGGGCATCCGCGACCTGCCGTACTTCCATCACCTGCAGACCAAGCTGTTCGACCGTCCGGTGATGATCTCGCGCACCGGCTACACCGGCGAGCGCGGCTACGAAATCTTCTGCAAGGCCGCCGATGCGCCGCTGATCTGGGACGGCATTCTGGAGAAGGGCAAGGCCATGGGCATCATTCCCTGTGCCTTCACCGCCCTGGACTGGCTGCGGGTGGAGAGCTACCTACTGTTCTTCCCCTACGACAACTCGGAAATGTACCCCTTCGCCGATCAGCCGGCGGGCGACACCTTGTGGGAGCTGGGCCTGGACTTCACCGTGTCGCCCGGCAAGAAGGACTTCCGTGGCGCCGCTGAGCACTACCGGCTCAAGGGCAAGGAGCGCTTCAAGATTTTCGGCGTGTTGCTGGACGGTGAGCAGGCGGCAGAGGCCGGCGACACCCTGTGGGCCGATGGTAAGCAGGTGGGGATCATTACCTGCGGCATGTATTCACGCCTGACCGGCAAGTCGATGGCCATTGCGCGCATGGACGTGCCCTATGCCGAGCAGGGCGCGCCGCTGCAGGTCAAGGGCAGCCTTGAGGTGGCGGCCATCGCCCACACCTTGCCGTTCGATGACCCGGACAAGAAAAAACGCATCGCCAAGGGCTGAACCCCTGGCGGCCGTTTGCCTGCTTGGCGCACGGCCGCCGGATCACGGCATCATTCGACAGAGCAAGGGACGAGCGCACTATGTTCAGTGGCGTAAGCGCCGGTTGGTGGTTTTTGCTGGCCGCCGGCATCTGCGAGATCTGTTACGCCGCGGTCATCCCCAGAACCGACGGCTTTACCCGCCTGTGGCCGAGCCTGTATTGCGCGGCCTTTATCGGCCTCAGCCTGTACCTGCTGGCCCTGGCCATGCGCACCTTGCCGGCCGGCACCGCCTACGCGGTATGGGTTGGCATTGGCGCGGTCGGCACCGCGATTTATGGCATCACCTACCTGAATGAATCGGCCAGCGTGGCGCGGGTTGCCTGCCTGGCGCTGATTCTTTGCGGGGTGGTGGGCTTGAAACTGGTCGGCTCGCCGAGCGTGACCTGAGGGTTGGGTGGATGCGCTCAGTGTCGGCCATCAGCCATAGGCGTTTAGCCAGGAGGCAAGCATGCTGCAGGACTGTTTTGGCTGCCGGTTGACGGTCACCGATACGGCGGCATTGGCCCTCTATGACCAGGCGCTGGAGCAGCTGCTGACCCTGGCCGCGGAGCCGGCCTGGCAGCTGCAACGCGCCACCGAGTTAGACCCCGGTTTATTGATGGGCCATGTGCTGCAAGGTTTGCTCGCCGCACTGGGCACCGACAAAGCCCAACTGCTGCTGGCCGAACGGGCCTTGAGCGAGGCGCGCGCCCTGAATACCCACCGGCCCCGCGAGCGTTTGCATGTGGCGGCGCTGGCGGCCTGGTGCGCCGGGCGCTGGGGCACGGCCGTGAGCCTGTGGGAGCAGATTCTGCTGGAGGAACCGGCCGATGCGGTGGCCATGTTCGCCGCCCATCGGGGCGATTTTCTGCTCGGTCAATCCACCGAATTGCGTGACCGGGTGGCCCGCCGTCTGGGCTTTATCGACGCTGGCACGCCGCTCTACGGTCATTACCTGGGCATGTATGCCTTCGGCTTGCAGGCCAATGGTGCCCATGCCTGTGCCGAGCGTTTTGGTCGCCAGGCTCTGGAGGCCTGCCCGCGTGATGCCTGGGCCATTCATGCCGTGGCTCAGGCGCTGGAGGTGGGTGGGCGGCCGCAGGAGGGCATTCACTGGTTGGCAGAGCGCCAGGGCGACTGGGCCGAGGGCAATCGCCTGGCCGTGCACCATTGGTGGCACCTGGCGCTCTGTCACTTCGACTCCCAGGCCTGGCCGCAGGTGCTGGCGCTGTACGACCAGCATATTGGCGGCGACTCGCTGGCCATTCAGGATCATTTGGATGCCGCCGCGCTGCTCTGGCGCCTGGGCTTGCAGGGCGTGGATGTGGGCGCGCGCTGGCAGGCGCAGCTGGCCTTCTGGCAGGTCCATATCGAGGACCGCTGGTATGGCTTCAATGACCTGCACGCGATGCTCAGCTTCGTCTCCTGCGGGCGCTTCGACCTGGCCGATCGGCTGTTGACGGTGATGGCGGAAACCGCCGCCGGTCACGATGACAATGCCCGCACCACGCGGCACACGGCGTTGCCGCTGGCGCGAGGCCTGTATGCCTTTGCCTGTGGTCACTACAGCGAGGCGGTCGAGTTGCTGGCCCAGTTGCGCCACAGCATGGTTGCCCTCGGCGGCTCCCATGCGCAGCGTGACCTGCTCACGCAAACCCTGATCTGCGCCGCGCAACGGGCCGGCCAGCCGCGCCTGGCCCTGGCGCTGTTGCATGAACGGCTGGCGGCCAAGCCCGACTCCAAGCTCAATCAGCACTGGCTGGTGCGGGTCAAATCGGCCCGTGGCCGGGCGCTGATGGTGGGGGCCTGAGGTGCTACGCACAGTCAATTAGATGATGTGTATCTGGCTACTACCGGTTTCGCCTTTACGGCGAGTCACTTTCTCTTTGCTTGCGCGAAAGAGAAAGTAACCAAAGAGAAAGCGCACCCGGCA
>RCMZ01000413.1_pt1 | contig 23897 bp, 23 predicted proteins | sample 2041141 | NCBI WGS metagenome assembly RCMZ01 (sample SAMN09708263, study PRJNA481090) | Wastewater metagenome, whole genome shotgun sequencing project. | biome: sewage; isolation source: Davis station wastewater (DW) | place: Antarctica: Davis Station | collected 2010-03-01
CGCTGATCCGCGAACTGCTCGCCGACGGCCGGCTGGTCGCGCTGGCGCCGCCGCAATCGCCGCCCGGCGGGCGGGCCTACTACCTGCTGCGCGCGACGCACGGCCGGCGGCCCGAGGTCGAGCTTTTCGTCGACTGGCTGCTCGACCTCGCCCGCGGCGGCGCGCTTCCCCGAGGCGCGCCGCCGCAGCCGGATCAGCCCTTGAGCACCGCCGCCATGGCGTCCGCCACGTAGTCGACGTTGTGGCCGTTGAGGCCGGCGACGCACATGCGCCCGGAGCCGACGAGATAAACGGCGAACTCCTCGCGCAGGCGGTCGACCTGCGCCGGGCTCAGGCCGGTGTAGCTGAACATGCCGCGCTGCTTGATGAAGTAGCTGAAATCGCGCCCCGGCAGGCGCGCGCTGAGCACGTCGTAAAGCTTCTGGCGCATCGCCTTGATGCGCTCGCGCATGGCGGCGACTTCGCCCACCCATTCCGCGTGCAGCGCCGCGTCGTTCATCACGGCGGCGGTCACCCGGCCGCCGTGCGCCGGCGGGCTGGAGTAGTTGCGGCGCACGGTGAACTTGAGCTGGCCGAGGATGCGCGCGGCTTCCTCGGCGTCCTGGCAGACCACCGACAGCCCGCCGCAGCGCTCGCCGTAGAACGACAGGTTCTTCGAGAAGGAATTGCTGACGAAGAAGGTCAGGCCGGCGTCGGCCATCGCGCGGATCGCGTAGGCGTCGTCGTCGAGGCTGTCGCCGAAGCCCTGGTAGGCGATGTCGAGGAAGGGGATCAGGCGGCGCGCCTGGGCGACGGCGATCACTTCGCGCCATTGTGCTGGCGAGAGGTCGACGCCGGTCGGGTTGTGGCAGCACGGGTGGAGCAGGACGATGCTCTGCGCCGGTAGGCCGTTCAGCGTTTCGAGCATGGCGGTGAAGGCGACGCCGCCGGTCGCCGCGTCGTAGTAGGGGTAGTCATGCACGGCGATGCCGGCGCCGTCGAAGATCGAGCGGTGGTTGTCCCAGGTCGGATTGCTGACCCACACCTCGCTGCCCGGGAAGTAGCGCTTGAGCAGGTCGGCGCCGACCTTCAGCGCGCCGGAGCCGCCGATCGTCTGGATGGTGGCGATGCGGCCGGCCTTGAGCGCCGCGCTGTCGGCGCCGAAGAGCAGCGTCTGCACCGCGGCGCGGTAGTCGGCGGCGCCTTCCATCGGCAGGTAGGGGCGCGCGGCCGGTGCCGCCGCGAGAGCCGTCTCGGCCTTGCGCACCGAGTCGAGCAGGGGAATGCGGCCGTCCTCGTCGTAGTACAGGCCGATGCCGAGGTTGACCTTGTGCGGGCGGCTGTCCTGATGGAAGGTTTCGACGAGGGTGAGGATGGGGTCGCCGGGATAGGCGTCGACGTGTTCGAACATGGTGCGGCAGATTCCTTGGCTATCGGTTCCGGGCGGGATGGCGCTCGCGGCGGGTCGCCGCGCTGCAGGCAGGACATTACCGTCTTGTCGGCCCGCTGGATAGATGGGGCGCGCTGCGCTGCGGCGGCCGGGCGCCGCGCGGCGCCCCTTGTCGCCCGCGGCAGGCGGAATTCCGCCGCTTTCCGTGCCGCCGGCTCAGGCGAAGAAGCGCGACCACAGCGCCGAGCAGGGCATCGCCAGGACGAGCGCCGGCAGCATGTTGACGATGGGGAAAATCTTGATTCCGCAGACGCGCAGGCCGGTCGCCAGCATGACGATGCCGCCGCAGGCCGAGAAGTCGGCGAGCATGCTCGGCGTGGCGAGCGGGACGAGCAGGAAGGCGCCGAAGTAGAGCGCGCTCTGGATCAGGATCTGCGGGATCGCGATGAGGGCGACCGCGTAACCGAGTTCGGTCGCGAAGATCATCGCCGTGAACAGGTCGAGCACCGACTTGGCGATCAGGATGTCGGCGTCGCCGGTCATTCCCTCGTGGGTGGCGCCGAAGATGCCCATGCCGCTGGCGCAGAAGAGCACGAGGATGGTGACGAATCTGGCGACGAAGCCCTCGACGCGGGGATTCCCCTTGTCGCCGGGCAGCACCCGTTCGGCGTGCTTCTGCGCCCAGCCGATGGCCAGCTCGAGGCCGCGTTCGAGGCAGAGCAGTTCGCCGATCAGGGCGCCGGCGAGTAGCGCGAGGGCGACCGGCGGGATGGCGTGCACCTTGTTCATCAGCACGACGCCGACGCCGATCGAGATGATGCCGCAGGTCAGCGGCAGCGCTTCGCGCACGCGGCGGGGGATGCGCCGGCCGAGGGCGGCGCCGGAAATGCCGCCGACGATCAGGACGGCGCTGTTGACCAGGGGGCCCAGCATGAAAAACCTCCGTTGCGGCAATCCGGCGGCGCTGCCGGCGGTGCGGGGCGATGGAGGCGTCGGGGATTGGATGTCGATATGGACGGCATAGTCTAGTCCCCCTATCCTTCTGAGAAAAATACCGTTTTTATTTCATCGATAGACTATTTCGCTATGGGAGGCGCGGGTGGATCTGAAGCGCATGCATTACTTCTGCACGATCGCCGAGCAGGGCCAGATCAGCCGCGCGGCGCGCCTGCTGAACATGGCGCAGCCGCCGCTCAGCCAGCGTCTGCGCGAACTGGAGGAGGAACTGGGGACCGAGCTGTTCGTCCGCCAGGGGCGCAGCCTGAAGATCACCGAGGCGGGCGAGCTCTTCTACCGGCGGGCGCGGGAAATCCTGCGCGCGGTCGAGGCCTCCAGGGAGGAAGTCATCCGGATTTCGGCGCAGGTCGGGCCGGCGCTGCGCATCGGGCTGTCGCCCACCTGCCGCGCCCAGTGGCTGGCGCGCTTCGAGCGCATGCACGCGCTGTTCCGGGAGCGCCAGCTCGGTCTGGTGGTCGGCGATTCGAGCTATCTGGAGAGCCTGCTGCAGAGCGGGCAGCTCGACGCGGCCTTCATGCAGCCGCCGCTGCACCCGGAGAATTTCGCCATCCACCGCCTGGCGACGAGCCGGACGGTGGCGGTGGTGCCGCGCCGCCTGTCCGCGCTCGCCGGGCAGACGACCCTCTCCCTGCGCGACCTGAGCCGCCATCCCCTCCTCCTGCTCCGGCGCTCGGTCGGCGTCGGCAGCTACGAGCGCCTGCTGCGCGCCTTCCACGAAGCGGGGCTGTCGCCCAACGTGGCGCTCTACAGTTCCGACGGCGAGTTGCTGATGGATCTGCTGCGCCAGGGCTTCGCCGGGGTTGCCGTGGTGCCGGAGTCGGAAGCCGGCGGGCTCGGCGAGGACTTCCGGGTGCTGCCGATCGGGGTCGAGCTGCCCGACTATCATCTCTCGCTCGTCTGCCGCGGCGCCGAGCGGGATTCGGAGCTGATCGGCAGCCTGCTGGCGGCGTGGCGGGACTGAAGCGCCGTCTTCCTCTGTCAGGCGCCCCTGCCTTTCAACGACGAGGCTTTCAGCGTTCCGGCGCCTGTTGTTTCACGTGGAACATCGTCGGCGGCTTCTCGCCGGCACCGGCGTTGGCGAGCAGCCAGGCGGCGCGGTCGGCGAGCCGCTTGCTCCAGCCCGGCGTCAGGCCGGGGGCGGCGGCCGCGTCGAGGAGGCGCTGCGGCGCCGGGCGGTGTTCGCCCCACAGCTGCCACAGCGCGGCGAGCGTCGGCGCGCCGGGCAACCGTTCGAGCAGCTCGAAGTCGGCGCCGGGCGCGACGGTGCCGGTTTCCAGCACGCGGTAGTACCAGCCCGTCAGCCCGCTCTCGGCGACGTGGCGCGCGAGGCCGGGTGTCGCGTAGCGATGGTCGATCTTCCAGCACGGGCTGCGCGGCTGGCTGACCTGCACGCGCGCGGTGCCGAGGCGGAACACGTCGCCGATGTGCACCGTGCGCTCGTCCCAGCCCAGCGTCGAGACGTTTTCGCCGATGCTGCCGGGGACGAGCTGCGCGGCGATGGCCGGGAAGCGCTCGGCGAGGCGGGCGTAGTTCTCGGCGGCGTAGTGATGCACCGCCTTTTCGGGGCCGCCGTGCACGCGCCCGTCGGCCTGCGCGTCGCCGGCCAGCCCTTCCGGGCCGAGGGCGATGGCGCCGGCGACCGGCTGCTTGTAGATGGCGGTGCTCTGGCCTTCGTCGTCAATGCGCGTGATCTGGCCGGTGTACAGGCGAAGCGGGGATGGATTCATGGCGTCAGTTCCACAGGCGGGCGGCGCCGCGCACGCCCGACGAGTCGCCGTGCCGGTGGTGCAGCAGGCGGGTGGCGATATGGTCGGAGAAAACGTGCGGCGTCCACAGGCGCGGCACTTCGTCGTACAGGCGGTCGAGTTTGGACAGGCCGCCGCCGAGCACGATCACGTCCGGGTCGAGCAGGTTGATCACCGAGCCGAGCGCCTTGGCCAGGCGCGCCGCGTAGCGCGCGAGCGTTGCCACGCAGGCGGCATCGCCGGCGGCGGCCTGCGCGGCGATCGCTTCCGGCGTCAGCGCATCCCCGCCGTGGCGGAGATGGTCGGCGGCGAGGCCGGGGCCGGACAGATAGGTTTCGACGCAGCCGGCGCGCCCGCAGTAGCAGGCGGGCAGCGGCAGGTCGCCGGCCTGCGGCAGCGGCAGGGGATTGTGCCCCCACTCGCCGGCGATCCGGTTGGCGCCGGTCAGCACCTGCCCGCGCAGGACGATGCCGCCGCCGACGCCGGTGCCGAGAATGATGCCGAAAACGACTTCGGCGCCCTGCCCGGCGCCGTCGATCGCTTCCGACAGCGCGAAGCAGTTGGCGTCGTTAGCCAGGCGCACCTCGCGCTGCAGCAGCGTTTGCAGGTCGCGGCGCAGCGGCTGGCCGTTCAGGCAGGTCGAGTTGGCGTTCTTGATGCGGCCGTCGCGCGCTGATTCGGCGCCCGGTGTGCCGACGCCGACGCTGCCGCGCCGACCGAGTTCGCCTTCCGCCGCCTCGACGAGGCCGGCGACCGTGCGCAGCGTTGCCAGGTAGTCGCCCTGCGGCGTCGTCACGCGCCGGCGCAGGAGTTCGCGGCAGGCGCCGCCTTCGGCTTCTTCGAGCGCGACGATCTCGATCTTCGTCCCGCCCAGATCGACGCCGAGGCGCAGCACGGCTTTGCCGCTCAGGCGGCGGCCGGCACGAAGGGCGCGCCGGGCGTGAAGGTTTCGAGTTCGGCGAGCGCCGCGGCGTAGGTCTCCTGCAGCGCGGCCTGGCCGTTGATCGTGATGTGCAGGTCGCGCGTCAGGCCGTCGGTGAGACCGAAGATCCAGCCGTGCACGGCGACTTCCTGGCCGCGTCCCCAGGCTTCCTGCAGAACCGTCGTCTGGCTCACGTTGAGCACCTGTTCGATGACGTTGAGTTCGCACAGGCGGTCGATGCGTTCCTTTACGTCGGCACAGGCGTCGAGCAGCTGGACGTGCTTCTGGCGGACGTCCTGGATGTGACGCAGCCAGTTGTCGACCAGTCCGAGGCGCAGGTTGTCGTGCGCGGCCTTGACGCCGCCGCAGCCGTAGTGGCCGACGACGAGGATGTGCTTGACGCGCAGCACGTCGACCGCGAACTGCAGGACCGACAGCAGGTTGAGGTCGCTGTGCACGACGATGTTGGCGACGTTGCGGTGTACGAAAACCTCGCCGGGCAGCAGGCCGGTGATCTGGTTGGCCGGAACGCGCGAGTCGGAACAGCCGATCCACAGGTATTCGGGCGACTGGAGCTTGGCGAGGCGTTCGAAGAACGAGGGGTCTTCGGCGCGCATCTGTTCGGACCACAGACGGTTTTGCTCAAAGAGGTGGGTCAGGTCGGGCATGGGGGAGCCTCCAAGGGTGGCGCGGTTGACGCGGAGCGGCGATCGGGCGGCTTGCGCCCGGTGCGGGCGTCCGCGCCGCAGCGCTCACATTCTACCATTCCGCCCCGGCCGGCTTCGGACGGCCGGCGTCCTCAGACGCGGACGGCGACCGCGCGCACGTTGCCGAAGGCGCCGGTGGCGCTCTGCAGCACCGACGCGCCGACGCCGAACAGCAGGGTGATCAGGTTGCGCTCGGAGTAGAGGCAGAGCGGGCCGCGCAACCCGTAGCTCGCGGCGAGCGTCGGCGGCAGTGCGGCGTAGCGTTCCTCGATCAGCTTGTCGCTGTCCGGATAGTGGTCGCCGAGCGTCGAGTGCAGGCCGTAGGCCGAGAGGTAAATCTTGCCGCCGATCTTGAGCGTGAGCAGGAGCTGGCGCACGACCCTGCGCGCTTCCTCGTAGCGCAGCGGGTGCAGCGCGAGCTGGCCGACGATGAGGTCGAAGGGGGCTTCGGGGAAGCTCGCGACGTCGGGCGGCGGAGCGAGCGGCAGCGGCGCGGCGCGCAGGCCGGAGCGGCTGGGCAGCTCGCCGGAGGCGCTGTCGACGACGACGCGGGCGCCGGCCGCGGCCATGCGGACGGCGGCGGTGCCGACGTTCTGTCCGAAGAGCAGGACGGTGACCTCGTTGCCGAGGAGGCGGCGTTTCTCGACGGCCTTGCACGCCATGTCGTCGAGTTCGCCGGTGAACAGGCTGACGACGCCCGGGTCCGGATCCAGTGACGGATTGCTCATCTCGCTCCTCCCTTTGTTTTGGCCATTGTTGTCGATTGCGCCTGTCATGACAACCGCCTTCCGGGTGCAATCGCGCTATCCTTGAGTCTGGACGGCGGCGGTCGCCGCTAGAGGGCACGAAGGAGGACGATCATGCTGGTCAAATTCAACTCAAGCAGCGCGGGCGAGATGGTCACGATGGCGCCGACGGCGCGCAGCCTGCTGGAAATCATCGGCAAGGAATGCACGGCACGCGGCGTCATCACCGCCGAACAGCTGCCGGACGCGCTGCTGCGTCTGCGCAAGGCGGTGGCCGAGGAAAAGGCGCGGCTGGAGGCCGCACGATCGGTCGGCGATGACGACGAAACCGCCGAGGAGGAAAAGAAAGCCGGGAAACCGCCGGTGGTCACGCTCGGCCAGCGCGCCTGGCCGCTGATCGAGCTGCTCGAACGGACGCGCAACGAGGACGGTTTCGTCCTCTGGGAAGCCGCGCGGGACTTCGCGCAGGACTGAGGCGGCGGCCGCGGGCGCGGCGCGGTTGCGGTCTATGCCGTCCTGCGCTCGACGACGACGTAGTGTTTGCGTACCGCTTCGAGCACTTCGAAGTTTCCCCGGAAGCCGCCGGGAATCACGCCGGAATCGCCCGGACCGAACTCGCAGGCGCGGCCCGCTTCGTCGGTGATGCGCAGGCGGCCGGCGACGACGTGGAAGAACTCGTCCTTGGCGTCGGCGAAGGCGATCCGCCAGGCGCCCGGCTCGCACGCCCAGACGCCGCAATCGACCTCGCCGCTGCGGTTGCTGAAATGGTTCCAGGTCGTGCGCAGCGGGTTGCCGCTGAGCAGGCGGTCGGGGCGCGGGCGGTCGTAGGCCGGCGCGACGGCGGCCGCGGGGTCGGCGAAGGCGACGATTGCCGGGGTCGCGGCAGGTTTGGCGGCGAGCATGGCGGGGACTCTTTCAGAGAAAGATCGGTTCCGGCGTCAGCTCGACGCCGAAGCGGCAGCGCACGTCGGCCTGCACCGCCCGCATCAGCGCGCGCACGTCGCTGCCGTGCGCGCCGCCGCGATTGACGAGGACCAGCGCCTGCTTTTCGTACATGCCGACCGGGCCGAGGTCGCGCCCCTTCCAGCCGGTCTGCTCGATCAGCCAGCCGGCGGCGAGCTTGACGCTGCCGTCGGCCTGCGCGTAGCGCGGCAGCGCCGGGTGCTGCGCGGCGAGCCGGTCGGCGGTCGCCGCATCGACCACCGGGTTGTGGAAGAAGCTGCCGGCGTTCGGCAGCTGCGCCGGGTCCGGCAGCTTGCGCCGGCGGATCGCGACGACGGCGTCGGCGATCTGGCGCGCCGTCGGATGGGCGATATCCTGCGCGGTGAGTTCGCCGGCGAGTTCGGCGTAGCGGGTGATCGCCTGCCAGGCCTTGGGCAAGCGGAAAGTCACCGAGGTGATCGCGAAGCGTCCGCTAAGGTGCCAGCCTTCCTGTTTGAACACGCTGTCGCGATAGGCGAAGCGGCAGCCGGTGCGGTCGAAGCGCACCGTTTCGCCGCGCTCGAGGTCGAAGGCCTCCAGCGCGTGTAGGCGGTCGGCGACTTCCAGCCCGTAGGCGCCGATGTTCTGGATCGGCGCGGCGCCCACCGTGCCGGGGATCAGCGCTAGGTTCTCCAGCCCCGGCCAGCCCTGTTCCAGCGTCCAGCGCACGAAGTCGTGCCAGTTTTCGCCGGCGCCGGCCTCGACGTACCAGGCGTCGGCGTCCTCGCCGGCGAGGCGGCGGCCGGGAATCTCGACGGCCAGGATCAGCCCGGCGAAATCGCCGTCGAGCACGAGATTGCTGCCGCCGCCGAGCACGAAGCGCGGCAGGTCGCGCAGCGCGGGGTCGGCGGCCAGCGCGGGAAGCTGGTCGGGCGTGCCGATGCGCGCCAGCCGGTGCGCCCGGCCCGGAAGGGCGAGCGTGTTGCGCTGGCGCAGGTCGGCGCGCTCGAGAATGGCGGCCGGCGGAGCGCCGGCGGGCGGAGAAATCGGCGTGGGCATGAGGGCGGACGGCGTGTGCTGCGGGTCGAGCCGCATTGTAACCGCCTCCGGCGGCCGACTCGACTACAATGGGCCGTTCAGCGACGTGACATTCTCCGTTCTCTTTTCCGCCCATTCCGCTTCCTTCGCGCCGTCCGCCACGACTTGCCCGCTCCATGGCCGATCCCACGCCCTCCTGCCCGCTCGCCCTCCCCGCCCATCCGCTGACGCCCGACGCCTTCGTCGCGACGGCCGGCGCGGCGTGGAGGGTCGACGGCGGCCTGCGCTTCTCCTTCCGCCTTTCTGGCGACCTGAGCGGCGTGCGCCTGCCGGCCCCGGCGCTAGCCGCGCGCCGCGACGGCCTGTGGCGGCATACCTGCTGCGAGGCCTTCGTCGCCGCGCGCGGCGCGCCGGCCTACCGCGAATTCAACTTCTCGCCGGCCGGCGCCTGGGCGGCCTACGCCTTTTCCGCCTACCGGCAGGCGGCGGGCGAATTGCCGGCGGCTGCACCGGCGATCCGCGTCGCGCGCAACGACGGACGCGACGGCGAAGAGGCGGCATCGCTGAGCCTCTTCGCGACGGTCGCCGCCGACTGCCTGCCGCCCGCCGGCGAGGGGCTCGACATCGGACTCAGCATGGTCGTCGAAGCGGCCGACGGAACGCTCTCCTACCGGGCGCTGCGCCATTGCGCCGGGCGCCCCGACTTCCACCGGCGCGACAGCTTCGCGCTCTTTCTGCCCTTTTCCTAGATTCCCGCCATGAAATTCGGACTCGACCGCCTGCTCGAAGACCCCGCCCTGCGCCGCCCGCTGGCCGGCCGGCGCATCGCCCTGCTCGCCCACCCGGCGTCGGTGACGCGCGACCTGACGCATTCGCTGGACGCGCTCGCCGCCCTGCCCGACCTCAAGCTCAGCGCCGCCTTCGGGCCGCAGCACGGCCTGCGCGGCGACAAGCAGGACAATATGGTCGAGTCGCCGGATTATGTCGATCCGCGCCACGGCATCCCGGTGTTCAGCCTGTACGGCGAGGTGCGTCGGCCGACCGCCGCGATGATGGACAGCTTCGACGTGCTGCTCGTCGACCTGCAGGACCTCGGCTGCCGCATCTACACCTTCATCACGACGCTGCGCTACGTGCTCGAAGCGGCTGCGCGGCACGGCAAGAGCGTCTGGGTGCTCGATCGCCCGAATCCCGCCGGGCGCCCGGTCGAGGGCTTTCTGCTGCGCGCCGGCTGGGAGAGCTTCGTCGGCGCCGGCCCGTTGCCGATGCGGCACGGCCTGACGATGGGCGAACTGGCGCGCTGGTTCGTCGCCACGCTCAAGCTCGACGTCGATTGCCGCGTGATCGAAATGGAAGGCTGGCAGCCCGACGCGGCACCCGGCTACGGCTGGCCGCTCGGCGAACGCAGCTGGATCAACCCGAGTCCGAATGCGCCCAACCTGTCGATGGCGCGCGCCTACGCCGGCACCGTGATGCTCGAAGGCACGACGCTGTCCGAGGGCCGCGGCACGACGCGTCCGCTCGAACTGTTCGGCGCGCCGGCCGCGACGGGCTTCGACGCGCGCGCGCTGATCGCCGACATGCAGGCGCTGGCGCCCGCCTGGCTGTCCGGCTGCGTGCTGCGCGAGTGCTGGTTCGAGCCGACCTTCCACAAGCACGCCGGCCAGCTCTGCCACGGCGTGCAGATTCACGTCGAAGACCCGCGGCATTACGGACACGCCGTCTTCCGCCCCTGGCGCCTGCAGACGCTGGCGTTCAAGGCGCTGCGCCGGCAGCGGCCGGATTACCCGCTGTGGCGCGACTTTCCCTACGAATACGAGAACGACCGTCTGGCCATCGATCTGATCAACGGCAGCCCGCTGCTGCGCGAGTGGGTGGACGACGCGGCGGCGACGCCGGGCGATTTCGACGCGCAGGTGCGGCCGGACGAAGCGGCCTGGGAGGCGGAACGCGGGCCTTTCCTGCGCTACTGAACGGGTAGGCGGGGGCGCTTTGCCTGCCGCACTTGGCCGTGCGCGGGGGCGGCCGTTGTCGCGTTGTCGCGCCCCCTCGTCCTGCGCCGTCCGCCGCGGAATCCGCACGGGTCGATCCACGATCCCGGGCTTCCTCGAATTCACGCGGATTCATCCGGATTCGCCCGAAATTCCCGGCGCGTGGGGAGCGGGTACTTGAAAGTCGGGGGCTTCGGCCCCATACTCTGCGTATGGTTGTAATTCCGGCAATCTGGAGGCGTTCTGGACGCGGGTTCGATTCCCGCCACCTCCACCTAAGAGTTCGAAGAGTTCGATAAGTCCGGGAATTCTTAGGTGGGGGTGTACTGGCTTCGACAGGGCGGGCGAAGGTGAGCAGGCAACTCGTCAGGCGATCGACGTTAATGAAGCAAATCTCTAAACGCCAACGATGAGCGTTTCGCAATCGCCGCTTAAGGCCTTTGCCGAGGCTGCTTGAGCCTTGTCACCAAAGAAAAGCCGGCGGGGACTTCGGTCCCCGTCGTCACGTCTACGTTTCGCTGCGGCCCGAATTCCCGGGCCGAACCCCGGCAATTCCACTGGCTCCATGGGCCGTTCGCGCGCGGCGCCTCGTGTGCCGCGCCGCGGGCAACGAAGGCCGCTGCGCGGCCTTCGCGGTGCGCTACAGCTGCTCGGCGCGCAACTGCTCGGCGCTCTTCGGCGAGAGCAGGCCGGGAGGGACGTCGAACACGGTCTTCGCGCCGTACTGGCCGGCGCGCTGCAGGCGATGCACGGCCCGCGCGTACGCGACCAGGACGCTGGCGGTGAACTCGGGGTTGCTGTCGAGCTTGAGGCCGTATTCGATGACCTGGGCGTTTCCGGCGGACGTGTTGCCGCTGCGGATGACAAAGCCGCCGTGCGGCATCGCGCCGTGGTCGCGGCGCAGTTCCTCGGCGCTGATGAAATTCACCGTGGTGTCGTAGTCGGCGAAGTAGTGCGGCATGCCGACGATGGCCTGGCGCACCGCCTCGGCGTCGGCGCCCGCCTGCAGCACGACGAAGCATTCGCGCGTGTGCTTCTGGCGCGTGTCGAGCGCCGGGCGCGTGCCGCTGCGCACCCGCTCGACGGCTTCCGGCACGGGCAGCGTGTATTGCACGCCGCCGGCGACGCCGGGAACGCGGCGGATGGCGTCCGAATGGCCCTGGCTCAGGCCCTTGCCCCAGAAGGTGTAGGTCGCGCCGTCGGGCAGCAGCGCTTCGCCGACGATGCGGTTGATCGAGAACATGCCGGGGTCCCAGCCGGCGGAAATCAGCGCGGTCGTGGCGTTGGCCCGGGCCGGCGCATCGACGGCGGCGAAGTATTCGGGGATGCGCGCGTGCGTGTCGAAGCTGTCGACCGTGTTGAACAGCGCGGCCAGCGCCGGACCCTGTTCGGGCAGATCTTCCTTGGAGCCGCCGCAGAGGATCAGCACGTCGATCCGGTCGGTATGGTCGGGCAGCGCGGCCATGGCATACACGGCGGTGCCGGCGTGGAGGGGCGCGAGTTGCGCGGGCGGGCGGCGGGTGTAGATGCCGACGAGTTGCATGTCGGGGTTCTTGGCGAGGGCGGCTTCGACGCCGCGTCCGAGGTTGCCGTGGCCGGCGATGGCGATCCGTATAGGCGGTTCCATGATTGCTTCCTTTCCTTGCACTGGTGGGTGAAGCGCGGCATAGCCGCGCAGGGGAAAACGTTGAATCTCGTGGCGGCGTGCGAGCTGGGGCCGCTGGCCGGATGCAGAGCGTCCGGCGGCGGAAAGCGTGACGGCGGCCAGCCCAAAGCAAAGCGACCGGAAGCGGCGTTCCGCTTCCGGTCGCTTCCGCGGTCATTTTCGCGCGTGCGGCGGGGCGTCCTTTAAACCGCCAGCCCCGTCGCCTCATCCACTCCGAGCATGATGTTCATGCACTGGATGGCGGCGCCGGAGGCGCCCTTGCCGAGGTTGTCGAAGCGGGCGGCGAGCAGGATCTGCTCGCCGTGGCCGAAGACGAAGATTTCGGCGCGGTTGGTGTCGTTGCACGCGGTCGCCGGCAGGAAGCCGTTGTCGAGCAGCGGCGCGGCGTCGAGCGGCATTGCTTTGACGAAGGTCTCGCCGGCGTAGTACTCGGCGAAATAGGCCTGCACGTCGGCCGGCGTCACCTTCTTGTCCAGCAGGCGCGGCAACAGCGGGACGGCGACGACCATGCCTTGCGCGAAGTTGCCGACGATGGGCGTGAACAGCGGCGCTTGCGCGAGACCGGTCTGCGCCTGCATTTCCGGCAGGTGCTTGTGGCTCAGGCCGAGCGCGTAGAAGCGCGGGCTCTTCATGCTTTCGGGCAGGCTCTGCGGCTCTTCGTAGCTGGCGATCATTTCCTTGCCGCCGCCGCTGTAGCCGGTGATCGAGTAGGTGCTCGCCGGGTAGCCGGCCGGCACGATGCCGCCGGCGACGAGGGGCGCCATCAGCATGATGAAGCCGCTGGCGTGGCAGCCGGGAACGGCGACCTTCTGCGCCGTGCGCACGCGTTCGCGCTGGCCGCCGTTCAGCTCGGGCAGGCCGTAGACCCAGTCGGGATTCGTGCGGTGCGCGGTCGAAGCGTCGAGGAAGCGGGTGCGCTTGTTGTCCGGGCGCAGCAGCGCGACGGACTCCTTCGAGGCAGCGTCGGGCAGGCAGAGGAAGACGACGTCGGCTTGGTTGATGTACTCGGCCTTGACCGCCGGATCCTTGCGCTGGGCCTCGGGGATCGCGAGGATTTCGATTTCCGGGCGGAGCGCGAGGCGCTCGTCGATCTTGAGGCCGGTGGTGCCGTGCCGGCCGTCGATGAATACCTTGAAAGTCATGGTGGGTTCCGTGTGCGTGCTGAAGGAGTCAAGCCCCTATTGTAGGCGGCGCGGAGCGGTTTGCGGCAATCCCGGCGCCGCCGGGGCGTCCCGCCCGCGTGTGCCGGCGGCGGCGCGGGCCGGCGTTCAGACGGCCGAGAGATCCATCAGGTAGCGGGTCCGCTCGAGCAGGCGGGCGGCGGGCAGCCGGTAGGCGTCGTCCAGCCACTGCGGATTGGCGGGGATCTGGCTGGAAAACTTGCCGAGCAGCGCGCGCCAGCCGTCGTCGTCCTGCTGCAGGGCGTCGCGCAGGCGGGAAAAGGCGTCCGGGTCGACGACGCTCATCAGCGCGGCGTCGGCCCGCTCGACCGGGCGCATCGCCATCTGGGCGCGGGTGTAGCGGACGGCTTCGCCGTGCGTGATCGCGTCCGCCGGCAGTTCGCGCGCCGGTGCCGCTTCGAGGGCGGCCTGCGGACGCTGGAGATCGAGCCGTCCGGATTGCAGCGTACCCTGCCCGTTCTCGAGGCGAAGGAACGAGGGGACGGCGGTGAGGCTGGGCAGGGAGGTCAGGGTCATAATCGATCCGTCGGGGCGTTGAACGGGATGCCGGCAAGGGCTGTCCTGTTCAACGGCGCGTTGACGGAAATCTTTACAGTCGCTGGTGCCCCCCGCCCCGTCTCCGCTCCGGTGTGCTCAGCCGAGCAGCGGCGCCAGCCAGCGCTCGGCGTCGGGCACGCTGAAGCCGGCGCGTTGCGCCCAGTCCTCGAGCTGGTCGCGGCCGATCTTGCTGACCGCGAAATACTGCGCCTGTGGGTGCGCCAGGTAGAAACCCGAGACGGCGGCGGCCGGTGTCATCGCGTAGGACTCGGTGATGCCCATGCCGGCGTTGCCCGGCGCGTCGAGCAGCGTGAACAGCGCACCCTTCGCGGTGTGGTCCGGGCAGGCGGGGTAGCCGGGCGCCGGGCGGATGCCGCGGTATTCCTCGCGGATCAGCGCGTCGTTGCCGAGCGTCTCGTCGGCCGCGTAGCCCCAGTAGTCGCGCCGCACCTGCACGTGCAGCCATTCGGCGCAGGCTTCGGCGAGGCGGTCGGCGAGCGACTTCAGCATGATCGCGCGGTAGTCGTCGTGCGTCGCCTCGAATTCGGCGAGCTTCGTCTCGATGCCGATCCCGGCGCTGACGGCGAAGGCGCCGATCCAGTCGGCCGCCCCGCCCCGATCGGCCCGCGTCGCCACGAAGTCGGCCAGGCAGTAGTGTGGCTTGCCGCTCGGGCGCTCGTGCTGCTGGCGCAGGTTGTGCCAGGTCATCAGCGTCCTGTCGCGCGCCTCGTCGGCGTACAGCTCGATGTCGTCGCCGACCGCGTTGGCCGGGTAGAGGCCGAACACGGCGTTGGCCGAAATCCATTTTTCGCTGACGATTTTGTCGAGCATCGCCTTGCCGTCGTGGAAGACGTTGCGCGCCGCTTCGCCGACGACGGCGTCGTCGAGAATCTTCGGATAGCTGCCGGCGAGATCCCAGGTCTGGAAGAAGGGGCCCCAGTCGATGTAGTCGACGAGCGCGGAGAGGTCGACGTTGCGCAGCACGTGCAGGCCGGGCCGCCGCGGCGCACTCGGCCGGTAGGCCGGATCGCTGTTCCACGTGAAACAATTGGCGCGCGCCGCGGCGAGCGGAACGAGCGTGACGCCCTTCTTGCCGGCGTGCTGGGCGCGCACCTTTTCGTAGTCGGAGGCGACTTCGGCCTTGTAGCCCTCGGCGTGATCGATCGAGAGCAGCTTGGTGACGACGCCGACGGCGCGCGAGGCGTCGGGCACGTAGATGACCGCCTGCTTGTAGTTCGGCGCGATCTTGATCGCCGTGTGCGCGCGGCTGGTCGTCGCGCCGCCGATCAGCAGCGGCACTTCGAAGCCCTGCCGCTGCATCTCGGCGGCGACGTGGCTCATTTCCTCGAGCGAGGGCGTGATCAGCCCGGACAGGCCGATCGCCTGCGCGCCGTGCTCGCGCGCGGCGTTCAGGATCTTGTCGCAGGGCACCATGACGCCGAGGTCGACGACGTCGTAGCCGTTGCAGCCGAGGACGACGCCGACGATGTTCTTGCCGATGTCGTGCACGTCGCCCTTGACCGTGGCGACGACGATCTTGCCCTTGGAGGCGGCGCCGGTGCGCAGCTTTTCGGCCTCGATGTAGGGGATCAGGTGGGCGACCGCCTGCTTCATCACGCGCGCCGACTTGACGACCTGCGGCAGGAACATCTTGCCGGCGCCGAAGAGGTCGCCGACGACGTTCATGCCGTTCATCAGCGGCCCTTCGATGACCGAAAGCGGCGGCTTGCCCGCGGCTTCGAGCGCGGCGCGGCATTCCTCGGTGTCGGCCACGACGAAGTCGGTGATGCCCTTGACGAGGGCGTGCGACAGGCGTTCCTCGACGGGCAGTTCGCGCCACGTCAGGTCCGGGCCGGTGTCCTTGGCCTTGCCCTCCTTCACCGTCTGTGCGAAGTCGACGAGCGCCTCGCCGGCGCCGGCGTGGCGGTTGAGCACGACGTCCTCGACCTTCTCGCGCAGCACGGGATCGAGGTCATCGTAGACGCCGAGCATGCCGGCGTTGACGATGCCCATCGAGAGGCCGGCCTTGATCGCGTGGTAGAGAAAGACGGTGTGGATCGCTTCGCGCACCGCGTCGTTGCCGCGGAAGCTGAACGAGACGTTGGAGACGCCGCCGGAAATCTGCGCGTACGGCAGGTGGGCGCGAATCCAGCGACAGGCTTCGATGAAGTCGACGGCGTAGTTGTCGTGCTCCGCGATGCCGGTGGCGATGGCGAAGATGTTCGGGTCGAAGATGATGTCTTCGGGCGGGAAGCCGGCGCCGCCTTCGGCGACGGGCGCCGTGAGCAGGTCGTAGGCGCGCTTGCAGATTTCCGTCTTGCGCGCGAAGGTGTCGGCCTGCCCGGTCTCGTCGAAGGCCATGACGACGACGGCGGCGCCGTAGCGGCGCGCCAGCTTCGCCTGGTGCAGGAAGGCGGCCTCGCCCTCCTTCATCGAGATCGAGTTGACGATGCCCTTGCCCTGGATGCACTTGAGGCCGGCCTCGATGACTTCCCACTTCGACGAGTCGATCATGATCGGCACGCGCGCGATGTCCGGCTCCGAGGCGATCAGCTTGAGAAAGCGGTCCATCGCCGCCTTGCTGTCGAGCATCGCCTCGTCCATGTTGATGTCGATCACCTGCGCGCCGTTCTCGACCTGCTGGCGGGCGACGGCCAGCGCATCGTCGAGGCGGCCTTCGAGGATCATGCGCGCGAAGGCCTTCGAGCCGGTGACGTTGGTCCGTTCGCCGACGTTCACGAACAGCGAGTCCTTGCCGACGTTGAAGGGTTCGAGGCCGGACAGGCGCAGCTTCTTCTCGACCTCGGGAATGGCGCGCGGCGCCATGCCGGCGACGTGCCGGGCGATCGCCGCGATGTGTTCGGGCGAGGTGCCGCAGCAGCCGCCGACGATGTTCACGAAGCCCTGCTTCGCCCAGTCGCCGACTTCCTCGGCAAGTTCGGCCGGCGTCTCGTCGTAGCCGCCGAAAGCGTTCGGCAGGCCGGCGTTGGGGTGGGCGGAAACGTAGCAATCGCAGATGCGCGCGAGCTCCTCGACGTACTGGCGCAGTTCCTTGGCGCCGAGCGCGCAGTTGAGGCCGAAGGACAGCGGGCGGATGTGGCTCAGCGAGTTCCAGAAGGCCTCGGCGGTCTGTCCCGAGAGCGTGCGCCCTGAGGCGTCGGTGATCGTGCCCGAGATCATCACCGGCCAGCGCCGGCCGGCGTTCTCGAAGAACTGCTCGATGGCGAACAGCGCGGCCTTGGCGTTGAGCGTGTCGAAGACGGTTTCGACGAGCAGCAGGTCGGCGCCGCCGTCGACGAGGCCGCGGATGGCCTCGGTGTAGGTCTCGACGAGTTCGTCGAAGGTGACGTTGCGGTAGCCGGGGTCGTTCACGTCCGGCGAGATCGAGCCGGTGCGCGAGGTCGGGCCGAGGACGCCGGCGACGAAGCGCGGTTTGGCGGGATTCTGCGCCGTGAACTCGTCGCAGGCTTCGCGTGCGAGCCTGGCGCCGGCGACGTTCAGCTCATAGACGATGTGCTCGAGCTTGTAGTCGGCCTGAGAGATCGCCGTCGCGTTGAAGGTGTTGGTCTCGAGGATGTCGGCACCGGCCGCCAGATACTCGACGTGGATGCCGCGGATGATTTCCGGGCGGGTCAGCAGCAGCAGGTCGTTGTTGCCCTTGAGGTCGTGCGCGTGATCCTTGAAGCGTTCGCCGCGGTAGTCCTGCTCGCCGAGCCCGTGGCGCTGGATCATCGTGCCCATGGCGCCGTCGAGGACGAGGATGCGCTGGTTCAGCAGGGAGGAAAGCTCAAGGCTGCGGTCGGGTTGCATGGCGGATACCTTCACGGTCTGGCAAGTTGTTCAGCAAATCGTTCTCGATGCGACGGCGCGGGCGCAAAGCAAAAAACCCGTCGGCGCAAAGCTCGACGGGTTTTCGGGATTCGATTCCGGGCCTCGCTTTAGCGGCATTTCTAACGCGCCCGCAATCTGTTGAGATCAAATCGGCGCGACCCCGGCGAAAAGACGTCGGGCAAGGCGCGGAATCTACGCGCCAAGCCCTTGATTGTCAAGCCCGAAAGCCCTTTTGGCAGAAGGGGTTAGTGCTTCAGGCTGGCCAGATAATCGACCACGGCGTCGATGTCGGACGCCGGAATCTGGGCGGTGGCGGCGGTCATCTGCGGGAAGAAGCGCTCGCCGCTCGACGAACGGTAGCGGTCGAGCGAAAGACGCAGGTACTTGGCCTGCTGACCGGCGAGGCGCGGCACGCTGTCCGAGCCGAGCGCCTTGTCGCCGTGGCAGCGCGCGCACAGGCGGGTGAAGTGGGCGCCGCCCTGCGCCGCCGTCGGGCCGGGCCGCGCGCGCGCGGGCGTGACACCGGCTTCGGCGTAGTAGAGGGCGACGGTGGCGCGCTCGCGGTCGCCGAGCATCTTGATCAGGCGCTGCATGAAGTCGTCCTTGCGTTCGCCGGTTTCGAACTTCTTCATCTGGGCGAGCAGGTAGGCCGGGTTCTGGCCGGCCAGATTGGGGACTTCGGGGTACTTGCTGTTGCCCGTCTCGCCGTGGCAGTTGGCGCAGAACGAAGCGTTGCTCTTGCCCTCGGCGACGGCGTTGGCGCGGCTGGCGGCCGAGGTGCCGAGGCTCTTGATGAGTTCGAGTTCCGCCGTCAGGTCGGTTCCCGTGGCGCTTCCGGCGGTACCGGCCGCGGCGGCGGGGACGGCGCTTGCGAGCAGGGCGAGAAGAAGGCAGCAGGTGCGGATGGCGGAGCCGCCGACGAGGTGAGCCACAGCGCGCATTTATTTCCCTTACAAATAAAAGGGTTAAAGCCGCGCATTATAGACGTCTTCGGCATCTTGCGGAATGCCGTTGGCGTCGCGCGCGCGTAAGAATCAGCCCTTCGAGACGAAATTGCTGCTGGTCTTGACGACCCGCCCGTCCTCGTCGAAATGGACGTTGAAGAATGTGTCCATGGTGGGTTCCGATTTCGTCTTCCAGTCCCAGACGTGCTCCTTCCGAAGCGGGAAATGGAGTTCGTGCGCCGGCTTGCCGAGTCGCCGGCGCACCTCCTCGCGGCTCATGCCGGGGACGATGCGGGCGAAGTTCTCCTCGGTCAGCACCTGGCGCACTTCGCGCAGGACGCTGTCGGGGCCGATCACGATCATGTAGTTGACGACGCCTTCCGGCGTGCGCGGATACTCCCAGACCAGCGAACCGTCGGCCTCTTTCCACTCCATCGTCGGCGGCCCCATGCGGTCGCGCACCTCGACGGCGGTGCTCACGCCGGGCTTGAGTTCCTTCAGGTTGACCGAGTCGCAGGCCGGCAGGACGGCGGCGAGGATGCCGGAACAGAGTCCGGCCAGCAGTTTCTTGAACAAGGGAGGCTCCCGCGTGAAAACGTTGCTTGGATTCGAGTATAGAGCAAGGGGCGGCGCTGGCTGCCTCAGGCCGGGCGGCTGCGCGCGTGCAGCCAGGCGACGGCGCCCCCGGCCAGCATCAGGGCGCCCATGCCGAGCGCCAGCGTCAGCGTCGAGCCCCAGAGCAGCGGCGCGAGCAGGCCGGCGGCGACGGCGTTGAAACCCGACTGCAGGAAGGTCTGGCAGGACGCGGCGAGGCCGCGCTGCGCGGGGAAGGGATCGAGCGCGAGCAGCGTCAGGCAGGGCATCGCCAGCGACATGCCGAGGGTATAGACGAAGAGTGGCGCGACGCTCCACGGCAGGCCCGGCGGCAGTGCGAGGTTGAGTCCGAGGTTGAAGGTCGCGGCGCAGCCCATCACGACGTAGCCGGCGAGGATCGTGCGTTCCAGCGAGAGCTTGCCGGCCAGCCGCCCGGCGATCCACGAGCCGCTCATCAGGCCCAGCATGGCCGGTCCGAAGAGCCAGAGGAAGCCGGTTTCCGGCACACCCAGGTGGCGCATCAGGAAGACCGGCGCCGACAGCACGTAGATGAAGAAGCCGGCGAAATTGAAGGAGAGCGCCGCGCAGGCGAAGAGGAAGGGCGGCGAACTGAGCACCTTCCAGTAGGTGCGGCCGAGGTAGCCGGCGTGCAGCGACTGGCGGCGCGCCGGCGGCAGCGTTTCGGGCAACAGCCGCCAGCAGGCGAAGCCGAGGACGGCGGTCATCAAGACCAGAAAGGCGAACACCGAGCGCCAGCCGAACAGCGTCTGCAGCCAGCCGCCGATGACCGGCGCGACGGCCGGCGCCAGCGCGAACATCATCGTGATGTGCGACATCAGACGCTGCGCCGGCGGGCCGTCGAAGAGATCGCGCACGATCGCCCGGCTGATCACGATGCCGGCGCCGGCGCTGATTCCCTGCACGCCGCGCAGCAGCCACAGGTGCTCGATGCGCGTGGCGAACACGCAGCCGGCCGAGGCGATGCCGAAGAGCACGAGTGCGGCGAGAATCACGCGCCGGCGTCCGAAGGCGTCGGAGATCGCGCCGTGCCACAGCGTCATCACGGCGAAGGGCAGCAGGTAGGCGCTCAGCGTCTGCTGCACCTCGAGCGGCGTCGCCTGCAGCGACTCGCCGATGGCGTGGAAGGACGGCAGGTAGGTGTCGATCGAGAAGGGGCCGAGCGCCGACAGGGCGGCGAGCAGGAGCGCGATCCCGCGTGGCGGTTTTTGCGTATCGGGCAAGTCAGTCCTTGGCGAAGCGGCGGTACTGCACGGCTTCGGCAATATGGGGCGATTGGATGGCGGGGCTGGCGGCGAGGTCGGCGATCGTGCGTGCGACCTTGAGCGTGCGGTGGTAGGCGCGCGCGGAGAGCGCGAGGCGGGCCGCGGCCTGCTTGAGCAGCGCGGCGCCGGCGGCGTCTGGCGCGCAGTGGCGGTCGATCTCCTTCGTCGACAGGCGCGCGTTGGGCTTGCCCTGGCGCGCCAGCTGGCGCTCGCGCGCCTCGGTCACGCGCGCCCGCACGGTCGCCGAGCTTTCGCCGTCGGCGGCGCGCTGCAGCACTTCGGCGGGCAGCGCCGGGACTTCGAGCTGCAGGTCGAGGCGGTCGAGCAGCGGCCCCGAGATGCGGGCGCGGTAGCGCTGCACCTGGTCCGGCGTGCACCGGCAGCGGCCGCCGGCGTCGCCGTGATAACCGCAGGGACAGGGGTTCATCGCCGCGACGAGCTGGAAGCGGGCCGGGAATTCGGCCTGCCGCGCGGCGCGCGAAATGTGGATGCGCCCGCTTTCGAGCGGCTCGCGCAGCGCTTCCAGGACGCGCCGGTCGAACTCCGGGAGTTCGTCGAGGAAAAGCACGCCCTCGTGCGCCAGGGAAATTTCGCCGGGGCGCGGTACGGCGCCGCCGCCGACCAGGGCGGCGGCCGAAGATGTGTGGTGGGGGGCTCTCCACGCGGGCTGTCTGAATCTTGCCGGGCGGAACTGTCCGGCCAGCGAGAGGACGGCCGCCGAGGCCAGCGCCGCTTCCTGCGTCAGCGGCGGCAGCAGGCCGGGCAGGCGGCTGGCGAGCATCGACTTGCCGGTGCCGGGCGGACCGGCGAGCAGCAGCGAATGCGCGCCGGCGGCGGCGATTTCGAGCGCCCGCTTGGCCTGCGCCTGGCCGCGCACGTCGGCGAGATCGGGGAGTTCGGAGTCTTCGCCGCCCTCGCCGCTCTCCGCGGCGGCGGGCGCCGCGGATTCGGCGAGCGCATCGCGTCCCGCGAGGTGCGCGCAGACGCCGAGCAGGCTGCTCGCGCCGAGCACGCGCACGGTGCCGGCCAGCGCCGCTTCGCCGGCGTTGCCGGCGGGCAGGATGAAGCTGCGGCCGCAGTCGCCGGCGGCGAGCACCATGGCCAGCGCGCCGCGGATCGGGCGCAGTTCGCCGGACAGCGACAGCTCGCCGGCGAATTCGTAGTCGGCGAGCGCCGTGGCGGGCAGCTGGCCGGAGGCGGCGAGGATGCCGAGCGCGATCGGCAGGTCGAAGCGGCCTGATTCCTTGGGCAGATCGGCCGGCGCCAGGTTGACGGTGATGCGTTTCGCCGGAAAGTCGAAGCCGCCGTTCTGCAGCGCGGCGCGCACGCGGTCGCGCGCTTCCTTGACCTCGGTATCGGGCAGGCCGACCAGGGTGAAGCTGGGCAGGCCGCCGGCCAGATGCACTTCGACCGCGACTTGCGGAGCGGAGAGTCCGTCGAGTCCTCGGCTGTGGACGATGGCGAGCGGCATGATAATGACGTCGGGAAGTTCCGGAAGCTGCAGTCTAAACAAAAACGGGCGCTCACGCGCCCTGTGCGGAAAGGCGGCGCGCCGGCGCCGCGGCCTTATTTCCGCGCGGCTTGTTCGAGCTCGTCGAGGCGCGTCTCGAGCGCCTTCAGCTTCTCGCGCGTACGCAGCAGCACCTGCGTCTGGATGTCGAATTCCTCGCGGCTGACGAGGTCGAGTTTGCCGAAGAAGCTGGCGAGCAGCGCGCGCGCGTTCTTCTCCAGATCGGCCGCGGGGCTGGCCGCGATCAGGGCACCCAGGCGGTTGTTGAGATCTTCGAAAATTTTCGGGTCGAGCATGGGAATGGCCTTGCCTGATGCTGGTTTCGGTGCGGCGAGTTTAGCACAGCGCCGGTACCCGTCCGGTGCCGCACCGCCTTGGTGCGAGGGCCGTCCGGCTTGCGCTATCGCGGTGCGGCAAGAAAGACCTTCATGCCGATGGCGAATATAGTAAATTGATTTGTATCAATAAATTTTCTGGCACGGCAAATGCTAAGAGCTTGATGCACGCATTTGTTTTCTTTCTTTACTGATTGAGGAGCCTCTGATGAAAAAGACGATTATCGCCAGCCTTCTGTTCGCGGCCATTGCCGCCCCGGTCATGGCCCAGAGCGCGGCGCCGGCCGCTCCCGAAGCGGCGCCCGCGCCGGAACACACCCTGACCGCCAACGTCGGCCTGTTCTCCAGCTACCGCTTCCGCGGCATCGACCAGACCTTCGGCAAGCCGGCCCTGCAAGGCGGCTTCGACTACGCCCACTCGAGCGGCTTCTACGTCGGCAACTGGAACTCGAACGTCAGTTCCGGCGCCGGCTTCCCGAGCGGCAACCTGGAGATGGACTTCTACGGCGGCTACAAGACCAGCTTCGGCGACTTCGGTCTCGACGTCGGCGCCATCTACTACTACTACCCGGGAACGGACGCGGGCGTCGGCCGGAACTTCAGCCCGACCAACAACCGGACCGGCGCGGTGCACTCCGGGACGGTCGACAACAAGGAAGTCTATGTCGGCGCCAGCTGGAAGTTCATCAGTCTGAAGTACTCGCATTCGGTCGGCGACTATTTCTCGACGCCGGATACGAAGAACACCGGTTACCTCGACCTCTCGGCCAACTACGATCTGGGCAACGGCTGGGGCATCAACGGCCACGTCGGCAGCCTGAAGTTCAAGAACATGAACAACGCCGACTACACCGACTGGAAGGTCGGCGTGACCAAGGACATCGCGGGCTGGGTGGTCGGCGCGTCCTACATCGGCACCGACGCCAAGGGCGACTGCGGCAAGGGCGAGTTCTACTGCTTCAGCAACTCCGGCGGCACCTCGACCAAGGATGCCGGCAAGGGCATCGCCGTGGTTTCCGTCAGCCGCACGTTCTAACCGATTCAACGTTCACGCGGGGAGGGACCGCCCTCCCCCGCTATGGAGCCCATCATGAAACTGGTAACCGCCATCATCAAGCCGTTCAAGCTTGACGAAGTGCGTGAGGCGCTGTCCGTCATCGGCGTGCAGGGCATCACCGTCACCGAGGTCAAGGGGTTCGGTCGTCAAAAGGGGCACACCGAGCTGTATCGCGGCGCCGAGTACGTCGTCGATTTCCTGCCCAAGGTGAAGATCGAGGCCGCCATCCGCGACGAGATTCTCGATCAGGTGATCGAAGCCATCGAAAAATCGGCCAGCACCGGCAAGATCGGCGACGGCAAGATCTTCGTTTTCGACGTTGAACAAGTCATCCGCATCCGCACCGGCGAAACCGGTGAGGACGCCCTGTGAGGAGCGCACCATGAGACGCATCTTTGCAATGCTCGCCCTGCTCGGCGCCGTTACCCTCGGCGCTCCGTCCTGGGCCGAGGAAAAGTCGGCGGCGGCTCCCGTCGCCGCCGCCACGGCCGAGGCGCCGCCCG
>RCMZ01000414.1_pt1 | contig 23841 bp, 22 predicted proteins | sample 2041141 | NCBI WGS metagenome assembly RCMZ01 (sample SAMN09708263, study PRJNA481090) | Wastewater metagenome, whole genome shotgun sequencing project. | biome: sewage; isolation source: Davis station wastewater (DW) | place: Antarctica: Davis Station | collected 2010-03-01
CCATACCCCCGCCCCCCCCAACGCGTTGAGCCGCCCCGCCCTGAAGACGAGAAAAGGAACGAGAAAACCCGGCCGACGCACCTGGAACTGGCCCATCCCTGAGGTCTGCAGATGTGTCGAGTTTCATCGTCTCAGCCACAAGCCCCTGGCTTCGCCCGTCCAAGGCAAGCCCACCCAAAGCCGTCCCCAATGTGCCTGCGGATGCCGCTGCACCGAGCGCACCATCATTTGGAGCAACGCCAAACAAGCCGTGCCAAGCAGCCACGGCACTGGCATCCACAGTACCCGCTGTCGCATCGGTCATCAAATCTGCGGGCATGGCAGCAGTGTCTGATGCGGCAAGCGCAGCGCCGTCACCGGACGCATCACCCATCGCTGCCAGCAACGCAAGAAAACCACTGGCAGCCGTTTCATTGCCCGCATCAGACACACCCTGCTGCTGCGTCGAAGACTTGGCACGCGAGGTTTGGTTTGTCGGGCCGTTTTGCGAGCCAGAAATTTTTGTCGGTTCCATGATCAATACTCCTGGCCCTGTGAGCCTTGCCCTGCACCACGGTACTGCAGTGCAGCCCGCTCGTCGGTTTGTTTCTGGTCTCTGCGCATCTGCAGCAACGCAAGATCATGGCGGCGCTTGTCGATGACTTTGCGCAAACTGGAGAGGCGCAGTTCTGCCTGCAGCAACGCACCTTGGGCGGCGCGGACACGCCCAGACTGCTCGCTGACCACGCTGGCCTGGATACTGGACGCGTGGCGCAATCGATCCATGAACTGGTAGTGGTGGTACATCACTTCGGGCTGCATGGTCGCGTCCGCCTTCACACCCCACCTCGCCTGGGTTTCATCGGCGTAGCCCTCCAGTTGGTGAAGCTGCGCATCCGCTGCCTGCTCGGCCGCCACGGCGGACCGCACTAATTTTTGGGCTTCATCCCGCTTGCGGGTCGCAGCCTCAATTGCCACAGAAAGCGCGTTCAGATTGGACATGGCAAAGGATCCCCTGGCTTCAATGGTCCAGCACGGACGCCATGGCGGTCATGCTTTGATCCATTGAGGCGGCATCAAACATATCCTGCTGCAAAAAAGCCTCCATCTGGGGCTGCAACCGAATCGCCTCATCAAGGGCCGGATCTGAGCCACTCATGTACGCCCCCACCTGCACCAAATCGCGGCTCTTCTGATATCGCGAATAGGTAGCACGAAACCGTCGGGCAAGATCAAAATGTCCGCGGGACACCACGTTGTGCATGACCCGTGACGCAGACTGCTCGATATCGATGGCCGGGAAATGCCCAGTCTCCGCCAGCGCCCGGGACAACACGATGTGCCCGTCCAAAATGGCGCGCGCCGCGTCGGCGATCGGGTCCTGTTGGTCATCGCCCTCCGACAAGACGGTGTAGAACGCTGTGATCGACCCCACTCCATGCAGCCCGTTACCGCTGCGCTCCACCAACTGTGGCAATTTGGCAAAACACGATGGGGGGTAGCCCTTTGTGGCCGGTGGTTCACCAATCGCCAGCGCGATTTCTCGCTGGGCCATCGCGTAGCGTGTGAGCGAATCCATGAGCAACAAAACATGCTGCCCCTTATCCCGAAAATGCTCTGCCACCGCCGTTGCATATGAAGCCCCCTGCATGCGCAGCAGCGGCGGTGCATCGGCGGGGGCTGCCACCACGACCGAGCGCGCGCGCCCCTCTTTCCCCAAGATGTCTTCCACGAACTCCTTGACTTCTCGTCCACGCTCACCAATGAGTCCGACCACGATCACGTCTGCACGGGTGTACCGCGCCATCATTCCCAACAAAACACTCTTGCCCACCCCAGAGCCAGCAAACAATCCCAGGCGCTGTCCACGGCCCACCGTCAACAGCGCATTGATCGCACGCACACCCGTATCGAGCGACTCGCGGACCGGGTCGCGGTCCATCGCGTTGATCTGCCGGCGCCCCATGGGCTCGGACACGACGTCTTGCACCGGCCCGCCATGGTCCAGCGGCAAGCCCTGCGCGTCCACCACACGCCCCAAAAGTCCATCTCCCATGGGCAACCGCAGCGCACCAGCCCGTTGAACGGGGCGCGAAACTTCGCCAAGGCGGGGGATAGGGATATAGGGCGCAGCAGGCGTCACACTGGCACCACTCGAGAGGCCATGGATATCACCCGCAGGCATTAAAAATGCACGGTCTGCCGAGAAGCCCACCACCTCCGCCAGGATAGGCTCCTCGCCAGGCATCTGAACCATGCATTGAGACCCCACGGGAACGCGAATCCCCACCGCCTCCAGCACCAGGCCGGTCAATCGCGTGAGCGTACCGCGCGTCTCCAGCGTCGCACCCTCGGCCACCCGGGCACGAGCGTCCTCCATGAAACGCGACCAAGCGGTTGGTGTCTCAACGGTCACCAGCATCTCCCTCGCTCCATGGCGAATCCAGCCCAAGCGCTGCGATGGCGCGCTGCCACCGTTTATCAAGACGGCCATCGACCACCGTTCCTGCCGACTCCACAATACAGCCGCCTGCTGGCACCGCACCATCCGCAACCCACTGCACGCCAGGGGCATCCACAGCCTCTCGCAAGGGCGCTGCCATGGCCTCCAGGTCAACAGGGTTCAGTCGCACCGTGGCAGGCTTGCCCTCCGTCACCAACATGTCCAACGCCTCACGCACCACCGGTTGCAACGGGTTGGGGTTGACAGAGAGTTCCTGCCGAACCACCTGGCGAGCAATGTCGCAGGCCAACTCCAGCACTTGCTGCGCCATGTGCTGCTGAAGGTCGATCAAACTGGCATCAAACGTTTGCAACACCTCCTGCAGACGCCGCGCAGATTCTTGCCCTTGTTGCGCGATGTACTCGTCCATCCGCCGCTGCCACTCCAGCGCAGTTTCCGCCTGACCTTGGGCAAACCCCTCCGCGTAAGCATCATCACAGGCCTGCTGGACCAGTGCTTGCTGCGCCGCCTCGTCCACCTCTATGGGAAGTTCCGCAACAGGTTCTGGCTCTGGCAGTGGCTCCACAAGGTCGGAGCCATCGACCGCGCCAAATTTCCACTGCGTGAAGTCGCCAACCTCTTCGCTGGGGATGAACCGCGAGTATGAGCGCTGGCTAGACGAAGGCATCATCACCACCGCCTCCAATCACGATTTGGCCCTCTTCAGACAAGCGACGTACGGTCTTGAGGATTTCCTTTTGCTGGGCCTCGACCTCGGACAAGCGCATCGGGCCGCGCGATTCGAGATCTTCGCGCAGGGCTTCGGCCGCACGCGACGACATGTTGGCGAGGAACTTCTCGCGCAGCTCGGGGACAGCCCCCTTGAGCGCCACGATGAGGGTTTCGGATGCCACTTCCTTGAGCACCGTCTGGATCGCCTTGTCGTCGAGTTTCAGTACATCGTCGAACACGAACATCTTGTCCATGATCTTTTGGGCCAGCTCAGGGTCGTATCCTCGGATGGACTCCAGAACCATTGCATCCATGTTGCCCCCCAGCAAGTTAATGATTTCTGCAGCGGCCTTGACACCTCCCAGAGAGCTTTTGCGAATCTTGTCTCCACCTGCCAACACCTTGAAAAGCACCTCATTGAGGTCTTTGAGGGCTGTGGGTTGAATACCCTCCAGGGTGGCTACACGCAAGAGAATTTCGCTGCGCTGCCGGTCGGAGAGATGCATCAAGATGGCCGATGCCTGGTCGCTATCGAGGTGCACCAAAATGGCCGCCACAATCTGCGGATGCTCGTTGCGCAGCAACTCAGCCACAGAAAGCGGATCCATCCATTTCAGGCTCTCTATGCCAGAAACATCGCCCCCCTGCAGGATGCGATCAATCAACAGCCCCGCCTTGTCATCGCCAAGGGCCCGCCGCAGCACGGCGCGCACGTAGTTGCCCGTGTCCGAAACCAGTAGGCTCTGCGCAGAAGCCGCGTTCGAGAACTTGTTGATGACTTCGTCCACCTTCTCGCGCGAAACCGACCGCATGCGCGCAATGGTTTCACCAAGCTTTTGCACCTCTTTGGGGGAAAAATGCTTGAATACCTCCGCTGCCTCCTCTTCCCCGAGGGACATCAGCATGATGGCGGCGTCATGAAGGCCTTGATCGTCCATAGAAGGTCCGTGCAATCAGCGGTTAAGCGGGTTCACCATTCAGCCAGGTTTTAAGGATGTTCGCCACTGCCATCGGGTTTTCCTTGGCAAGCGCACGCGCATCTTCCAGGCGCAACTGCTCAGGGGTTGCGGGTACCAGCTCATCCTTCTTATTCGGGCCAGGCAAGGCAGCACGCTCAGGCATATCCGCCTCCAGGGCATCCAGCTGGCCTCCAGGCGCGGGTGTCGCCGTTGCTTTCACCTTTTCAGCTGCCGGGCCTTTCAGGGCCGGCCGCACCAAGCCCAACAACACCAGCGCAGCAAACAACACCGCGCCAACAGGCCACGCAAAGGTCTTGGCCAGATCCACCACCTCAGGCTGCTTCCACAGCGGCACATCGGTATTCGGCACCACCGCCACCTGAAACGGCGTATTCATGAGATTCACCGAATCCCCCCGCTCGCGGTTGAAGCCGATGGTTTCGCGCACCAAGGCGGTCATCTGCTCCACCTGCTCGGGCGTGAGCGCCTTGGTCACGGTCTTGCCCTTGTCTTCAGCGGACTGGTAATTCACCACAACAGCCGCACTGAGGCGCTTGACGACGCCCGTGCTGCCACGCGTTACCCGCACCGTTTTATCCACCTCGTAGTTGGTGGTGGATTCCCGCTTGTTGGTTTGCTCTTCAGAGCCCTGCTGCCCTCCAGCAGTGGGCGCGGGGTTGGCGCCGTTGATCGGTGCAGCGGAAGGTGCTGGTGGCTGATTGGCCACCGCCCCAGGGACTCCCGTGGCCGTCTTGTTCGAGCTTCCCTTGTTTTCCAATACTTGCTGGCTGCGCACTGCGCTGCTGTCAGGCGTCTGGTTGGGGCGAAATTGCTCCGACGTGGAATCCGTCTGCGTGAAGTCGACATCCGCCGTCACCTGCGCCTTGACATTGTCGCGTCCCACAACGGGCTCCAGAATGTCCATGATGCGCTGGGTGTACTGCTGCTCAAGCCGCTGCACATACAAAAGCTGCTGCGCATTCACCTCTGCCCCGCCCGCACTGCCATCGGGTGACTGCGACAACAGCTTGCCCGTATCGTCCAGCACGCTGACAGCCGACGGCGCCAGTTCTGGCACGCTAGAGGCGACAAGGTGCACGATGCCCGCCAACTGAGCGCGATCGAGCGCTCGCCCCGGATAAAGACTCACCAGCACCGAAGCCGACGGCTTCTGCTGCTCTCTAAAAAACCCGTTCTGATTGGGAAGCGCCAAATGCACGCGAGCACTTTGCACCGAAGAGAGCGCCTGAATGGAACGCGTCAACTCGCCCTCCAGGCCACGCTGGAAATTCAACCGCTCCTGAAACTGAGTCATGCCGAACTTGCTCGACTCCATGATCTCAAAACCCGCCACCGACCCCTTGGGCAAGCCCTGCGTGGCCAAGCGAAGGCGCACGTCATGCACTCGGTCTGCGGGAATCAGGATGGCGCCACCACCCTCGGTGTACTTGTAGGGCACATTCATCTGCGACAACTGGGCCACCACGGCGCCCCCATCCTTGTCGTTCAGATTCGAAAACAACACCTTGTAGTCTGGCTGCCGTCCCAACACAATCGCCGCCACTGCAGCCGCCACCAAAAGTGCAGCGCCTGCCCCCAGACGCAAGCGCTGGCCCCGGTCGAGGGTAGACAACCGCTGCAGCCAGTTGGGGCGTGCGGGCATCGGGAGCGGGTTGACAGGGACTTCAGCTACAGCAGACATCTTGCTTTCCAGTAAGGCGGGCCCGGCAAGGACCAAAGCGTGGGGTCGATTATTCGGTCACGCCCCCAAAATGTTCGCTGGATAAGCCGCCAGTTTGGGCATCAATTCCGAGCGATGGAAACCGAAGCGGTGATTAGGATACCCAGCATACCGCCATTCCCCACGGACACCGCCATGGACCTTCGCATATCAAGCTCTACCACGCCCCTAGCGGGCGCCGGCGCAGCGCGCCGTGCCCTGGCACCGCAAGGCTCAGAAACAGAAGTGGGTTTTTCAAGCGCCCTCAAAGGCGCATTGCAGTCGGTGAGCGCGGCCCAGAACCGCTCCACCGACTTGCAAAAAGAAGTCCAGTTGGAAAATCCATCGGTCAGCCTGGAAGAGACCATGGTAGCCATTCAAAAAGCCCAGATCGGCTTTCAAGCCACGCTACATGTGCGCAACCGGATGGTGCAGGCCTATACCGACATCATGAATATGCAGGTTTGACGACGGGCAAAACCTCGCGCCGTGACAATCGCGGCAACTGACTGCCGATGGAATGGGCCGCAATCCTCACCCCACCGCGGGTGGTGTCTACCCAGCGCTTTTCAATCAAATTTAATAGCATCTAGCGCTTTAAACACAAGCGCTAGCGCCTCTTTTTTTCATAAAAAAGCCACTCTACGATGGAGTGGCTTTTGGGTGCAGGCTTTTTTGACTGGCACGCTTAATCAACTATATTTTTTTATAGCAATCAGCGCTTATTCATCAAGCGCTTGCAGCGTATTTCATTCAAAAATCCCGACAAACCCGAGAGAGAGAGACGAAGGTCGCCAGAGCACGAACAGATGGGGCAACCCAACCTCAGTGCATCATCTGCGGCTGACCCGCAAGCAAGTGCTCAAACTGCGCAAGCCAAGGCTCAGCCAAGCTACGAATCTGCGCATCATTGCGCAAGATACGCTGCATGATGCGGCTTTTCTCGCGGCGTTGCTCTGGCAACAGATCGTGCTCCTGGGACTTGAAGCGCAACTGCTCAATGAGAACAGCACAGGCACCTTCATAGCGCACCACGCCATCCCAATCCTTGAGCCTGGCAGCTTCCAGCATCTTGGCACTGCTGTCTTCGATGGCTTTGTAGTAATCAATCAGCATGTTGTGTGACATGGTCAGGCCTCCACCAGCACCGGCTGGCCCGAGGCAGGCGCGATTGCCATCGCAACACCGGCGCCGTTATTCTTGATTTGGTTCCAACCCATGGCCACGGGTTCGATCAAACGCATGACTTCTTCCATCAAGGCATCGTCATTGCGCGCATTGGCCAGGATGAGGCTGTGCATGCAGTAGTCGTACAAGTCGCCCAAGTTCTTAGCAAGCTCTCCGCCATCCACCCGATCGAGAGCTGTGCTCAGACCCTCTTCAAGAATCCTGAGAGCTTTGCTGATGGCATTGCATTTTCCCAGAACATCACCACGAGCCATCGCGCCGCGAGCGGTCGCAACGGCATTGAGGACACCTTCATACAACAAACTCACCAATTGGTGCTTGTCGATGGTGTGCATACTGGTTTCAACGTTGATACGCTGATAGGCATTTGCGGCACGAGGGCTGTAGGCACTGAACATGGTGGTGTCACTTAGGTTGGTTATTTAATTTATCGGCCAATTCCCGAAAAACTAAAGGCCTAACCCGACGACTTATTCCAAGTAGTGACTTGCTGAGAAATGTAGGCATTCAAAGCATTCAACTGGCTCATTTTGGTATCGAGCGCCGTATACCGTGCGTTCAAGTTGGTTTCCGTACGATCCGCCTTGTCGTTGACACGCTGGATTTCTTCCGAATTGCGTTTGAGCGCGTTCTCGAGCAATTTATCTTTGCTCGCAAAAAATCCGTCTGATGCCAATAAGCTCTTGGTCACCTTCAGAATTTTCTCGCTCACGCCGTCGGTCGCCGTACCGCCGTCCGGCCCGCGAAACATGGCCTTGACAGCGTCCGGATTCTCCAGGGCCTTGTTCAGCTTGGTGCTATCCACCACCAACTCGCCTGTGGGGTTGATGTTTGAAAGCCCCCCCGCGACACCAATTCCGATACTCGAAAGGTTGCCAAATCCACCCGCCCCGTCTGCCATTGACCGGAGCGCACTGCGCAAAGAGTTTTGCAACCCCAGCACCGTCGAATCACCCTGAAGCAGCCCCGCCGTTTTGTTTTCCTTGTCGTATTTGGTGATGTCGTTCAACGCGTTGTTGAGCGTGTTGTAGGCCTTCACGAAGGCGTCAATGTTGGCTTTCACCGCAGTGGTGTCTTTGGCAACAGTCACTTCCACGGGGGAGGAAGTGATCTTGACCGCATTGAATGTCACGCCCGAAACGGTGTTGAACTGATTCGTTGCGGAAGACACCGCTATTCCATTGACCGTTGCGTTCGCATTGGCACCATAGTCAATCGTTGAGCCGGTGGTCAATCGAGACAAGCCAGTTGCGTCGGCATTGTTGCCGTCACTATCTGTCACCGTCATCTGAAACCCCGCCTCTTCGCCTGTCGTTTTGCTGCGCAGCAAGAGACGCTCACCAGAGGCATCTGACAAAATCGAAGCGGTTACGCCCGCATTGGCACCATTGATCTTGCTGGCCACATCGGCCAGCTTGTCGGTAGCTTCGATGGTGATATTGACCGGCAATCCGGCGCCGGCCGTGAAACTGGTGGGTGAGCCACCCCATTTGCCCAGTTCGAGCTTCAACGAACCCGCCCCCACGTAGCCACCAACGGGCAGGAGCGCCGCAGTGGCCGTGGACTGGGCCTTCGCCAAGTTTTGAACCTCTACGGTGAATGATGTCGCCGCTGTGCCACCCGTGGCACTCACCGTCACGGCATCCGCATTCGACGATGTCGCAGTGACCGCATTCCAGCCTGTCACGCTGTTGAGCTTGCTCACGGCATCTGAAAAGTCAGACACCATCGACTTCAGCTGCCCAAATGTTGAAATTTTTGCACTAACAATCTTGGCTTGGTCATTCAGACCATTTGTTTTGGTGATCGGGATCTTCACCGCATCCACAGAGGCTTTGATGAGTCCATTGACATCAACGCTGCCGCCAAGCCCTATGCCTATTGATGAAAAGCTAGCCATAGTCCATCTCCTGAGAAGCGCAATACGCGTTACAGCCGGGAATTATCAAAGACCTGCCCCGAGACAGCCTACCAATAAACACCCGAGAACCCTGCCAATCTACGCTTTGCATCACTCTTTGCAAAGGAAAAAAGCGGCGGCGAATCCATCGCGGCCGCTTCGCTCCCCCACAAACCACCCGAGCCCCACAGGGTTGCGAGTTTCGGGCGGTCGATGAGTGCGTATTAACGCAGCAGTGCCAACACGCCTTGTGGCAATTGATTGGCCTGGGCCACCATGGCCGTGCCTGCTTGCTGCAGAATTTGTGCTCGCGACAGGTTGGCTGTTTCGGCAGCGAAGTCTGCATCCACGATACGACCACGTGCAGCCGAAGTGTTTTCCGACGTGCTTTGCAGGTTGTTCACGGTGCTCTCAAAACGTGCTTGCAAAGCGCCGTAGCTGGCGCGTTGACCGCTGATGGCTGACAGGGCTGCATCCACAATCGCCAAGGTGCGATTGGCGCCATCGACCGTGCTGACGTCCATGTTTTGCACGGTTTGCAGTTGGCTGGCTGTCGCAGTCGTCGCGAGCAGGAAACCACCCGATGCACCGCCCGCCGCATCGGTTGCACTGAAGGACTTGGACGAATCCAAAGTGATCTGCCCTGTGGCCACCAAATCATCGGTGCCAAAGGCGCCAGCACCTGCCATGCCTGCAATATTTGCACCCGCGCCTGCCAACGCAGTGCCGTCAGCATTGGTAAGGTCAATGGTGTTGGCGGCAATCGAATCGTTCACCACCTTGATATCGTTGCCCGCTGCATTCGTCAGAACCAAGCCGTCGCCAGTGTCGTTGACACGCGCAGTCACGCCCGTTTTTGCAGCCGCATCGTTGATCGCCTTGGCAGCGTCACTCAGGCCGTCATTGTTCAGTTGCGCCCCCACAGTGAACGAGACCGTCACCGGGTTTGTGCTTGCGTTGTCGGATGCAAGCTTGAGGGTGTAAGACCCGCCCGCCGTCAAGCCGCCCAACCCGATTTCAGTGCGCGCCGTTGCGCTGACCCCCGTCTTTTCGGTCTGTGCATTGACAAGACCGGCCACATCCTTTGCAGAAGCACCTGCAGCATAGGTAATTTGCTGACTGCCGTATGCACCGTTGATGTCCAGCGTGCTCCCCGTAATGGCAGAGCTACCGACTTTACCTTGCGCAACGACTGCACCAGCAGTGCTGCCCAGTGTCAGGTCGCCCGCGCCGCCTGTTGTAGTTGCTGCCGTGCCACCAACGCGGTAGTTGCCATAGGCGCTGGTGCTGAAGTTCGAAGACGTCGCCGTGATGGTCTGGTTGGCATTGGCCCCCACCTGAAAGGCGGCGCTGGTGAACGATCCGTCCAGCAGCTTGCGGCCGTTGAAGTCAGTGGTCTTGGCGATGCGGTCCATTTCGGAAGTGAGCTGGTTCACTTCGGCGTTCAGCGCTTGGCGGTCAGAGGCCGAGTTAGTGGCATTTGCCGACTGCACCGCCAGTTCACGCACACGCTGCAGAATGTTGCCAGACGACGCCAAGGCGCCTTCAGCGGTTTGCGCCAGCGAGATGCCATCATTGGCATTGCGCACGGCTTGGTTCAAGCCCCGAATTTGCGAGGTGAAGCGCTCAGAGATGGCCAAGCCAGCAGCGTCGTCCTTGGCGCTGTTGATGCGCAGACCTGACGACAGGCGCTGGATAGAGGTGTTCAGCGACGACTGGCTCATGCCCAGATTACGCTGGGCGGTCAAAGAGGCGACGTTGGTGTTGATGGTAGCTGCCATGACAAATCTCCTGAAAAGAACTGACTGAATATGGCGTTGCCGCCAACCTGGTGCCAGGCAAGGCACCCGGCTATACGGTTCACAGCGCCCGTTGAATCGGACCTTCTGATGAACGGCGGGACATTTACGTACCGTTGCAAATGTTTTCGGACGCCGCGCCAAAAACTTTAGGGTGAATCGCACAAGTTGCCGGGTTTTTGTGCGCTTTATCCCGCCACTGCGCCTAGCGCCTGACTTTCACAATTCACCCATCGTTCCCGTCTTGTCTGCCGGACGGTGGGGCTTCTACCGGCGCAGATTTGGTTTTTCCAGCCTTCAAGGAGCATATCCATGGCAGCTACCATCAACACCAACGTCAGCTCGCTGACTGCCCAGCGCAACCTGGGCATGAGCCAAGCATCGCTCAACACCTCTATTCAGCGCCTGTCGTCAGGTCTGCGCATCAACAGCGCCAAGGACGACGCTGCTGGCTTGGCCATCTCTGAGCGCTTCACGACCCAGATTCGGGGCATGAACCAGGCTGCACGCAATGCCAATGACGGGATATCTCTGGCGCAAGTGGCTGAAGGCGCTCTGGGCGGCGCCGGCAACATCCTGCAGCGTATTCGCGAACTGGCGGTGCAGTCGGCCAATGCCACCAACTCGGCCTCTGACCGCCAAGCGCTGAACGCCGAAGTGAACCAGCTCACCTCTGAGCTCGACCGCATCGCCAAAACCACCGAATTCAACGGGCGCAAGCTGCTGGACGGATCATTCACCAGCGCCGCCTTCCAGGTAGGTGCCAATGCCAACCAGACCATCACGGCGACGTCGTCCAATTTCAGCACCAACGCCTATGGCAACTACCGCATTGGTGGCACGGCGGCAACCACAACGGGCGGCGCGGGCGACCTGACACTGGGCAGCACACCCAACGCAGTGGTTGCTCAAGGAGCCATCGGTGCATCCGCTATTACCGGCAGCACCCTTACCGTCAACGGCGCCTACGGCAGTGTCGACATCCCATACCCAGCAGGTGCATCCGCCAAAGACACGGCAGCATTGGTGAATGCGCAGACAGAAAAGACCGGCGTGAGCGCCAGTGCGCGTACCGAAATTGGCCTGTCGGGACTGTCGCCCGCCACCTCCTACACGCTCAAAGTCGCGTCGGACAACGGGGACGCGCAAGCGGTCACCATCTCGTTCACCGTAGGCAGCCCCGTCAACAACGACGGACTCAGCGATGCCGCCAAGGCATTCAACGACGCCGCCGCCAAAACCGGCGTGGTTGCCAGGGTGAATGACGCAGGGACGGGCCTCGTGTTGACCAACGCCGCTGGCAATGACATCAAAATTGCGAACGATTCCGTAGCAGCCAGCACTATCGACATCACTGATGCTGCCGGTGGGGCGTTGATTGGCGGCGCTGGCGCAGGGATTGCCGGATCCGGAGGAACAGCAACGGTCCCCGGCAACGCTTTGGTCGTGACGGGCCAGATCACGCTGGACTCATCGAAGTCCTTCAGTGCGATTGATGCCGCCGGCGCCGCCGCAGGCGGAGGATTTCTGGACGTCAATACAGCGGCTGGCAGCCAAATTCAGACGGTGCAGAACATGGACGTCAGCACAGTGGACGGCGCCAATCGAACGCTGGCCATCGTGGACTCGGCGATCTCCGCGATCAGCGGACAACGCGCCAACTACGGTGCTCTGCAAGCGCGCTTTGAAACGGCAATTGCCAATCTGAATGTCTCTTCAGAGAACATGTCGGCGGCACGCGGGCGGATTCAAGACGCTGACTTTGCCGCGGAAACGGCCAACTTGTCACGCGCGCAAATCCTTCAACAGGCAGGCACAGCGATGGTGGCGCAAGCGAATCAAATCCCACAGGGCGTTCTGGCGCTCCTCAAATAACAAATGCTGGCTTGCCATTTGCGTGAATCGCTTGGTTTGCAAAGGCGCCAAAAGCCAAAACTATCCTTTCTATAGCACCAAATGCTTACCAAATAAGCACAGAAAGTGGTTTTATATCGAAATAGCACGAACATGCAATGCTTGCTTTTGTGCGTCAAATAAGGGCAGACTGCAGCAATCCGATACATTTGCAGTAACCTCGGCCCAGTTGCTTCATGTGCGACCTCGCCGCCTCCCCGCCTCTTATGGCTTTGCCCAGGCTGCCGCCCAACACGTCTAAAGCATGTTTGTCATCATCGGTTACGTCGTCTGTCTTGGCTGCATCTTCGGGGTGTATGTTGCGCATGGCGGCAACATCACTGTGATTCTCCACGCCCTGCCGTTCGAGATCATCACCATTTTGGGTGGCGCACTGGGCGCCTTTGTGGTCAACAACCAACCCAAGGTCATCAAGGCCACCTTGGCCGCTTTGCCCATGGCGCTCAAGGGCTCCAAGTACACCAAGGCGCGCTACATGGAGTTGATGGCGATGCTGTATGACATCTTGCAAAAAGCCCGCAAAGAAGGGCTTATGGCGATTGAAAAAGATGTAGAGACACCCAACGAGTCTGAGATTTTCAAAAAATATCCCACCGTCGGCAGCGATCATCATGTGATTGAGTTCACCACCGATTACCTGCGCATGATGGTGTCAGGCAATCTCAACTCCCACGAAATCGAGGCGCTGATGGACAGCGAAATCGATACCCACCACCAAGAGGCACATGCGCCTGTGGCAGCGCTGGCTCGACTGGCCGGCGCCCTGCCGGCTTTCGGTATCGTGGCGGCCGTTCTGGGAGTGGTCAATACGATGGGATCGGTGGGGCAACCGCCTGCCGTGCTGGGTGGGATGATCGGATCGGCCTTGGTGGGCACGTTCCTCGGCATCTTGTTAGCCTATGGCGTGGTTGAACCCTTGGGCGGTTTGGTTGAGCAAAAGACCGAAGATGCGTCCAAAGAGCTGCTTTGTATCAAGTCCACCTTGTTGGCCAGCATGCAGGGTTACAACCCGGCCACCGCAATCGAATTTGGCCGCAAGGTGCTTTTCTCTAGTGTTCGCCCCAGCTTTTCGGAGCTGGAAGGGCATGTAAAGGGCAAGAAATAGCGGCGCTAGCAGCGCTGCGTAGCTCAAAACGCCATGGCAGAAAAGAAGCTCCAGCCCATCATCATCAAACGCATCAAGAAAGGCGGCCATGCCGTGCATGGCGGCGCCTGGAAGATTGCCTATGCCGACTTCGTGACGGCGATGATGGCATTTTTTCTGCTGATGTGGCTGCTGGGCTCTACCGCCAAAGGAGAGCTGCAGGGGATTGCTGCGTATTTTTCGTCGCCACTCAAGGTGGCGATGACGGGTGGCGATGGCGCGGGCAACAGCTCCAGCGTGATTCCTGGCGGGGGCAACGATTTGGCAAAGGTGCACGGACAGGTGCGCCGCTCAGACGTAGAGGAGGCCAAGCAGCGACGCATGAGCATTGACGCCGCCCGTGCCGAGCGTGCAAAGCAGGACCGAGATCGCATTAAGGCACTAGAAGCCAAGATCGACTCGCTCATCACCGAAAACCCTCGGCTTAAAGAGTACAAGTCGCAGATTCGTATCGACATTACCCCTGACGGACTGCAGATTCAGATCATCGACGACCAGAACCGCCCGATGTTTGACAGCGGCAGTGCGTTGGTAAAACCCTACATGCGGGACATCTTGCGTGAAATTGGGTCAGCCCTCGGGGGCGTTGAAAATCGGATCAGCCTGGCAGGCCACACAGATTCAGTGCCTTATGGCAACAGTGATCGCGGGTATAGCAACTGGGAGCTATCTTCCGACCGTGCCAATGCCTCACGCAGAGAATTGGTCTCTGCAGGCATGCCAGACGCTAAACTGGGTCGTGTCGTAGGATTGGCGGCCAGTGATTTGCTGGACCCCGAAAATCCTCGCTCCCCGTCCAATCGGCGCATCACCATCACGGTGTTGACCCGCGAGGCCGAAGAACGACTCATGGGTAAAGGTATCCCCGAAATCACTTCGACAGATCTGCTGAATGAAAAGCGGGAAAATCCCCCCCCCAGCAGATGACAGTTACGACTTGTCACCGAACCTGCCACCCATGACAATACTTATAGCTTTTTCCGACCGAAAGGGTCCCAAGTGACCACTGCCCTTCGTTTTTTGATCGTTGACGACTTCTCCACCATGCGGCGCATTGTGCGCAACCTGCTTAAAGAGAGCGGGTTTGCCGATGCGGACGAGGCCGAAGATGGCGTAGCAGCGCTGAACAAACTGCGTAACAGCAAGTTTGATTTTGTGGTGACCGACATCAACATGCCCAACATGAACGGCTTCCAGCTGTTGGCGGAAATAAAAAAGGACGACAAGCTCAAGCACTTGCCCGTTCTGATGGTGACCGCTGAGGCTCGCAAAGAGGATATCGTTGCAGCAGCCCAGGGCGGCGCAGCCGGCTATATCGTCAAGCCATTTACCAAAGCGACCCTCGAAGAGAAAGTGACCTTGATTCTCAAAAAGATGGGGTTGTGACACCATGGACGACACACCGGACAACAACCAGCAGCCGGACGACGTACACCACAAGATCGGCCTGCTCACACGCCAGCTCCACGATTCGCTGAACGAGCTGGGCTACGCAGACAAACTGCGCGGCTCGATGGGAGAACTTCCTGATGCTCAGAGCCGACTGTCCTATATCGCCCGCCTAACGGGTGAGGCTGCAGAAAAGGTGCTCAACCGTGTGGAGCAGGCCAAGGCGCAGCATGATTTCATCGCGACAGAAACACGCCGTGTAGTGGCGTCGCTCGTGAAAGACCCGGTGGCAGCCGTGGCCAAGGGCGAAATCATGAACTTCCTCACCGACGTGGAACGGGTCACCAAGGAAGCGGACACCCACCTCACCGAAATCATGATGGCGCAAGACTTTCATGACCTCACAGGTCAGGTCATTGCCCGTGTGGTGAATCTTGCCGCGACCATTGAAGCGCAGCTGGTGCAACTGCTCATTCAGACGGCGCCGCCCACTGTCCAGGTGCCCGCCGCCGCGGTCGAAGCACCACGTGTTCATCTTCAAGGCCCCGTGGTAGACCCCGAAAACACGGCAGACATAGTCACAGACCAGTCTCAGGTCGACGACCTGCTCGCAAGCCTCGGCTTCTGATGCCCGTGGTGGCGCCATCGCCGCCTGCGTGAATTTGCCGCTGCCGGCATCGAAAAGAGGGGATCGCAGCCCCCTTATCACGCTTTAGATTTCCAGGTCGCTCACGACAATGGCATGACACCAGCCGTCATGCCATCATGGAATCCAGCCAAGAAAAAAGCCAACCAGCGTCGGAACGCAAGCTGCAAAAAACGCGTGAAGACGGCCAAGGTGCGCGCTCTCGTGATCTTTCACACTTGGCGATATTGGGCGCGGGGGCTGCTTGCATGCTGGTGCTCGCTCCCGAGTTGATGGATCACCTGCAAAAAGCGATGGGTCAGCAATTGGCCTTCGACTCGGCCACCGTGATGGCCCCCGGCACGATGCTCAACCGCCTGCAAAGCATGGTCATAGTGGGTTTGGTTGCGAGCGCCGTGTTCGCAGGGCTCACCAGCGGTGCCGCACTCATCAGTGCGATTGCCGCTGGGGGGTGGATTCTCAGCATCAAACCCATCACGCCTCAATTCAATCGACTCAATCCAATCTCCGGATTGGTCAATATGTTCTCCAAGCAGCAGATGGCCAACGTTGCCAAGATGGTGCTGATGAGCGCCATCTTGACGTTTGTAGCCTGGAAGTTCCTCGGCAACAGTATCGACTCAGTGGCAAAACTGGTGCTTCAGCCTTCGCCGCTGGCGATCCGGCAAATCGCCGACTGGCTGACGTCTGGCATGAGCTTGCTGCTCTTGGTGGTTTTCATGGCAGCACTGGTGGACGTGCCTTTGCAGGCCTATTTCTTCAAAGCGCGTCTGAAGATGTCACACGAAGAAATCAAGCAGGAGCACAAAGAGTCGGACGGAAATCCGCACACAAAAGGGCGCATTCGCCAGCGCCAACGCGAAATGTCTGAACGGGCCAGCGTCGGTGCAGTGCCCAAGGCCGATTTCGTGGTCATGAACCCAACACACTATGCCGTCGCGCTGAAGTACGACGAAAAAACCATGAGCGCGCCACAGGTCATCTCGCGAGGCACAGACCTCATCGCGCTCAAGATTCGAGACATTGCCAAGGAACACAGCATCCCCGTGCTTCAGTCTCCCATGCTCGCCCGGGCGCTGTATGCACATGCGGAACTTGATCAGGCAATCCCCTCAACGCTTTACACCGCCGTGGCCCAAGTACTGGCTTATGTCTATCGCCTCAAGGCGGCTATGCGCGGAGAGGGCCGCATGCCCGACAGCCTTGTGGACCCTTACGTGCCTCCTGAACTTGATCCGCTGAATCGCACGACCGTGCAAGGCGAAGCCTTATGAACACCTCCGTCAAGTCTCTTCAGCAGTGGGCGGGCACCAACTCTGGCGCCCTGCAGGGCCTGTCGGCGCCACTGCTGGTGGTGGCCATCCTTGCCCTGATGGTGCTCCCTATCCCCCCGTGGTTGCTGGATGCGTTCTTCACGTTGAACATCGCAGTGGCGCTCATGGTGATGATGGTGGCGGCATACATGCTGCGCCCGCTGGATTTCGCGGCCTTTCCCTCGGTCTTGCTTCTGACCACCCTTATGCGCCTCTCGCTCAACGTGGCGTCCACCCGCGTTGTGCTGCTGGAAGGCCACTCAGGCCCAGGCGCCGCTGGCGCGGTGATCGAAGCATTCGGGCACTTTTTGATCGGCGGCAACTTTGCTGTGGGGTTGATCGTGTTCGCGATTCTGGTAGTGATCAACTTCGTAGTGGTGACCAAAGGCGCAGAGCGCATTGCCGAAGTCTCTGCCCGTTTCACTCTGGACGCCATGCCAGGCAAGCAAATGGCGGTGGATGCAGACCTGAACGCAGGCCTGATCGACGAGAAAGAAGCCAAGCGCCGCCGCTCTGAGGTGGCCGAAGAAGCCAACTTCTTTGGCTCCATGGATGGCGCGTCCAAGTTTGTGCGCGGCGATGCGGTCGCAGGTATTTTGATCTTGCTGATCAATATCATTGGTGGCTTTGCCATCGGCGTGCTGCAGCACGACCTGTCTGCCAAGCAAGCGGCCGACAGTTACATCCTTTTGGCCATTGGTGATGCACTGGTCGCACAAATTCCTGGCCTGTTGATTTCTGTCGCGGCCGCCATGGTGATCTCTCGGGTCGGCAAGGACCATGACATGGGCCGCCAGATCGTCGAGCAGCTCTTCATGTCTCCGCGGGTTTTGGGCGTGACCGCCGGCATCCTTGTGCTGTTGGGTTTGATCCCCGGAATGCCACACGTCGTCTTCCTGACCATGGGCGGCTTGTTGGGATACGGGGCATGGCTCCTCTACAAGCGCCAGCAGGTTCCCGCAGAGGTTGAAGCCCCACCTGCACCGGTGAGCGACGGAGAGGCAACATGGGACGACCTGCAGCCAGTGGACCTCCTGGGCTTGGAATTAGGTTACCGACTGATCAGCCTGGTAGATAAGAGCCGTCAGGGCGACCTGCTCACCCGCATCAAAGGCGTACGCCGCAAATTCGCCCAGGAAGTCGGATTTTTACCTCCTGCAGTGCATGTCCGCGATAACCTGGAACTCAAACCCAGCGGATACCGCATTACGTTGCGCGGCGTGGTGGTGGGCGAAGGCGAAGCTTTCCCCGGTATGTTTCTGGCCATCAACCCTGGTGGCATCACCACGCCACTACTGGGAACGCCCACAACGGATCCCGCGTTTGGACTCCCAGCACACTGGATCGACGAACGCCAAAAGGAAGCGGCACAAATGGCAGGTTTTACGGTCGTTGATTCCGAAACCGTGATGGCCACCCATTTGTCACACTTGATGCAAGTGCAAGCCGCCAAGCTCCTCAGTCGCACGGAAACGCAGCAACTGGTGGAGCACGTCGCAAAGCTGGCCCCCAAGCTCATCGAAGAAGTGGTTCCGAAAATGGTCTCTATCGCAACATTCCAGAAAGTTCTCCAGCTGCTGCTGGAGGAGTCTGTGCATATTCGCGACATCCGCACCATCATCGAAACGCTGGCCGAGCATGCCGGGGCAGTCTCCGACCCAGTCGAACTGGCCCGCCGCGTGCGCATTGCACTGTCGCCTGCGATCGTCCAGCAAATCTACGGCCCCACCCGCGAGCTCAACGTCATCGCTATCGAGCCAGGTCTGGAACGCCTTCTCGTGCAGGCACTGGGCAATACAGCAGGGCCCGCGCTCGATCCTGGGGTTGCAGACACCCTTACACAAAGAGCCGCCGAGGTGGCGCTTAAGCAAGAAGAGATGGGGTTGCCCGCCTGCTTGCTGGTTCCCGATCAGATACGCACAGCCATCTCACGCCTCGTGCGCCGCGTCGCACCCCGCCTGCAGGTGCTGGCCCACAGTGAAATCCCAGAGACCCACACCATCCGTATTGGGCCGATCCTTAAAGGTGCATCAGCATGAATATCAAACGCTTTACCGCCCCTACCTCACGGGAGGCTCTGGCCAAGGCGCGCATGGCCTTTGGCGAAGGCACGTTGATTCTGTCCAACCGGCCCACTGCCAACGGCGTCGAGGTCGTTGCGACAGCCGAAGACACATTGTCAGCACTGGACGGTGATGCGGGGAGCAATGCCGCCAACCCGCCGCTTCTGGCACCCCGTTCTTCGGCACCTGCAGCGACGCGCATGTCTCAAACCTCGGCATCCGTCAATCTCGCTCGCAACCCCGTGGAGGAAGATACCGAACAGCTTGCCATGAGCACGCTCTCCTTCCAAGACTATGTGCGTGAGCGCATGCTGCGTCGTCGTCATGAGGCCCTCAATGGCGCTTCGGAAACATCTTCACTCTCGGAACGCAGCCAGACCCAAGCGCCCGAACGTGAACGCATGCCCGCGCCGACGGTGGCCCGGCACAACCCATTGCGCGCGATGCCCGTCGATATTCCCGCAGAGCCGCCCCGTCGTCGCCAGGAGGCCGCAAGCTCCAACCTCCTGCAATCAAACAACCAACAAAGCGTGATGCATGAGCTCCATGCGATGAAGGAATTGATTGAAGACCGCTTCAACACGCTGTCATGGCTTGGGCAGGCGCGCCAGAATCCGATCCAGTCCAACCTCATGCTCAAAATGATTCGTGCAGGCTATTCGCCCTCGCTGGCACGCGCGGTGCTGGAACGCTTGCCGGAAGACCTCTCTGCTGGCGAGTCCGTGCGCTGGCTGATGGAAGTTCTGGAGCGCAACCTCAAGACCGATTTGACGGACCCACCCCTGTATGAACAAGGTGGCATCTTCGCAATGGTTGGCTCCACGGGCGTGGGTAAAACAACAACCACCGCCAAGCTGGCGGCCATGTGCGCCCGTATCCATGGACCCGGAAGCGTTGGCCTGATCACGCTCGACACTTACCGAGTAGGAGCACACGAACAGCTACGCACCTATGGCCGCATGCTGGGTATCGTGGCCCATCTGGCCCACGACCGTGCGGCCCTGCAAGATCTGCTGGGCTTGCTCAGCGGCAAAAAAATGGTCTTGATCGACACCACGGGGGTCGCCCCGCGAGACCCACGCAAGCGTGACATGCTTGACGTTCTGGATCTGCCGCATGTCAACCGGTTACTCATACTGAACGCGGGCTGCCACGGTGACACGCTGGACGATGTGCTGACAGCCTTCAAGACCGATGGCTCCCAACAAGCCATCCTCTCCAAGGTGGACGAAGCCGTCAAACTCGGCCCCGCGATCGATGCACTGATCCGCCATCAGATGGTGTTGCGCGGCGTGACCAATGGCCAACGGGTCCCCGAGGACTGGGAACGCGCTGACGCGCACAAACTCATCAGCACCTCAATGCGCGCACCGTCGAGATCAGCATTTGATCCCAAGGCAACGGATTTGAACTTCTTTTTCTCCCACTCTCCCGATTCAGTGACGGAGGGAGGGCTGGTCGATGCTTGATCTGGATTTTCACCAAGCCGCAGGTCTTCACAGCTTCACGCCGCAGGCCGGAGTGCGCGTATTGGCGGTGGCAAGCCAGGGCAATACAGGCGATGGCCTCGAGACACTGTGGCAAATTTGTGCAAGCTTGCAGCGGCTCGGTTACCCGGTAGTCGTGCTCGATGGCACAGCACAAGAGACCGAAGAAAGCCCTGGGCTTGTTCATCTCATGCAGCAAACCCCTTGGGACGAAGGCGCTCACCTGAACATGGGGGCCGCCGCATCGTCCCTGGCCGTGATTCCCGCAGCCAGCGGCCTCATGCACCTCAGCCAAAATGCAGGCCGTACCCATAGCCCCCCGCTGGAAGGTCTACTGCCCTGCTTTCGAACGTATGGGCTCGTGGTGCTGCATGCACCGGCCTCCACATTAGGGCCGCTGCTGACGCACACTGCGACCATCCCTTTGGTAGTGATGGGCCGAGGTTCTGCGGGCGTCCTGACCAGCTACAAAAGCCTCAAGCAGATTGCGCTACACACTGGCTTACCATGCATGGTCGCCGCTCTGCTTCAGGGAAATACGGCATCGGAACGCCGCAGGGCACAGTCCGGACTACAAACCCTGCAAGCATGTGCAGAGCGACATTTGGGAGCCCCCGTGCGCACCACAACCATCGCCACCCAAAACCCTCAGGACCTACAGCGCTTGGCCTTGCAACTCCTCGAGAATGCAGGCACTATGGACGAAGCACTTCCAGCGCCACCGCCCAGCAACATGACAGGAGAACCTGCCCATTTTGTCCGGAGCCACTGATCTGATGTACACCGCCAAAGGCCAGCTTGATCGCGATGCCATGATTCGCCAGCACTTACCGCTGGTAAGAAGAATCGCGCACCACATGATCGCCAAGCTGCCTCCCAATGTTGAACTGGATGACCTGATTCAGGTGGGCATGATGGGCCTGGCAGAAGCTCTTTCGCGCTATGAAGCCACACAGGGCGTTCAATTTGAGACCTTTGCCACCCAACGCATTCGGGGATCCATGCTGGACGAACTGCGCGAGGGCGACTGGATGTCGCGCAGCTCGCGAAAAAGCCAGAAGGACATTGAACAGGCCGTCAACCGACTGGAACAAAGGCTTGGAAGAAGCGCTCTGGAGTCAGAGATCGCCGCTGAAATGGGAATGTCTCTGGCAGACTACCAGTCGCTATTGAGCAAGGTTCGCGGCACTCAGTTGGTATACCTTGAGGACATGACACGGGGCAATGAAGACGATGACGGATTTCTAGACCGCCATGTTGCAGACAGTGATGCGGATCCTGTCGAATTGCTGCGTGACCATCGCCTCAAGGCATCGCTGGTCAACGCCATCAAAGGCCTGCCGGAGCGCGAACAACACATCATGGGCATGTATTACGAACATGACATGAATCTCAAAGAGATTGCAGCGGTACTGGGTGTGACCGAATCACGTGTGTGCCAATTACACAGCCAATCTATTGCCCGGCTGCGCGCCAAGATGCGTGCACATTGAGCGTTGAACGCTCACGTTGAAAAGGGGCCTACTGCTCGCGTTTCGCAAGCTGCAGTGCTCATGCCACCGCCTCGAGGCCTTCAACCTGCAGAACGATAAAGGCGAGCGACACCGGGTTTGGCGGCTCGCGCACCCAAACCATTGCTGTAAGTAGACGCATTGTCTGTCGGAGGCAGCAATACCGCCACTTGTCGATCGGTTGTCACAGATAACCGAGCGAGACTCTCACGATGCACCTGAAGCGTTGCACTGACACCGTCCAGCCGCTTTTGCAACGACGACGGCAAGGGCATACCGCGTGCAGCAGATTCTTCCAGCACGCGAGCAAACTGCGCGGCGGCATCACGCAGTGCCGTACTGTGTTTTTCCACGGAGGAGGGGTCTGCCGCAAGAAGCGCAGCAGAAACTTTTTCGATCAGCTGTTCAACAGCCGAGAGTGATTCTTCCAGCGACATGGCACATTGTGCGTTGGATAGTGCCTGCGGCAAAGAGATACCAACGGAAATCAGCCCCGCGAGCGAGACAAAATCTCCTGGGCATTGGAAAGCATCCGATCGGCGACAGCTTCTGCATTCACAGAAAATTCGCCCTTTTCAATGGCCGTGCGAACCGACTGGACCTTGCCTGCATCAAAGTCAGCGGTTGTGCGGTTGGCCGGGCCCAATGCCCGCGCGGCCATCGAGACCGTGACTGGCACACCGGCGGCTGACTTCGCCGCAGTGTCTTTGGCAACCCCATCCGCACTAGCGGCAGGACTTTTGGCTTGCTTGGCAAGCCCCGTCTGCGCCAAGGCGCCCGGGAGTTCCGGTTTTTGGCCAATTTTCATCAATCTCTCCACCACCCCGCTCAATGTGGGGCACAGTAGCAATGTTTTCGGCGCATTTCAACGGGACTTTAGCCATTTATCGCACCGACACTGCTAAAGAGTGAGCTCGACTGACCCAGTTTCACTCACAATGCCGCTCACGACCTTGCCATTACTCATTCTGATGCGCACAGTCTGCCCCGCTGCGCCCGAGGACATGGCCTGACCCGCCGATGTCACAGCATAACCGGGACCTTGGGCAACCACTCGGACCTGGGCGCCCACACGAAATAGCAAGGGGGCTCGCACCATCGTCTGGCGCAAGGCTTGCCCGACCATTAGCTGTCGCGCGGCAACCTGCCCCACCCAAAGATCCGGATTGGCCATGATGGGCGCGGAATCAGCGGCCCAGTCCACTTCTGCCTCGGTGGCGTCTTCAGCCGTCAGCGTAGCGCCTGGCGCAACATTGCTCGTCAGAACCCACGCTGGACCAAGCGCCTTGATGGTGACAGGCAAAAATACATTCCAGGCCGTGGCACCTTCCACACACCGAAGCCCCAGGCGCGTACGCCCCCATAAGCGCGAACCCACGGGCAGATAGGGCTCCACCCGCGCACAGGGCGCCAGTCGCAAGCGTGGATCCAGCGATCCCACACTCACCTCCATGCGCAGCGGCAAACCCGAAACTTGGTTGCGTGCCAGTGTGTCATCCAGCCACCGCTGGGTCAAAGGGCCGAGATCCACAGCGGGATCGCGCGCCGCCTGGGCATGAGCGGCGCGAGATCCCCAAAAGATAGCGACCAGCACCAGCATTCCGATGCCTATGGCGCGCCCCGCGCGACCCGCCAAGAGGGCCCTTGTGGGGTA
>RCMZ01000799.1_pt1 | contig 23838 bp, 26 predicted proteins | sample 2041141 | NCBI WGS metagenome assembly RCMZ01 (sample SAMN09708263, study PRJNA481090) | Wastewater metagenome, whole genome shotgun sequencing project. | biome: sewage; isolation source: Davis station wastewater (DW) | place: Antarctica: Davis Station | collected 2010-03-01
CTTCCAACAAGGCACTCCTTTCCCCGCCATCGGCGACAGCAACTTCGGCACGACTTTCTGGCAGTGGAGTCCCGATCAATCCAACCCGAGGCTGTGACAACTGTCATGCCTTGGGCTTGGCCTTGCGGGGCTTGAGGTATTTGGTCAGGCCCTGGAACCACATCACCAGCGCCGGGTTGCCTTTGATCTGGATCGATTTGTCCTGAATGCCGGTCATGAACGCCAATTGCTTGTTCTTGGCCTGCATCGTGGCGAAGCCGTAGGCGGCGTCCTTGAAGGCGATGGCGAACGCCGGTTCCGGGTACAGCCCGGATTTACTGGTGATGCGTTGGTTCTTGACCAGGAAGTGACGCGCCACCTTGCCGTCCAGGGTCTGTAATTGGAACACCAGCTCCTTGTCACCCAATTGCTGCTGAAACGCCGGGTTGGTGCGGCTGGCTTTGCCCATCAGCAAACCCAGCATCCACAGAAGAAAACGAAATTTCATGGGCACAGCCTCAATAGAAAAATGAACGGCCGGCGCAGTTTAGCGAGTTGGTTAAAGAACACCACAGTTACTGATCGTTAGGCGCAGATGGTGTGTTTTTTGCGGCTGATGACTACCAGGTCACGCATTTAAACCTCTCCGGGGTTAATCCGCGCCCACAAAAAATGGGCACCCAACCCGGTTGGCGTGCCCATTTTTCAATTCCGCGGGGGAGTTACGGGTTGACGCTGTCTTTAAGCGATTTGCCCGGTTTGAACGCGACGGTATTGCTGGCCTTGATTTTCACCGGCTCACCGGTCTGCGGGTTTTTGCCGGTGCGCGCGCCACGGTGGCGTTGCAGGAACGTGCCGAAACCTACCAGGGTGACGCTGTCCTTGCGGTGCAGCGCGCCGGTGATTTCTTCAAGCACTGTGTTGAGTACGCGGTTGGCCTGTTCTTTGGTGAGATCGGCTTTTTCGGCGATGGCGGCTGCGAGATCTGGTTTGCGCATAGGTGAAGCCTCTTTGACGGTTTTTTGTTGTTATGTCCGTGCCGCCCCCGGAGGGCGGCGCCAAGGCACCGCAGGCTCTACGCTGCGGCAGACGGGTGTGAGGATGGCACGCGCCCGACAGGGGCGCCAGTCTACTTGGGTGCTTTGTCGGCGCAAAAGCGGGGTGTATCCGACAGAACGACCTGTATTTACGCCAGCAACGCCGGAAGTTCCTTGTTCAGCGCCAGTTTGTCCATCAGCGCCGCGCCGGTGAGGGCATAGCCAAGCAATTGGCCGTCGGCGGCACGGCATAGCACCTTGATGTCGCCGCCCTGGCCTTCGACGGTCCAGTTGCCTTCCGCGCCCCGTGGCGGGGTGGAGACCACGAGCGGGCAGACCGGGGTTTTCACCGTGATCGGCATCGGCCCGTATTTGACCGCCGTCGGGTTGCCCACCAGGGTCTGTGCCAGGGCCTTGGAGCAGCTCATCAACGGCATCACGTACAGAAGGTTCAAGCCATCAACCTCGGCGCAGTCGCCCAGGGCATAGATATTGGCGTGGGACGTTTGCAGGTGGCGGTCCACCACCACGCCCCGGTTGACCACCAGGCCTGCCGCAGCCGCCAGGTCGATACGCGGGCGCAGGCCGATGGCCGATACCACCACATCGCAAGCAATCACCTGGCCATCAGACAGGTGCGCTTCAAGCCCCTCGGGCACCCGTTGCAGGCGATTGAGCACCGGCCCCAGGTGGAAACGCGCGCCAATGCCTTCTAGCCCGGCTTGTACCGCAGCGGCGGCGGCCGGGTGCAGCAGGGTTGGCATCACCTGCTCGCACGGTGCCACCAGTTGCACTTCGTAGCCGCCCAGGATCAGGTCGTTGGCGAACTCGCAGCCAATCAGGCCGGCGCCCAGCACCAGGACGCGGCGCTTGCCGGCCGCTGCGGCGCGAAAGCGCGCGTAGTCTTCCAGGTCGTTGATGGGAAAAATCGACTCGCCGGCGTCGCCCTGCACCGGCACGCGCACGGTTTCCGCGCCCCAGGCCAGGATCAGGTCGCGGTAGGCCACCGCCTCTTCGCCGATCCACAGGCGTTTGTGGCCCGGGTCAATGCCGCTGATGCGCGTATGGGTGCGAACCTCGGCCTTGAGCTGTTCGGCCATGGCGCCGGGTTCGGCCATGCTCAGGCCATCGGCTTCCTTGTTTTTCGCAAAACCGGTGGAGAGCATGGGTTTGGAGTAGGAGCGGCCGTCATCGGCGGTAATCAACAGCAACGGGGTGTCGCTGTCGAGCTTGCGAAACTCCCGTGCCAGGTTATAGCCCGCCAGCCCGGTACCGATGATGACGACAGGTGCGCTCATTGCTTTCTCCTTGTTGTTGGATGAGTGAAATCAGGCGATTTCGATCATTTCAAAATCCATTTTGCCAACGCCGCAGTCTGGGCACAGCCAATCTGCCGGGACGTCTTCCCAGCGCGTACCGGCGAGGATGCCATCATCCGGCCAGCCGTCCGCTTCGTTATAGATCAGGCCGCAGACCACACATTGCCACTTCTTCATTGCTTACTTCCTCGGTTTCTCAGGCTTTTGCAGGCGCGAACGGTCGTTGGGTAAGGCTTGGGTTGCCGTTCGGCTCAGGGCGTTTTGTACTGATCGGGATCAACAGATGCAAGCACGTTCGACGCACATACCGCAGCCCACCGGGCAAAATCGCCGGGCAGCATGTTAAGCTCGCCGCCTCATTTGCTGCCAATAATGACCCGCCGTGCCGCATTCAATGCTCGCTGTCTGGCTGCCCCGCAGCCAGTTATCGCCCCTCCCCGCTGCGCAAACCCTCGCCTGGTTGTTCGACGAAGGCTCCCTGACCCGGCGTCTGACGGCGCTCTCCCACGACGCCTTCAGCGTCACCCCGCTATTCGAGGGCTGGCAGGTGCTGCGCGACGACGAATGCGCCACCCTGCAACTGCCCACCGGCAGCGAAGGCTGGGTGCGCGAGGTGTACCTGCGCGGCCACGGCAAGGCCTGGGTGTTCGCCCGCAGCGTGGCGGCGCGCAGCGCCTTGCAGGATGGCGGCTTGAACATGGACGAGTTGGGCAGCCGCTCGTTGGGCGAGTTGCTGTTCTGCGACCAGGCGTTCCAGCGGCGCGCCATCGAAGTTTGCCACTACCCGCGCCAGTGGCTGCCGGCCGAGTGCCAGGCCAGTGGTTTGTGGGGCCGCCGTTCGCGGTTCGATCGCGGCGCCCTCAGCGTCCTGGTGGCGGAAATCTTCCTGCCGGCCCTCTGGCACGCCGCCTGTGCCACCGAGGAGAACAGCTGATGTACCAACGCCTGCTCAAATCCCTGAACCACCTCAACCCCCGCGCCTGGGACTTTGTCCAGCTCACGCGGATGGACAAGCCCATCGGCATCTACCTGCTGCTATGGCCGACCCTGTGGGCGTTGTGGATCGCCGGCAAGGGCTCGCCGTCCCTGACCAACATCGTGATTTTCGTGTTGGGCGTGGTGCTGACCCGCGCCGGCGGCTGCGTCATCAACGACTGGGCCGACCGCAAGGTGGACGGCCATGTCAAACGCACCGAACAACGGCCACTGGCCAGCGGCAAGATCACTTCTAAAGAAGCGCTGGTGTTTTTTGCGGTGCTGATGGCTATCAGCTTCCTGCTAGTGCTGCTGACCAACGCGGCGACGATCTGGCTGTCGTTCGGCGGCCTGGCCTTGGCGGCCAGCTATCCGTTCATGAAGCGCTACACCTATTACCCGCAAGTGGTGCTGGGCGCGGCGTTTTCGTGGGGCATCCCGATGGCGTTCACCGCCGAAACCGGCAGCCTGCCTGCCACCGCGTGGTTGTTGTGGATCGCCAACCTGCTGTGGACCGTGGGCTACGACACCTACTACGCCATGACCGACCGCGACGACGACCTGCGCATCGGGGTCAAATCCACCGCCATTCTGTTCGGCGACGCCGACCGCGCCATTATCCTGACCCTACAAGTGCTGGCCCTGGGCGGCCTGCTGCTGGCCGGTTCGGCTTTTGAGCTGGGCGCCTGGTTCCACGCCGGGTTGCTGGTGGCGCTCGGCTGCTTTGCCTGGGAGTTCTGGTACACCCGCGACCGCGACCGCCTAAAGTGCTTCCGCGCGTTTCTGCATAACCACTGGGCGGGGTTGGCGATTTTCGTCGGGATTGTGCTGGATTACGGGGTGCGTTGAGGGCTGTGGGCGGGGCCGTGTTTTAGATCGCTATCGCGGGCTGGCCCGCTCCCACAGGGGTAGCACTCTTCAACTGTGGGAGCGGGCGGCGACTCGACCCAAGCTACGGCTTGGCCACTTTCCAGGCGCCGTCCATTTTGCCGTCGCCGGTCTTGTCCCCGGCCTGCTTGTCCATCACGAAGGTGTACAGCGGTTTGCCGCCATAGGCCCATTGCATCGTGCCGTCGTCACGCTTGATCGCCGTCCACTTGCCCATGTCCTTGTCGGTGGCAGCGGCGGCCAGCGGTGGCCAGTTGGTGGCGCACTTGTCGTTACACATGGACTTGCCGTCGGCATCCTTGGCGAAGGTATAGAGGGTCATACCCTGGTGATCGACCAACACGCCGTCCTGGCTCATCGCCGGGTCGGCAGCCAGCGCCAGGCTCGGGAGAATGAGCGCCGCGGCGGCCAGTAGGGCTTTGCAGGAGTAAGTCATGGAAACCGTCCTTTTGTGGTGGTGAGGATTCGGACTCCAAGCTTAGTTCAGGAACCCCTCCTACGCCGGGGGCCAAAAATACTGTCACACGACTGCAATAATTCCGTTATCTAATGCGGCGCAAGACAGTTAAATGACAAGAGGATTGAGCATGGTTGGCAGGAGCATTCTGATCGTTGACGACGAAGCGCCCATCCGCGAGATGATCGCCGTTGCGTTGGAAATGGCCGGCTACGACTGCCTGGAGGCAGAAAACTCCCAGCAGGCCCATGCCATCATCGTTGACCGCAAGCCCGACCTGATCCTGCTGGATTGGATGCTGCCCGGCACCTCGGGCATCGAGTTGGCCCGGCGCCTCAAACGCGATGAGCTGACCGGGGATATCCCGATCATCATGCTCACGGCCAAGGGCGAGGAGGACAACAAGATCCAGGGCCTGGAAGTGGGCGCCGACGACTACATCACCAAACCGTTTTCTCCTCGCGAACTGGTGGCACGCCTCAAGGCCGTGCTGCGCCGCGCCGGCCCCACCGATGGCGAAGCGCCGATCGAAGTCGGCGGCCTGCTGCTCGACCCAATCAGCCACCGCGTCACCATCGACGGCAAACCCGCCGAAATGGGCCCTACCGAATACCGCTTGCTGCAGTTTTTCATGACCCACCAGGAACGCGCCTACACTCGCGGGCAACTGCTCGACCAGGTGTGGGGCGGCAACGTCTACGTCGAAGAACGCACGGTGGACGTGCATATCCGGCGCCTGCGCAAAGCCCTCGGCGAGGCTTACGAGAACCTGGTGCAAACCGTGCGTGGCACTGGTTATCGCTTTTCGACAAAAGGTTGAAGGCAGTTGCGAGTGGTTAGCGGCCAGCGGCAAGAAAAAGCCGGATCGCTCTAACTTGAAGCTTGCAGCTCAAAACTTGCAGCTGCTTTGAAGGATTCAAAGTGAACCAGAATTGGCATGGCACCCTGATCCGCCACATGCTGCTGTTAACCACCGGTTGCCTGCTGGTGGGGCTGATGAGTGGCTACTACGGCTGGAGCCTGGCCATCGGCCTGGCGGTATACCTGGGCTGGACCCTCAAGCAGCTCCTGCGCCTGCACGAGTGGCTGCGCCAGCACAAACCCGACGAGCCACCGCCCGATGGCTATGGGCTGTGGGGCGAGGTGTTCGACAGCATCTATCACCTGCAACGCCGCGATCAACGGGTGCGCGGGCGCTTGCAAGCGGTGATCGACCGCGTGCAGGAATCCACCGCCGCCCTCAAGGACGCGGTGGTGATGCTCGACAGCGACGGCAACCTGGAATGGTGGAACCGCGCCGCCGAAACCCTGCTGGGCCTCAAGACCCCACAGGACAGCGGCCAACCCGTGACCAACCTGGTACGTCACCCGCGCTTCAAGGAGTATTTCGAGCAGGACAGCTACGCCGAGCCGCTGGAAATCCCCTCGCCCACCAACGATCGCCTGCGTATCCAGCTCTACATCACCCGCTACGGCAACAACGAACACCTGATGCTGGTGCGCGACGTGACGCGCATCCATCAACTGGAGCAGATGCGCAAAGACTTCATCGCCAACGTCTCCCACGAACTGCGCACGCCGCTGACGGTGATCTGCGGCTACCTGGAAACCCTGCTCGACAACGTCGAGGAGGTGAACCCGCGCTGGGGCCGCGCCTTGCAGCAAATGCAGCAACAGGGCGGGCGCATGCAGACGTTGCTCAACGACTTGCTGCTGCTGGCCAAGCTCGAAGCCACCGATTACCCCTCCGACAACCACCCCGTGGCGGTCGATACCCTGCTGCAATCGATCAAAAACGACGCCCAGGCCTTGTCCGGCCAACGCAACCAACGCATCACACTGGAGGCCGACCCCGGGCTGGCGCTCAAGGGCAGCGAGGCGGAGTTGCGCAGTGCGTTTTCCAACCTGGTGTTCAACGCGGTCAAGTACACCCCCGCCGAGGGCAACATCCGCGTGCGCTGGTGGGGCGACGAGCAAGGCGCGCACCTGAGCGTGCAGGATTCAGGCATCGGCATCGACAACAAGCACCTGCCGCGCCTGACCGAACGTTTCTACCGCGTCGATTCGAGCCGCAACTCCAACACCGGCGGCACCGGGCTGGGGCTGGCCATCGTCAAGCACGTGCTGCTGCGCCACCGCGCGCGCATGGAAATCAGCAGCGTGCCGGGCCACGGCAGCACGTTCACCTGCCATTTCGCCCCGGCGCAGGTCACGCGGGTGTTGCTGGCCGACCCGGACTGAGCGGGTTAAGGCGCCAGCCTCAAGTGGGCGCTGGCTTGCCTGCGATGGCCGCCAGCAAGTCGCCCAGATTGCCCGCAGCACCTAAAGGCCACTAGGCAAGCGCCCTATCAGCCGCTACATTGCCTGACTTGCGCCTGCTCAGCAGGCCCGTAACACCCCCTTTTTGATTAGACGGAACCCGCAAAACTCCATCATGGACCCTTCCCCTGGCTTGACCTTCGCAACACTGTTCGCCGATTTCGGCATGATTCTTTTTGCACTTGTCCTGGTTCTGCTCAACGGCTTCTTCGTTGCGGCCGAGTTCGCCATGGTCAAGTTGCGCTCGACCCGCGTAGAGGCCATCGCCGAGCAGAATGGCTGGCGCGGGCACATCCTGCGCACCGTGCACAGCCAACTCGACGCCTACCTGTCGGCCTGCCAACTGGGTATCACCCTCGCCTCCCTGGGCCTGGGCTGGGTCGGTGAACCGGCGTTCGCCCACATCCTGGAGCCGCTGCTCAGCGCCGTGGGTGTGGAATCGGCTGAAGTGGTCAAAGGCGTGTCGTTCTTTACCGCGTTCTTCATCATTTCGTACCTGCACATCGTGGTCGGCGAGTTGGCGCCCAAGTCCTGGGCGATCCGCAAACCCGAGCTGCTGTCGCTGTGGACTGCCGTGCCGCTGTACCTGTTCTACTGGGCCATGTACCCGGCCATCTACCTGCTCAACGCCAGCGCCAACGCCATTTTGCGCATCGCCGGCCAAGGCGAGCCCGGCCCGCACCACGAACACCACTACAGCCGCGAAGAACTCAAGCTGATCCTGCACTCCAGCCGTGGCCAGGACCCCAGCGACCAAGGCATGCGCGTACTGGCTTCGGCCGTGGAAATGGGTGAACTGGAAGTGGTCGATTGGGCCAACTCCCGCGAAGACCTGGTGAGCATCGAGTTCAACGCGCCGCTCAAGGAAATCCTCGCCCAGTTCCGCCGCCACAAGTTCAGCCGCTACCCGGTGTACGACACTGAGCGCAACGAGTTCGTCGGCCTGCTGCACATCAAGGACCTGCTGCTGGAACTGGCGGCCCTGGACCACATCCCCGAATCGTTCAACCTGGCTGAGCTGACCCGCCCGCTGGAACGCGTCTCGCGGCACCTGCCGCTGTCGCAGTTGCTGGAACAGTTCCGCAAGGGCGGCTCGCACTTCGCCCTGGTCGAAGAAGCCGACGGCAATGTCATCGGCTACCTAACCATGGAAGACGTGCTCGAAGTGCTGGTGGGCGACATCCAGGACGAACACCGCAAGACCGAGCGCGGCATCCTCGCCTACCAACCCGGCAAGCTGCTGGTGCGCGGCGACACGCCGCTGTTCAAGGTCGAACGCCTGCTGGGCATCGACCTGGACCACATCGAAGCCGAAACCCTGGCCGGGTTGGTCTACGAAACCCTCAAGCGGGTGCCGGAAGAGGAAGAAGTGCTGGAAGTCGAAGGGCTGCGCATCATCATCAAAAAGATGAAAGGCCCGAAAATCGTCCTGGCCAAGGTGTTGATGCTCGATTAATCAACGCCCTCACTGCCCGCCCAACGCAAAGTTGGGCAAAGCTCCCAACGGTTGGTTGAACTGGTAGGGGATCGACACCAGCCCCAGCCCGGTATTGCGCTGCACCACAAAATGCAGGTGCGGGCCGCTGCTGTTGCCGGTGTTGCCCGACAGGGCCAGGGCGCTGCCCACCGCCACCCGTTGGCCTTCGCGCACACTCACCGAACCGCGCTTGAGGTGCAGGTACACGCCCATGGTGCCGTCGTCGTGCAGCACCCGCACGAAATTGCCGGCCGGGTCGGTGCCGCGGCCACTCTGGCCGTTCTCGGTTTTCACCACCACCCCGCCACGCGCCGCGATGATCGGCGTGCCTTCGGGCATGGCGATATCGATGGCGTAGCGGCTCTTGGCGCCGAAATGGCTATAGCTGCCATTGGCGCCCTGGCTCACGCGAAACGGCCCGCCCCGCCAGGGCAACGGGTAGCGATAGGCCTGGGCGACGCCTGAAGGGTCGCCCAGCGAGTAACGCAGCCGTGGGGTATAGGCCAGCGGCTTACCGGCCCGCGTGGCCGTGAGCAGCGCCAGGCGCTGGTTGCTGCGCGCCGGCAGGATCTGGCGGATGGGCCGCGGCGGCGCGCCGCTGACATTCTTCAACCCGGCAAAGCTCAGCTCGATTTCCACCGGGGCGTACAGGTCATTGCGCACGAACACGCTGTCCACGCCCTTGTGCTGCTTGATATCCAGGCGTACCTGGCGCTCCAGGCGTTCGACCATGCGGTCGCGGAACACGAACGGCTGGGCCCCGCGTGACGGTCGGTCGCTGTAGGAAACCACGCCATTGGCGTCGGTGGACTTGTAGATCGTCATGGCCGCCGCCGAGCTGGCGACCACGCACAGACCACAGAAAACAAGCACGCGCGCGAACATGGGACGACGCTCTGTCAGAAAAGACGTGAAAGCAGCCTAGCAGCTGCAATCCATCAGCGTAGGGGGCCAATGTTGCAAGTTCAGGACGCCGGCGCGGCGGCGTTCAATTGCAGTACCGGGTAGGCCGCGCCCGTGTCCACCCAGCGAAAGCTGCCGGGCGCGGGCCGTAGGGTTTCCCAGTGCTCGGCACTCCATTGCAGGGCCAGCCAGGGTTGGCCGTATTCGTCCAGGTGATCGACTTTCCACACCAGCCCCGAGCCCAGCAGCAGTTGATAGCAGCGCCGTTCTTCGTCCGTGGCGTCGTCGGCCACCTGGGTGAGTTGGATGCCCTGGGTCAGCCACACTAGCCGCCCGCCCTCGACAAAGCCTTGGCTCACGCCCTCGCACAGTTCGCAGATCATCGCTGGCATCTCCTCAACGCAAAGGCCTGATGATGGCGCGAACCAGGCACGCTGCAAAAGCCCCAAGGGATGTCTGTCCATGTAGCAAGCGGGTTCGCCCGCTTGCTACGAGGGTCAGGCGCCGGGGATGAAGTGCTTTTGCGCCGTGCCGCGGGCGATGAGGCGGGAGATGTAGTCGAGTTTCTGCGCATCTTGGTCGACGAAGCGGAAGGTCAGTTGCAGCCATTCGCTGTCGGGCTTGGGCTCGTGGGCGACAACGGCGTGCAGGTAGCCGTTGAGGCGAGCGATTTCGGCGTTTTCGCCCTGCTCCAGGTCGAGCACGGCGCTGTCGAGGATCTGCGGCAGGGTGTCGGTGCGTTTAACCACCAACAGTGCTTCCTTGATGCTCAAGGCCTTAATCACGCAGGTTTGGGTGCCGCTGGGCAGGCGCAACTGGCCTTGGCCACGACCGCCAGTGACGCTCGGCGCAGCGGACTTGACCGGCGGGCTGTTGAGCAGGCCCTTGGACGGCACCACCGGGGCGGAAGGCTTGACCACTTCGGCCTTGCCGCCGGTCAGGGCGCTGAGGGAATCGTTGCCGAACGCCGAGTTCATCTTGGTTGGCGCGCTGTTCATCAAGGTGTCGAGCTTGCCGACCTTGTTCAGCGCCTGCTTGACCTTGGTCAGCAGTTGTTCGTTGGTGAAGGGTTTGCTCACATAACCGGAGACCCCAGCCTGGATCGCCTGGACAACGTTTTCCTTGTCGCCACGGCTGGTGACCATCACGAATGGCATGCCCTTGAGCTGTTCTTGGCCACGGCACCAGGTCAGCAGTTCCAGGCCCGACATTTCCGGCATTTCCCAGTCGCACAGCACCAGGTCGAACGACTCGCGGGCCAGGATGGCCTGGGCCTTCTTGCCGTTCACCGCGTCTTCGATCTTGATGCCCGGGAAGTAGTTGCGCAGGCACTTCTTCACCAAGTCACGAATGAACGAAGCGTCGTCCACCACCAACACACTGACCTTACTCATCGACCACCCCTTTTAAAATCCCGGCAAGCATAACGCTGGCTGATGGCAATTCGCCAAAACTCTTCAGTCACGCCGGGACTTTTTTCGTTCGCGGGTGCTATGAATTCAAAAACCGCAAACAAAAACGCCCGGCCAGAGGGCCGGGCGCTTTTACTGGGCAACCTTACTTATCGTCAGCTTTGCCCGGAACATTAGCCTTTTCAGCGCTGGTGCCTTCAACTTCTTCCTTCATACGCGCCAGGCCCAAATGGCGCACGTCGGTGCCGCGCACCAGGTAGATCACCAACTCGGAAATATTGCGCGCGTGGTCGCCAATGCGCTCCAGCGAACGCAGCACCCAGATGATGCTCAGTACCCGGGAGATGGAGCGCGGGTCTTCCATCATGTAGGTGGCCAACTCGCGCAGGGCGGTCTTGTATTCGCGGTCGATGATCTTGTCGTACTGGGCCACCGACAGGGCCAGTTCAGCGTCGAAGCGGGCGAAGGCGTCGAGGGCATCGCGCACCATGTTGCGCACCTGGTCGCCGATGTGGCGCACTTCGACGTAGCCACGTGGCGCTTCGCCTTCTTCGCACAACTGGATGGCACGGCGGGCGATCTTGGTGGCTTCGTCGCCGATACGCTCCAGGTCGATCACCGATTTGGAGATGCTGATAATCAGCCGCAGGTCCGACGCCGCCGGTTGGCGACGGGCGAGGATGCGCAGGCACTCTTCGTCGATGTTGCGTTCCATCTGGTTGATCTGGTCGTCGATCTCGCGCACCTGCTGGGCCAGGCCGGAATCCGCCTCGATCAGCGCCGTCACGGCGTCATTGACCTGCTTTTCCACCAACCCGCCCATGGCCAGGAGGTGGCTGCGCACTTCCTCCAGTTCAGCGTTGAACTGGGCGGAAATGTGATGGGTTAAACCTTCCTTCGAAATCATGGTTTTGCTCCGCAAAAGCTGTAAGTCACAAGCTACAAGCTGCAAGTTGATCGGTGGCGCTGCGTTGAACCGCGCTTACTGGCCGCTTAAAGCTTGCGGCCCGTAGCTGCCCCCCAACTAGCCATAGCGACCGGTGATGTAGTCTTCGGTCTGTTTTTTCGCCGGGTTGGTGAACAGGGTGTCGGTATCGCCGAATTCCACCAGTTTGCCCATGTACATGAACGCGGTGTAGTCGGACACCCGCGCCGCTTGCTGCATGTTGTGGGTAACGATGACGATGGTGAACTTGGATTTGAGCTCGTAGATCAGCTCTTCGACTTTCAGGGTCGAGATCGGGTCGAGTGCCGAGCAGGGTTCGTCGAGCAGCAGCACTTCAGGTTCCACCGCGATGGTGCGGGCGATCACCAAGCGTTGCTGCTGGCCGCCGGACAGGCCCAGGGCCGATTCGTGCAAGCGGTCCTTGACCTCATCCCACAGCGCCGCGCCCTTGAGCGCCCATTCCACGGCTTCGTCGAGCACGCGTTTTTTATTGATGCCCTGGATGCGCAAGCCGTAGACCACGTTTTCGTAGATGGTCTTGGGGAACGGGTTGGGCTTTTGGAACACCATGCCGACGCGGCGACGCAGTTCGGCCACGTCTTCGCCCTTGCGGTAGATGTTGTTGCCGTACAGGTTGATGGCGCCCTCGACGCGGCAGCCGTCCACCAAATCGTTCATGCGGTTGAAGGTGCGCAGCAACGTGGATTTGCCGCAGCCGGACGGGCCGATAAATGCCGTCACGCGCTGCTTGGGAATGTTCATGCTGACGTCGAACAGCGCCTGTTTTTCGCCGTAGAACAGGCTCAGGCCGGGCACTTCAATGGCCACGGTTTCCTGGTCCAGGTTCAGGCTCTGCTTGTCGCGGCCCAGGGCCGACATGTTGATGCCGTGGCTGTGTGTTTCGTGTTGCATGGTCGCACTCCGTTTGTAGCTGCAAGCTTCTAGCTGCAAGCCGCAAGATTTGAGCAAAGGCGGCTTGTAGCTGGCCGCTTGTGACTAAACGTACGTTTTAGCTGCAAGTTTTTAGCTGCAAGCTACAAGGTTTGAGCAAAAGCGGCTTGTAGCTTGCCGCTTGCCGCTAACAGCTTCAGCTGTCCAACGCTTTGTATTTTTCGCGCAGGTGGTTACGGATCCACACCGCTGACAGGTTAAGTGTGGCAATCACCAGTACCAGCAACAGCGCCGTGGCGTACACCAGCGGCCGCGCGGCCTCGACGTTGGGGCTCTGGAAGCCGACGTCATAGATGTGGAAGCCCAGGTGCATGATCTTCTGGTCCAGGGTAGTTGCCGTCCAGGGGCAGCGACGGCGCCAACTTGACCACGCCCACCAGCATCAGCGGCGCCACTTCGCCCGCGGCGCGGGCCACGGCGAGGATCATGCCGGTCATCATCGCCGGGCTGGCCATGGGCAGCACGATCTTCCACAGGGTCTCGGCCTTGGTCGCGCCGAGGGCCAGGGAGCCTTCGCGCACGGTGCGCGGGATGCGCGCCAGGCCTTCTTCGGTGGCCACGATCACCACCGGCACCGCCAGCAGCGCCAGGGTCAGGGACGCCCAGAGCAGGCCCGGGGTGCCGAAGGTCGGTGCTGGCAAGGCTTCGGGGAAGAACAAACGGTCCACCGAGCCACCCAGCACATAGACGAAGAAGCCCAGGCCGAATACCCCGTAGACGATGGCCGGGACGCCCGCCAGGTTGTTCACCGCAATGCGGATCAACCGGGTCATGGTGCCCTGGCGGGCATATTCACGCAGGTACACCGCCGCCAGCACGCCGAACGGGGTGACGATCATGGCCATGATGAGGGTCATCATCACGGTGCCGAAAATCGCCGGGAAGATCCCGCCTTCGGTGTTGGCTTCACGGGGGTCGTCGCTGAGGAATTCCCAGACCTTGCTGAAGTAGAAGCCGATTTTGGTGAAGGTGCCCATGGCGTTCGGCTGGTAGGCGTGCACCACTTTGCCGATGTCGATCTCGATTTCTTTGCCGTTGGCGTCGCGGGCGGTGAGGCTGTCGCGGTTGAACTGGGCGTGCAGGTCGGCCAGTTGCGCCTCGATGGCCTGGTAGCGGTTGTTCAGTTCGGCGCGGTCGGCGTCCATATCAGCCTGGGCGGCGGCGTCGAGGGTGCCGGCCAGTTCCAGTTTGCGGCCGTGCAGGCGCACCCGCTCAAGGCCGGCGTTGATGGCGCCGATATCGGATTTTTCCAGGGTCTTGAGCTGGGCCGCCAGTTTGCTCACGCGCTCGATGCGTGCTTGCAGTTCGGGCCAGGCTGCTTCGCCTTCGGCTACCACCTTGCCGGCCTCCTTGACGTTGACCAGGTAGCCGTAGAAGTTGCCCCACTCGCGGCGCTCCAGCGCCATCAGCTCGCGCGGGGTGGTCTGGTTGGTCAGCCAATCGCCGACGATCCAGGTGAAGTCCGTGCCGTTGATGTCGCGGTTGCCGACTTTAATCAGCTCGCGGGTCATGAATTCCGGGCCGTCATCGGGCACCGGCAGGCCGGCGCTCTTGAGACGGGCGCGTGGCACTTCTTCCTTCTGCACCACTTCACCGACGATCAGGTGATTGGCCTGGCCCGGTACGTCGTAGTTGGCGTGGACCAGGTCGGCCGGCCAAAAATGGCCCAGGCCGCGCACCGCGATGACCGCCAGCAGGCCGATGGTCATGATGACCGCGATGGAAACCGCGCCACCGCTGATCCAGACGCCTGGGGCGCCGCTCTTGAACCAACCTTTCAGGGAGTTCTGTTTCACAGACTTCTACCTTTGTTAAAGCGACGAATATTTCTTGCGCAGACGCTGACGAATCAGTTCGGCGAGGGTGTTCATGACGAAGGTGAACAGCAGCAGCACCAGCGCCGAGAGGAAGAGCACGCGGTAGTGGCTGCCGCCGACTTCCGATTCGGGCATTTCCACCGCGACGTTGGCGGCCAGGGTGCGCAGGCCTTCGAACAGGTTCATTTCCATGACCGGGGTGTTGCCCGTGGCCATCAGCACGATCATGGTTTCCCCGACCGCACGGCCCATGCCGATCATCAGCGCCGAGAAAATCCCCGGGCTGGCGGTGAGGATCACCACGCGGGTCATGGTCTGCCACGGCGTGGCGCCCAGGGCCAGCGAGCCCAGGGTTAGGCCGCGCGGCACGCTGAACACGGCGTCTTCGGCGATGGAATAGATGTTGGGGATCACCGCAAAGCCCATGGCCAGGCCCACCACCAGAGCGTTGCGCTGGTCGTAGGTGATGCCCAGGTCGTGGGAGATCCACATGCGCATGTCACCGCCGAAGAACCAGTTCTCCATGAACGGGCTCATGTACAGCGACAGCCAGCCGACGAACAGGATCACCGGGATCAGCAATGCGCTTTCCCAGCCTTCCGGGACCTTCAGGCGGATCGATTCGGGCAGGCGGCTGAAGGTGAAACCGGCGACCAGGATGCCGATCGGCAGCAGCATCAGCAGGCTGAAAATACCCGGCAAGTGCCCTTCGACATACGGCGCCAGGAACAGGCCGGCGAAGAAGCCGAGGATCACCGTGGGCATGGCTTCCATCAGCTCGATCACGGGTTTGACCTTGCGGCGCATGCCCGGGGCCATGAAGTAGGCGGTGTAGATTGCGGCGGCAATCGCCAGCGGCGCGGCCAGCAGCATCGCGTAGAACGCGGCCTTGAGCGTGCCGAAGGTCAGCGGCGAGAGGCTCAGCTTGGGCTCGAAATCGGTGTTGGCGGCGGTCGATTGCCAGACGTACTTGGGCTCGTCGTAGTTCTCGTACCAGACCTTGCTCCACAGCGCGCTCCAGGACACTTCCGGGTGCGGGTTGTCCAGCAACAACGGTTGCAGCTTGCCGCCCGCTTCGACGATCACGCGGTTGGCCCGTGGCGACAGGCCGAAAATCCCGGCGCCGTCGACCACTTGGTCCACCAGCAAGGTGCGGTGCGCGGTGCTGTGGAACACGCCGAGCTTGCCAGCGGCGTCCAGGGCGACAAAGCCCTTGCGGCGCTCTTCGGCGGTGATTTCGAGGATAGGCGCGGTGCCCATCTGGAAGGTGCGGATCTGCTTGAGGCGCTGTTCGCCGTCCGGGTCGCGGGCCATGAACCACTGGGCCAGGCCGCCCTTGGAGTCGCCGACGATCAGCGAGATGCCGCCCACCAGTTGGGTGCTGGCGGTGACGTGCGCCTCGCCGTCCTCAAGCAGTTTGTAGCGGCCGTTGAGGCTCTTGTCGCGCAGGCTGAACACGTCGGCCTGGGCGCGGCCATTGACCACGTACAGCCATTGCTGGCGCGGGTCGATGAAGATGGCTTTGACCGGCTCGGTCATCTGCGGCAGGTCGATGCGCGCCTGCTCGCTGGTGACTTCGCCGGTCATCATGTTTTCTTCGCTGGTCAGCGACAGCACATGCAACTGCGAACCGGTGGAGCCGGCGAGCACCAGGGTGGTGTCGGTGGCGTTGAGGCTCACGTGCTCCAGGCTGCGGCCTTGCTCATCGAGGGCAATCGGCGCTTCGCCGTAGGGGTACTCAATGGCGGGCGAGATGGTTTTTTTGCTGTCCGGGTAGGTGACCTTGTAGGTGTGGCGGAACACCAGCGCCTGGCCGTTGGACAGGCCGACCACCACCAGCGGGCTGCCAGGCTGGTCTTCGCCGATGGACGAGACGCTGGCACCGGCCGGGATCGGCAGGCTTACGCGGCTCAGTTCGGCACCGCTGTCGAGGTCAAAAAACAGGGCCTGGCCCTTGTCGGAAACCCGCATGGCAACCTGGTTCTGCTCTTCGAGCGAGATCATCAGGGGCTTGCCGGCGTCCTGCATCCAGGCCGGGGCGAGCGGGTCCTTGGCGGTCAGGTCGGCGCCCTGGAACAGCGGCATCACCACGTAGCCGAGGAAGAAGAAAATCAAGGTGATCGCCGCGAGAACGGCCAGCCCGCCCACCAGGACGTACCAGCGGGTCAGGCGATCTTTAAACGCGCGGATGCGGCGCTTGCGTTGCAGCTCAGGCGTATTGAAATCAATTCGCTTGGGAGGAGAAGTCGTAGTCATGGGGGAATTGGCCAGATCATTCATGCGCACACCCTAGCGATCCTGTATGACAGAAAGATGACAATGCAGTGACGCAACAAATCCGCCGCCCGTGGGTACTGGCAGCGGACCGAAAAATTGAAGGGTGTAGGCGGGCCTGGGTGGGCCCGGCGCTACACCGGGTAATGCAGGCTTATGCGCCTTATTTCAGACCCAGGTCAGCCAGTGCCTTGGCGGCGACTTTGGCGGGCAGCGGGATGTAGCCGTCTTTGACCACAACTTCCTGGCCCTGCTTGGACAGCACCAGTTTCACGAACTCGGCTTCCAGCGGGGCCAGAGGCTTGTTCGGGGCTTTGTTGATGTACACGTAGAGGAAGCGCGACAGCGGGTACTTGCCGTTCAGGGCGTTTTCTTCGGTGTCTTCGAAAGTCAGTACCGCCCTTCTTGGCCAGGGCCACGGTTTTCACACTGGCGGTCTTGTAGCCGATGCCCGAGTAACCGATGCCGTTGAGCGAAGAGCTGATCGACTGCACCACCGACGCCGAGCCTGGTTGCTCGTTGACGTTGGGCTTGTAGTCGCCTTTGCACAGGGCTTCTTCTTTGAAGTAGCCGTAGGTGCCGGATACCGAGTTACGGCCGAACAGTTGCACTGGCTTGTTGGCCAGGTCGCCGGTCACGCCCAGGTCGCCCCAGGTTTTCACGTCAGCCTTGGCGCCGCACAGGCGAGTGGAGGAGAAGATTGCATCGACCTGTTCCATGGTCAGGTGCTTGATCGGGTTGTCCTTGTGCACGAACACCGCCAGGGCATCCACTGCCACCGGGATGGCGGTCGGCTTGTAGCCGTACTTCTGCTCGAAGGCCGCCAGTTCGGTGTCCTTCATCTTGCGGCTCATCGGGCCCAGGTTAGAGGTGCCTTCGGTCAGCGCAGGTGGCGCGGTGGCGGAGCCAGCGGCTTGAATCTGGATGTTGACGTTCGGATATTCTTTTTTGTAATGCTCGGCCCACAACGTCATGAGGTTGGCCAGGGTATCGGAACCGACGCTGGACAGGTTGCCCGACACACCAGTGGTCTTGGTGTAGCTCGGGATAGCAGGGTCAACAGCGGCAACCGCATTGGCAGTCGCTACGCCAGCAGCGACAAACGTCATTGCCGCCATCAAACGCTTCAGTTTCATGCCTTACTCCTAGCAGATAGGGTGTGTTATTCGGGGCCAAGTATCAGCAGGCCGTGTGAACACTCTATGGCTGGAATATGACAATTAGATGAAAGGCCATTATCTGGCTAGGGGCCGGCTACCGAGGCATCGTCTATCGCGGGCAAGCCCGCAGGTTCAACGCAGGCCTGTGTGGGAGCGGGCCCGCCCGCGATAAGCCCTCACTGCTAGCGCCCCTGCTTCCACAGGTACGCACCCACCAGCATCCCCACGCCACAGATGATTGCCACGTAATAGGCCGGGCCCATCGGGCTTTCCTTGAGCAGCAGGGTCACCACCATCGGGGTCAAGCCACCGAAGATCGCGTAGGCCAGGTTGTAGGAGAACGACAACCCGCTAAAGCGCACCACCGCCGGGAACGCCTTGACCATCACATAGGGCACGGCGCCGATGGTGCCCACCAACAGGCCGGTGAGCGAATACAGCGGGAACAGCCAGTCCGGGTGGTTGAACAGGCTGTGGTAGAAGGTCCAGGAACTGAGCAACAGCAGGCCGCTGCCCACCACGAACACCCGCCCGGCGCCAAAGCGGTCCGCCAGCGCGCCGGCGGCGATGCAGCCCAGGCTCAGGAACACGATGGCCAGGCTGTTGGCCTGCAACGCGGTGGTGGGCGCGAAGTGGTAGACGGTTTGCAACACGGTGGGCGTCATCAGGATCACGACGATGATCCCGGCCGACAGCAGCCAGGTCAGCAGCATCGAAATGACGATGGCACCGCGATGGTCACGCAATACCGCCCGCAGCGGCACTTCTTCGGCCAGGGCCTTGCGCAGTTGCAGCTCGGCGAACACCGGGGTTTCGTGCAGCCAGCGGCGTAGGTACACGGAAAACAGGCCGAACACGCCGCCCATCAGGAACGGAATCCGCCAGGCGTAGGCGGCGACTTCCTCGGGGGTATAGAGGCTGTTGATCGCCGTGGCCATCAGCGAGCCCAGCAGGATCCCCGCCGTCAGCCCCGACGTCAGGGTGCCGCAGGCGTAGCCGACATGGCGCTGTGGCACGTGTTCGGACACGAACACCCAGGCCCCTGGCACTTCGCCGCCAATGGCCGCGCCCTGGATCACGCGCATTACCAGCAGCAGGATCGGCGCCCACATGCCGATCTGCGCGTAGGTGGGCAGCAAACCCATAATCAGGGTCGGCACGGCCATCATGAAGATGCTCAGGGTGAACATCTTCTTGCGCCCCAGCAGGTCGCCGAAGTGCGCCATGACGATGCCGCCCAGGGGCCGCGCCAGGTAACCGGCGGCAAAGATGCCGAAGGTCTGCATCAGGCGCAGCCATTCGGGCATGTCCGCGGGGAAGAACAGCTTGCCCACCACCGTGGCGAAAAACACGAAGATGATGAAGTCGTAGAACTCCAGCGCACCGCCCAGGGCGGACAGGGACAAAGTCTTGTAATCGTTGCGCGTCAAGGGACGGGCGGGCTGCACAGGCTGTGCAGTGCTGGAAGGCACGCTGGTCATGGCAAGGCTTCTCTTATAGTCGGTTCTGCAAGCTCAACAACGCTGGTTGAAGCCTGGGCGGGTTCGGCACGATAGCAAATTGTTCTAAAAAGCACATACAGCCGCGTAATAGAGGGCCAAAATGCGAACCGGACGGTCGTCGCGGGGTCTATCCACCGATATACTCGCTGCCTTGCTACCTCAAAGGATTGCTGTGCGAAAACGCCTAATGACGCCCCCGGGCACCGGGCCAGGCGGTTTCGCAGAGTTTTCCTTAGTTCGCCTTATGAAGAACGTGACGAACGCAGTATGTTCGGGGCTGAATCGTTTTTCCTGAAGACGGCTATTCTCCTGATGTATTACGGGTCAGAGGCCCTCCGGCATGATAGAGCTCGAACAAGAAGATCCAATCCCCCAAGGCGACCTGGCCTTGCAAATCACCGCCCTGCCCCGTGAAACCAACGGTTTTGGCGATATTTTCGGCGGTTGGCTGGTGGCGCAGATGGACCTCGCCGGCACGGCGATGGCCAGCAAGGTGGCAGGCGGGCGCGTGGCGACCGTGGCCATCGACCGCATGGCATTCCTGGTGCCGGTGGCGGTGGGCGCGCAGTTGTCCTTTTATACCCAGGCCCTGGAAATCGGCCGCAGCTCGATCCAGATGATGGTCGAGGTGTGGAGCGACGATCCGCTGTCCAGCGAATGGCGCAAAGTCACCGAAGCGGTGTTCGTGTTCGTCGCCATCGACGGCAGCGGGCGCACCCGTTCGGTACCTTCCCGGGCCCGCTGAACCAACGCCCGCCCCTGCCTGCCAAGAGATGCGCACCATGCCCACGCCCACTGTTGAAGCGGTAAAACTCGATGAGCTGAACTGCTGGCGCATCCGCCATGCGGGGGCCGAATTGCTGGTGGCCCAGCAAGGCGCGCATATCCTCAGTTATCAACGGGCCGGGCAACCGCCGCTGGTGTGGCTCAACGACCGCGCCACCTTCACCACCGGCAAAGCCATCCGCGCCGGCGTACCAGTGTGCTGGCCGTGGTTCGGCAACCTGGCGCGCAACCCGCACAGCGTGCAGGCGATGTACAGCGGCGAACAACCGGCCAGCGCCCACGGCTTGGTACGTGCCATGGACTGGTCACTGAGCGGCATCGAAAGCGAAGGCCAGGCGCTGAAGATCGACTTCGCCCTGCCCCAAGCCGCAACCGGCCTACCGGGCTGGCCGCACCGGGTCGAGCTGAAGCTGAGCATCCGCCTCGACGAGCAACTGCACATTGACCTCACCAGCCATAACCTGGGCGCCGACGCGGTGACCCTCAGCCAGGCGCTGCACACCTATTTCGCCGTCAGCGACGTGCGCAATGTGCAGGTGCAAGGCGTGGACGGGCTCCGCTACATCGAAACCCTGGACGACTGGAAAACCCTCACCCAACGGGGCGACCTGCACTTTGCCGGGGAAACCGACCGCATCTACCTCGATGCGCCCCCACACCTGAGCATCCTCGACCCGCACTGGCAGCGCCGCATCCAATTGACCAGCCGCGGCTCACGCTCGGCGGTGGTCTGGAACCCCTGGAGCGAACGCGCCGCCCACCTGGCCGACATGGCCGACGACGGCTGGCAGCGCATGCTGTGCATCGAAACCGCCAATGTGCTGGACGACGTGGTGACCTTGGCGCCGGGGGCCAGCCATACGCTGGGGGTGAGTGTTATGGGTATTGCCCTGTAACCCGAGCCAACTCTGTGGGTGCGGTGCCTGACACTTATCTCAACTACAGCGGCAATCCACTGTGGGAGCGGGCTCGCCCACTCCCACAGACGCTGCTCCCACTCATGACAGAGCCTTCCCCTACAAATCCGCCTCCTGCACCACCTTCACCTTGGCCGCGTCCAGCGCATAGGCCGCGTCGGCCAGGTCGTTGCTGACCGCTTCAACCTTGAGGGTGCCGGTCACCCACAGCGGCGTGTAGATGTCGTCCAGTTTCAGGCCCTTGGGGTAGCGCACCAGCACCAGTTGATTGGGCGGCGGCGGCGGCACGTGGATGCACGCGCCCGGATAGGGCACCAGAAAAAACAACGTGCTACGGCCCTTGGCGTCGGTTTCCAGCGGCACCGGGTAGCCGCCCAGGCGAATGGCCTTGTTGTTCATCGCCGCCACGGTCTTGTTCGAGTACATCACCGCCGGCAAGCCCTTGCTCTGCTTCAAGCCACCCTTTTCGTTGAAGGTGCCATTGGCCTCGGGGGAGTTGTGGTCGATGTCCGGCATTTGTTCCAGGGCGAGCTGGTCCGACTTGGGCATCAGCTCCAGCCAGTCGGTTTCCGCCAGTTCGCTGGCATGGGCCAGGCCGCAGCCCAGGAGTAGGAAAGTCAGGAGAAGACGGCGCATGAAGGGCTCGGCAAATAGAGGAAGGAACGGTCGCCGGGCATTCTAGCCCTCAACGCCTGCGCAGCGCAGAGGGCCTTGTTGCGATGAATCAGTTCTTTTTCACCAGGCCGTAGATCACCAGCAGCACCACGGCGCCCACCAGCGCACCGAGGAAGCCTGCACCCTGGCCTGCTTCATAAATGCCCAGCGCCTGGCCGCCATAAGTGGCCGCCAGCGAACCGGCGATGCCCAGCAGGATGGTCATGATCCAGCCCATGCTGTCGTCGCCCGGTTTGAGGAAACGTGCCAGCAAGCCGACGATCAGGCCGATAAAAATGGTTCCGATAATTCCCATGGCATTGCCCTCTGGATAAGTGAGATAGATCCAAGCCTAGCCAGACTTTGGCATCCTGCCATCAGAGGGCGGCGGGGCCGCAATGGTTCCCGCCATGCCACACGGGTTACTCGGCGATCAGCGCCTGCACCCTGAGGATCTGGCGCTCCAGCGTGGCCGCATCGGCACAGCGCAGGTTGGCGTGGCCGACCTTGCGCCCGGCCTTGAACGCCTTGCCGTAGTGGTGCAGGTGGCAATCGTCGATGGCCAGCACCTTGTCCACGTCGGGCACGCTGCCGATGAAGTTGAGCATCGCGCTTTCACCGACCTTGGCGGTCGAACCCAACGGCAGGCCGGCAACGGCGCGCAGGTGGTTTTCGAACTGGCTGCACTCGGCGCCTTCGGTGGTCCAGTGCCCGGAGTTGTGCACCCGTGGCGCGATCTCGTTGGCCTTGAGGCCGCCGTCCACTTCAAAGAACTCGAACGCCATCACGCCCACGTAGTCCAGGTGCTTGAGCACACGGCTGGAATAGTCTTCGGCCAGGGCCTGCAACGGGTGGTCGGTACTGGCCACGGAGAGCTTGAGGATGCCGCTCTCATGGCTGTTGTGTACCAGCGGGTAGAAGCGGGTTTCGCCATCGCGGGCGCGCACGGCGATCAGTGAGACTTCGCCGGTGAACGGCACAAAGCCTTCGAGCAGGCAGGCAACGCTGCCCAGTTCGGCGAAGGTGCCGACCACATCGGCGGCGCTGCGCAAAACCTTCTGGCCCTTGCCGTCGTAGCCCAGGGTGCGGGTCTTGAGCACAGCCGGCAGGCCGATGGCGACCACGGCGGCGTCCAGGTCGGCTTGGGACTGGATGTCGGCGAACGCCGGCGTGGGGATGCCCAAATCCTTGAACATGCTCTTCTCGAACCAGCGGTCACGGGCGATGCGCAACGCTTCGGCGCTCGGGTACACGGGCACGAACTGCGACAGGAAGGCCACGGTTTCAGCCGGTACGCTCTCGAACTCGAAGGTCACCAAGTCCACTTCGTCGGCCAATTGGCGCAAGTGGTCCTGGTCGCCGTAGTCGGCCCGCAGGTGCTCGCCCAAAGTGGCGGCGCAGGCGTCCGGCGCCGGGTCCAGGAAAGCGAAATTCATGCCCAGCGGGGTACCCGCCAGGGCCAGCATGCGGCCCAGTTGGCCGCCACCGATTACACCGATCTTCATCGTCAATAACCTCAGGCGATGCGTGGGTCTGGATTGTCCAGCACGCTGTCTGTCTGCTCAGCACGGAAGGTTTTGAGCACCGCGTGGAACTGCGGGTGCTTGGCGCCCAGGATACTCGCCGACAGCAGCGCGGCGTTGATCGCGCCGGCCTTACCGATGGCCAGGGTGGCGACCGGGATGCCGGCCGGCATCTGCACGATCGACAGCAGCGAATCGACGCCCGAGAGCATGGCCGACTGCACCGGCACGCCCAGCACCGGCAGGTGGGTCTTGGCCGCACACATGCCCGGCAAATGGGCCGCGCCGCCGGCACCGGCGATAATCACCTCGATGCCCCGCGATTCAGCTTCTTCGGCGTACTGGAACAGCAGGTCCGGGGTGCGGTGGGCGGAGACCACTTTCACCTCGTAGGGGATGCCGAGTTTTTCCAGCATATCGGCGGTGTGGCTAAGGGTGGACCAATCGGACTTGGAGCCCATGATGACGCCAACCAATGCACTCATCGTCGTGCCTCTTCTCTCTGGGCGCCCGCAGGCGCGTCAAAAAACAACAAGCCACGC
>RCMZ01000415.1_pt1 | contig 23822 bp, 16 predicted proteins | sample 2041141 | NCBI WGS metagenome assembly RCMZ01 (sample SAMN09708263, study PRJNA481090) | Wastewater metagenome, whole genome shotgun sequencing project. | biome: sewage; isolation source: Davis station wastewater (DW) | place: Antarctica: Davis Station | collected 2010-03-01
GGCATTCATCCAGTACATCCGGCAAATTGGCCAGCCGGTTTCCCAGTTGGGCAGCATGGCGGCGCAGCTTCAATCCGCGCTGGCTTCGGTGGAGCGGGTCTTTGAGCTGCTCGATGCGCCAGAAATGCATTCGGACGAAGCCGAGGTGCAACTGCCCAGGCGCCAGGTCGCAGGCCATGTCGCTTTCGATCACGTCCGCTTCCGCTATCAGCCCGATCGCCCCCTGTTTGAGGATGTGAGCCTCGAAGCAAAGCCGGGCCAGATGATCGCCATCGTGGGACCGACCGGCGCAGGCAAGACCACGTTGGTCAACCTGCTGATGAGGTTCTATGAAATCGATCAAGGCACGATCCGTCTCGACGGCACCGACATCCGGAATCTCTCGCGTTCGGAATTGCGCAGCGCGATCGCCATGGTGCTGCAAGACACGTGGCTGTTCACCGGCACGGTGCACGACAACATTGCCTATGGCCGCCCGGCGAGCAGCCGCGAAGAGGTGATTGGCGCCGCGCAACGCTGCCACGTCGATGATTTTGTACGTACCCTGCCTGAAGGCTACGACACGGTGCTGGAGAACGCGGGCGCGTTGCTGTCACAGGGCCAGCGCCAGCTCATCACGATTGCGCGCGCCTTCCTTCTGGACACGCCCATACTCATTCTTGACGAGGCCACGAGTTCGGTCGACACCCGCACCGAGATGCTGATTCAACAGGCAATGGGCGAACTACGCCAGGGCCGCACCAGCTTCGTGATCGCACACAGACTCTCCACCATCCGGGATGCAGACCTGATCGTCTACATGGAGGCAGGGAATGTGCAGGAGACAGGGTCCCATGAAGCCTTGATGGCGCGCAAGGGAGGCTACTGGGCACTGCAGCACGGCGTAGCCATTGCGTAGCGGTCGCTGGGGGTTTTGCACAACTTAACACTGCTCCACGCCGCTTGCCATGTCCGGCACTTACCATTTCGCCTGACCTATTGGGACAGTATGAACACCACACGACACGCCGTCTGGCGGATCCCCTTCTCCCTCTGTGCCGTCAGCCTCGCCGTCATGCTGGGCGGCTGTGCCGCTGTCGGTCCCAACTATGAGCCGCCCGAACCCAAAGTGGCGTCTGCATGGCAGGCGCCGCTGCCCCACGGCGGCCAGGTGACAGCGCTCGGCGACTGGTGGCGTCAGTTCGACGACCCGGTACTCACGGGGCTTCAGCGTTCTGCTGAAGCCGACAGTCCCACACTAGCCAAGGCCTGGGCCAATATTGAAAAGGCACGGGCCACGCTGACCAGCGCTGGCGCGTCGAGCCTACCTGCCGTGACTGCGCAGGCATCTGCAACACGCGGCACTCAACAAACAGGTGAGGTGGCCACGGCGCGCAGCGCCGGGCTCGACGCGTCGTGGGAGATCGATCTGTTCGGCAAGATCCGACGCAGCACCGAATCTGCCCAGGCGCGGGCACAGGCGCGCGAAAACGACTGGCACGATGCCCGCATCTCGCTGGCAGCGGAGGTTGCTGACACGTATGTGCAGTATCGCGCTTGCGGCCTGCTGGCCGATGCCTACGCGCAAGAACTTGCGTCTGTGGGTCAAACCGTCAAAGCCACAGAATCGTTGGTACGCGCCGGGATGAGCCCCAGCTCGGACGGCTCACTGGCGCGAGCGAGCCAGGCGAGCACCATGTCTTCCACGCTCGCACAACGCGCGCAGTGCGAGCTGCTGGTGAAATCGCTCGTGGACCTCACGGGGCTCGACGAGTCTGAGCTGCGCAACCGGCTGGCCCAGGGGAAAAGCAGTATCCCGCAGCCAATCGCCATCGACATTCGAAGCGTTCCGGCCCAGGCCCTGCGTCAGCGGCCCGATCTAGCCTCGGTTGAACGCGAACTGGCCGCCGCCAGCGCCGAGATTGGTGTTGCTCAGGCAGACCTTTATCCAAGCATTTCGCTCTCGGGTTCCATTTCAGTGTCCACCGTGGGTACAGCCTCCTCGCTGACGAGTTGGTCATTTGGCCCATCACTGTCGCTGCCGCTGTTCGACGGGGGCAAGCGGCGGGCCGCCGTGGACAGCGCGTGGGCCGGATACCAAGCAGCACTCGCCGACTGGCGCCAGGGCGTGCGAACGGCGGTGAAGGAAGTGGAGCAATCGATGGTTCGCCTGGACAGCACCGCGAGCCGCACCGCCCAGGCGGAAATCGCGACCAAGGAATACCGGCTGCACCTGGTCGCGGCCGAAGCGCAGTGGCGCGCGGGCTCCACCAGTTTGCTCGACCTGGAGGATTCGAGGCGGCAAGCCTTGTCCGCTCAGATCGAATGGATCGGCCTGCAAAGAGACCGCGTAGCGTACTGGATCGCCCTGTACAAGGCGTTGGGAGGGGGCTGGCAATTCAATGCCCCAGCCTTGCCACCTGCAGACGTCGACTCCCATCCAAAGACCTCCCCATGAACAGCAATCTCAAATCCAATCGAAAATGGGTGATCTCGGGCATCGTTGTACTCGCCCTGAGCATCGCGGCCTACGCGCTGTGGGCATTCCGCCCTGCGGGGCCTGGTCAGGCGGCCGCCCAACCCGAGACTCAGTCCAGTGCATCGGCACTGACCGTGAGCGTCGTCAGCGCCGAAACGCAAAAATGGCCTCAGCAGATCCAGGCCAATGGCGCCGTGGCGGCGTGGCAAGAGGTGATTGTCAGTCCCGAGACGGGTGGGCTTCGCATTGAAAAACTGCTGGTAGATGTGGGAAGCACCGTGCGAAGTGGGCAATTGCTGGCGCAGCTTTCTGACAGCACCGTGAAGGCCGAATTGCGCAAGCAGGAAGCGTTGGTCGCGCAGGCCCGCGCCAGCCTCGTGCAGGCCAAAACCAACCTGAAAAGGGCCCAGGCTATAGACGTGGCAGGTGCGCTTGCTCCGCAGAAGCTGGATGAATACCTGGCGAACGAAGCAACGGCCCAGGCCTCGTTGGCGTCGGCACAGGCTGACCTCGAAAGTGCGCGACTCAAACTAGCGCACACGCGCATCGTGGCCGCTGACGATGGGGTGGTTTCATCCAAGTCAGCGGTGCTGGGCAATGTGGTTACTGCCGGCGCGGAGCTTTTCCGGTTGATCCGTCAGGGGCGCGTGGAATGGCGTGCCGAGCTGGACGCGGGCCAGCTGGCCAGCGCGGCGGCAGGCCAGCTAGCCCACGTGGTATTACCGAATGGAAAAACGGTGGAGGGCAAGGTGCGCCTGGTTTCCCCCACTTTGAGTGCCGCAACCGGTCGTGGCATGGTCTACGTGAGCCTGGTCGCAGGCCAGGGCGCACAGCCGGGCCAATTTGCCAGCGGCACCATCGACTTGGCCAGCACGCCGGCACTCACCTTGCCCCAGTCCGCGATTGTGCTGCGGGACGGCCGCTCATATGTCTATGTTGTGGATGAGTCGCAGCAGGTGTCGAGCCGGGGTGTGGTGTCTGGGCGACGGCAAGGCGACCGGGTCGAGATCTTGTCTGGCGTGGACCCCAGTTGGCGCATCGTCGCCAGCGGTGGCGGCTTCCTGTCCGACGGAGCCAAGGTGTCGGTTGTATCGGCGGATGCTGGCGAAATGAAGAGCGGGGGTAATCGATGAACATATCCTCCTGGTCGATCCGCAACCCGGTCCCGGCCATCCTGCTGTTTTTTTTGCTGACGGTCTTGGGGGCCATTGGATTTCAGCGGCTGGAAATTCAGGATTTTCCTGATATGGATCTGCCTACGATTACTGTGAGTGCTTCGCTGGAAGGGGCTGCACCTTCTCAGCTGGAGACCGAGGTTGCACGCAAGATCGAGGATAAGCTGGCGTCTCTGACACGGCTGGATCACATCACGACCACCATCACCGATGGTGCGGTCAACATCAGCGTCAGTTTCGAAATTGACAAAGACAGCGAAGTGGCCTTGAGTGAAGTCCGCAACGCCGTTGATGGTGCGCGGTCCGAATTGCCGGCCAGCATGTCGGCACCCACAGTTTCAAAACAGACGTCTGCCGGGTCGGCAATCTTGACGTACACCATCGAATCCAGCCGCCTGGACGAGCAGGATCTCTCATGGTTCGTGGACAACGAAATATCCAGAGCCATGCTGGCCGTCAAGGGCGTGTCGTCGGTGGCCAGGGTGGGTGGCATCGACCGTGAGGTGCACGTAGACCTCGACCCATCGCTTATGGCCGGACTCGGTGTTACCCCCTCTGCGGTGTCGTCGCAGCTCAAGGCTGTCCAGAAGGAAAGTTCGGGCGGGCTGGGCCGCATTGGCGCGCAGCGCCAGTCGACCCGCACCATAGCCACCGTGGGCTCGGCTGCCGAGATTGCAGCACTCAGCATTCCGCTAGGAGAAGGCCGCTATGTGCGGCTCGACCAGGTCGCCCGCGTCACCGACACCTATGCAGACCGCAGCACGCGCGCGTTTCGCGATGGCGTGCCCGTGATTGGCTTCCAGGTCACGCGCTCTAAGGGCTATTCCGACGTTGGCGTGACCGCCAGCGTTCGCACAGCCATAGAGCAGTTTTCAAAGGTGCATCCCGACGTGAAAATCGCCGAGGCAAGCACCTCGGTGACGCCCATTCAGGAAAACTACGACGGTTCGATGGACCTCTTATTGGAAGGCGCTGCGCTCGCTATCTTGGTGGTGTGGTGGTTTCTGCGCGACTGGCGCGCCACACTCGTTGCTGCCGCCGCGCTGCCGCTCTCTATCATCCCCACATTCGGCGTCATGGCGCTCATCGGTTATTCGATGAATACCGTGACACTGCTGTCGCTGGCGTTGGTGGTGGGTATTCTGGTGGACGATGCCATCGTCGAGATCGAAAACATTGCGCGCCACGTTCAAATGGGCAAATCGCCATTTGATGCAGCGATGGAGGCCGCCGACGAAATCGGCCTGGCGGTGATCGCTACGACCTTCACACTCGTGGCTGTGTTCCTGCCCACCGCATTCATGGGCGGCATTCCAGGTAAGTTCTTTCGCCAGTTCGGCATCACAGCTTCGGTCGCCGTGCTGGCCTCCTTGCTCGTGGCGCGGTTGCTCACCCCCATGATGGCCGCCTATTTGATGAAGCCCGCCAAGACAGCTGGTGAGCACGAGCGCGACGGGAGTGTCATGACCCGGTACCTGGGCTGGGTTCGCTCTGTGCTCAAGCACCGCAAACTCACCCTGCTGGCCGTGGCGGTATTTTTCGTGGCGTCTTTGTCCATGATCCCGCTGCTGCCGACGGGGTTCATTCCGGCGCAAGACAAATCGCAGTCGCAGGTCAGCATCACCTTAGCCCCGGGCAGCACCCTGGACGACACCATGGCCGCGAGCAAGCATGCTTCCGAACTGCTGCGCAAGCTGCCGGAAGTGAGCAGCGTGTTTATCTCTGCGGGCACGGCCACCAGCGGTGGTGGCGTGGCTTCAAGCGCCACGGCTGACGTGAGCAGTGCAACGCTGACCGTGGAGCTTGTACCACGCGGTGATCGCTCACTCAAACAGTCGGCGGTGGAGGGCAAGATGAGAGAGGTTCTCCGTGCCATCCCCGCAGCGCGTATCTCTGTTGGCAGTGGCGCCAATGGAGAGAAGTTGGAAATCACGCTCGCCAGCGAGAATTCGGTGGCCCTGGCCACCGCGGCAGCTCAGGCCGAGAAGCAGTTGCGCACTCTCAAAGGGATTGGCAACGTCACCTCGAGTGCGGCCCTGCAGCGCCCGGAGATCCAGATTCATCCGGACGCGGCGCGCGCAGCAGCGCTGGGTGTGACCACGGAGGCCCTTGCCGATGCTGTGCGCCTGGCCACCTACGGCGACTACTCCAACGTGCTGCCAAAGCTCAATTTGTCAGAGCGCCAGATTCCAGTGCGCGTGCGGATGGACCCATCCGTGCGTGAAAACCTGAACGCTGTGGCGCAGCTGCGGGTGCAGGGAAGCAACGGGACGGTGAACCTGGGCTCGGTCGCGGACATCTCCATGGGCAGCGGCCCGTCGCAGATCTCGCGTCTGGACCGTTCGCGAAACGTCACGCTGAGCGTCGAGCTGGGCGGGCGGCAGATTGGGGATGTCGAGAAGGAGGCTTCTGCCTTGCCGGCCCTCAAGTCACTGCCTGCTGGCGTCAAAAGGGTCGAGCAGGGCGAGTTGCAGCGCATGTCGGAGCTGTTCCAGAGTTTCGGTGTCGCGATGGCCATCGGCATTTTCTGCATCTACGCAGTTCTGGTGCTGTTGTTCCACGACTTCCTGCAGCCCGCCACTATTCTGTGCGCGCTTCCGCTGGCCCTGGGTGGCGCCCTCTTTGCGTTGTTGGTGACGCAACAGGCGTTTTCGATGCCTGCGGTGATCGGGCTGTTGATGCTCATGGGGATCGTGACAAAGAACTCCATCCTGCTGGTCGAATACGCAATCATGGCCCGGCGCGAACACGGCATGAGCCGCTTTGATGCCATCATGGACGCTTGCCACAAGCGCGCACAGCCGATCATCATGACGACCATCGCCATGGGCGCCGGCATGATGCCCAATGCCCTTGGGCTGGGCGCCGAGCCGAGCTTTCGCCAGCCAATGGCAATCGTCGTGATCGGGGGGCTGATTACCTCCACGGTGCTCAGCTTGATCGTGGTGCCGGTGGTGTTCACCTATGTCGACGATCTGCTGGAGTGGTTGCGCCGAAAGCTGCCCGGTATGCGAGGCGCCGCGTCTTGAAGAGCCGCCGCGCCTATATCAAAGAAAATGCTCACGACTGCTCCACTACATGAGCCTTAACTCCTCGAATGCCGGAGGCGGGTCCAAGCAGTGGCTCTGGGCATCTGACGCGGATGATTCAGATCAGCCTCCAGCGGCGATCAACGGGAGGAAGCAGCCGTTGTCTACGCCGCGTGGGCTCGCAGCCAAGCAATGATATCGGCTGTCACCTCTTCGCGATTGGTCTCATTGAGGATTTCATGGCGAGCAGCCGGGTACAACTTCACAGTCACATCAGCGATGCCTGCCTCGCGGTAGCGCTGACCCAGCCGCCGAATCAGTGCGCCTCCACCGGCGAGTGGGTCGGCTTCGCCCGACGCTATCAGAATCGGCAGGTCATTGCGGATGCCCGCCAGCAGCCCAGAATCGGCAAGCCGGGAGGCAGGCGCAAACAGCGATGGAATCACATCGTCCGGCACATCCCACCCGCACCATGGATCGGCTACGTACGCGTCCACCTCCGAATCGTCCCGTGAAAGCCATTCGTATCCGGTGCGGTGTTCAAAGCCCACATTGAACGCCTCAAGTCCTGCGGGCGCGCCTGCAGAGGCATTGGCCATGGAAGCGGCAAGCACGTCGAGTGCAGTTGAACCAGAGAGAACCACACCCGACCATATCGACGCGTGATCAAGAATTGCCGCCTGCGCTGCAAACGAACCCATCGAATGCCCAAAAAGAAACAACGGAAGACTGCCTTGCTGCGCTCGCAGCACGGATCCGAACTGAGCCACATCGGCAATCAGCCCACCGAAACCAGCGGGACCGAAGTAGCCCAGACGCGCATCGGCGGTGCGCCCGTGCCCACGATGATCGACCGCGTGAACTACAAACCCGGCAGCATTTAGCGCCTTTGCAAAGCGGGCATAGCGTTCTCCATGTTCAGCGAGTCCGTGGGCAATCTGGACCACTCCGGCTGGCTTGCCGAATACCTCGGCCCAGGTGTATGTCGCGACCTCGGTGCCGTCTGCGCTGGAAAGAAAGGAAGAGATTGACGTGCTCATCATTTCATTTTGACACGGTAGCGGTTCCATCTTGTCTAGTGCAGATGACAGGGTGCCCCTCCAGCAAGCCGCCACGTTCACGCGGCGCACACCAGATCGCCAAGTACGATTGCACCGCGCGCCGTTGGGGAAATTTGTCGGGGAGCATGCACCACTGGCAGCCACTCTTGAACAGGTACAACACAGGACACCTCGTCCAGGTCTACGCGCCTGGGAATGGGTTTTCTGAGCACGCTTTCCAACAGCGTCTTGATGCCTCCGAATGGTTCTCGACTGGTGCCTCTCAGGTCGCTCTTTCTCATCTGCCCAGCTTCTCATACGCTCGTCTCACTTTGAGCTCATTCTGAGCCTGGCTGAACCTTTCATTGAGCACCTTCGCTGCATTCCTATTGGCAATGCACTTGGGTGACGTATGGTTCGGCTGGCCGAGCGCGAAGCCAAGATTGAGTGGCTTCATTTTCCGAGCTACAGCCCAGAACTCAATCCTGAAGAGAGACCAATTCCGACCCGAAACAAGCCATCGGATCGATGGGGACAAGCCAGGACAAAGGGCAAGCTCAAAGCAGCAGCAACAGAGCACAGATGGAACTGTGGACTTCACCCGAGCGGGCAAAAACTTACCTCCAGTGTTGGCGCAGATGCAGAAGTAAGCCACTTTTGACTCATGTGTCGACGACCCGGTGAGCCACGCAAGTGGCTCTATCCCCACACGCCTGTTGGGTGCGGGGGCGGAACAAGTGGCGCAGTCGAAGGTCGGCGCGGTGGCACACTCCGGTCTCGACGGCAGCAAGCCTGACCGTCGGCATCAGTCTGGTCCAGCCCAAGGCGCGACCAATCAACTCTAGCGGAAGGCGGTTGCCTCAACCCGGTGTCTTCCCCGACTTGGTAAACGCCGCGGGCTTCACCAGCCGTGCGATCTCACCACCGCACGCGCTGAAGTTGCTGGCGTATTCCTCGGGGTTGTCGAACAGCACCTGGGCTTGCATCAGGCGGTCGAGTTCCTGTTTCGCGTAGACCAGGATGCCCGCGCTGTTGCCGCCCGAGGCCCAGGGATAGTCCAGCTCGCGGAACTGGCGCGCGATGTCGCGGTGAATGCGCACATGCGTCTGCTCGTGTTTCATCACGTGCGCATATGCACAGCTGCCCGGCGGGATCTCGCTGGCTACGCGCAGCACCGGTTTGATGTAATCCAGCCGCACGACGACGCCCTGGCAACTGGTCTGCGGCACCACCGCCAGCTTGGTCTCGACAACGACGTGGCCGAGTTGCGTACCGCTGCGGCCGGCGCCCGCACCGATCTTCGTCAGTTCGGCGGCCGGTTTGGCGTTGTCCACGTCCGGGTCGGCGAACCAAGCCGCACTGAAACGCACCGCCTTGTCGCAGGGAGGCAGGTTGGCGGACTGCGCCTGGAAGCAGGCGCTGACCAGCAGCAGAGCGAGGAGGCTTTTCATCGTAACCTTCTGGTTATCGGTAAGACGCGCTCGTCCTGAAGCGGTGGCCGCAAGGCGGCTAGCCTGGCCGGGGCGGACGAGCACGCCCGGCTGGAGCCGCTGGGCAGACCAGACCATCCGGCTACTGCCGATGAAGAACTAAATAACCTGACAGCGCGCACAGCGACGGCCACTTCGCGCTGGCCTTTGCCAGCATCGAAAACCACTACTTCATGAAGCCTATCTAAGGCCCACAGCTTAAGTGAAGCGCCCGTCGATGTTATTCAATGTCTGCTCTTGATCACAGCAGTCGTTCAACGCCTTCGGGTTGAGCGTCAGCAACCAGCCTCTTGCAGTCTCTCCACATCTAACGCCTGCTTAGACCGCAAGACTTCTCGTAACCCCAACTTGCAGTCATGGGAGCGTTTAGGGGCGGCTCGGACCATAAAAACTTCTCGAAAAACCAAAAAAAAGAGCGCTCAAACTGAGCGCTCTTTTTTATATAGCAACAAGCCCAAACAGCGCTGCGGTTTGCTTCGTATTTCCAGGTCGTCTTTACCCGTCAAGTTCGAGTTTACTGTTACAAAATGACCACCCCGCAAACCCGCATGAATGCTGGAGGCTTGTTTACGACTTTATTTGTGTGTTTACGACTTTTATTCTGGGTAATTTAAGTCGTAAACCCCTGCTCAGCATCCATGCGGCCTAGCGCCCTGCTCAGCCAAGTGGCTGTCAACCTAAAGTCGTAAACTCCTCCAAGAGCGCTGCAGCAATCACTCAAATGCGGTCCAAGAGCATCAGCTTGGAGGCAAATCCAAGTGAAGTGATGCCGAGAGAACTAGAGTAAGGTGCTTCGGTTATCCAGCGCCCAGATATTCGTCAAGAGGGCCCGCGCTTGATTGGTGCCGATGACTGGTTCGGCAAGCTCCAGAAACTTGCCTTCCAACTCGGCATCTGTGAGGGCCAGCTCCGGATCTCCCTTGCGGTTGGGCTGGAAGTGCGTGAGCCGACGGCCATCCACAGTCTCGACTTCGATGCGAGCGGCTCGCTGCCCTGGGAAGGCAGCATCAAGGGCCGGATCTACCTCGGCCGTCATGCGCTCCATCAGCGCGCGCGTGCCCACATCGTCCAGACGGTCTGGCTCGTACGCCGCTAGGCGAACGCTGCCATGCGACAGCGCAGTGGCCACGACATAGGTCAGACTGAAACGCGCCTCGTTCGCCGTGGTGGGGCGGGTGTAGCAAGCAATGTCGAGTGCGGGACGATAGGTCGCAACCCGCACGCTCTTGATCTGGTCAGCCTGAAGGTTGTGGAACTGCCGCAGTTCCAGCGCGCCATCAATCGCCGCGAATGTATGTCCGCAGCCAATGTGGTTTTTGAAGGTCAGCCGTGTAATGTGGAAATCCTGGCCCAGCGTTGCACCGATGTTCGACCAATCGGGGCCGTTGCTCATGGATTGCCCCAGACCGGTTTCTCCGTCCAGTACGTCGAGCGATCCGGTCAGGCCGCGCGAGGCCAGTTGCGCTGCGAGCAAGCCCGCTTCAGCGGCGCGCCCTGCGTGCAGCGGCTTGGACATCGAGTCCATGCGGAAAGCCTGCTGAAGCCCTGCCGCAAACGTTGCTGCAGTTGCAAGCGCGTGGGCAAACGCGGGGCCGTCGAGGCGCATGACTCCGGCCACCGCAGCCGCTGCACCAAAACTGCCTACCGTGCCGGTGCTGTGCCAGAACTTGTAATGTGGTCGGCCCATTACCACCCCGATGCGAGTGGAGACCTCGTAACCAAGCACCACTCCCCGCAGAAATTCGAGGCCGGAGACGCCAAGGTCTTGCCCTGCAGCCAGTGCGGCCGCAATAGTCGCTGCGCCAGGGTGGTACATCGCGTCGCGAAAACTATCGTCCACCTCGGCCGCGTGTGCCGCAGCACCGTTGATGAGTGCCGCTGTGCGTGCCGTACTCGCGCGCCCGGTGCCCAAGAGGGCGCGCCCACGGTCGAGGTCATCCGCGAGCGTCTGCTCCAGGATCGCGACGGGTGGGGTATTCAGCCCCGGAAAGAGGGATGCGTACCAATCGATCACGGCACGCTTGGCGTGGTGGATCACTTCGTCAGGAAGCGGTTGCCGCTGAAACTCAGTGGCATATCGGGAAAATATTTCTGTAGCGTGCATTTCAAGTTTCCTGATAGGAGGACAAATTTTGATCAAACCACCACAACAACAGGCTGTTCACCTCGTCGGCAGCCTCGTACTGCACCCAGTGGCCTGAACGAGGGATGACCACAGAACTGCTAGGCCCACGGCGTTGCATGAATAAGGATGAAGCGGCGTCGGGGTTGGCGGTGACGTCGTGCTCACCCCAGGCCAGTAGCAAAGGTCCGTCGTACCTCGCCAGCAGCGCAGGCAGCTCGGCGGAGCGCGAAATGCGCTTGCTGTGGAAGCGCGTCTGCAGACATGCCTGCGCATGGATCGCGAGCGCGGCGGCGTCGAGACTGCAAGGGTCATGGAGCATGTGCATCATCAGGTTGTGACGCATGGCGTCGTCAAACTCTGACCATTCTCCCCGCTCGAAGGCAGGCTTCCAGTTGCGCAGTTCGCCCCGGGGCCGGCGCTCTCCTCCATGGCCAGCGGGCCCCAGGAGCGCGAGGCATGAAACGGCAGTGCGCTCGGCCGCCAGGCCCGCAGCGACCAGGCCGCCAAACGAAAATCCGGCCACGCCAACTGGAGTGTCTGCCCCTACAAGCCGGTCAAGCGACTCCCGGGTAAGGGCCACCATCGCCGCCAGCGTGTGATCTGACAATGCCGCGGAATCGCCATAACCCGGAAGATCAGGCGCCCACACCGTGTAGCGCGTAGCGAGTGCCGCCACGTTGCGCGTCCAGTGCGACCAGTTGCCATGCCCGCCATGCAGCAGTACTACAGGAGTTCCTTCTCCCCATCGGCGCCAAGCCATCCCCCCCCCCGAGCCGCCTAAAAGCACATCGTGGCGGTCCGCCAAACGCTCGAGTTCGTCCACCAGTGGCGCACTTTTTGGGATGTATGAAAGACCGGTTTCCATCTCTCAATCCATCTCTATGGATTGCTCTTTGACGACCTTGCGCCACTTGACAATTTCGGCACGCACAATGCGCGCGGTTTCCTCGGGAGGATCGAGCGTCACGATCAACCCCTCAGCCCGGGCTCGTTGGCGGAATGCTTCTGTTTCTGAGGCACGCTTGAGCGCTCCGTAGAGTTGGTTCACAACCGTCACGGGTGTACCGGCTGCCGCGAAAATGCCATACCAGACATCCGCCTGGTAGCCCGCAACGCCCGCCTCGGCAAAGGTGGGCACATCCGGCAGCAGTGGCGAACGCTTGCCGCTGGTCACGCCCAATGCTCTCAGTTTTCCGCTGGCGATGAAAGGCGCGACGCTGGGCAAGGTGCCAAACCCCACATCGATCTGACCGGCCAAAAGGTCCGTCACCAGCGGGCTTGCGCCCCGGTATGGCACGTGTATGACATACATGTGCGCCATGCTCTTGAGCAACTCGGCTGCCAAATGTGTGGAGGTACCGTTGCCAGCTGATCCATATGCCGCCTTTCCTGGGTTGGACTTTGCGTCCGCCAGGAATTCGCTGGCCGACTTGAGCGGGCTGTCGGCCCGAACAACCGCCACATTCGGTGCGCGCCCCAGCAGCATGATGGGCGCGAATGCGGAGTCTGGCGCATAAGGCAATTTCGCAAACAGGCTCGGCACGATCGCTATCGCGCTGGTGTTGAGCAACAGAGTGTGACCATCGGGGGCGCTTTTCGCAACGAAGTCGTTGCCGATCACAGTTCCTGCCCCCGCCTTGTTCTCTACCAGCACAGATTGGCCGAACTCTCGGGAGAGCGCCTCACCAAGGGTGCGCGCCATGGCATCCGTGCCTCCTCCTGCGGGAAACGGGACGACCAGACGGATGGGCTTGTGGGGGAAGGTTTGTGCAATAGCACCGGAAGTTGCCAAGGCCAGCCACAGCATTCCCAGACCTGACATCCATTTGCGGACCATCCGATTCATCTTGTCTCCTTGTTCTTGTCTTGCGCGATGAAGGTTGTGCCCAAGAGCATCGCATCAAGGCGGCCTTAGCCTCCTACGCGCTTCAGGCTCAGGGGAGGCTCACACCCTCTCCAAGATCAGCGCGATGCCCTGCCCCACTCCAATGCACATCGTGCAAAGCGCGTACCGGCCGCCTGTGTCGTGAAGCTGGTTGATGGCAGTGGTGGCCAACCTGGCGCCAGAAGCACCCAGCGGGTGCCCCAGGGCAATGGCGCCCCCGTTCGGATTAACGCGTGGGTCATCGTCTCTCAGGCCCAGGTCGCGCAGAACGGCCAGGCCCTGCGCCGCAAAGGCCTCGTTCAGTTCAATCACGTCGAGCTGTGCCAGGGTCAATCCAGCCAGCTCCAGAACCTTGCGAGTGGCGGGCGCGGGGCCCATGCCCATGATGCGTGGCGCCACACCGGCCGTGGCCATGGCAACAACACGGGCGCGCGGTGTAAGCCCGTGCCGTGCGGCTCCGCTCTCGTTGGCGAGCAACAATGCGCAGGCCCCGTCATTCACGCCCGAGGCGTTGCCGGCGGTCACCGTGCCATCGGGCCGCACCACGCCCTTGAGACGGCTCAGCGCTTCCAGGCTCGTCTCGCGCGGGTGTTCGTCGCGTGTGACCACCAGCACGTCCCCTTTCTTTTGCGGCACCGTGACCGGTACGATCTCGGCGTCAAAGAAGCCGCGTTGCTGCGCGGCGACTGCCTTGCGCTGCGAGGCCAATGCCATGCGGTCCTGGTCTTCGCGCGATATCTTGAAATCCGTTGCCACGTTCTCGGCCGTCTCGGGCATGCTGTCCACGCCGTGCAAGGCCCTCATCTTCGGATTGACCAAGCGCCAGCCGATCGTGGTGTCCTCAATCTTCGCCGCGCGCGAGAACGCACTCTCAGCCTTGCCCATCACGAAGGGCGCACGGCTCATGCTTTCCACGCCCCCCGCCAACATCAGGCTGGCCTCCCCGGATTTGATGGCCCGTGCGGCGGTGCCCAACGCATCCAGACCCGAGCCGCACAGGCGATTGACCGTGCTGCCGGGCAAGCCCACGGGCAGTCCCGCCAGCAACGCAGACATGCGGGCTACGTTGCGGTTGTCTTCGCCGGCCTGGTTGGCGCAGCCGTAGACGATATCGGCCACGGCCTCCCAATCCAGGTTCGGATGGCGCGCCATCAGGACCTGGAGCGGCACAGCGCCCAGGTCGTCGGCGCGCACAGAAGACAAGCTGCCGCCGTAGCGCCCGAAGGGGGTGCGCACAGCGTCACAGATGAAGGCATGGCGGGTCATGGTGGCTCCAGGCTTAAAGGGCTTCGGAGGACGCACCCACGGTGCTGTCCAGGAACATGCGCAACACGCGGTTGAAGCGCTCGGGCTGCTCGATACAGGTCATGTGTGCCGCATCCGCAATCACGGCCAGCGTCGAGTTCGGTAGACGGCGATGCATCTCCAACGACGCCGCCAGCGGTGTGCCGATGTCGTGCTCGCCCACCATCACGAGCGCCGGGCAGTCGATGCGATGCAGGTCATCGGTGGTGTGCACGGACGCGATGGCAGCGCAGCACCCCGTCCAGCCTTCCACATGGGTTGACCCGATCACTTGTGCCACTGCCGCCACTGCGGCGGGCTGAGAGGCGCGAAAGTCTGCGGTGAACCAGCGGCCAATCGCAGGTTGCACAAGCGGCCCCACGCCTTGTTCGCGCGCGACGCGGATGCGCTCGTCCCACACCGATTGGGGCGTGGCGCCATGCTGGCTGGTGGTATCCGCCAGGACCATCGCCTCAATGCGCTGCGGATACTTCAGCGCAAAGGTCTGCCCGATCATGCCGCCCATCGAGAAGCCGATCCAGGTGGCGGCATCAATACCGAGGTGATCCATCAATTGCGCGGCCTCTCCAGCCAGTTCATCCAGCGAATACGGTGCCGCACCAGCGCCACTGCGCCCATGCCCGCGGGAGTCGTAGCGCAGCACGCGGTAGCGCTCAGCCAATGCGGGCATCTGAAGGTCCCACATGGAAACGTCACAGCCCAGCGAATGGGACAGCACCAGCCAGGGGCCTTGCGTACCGTCGACGGTGTAATAAATGGCCGGTGCTCCGGCGATTTCGAGCATGCTCATGGCGTATAGGACCTATTGCGGCGTGATGTTGGCTGACTTGGCGATGCGTGCGTACTTCGTGACTTCCGCCTCAATCAGCTTCTGGAAATCTGCGGACGTGCTGGCCGCCACCGTGACGCCCATTGCTTGGAGCTGCTTTCTCACCTGCGGCAGGCGCAGGATCCCGGTGATGTCCTTGTTCAACTGTGCGACCACAGGGGCCGGAGTTTTTGCGGAGGCGAGCAGGCCATACCAGAAACTCCACTCGTAGCCTGGAACGCCCGCTTCAGCCGCCGTTGGCAGGTCAGGCATCTCGGGGATTCGCTTGGAGCTGGTCACGGCAAGCGCTCGCACCTTGCCATCCTTGACCATGCCTGCTGCTGAAACATAGGGCGCAATGTGAAACTGCACGCGGCCTGCGATGGTTTCGGTCATGGCTTCCCCCACGCTCTTGTAGGGAATGTTCACGGCCTCGATGCCCGCTTGCTCGCAGAACATTGCCGCAGCAAAGTGAGAACTACTGCCAACCCCCGCCGACGAGTAGCTCAAAGACCCTGGCCGCGCCTTGGCCTGCGCCACCATTTCGGCCAAGTTCTTGGCAGGCAAGTCCTTGGGCACCACGATCAGCGCGGGGCCGTCGCCGATCAAAGTGACAGGGGCGAAGTCGCGCAGCGTGTCGTAGCCCGGGTTGCGGAACACCGCAGGTGCCGTGGCATGGGCAGGGGATACGCTGAGCAAGGTACTGCCGTCGGCTGGCGCCGCCAGGACAGCGCGGGCAGCCAGCGTGCCACCCACACCTGTCTTGTTTTCCACCATCGCGGGCAATTTCCAGCGCTCGGACATCGTGGCGGCGATCAGACGCGCCGCCGCATCGGGTACGCCGCCCGCGCCGAAACCGACGAGGAAGCGGTAGCTGGACAGGGCTGGCGGTGGCAGCTCGGAGCCCGCCCCGACTTGTTGTGCCCAGGCTGGCACGGAAACGCAGGCTGCGCCAGCGGGTAGCCACGTCAGCAGTGAGCGCCGGGATGGATGGTGAAGGTGTTGAACTGGCATCTGGATGTCTCCTTGGGTTGTGCTGCCTGGGGCAGTCTGGTGTCGTTGCGCGGTAGCTTGCCGCGTCAGCTTTCGGATGGGAGCAAGACGCGCGGGTCACCAATCCTTGAGCCAGGACCACTGATCTCAGCGAGCCACGCAAAGTCGGCACTCAGCGCGACCGCACCCCGTTCGCGGGCCCAGAACACCACGCCGCCTTCCCAGCGCGGAAAGCCGTAGCCGTTGACGAGGGCCAGGTCCACGTCGGTAGCATGGGAGGCCACGCCTTCGGCCAGCAGCAGGGAGGCCTCGTTGGCCAGCGCTAGCAAGACACGGCGCACGATCTCTTCATCGGAAATGATGCGCGGCGTCATGCCCTTTTCGGCACGTGCTTGTTCGATCTGCGCATGCACGGCCGCATCCACCATGGGCTTGTTGCCCTCGGCATAGCGGTAGTAACCTGCTCCGGTTTTGCGCCCCAGGCGACCAGCTTCGCACAGCCGATCGGCGATGTACACATAGCGTGCTGCAGGGTCGCTCGTTCCGGCCTGTGCCTGCCGCATACGCCAGGCAATGTCCAAGCCCGACAAATCGGCCACAGCGAAGGGGCCCATGGCAAAACCGAAGCGCTGCAGAGCCGCATCGACTTGCTCAGGCCAGGCACCTTCCTCAACCAAAAACTCGCACTGGCGCCGGTAGGCCGCGTACAGCCGGTTGCCGACGAAGCCGAAGGCGTTGCCCGTCAACAGTGGCAGTTTTCCAAGCTTCTTGGCCACCGCCAGACCTGTGGCCAGCGCATCGGGCGCGGTGGCCTCGCCGCGCACCACCTCCATCAAGCGCATGACGTTGGCAGGGCTGAAGAAATGCAGACCGATCACGTCTTGCGGGCGCGATGTAGCGGCAGCGATGGCGTCCAGGTCCAGATAGGATGTGTTGCTTGCCAGCACAGCGCCGGGACGGGCCAGGCCGTCGATGCGCTCGAACACCTCGCGCTTTACGTCCAGGTCCTCAAAAACCGCCTCGATCACCAGATCGGCCTCGGCGATGTCATTCCATTGCAGACTGGTGCGCAAACGGTCCTGGCGTGACTGTGCAACATCGGGCGCCATCTTTCTGGCGCTCACGCGGGCTGCGTAATGCTCGCGGATACGGGCGTCACCGCGGTCCAGCGCCGCTCCATCCTGCTCCAGCAGCAGCACCCCGTAGCCAGCGTCCAGCGCGGCGATCGCGATACCCGTTCCCATGGTGCCTGCACCGATCACAGCAATGGTCTGCACCGCGCGGGGTGCTGCACCCATCAGCTCCGGATGCTTGGCACTTTCGCGCTCAGCAAAAAACTGGTGGCGCAGCGCAGAAGCCTCGCGCGAAGTACGGAGCTGCTGAAAGGCCGCGCGTTCACCGGCCAGCGCGGTGTCGAAGTCTTGCAAGGCCGAGGCCTTGATGGCCTCAATCGCTGCCACCACAGCCGGGCGATTTTTACCCGCCTTCAGCGCAGCAGCTGCTGCGTCGGCCACGGCCTGGGGTTCACTGGCAGGGACTGTGAGTTCACGCACCTTCTGCTTGCGCCCGGCCAGGTTTTGCGCATGCGCCACGGCTGCAGCGCACAGGTCGCTGGCGGCAATCTGATCGACAAGGCCAGCGGTAAGTGCTGCGGCGCTTTTCACGCGCTCGCCGCTGCAAACCATCGCTATCGCACGTGGCACACCCACCAGGCGTGGCAGCCGCTGAGTGCCCCCCGCTCCAGGGATGATCCCCAGCGTGACCTCAGGCAGTCCCACGACGGTCTCGGGTGCTGCGATGCGGGCATCACAGCCCAGCGCCAGCTCGAAGCCGCCACCCAACGCTGCGCCGTGCAGCGCTGCGACGAAGGGCTTGGGGCAGGCCTCTATGGCTGCGATCACCGTGGGCAACTGCGGCTCTGCCAGCGGTTGACCAAATTCGCGGATGTCCGACCCCGCGATGAAGGTTGTGCCCGCACCGATCAGCACTGCGGCCACGATGCGCTCGTCGCGCACCACCTCGTCGATGGCTTTCAAAAGCCCTGCACGCACTACCGCAGAGCCTGCATTGATCGGTGGGTTGTCGATCCAAATGATGGCGACATCGCCATCTCGCTCCAGGCGAACCTGGGCCGTGGGGTTGGAGGCCATCAGGCCAGCACCACCACGCCGTCAGCCGCGCGGACACCTTGGCCTTTGGGCAGCACGAACACCGGGTTGATTTCGGCCTCGACCAAGCGTTCTCCAAGCTGGGCAGCCATCTGCGAGAAAGCCACAATGGCTGTGACCAGCGCATCGACATCGGCCAGGGGCCGGCCACGGAAGCCGTCCAGCAGCGGCCAGGTCTTGAGCTCCTGCGCCATGGCCAGCGCATCGGCACACGACAGCCCGCCGGTGGGTGGCAGCAGCCGCATGGTTGTGTCCTTGAACAACTCGGCCGTAACGCCACCCATACCCAACAGAATGGCTGTACCCAGTGCATCGCGGTGCATACCCAGAATCAGCTCGGTGCCACCACCGACCATCTCCTGCACGAGGAAGCGCTTGGGAAGCACACCGGCTTTGGTCTCGACCTCTGACGCCATCGCAGTGAGGCGCGCACCAATGGTCTCGGCCGACAGGTTTACAGCCACACCGCCCACGTCGCTCTTGTGCGTGATCTCGGCCGAGAGAATCTTCAGCACCACGCGGCCACCCAGCTCGCGCGCTGCAGCTTCGGCCTCAGCAGGTGACGCAACGATGCGTTCGCCCGCACAAGGCACGCCGAAGCGCGTGAACAGCTGCTTGGCCTGGTATTCATCCAGAGAGCCTGTCGGCAAATCGTCCACCGCCACCGCCGCGGCAGGCGCGCAGGACTCGACCTGGGGTTTCAACTCCGCCGCCTGGAACATGGCGCGCAGCGCCGCCGTGCAGCTTTCCGCAGCAGCAAATGCAGGCACGCCACGTTGCGTTAGCAGCGCACCTACTTCAGGCGCATGCGGGCTGACGTAGGCGATCACTGGCTTGTCAGAGTTAGGCAGACAGTCCTGAATGGCACCGGCCAGCAGCTCAGGCATTGCAAGACTAGAGGAGCCCACAATGATGGTGAGCGCATCGTAGCTGGGGCTCTTGAGCAGCACATTGATGGCCCCTCGCAGCAGGTCGGGCTTGAGGCCCGCCAGCGTCACGTCGATGGGGTTGCGGTCCAGCACGGCATGGTCGCCGGTCTGCAGTGCACGCAACGCCTCGGCTGTGGCTGCATCGGGCGCAGGCGTGTCGAAACCGGCCATGCCCAGATCGTCGGACACCAGCGTGCCGGCGCCACCGGTGGAGGTCAAGATGGCGACGCGTTTGCCATGCAGCTTGCGGCCGGTGGCCAGGGCTGCTGGGATGTCCAGCAGGTCACTGAAGGTTTGCGCGCGGATCACGCCGACTTGCTTGAACAGCGCGTCGTACATGCGGTCGGCACCAGCCAGCGCGCCGGTGTGCGAAACAGCCGCTTTCGCGCCAGCTTCAGAGCGGCCGATCTTGAACGCCACTACTGGCTTTCCAGCGCGCGCGGCTTTCAAGCAGGAGCTGCGGAACTTGGCGGGATCGCGCACGGTTTCTACATACAGCGCAATCACCTTGGTGGCCTCGTCATCGGCGAGGTGGTCGATGAAATCGGCCAGCTCCAGATCCACCTCATTGCTGGTGGAGATCAATTTGGACAAGCCGACGCCACGCGCCGCTGCGCGCGACAACAGTGCCCCCAGGATGCCACCACTCTGCGAGACGACGCCAATGCCGCCCACAGGGAAATGCTCCGTCTCCAGCGCACCAGTGGCCGACAAGACGATGTTGTCGGTGAGGTTGACAAGGCCAATGGTGTTGGGGCCCAGGATGCGCATGCCACCAGCAGCCTCCATCAGTTGTTTCTGTCGGCGTGCGCCATCCTCACCGGTTTCTGTGTAGCCGCTGGCGAGGACAATGGCCGCCGCAGTGCCTCGGGCAGCAAGATCCCGCACAGCGATGTGGGCGCGCTCTGCACCCAACAAGACGATGCCAACATCAGGCACTGCCGGCAGCGAAGCGATGTCCGGGTAGCACACCAACTCTCCGATGCGATCCACTTTGGGATTGACGGGGTAGATGTCGCCGGCAAAGCCGTGCTTCAACAGGTAAGAAACAGGGCGGCCTGCAGTTTTTGCGGCATCAGCAGATGCGCCAATGATGGCCACGCTGCGTGGCTGGAGAAGGCGGGAGATGGCGTTCATGGGGATTACTCTTTGCTGGCGGTTGCCGAAGCCTTGGCAAGAAAGGCCATCACCGAATCGCGGTGCTCTGTGCTCGTGTAGCAGATGCCTTGTGCCTGGCTGCCTTGGGCGAATACCTGTTGTGCCGACATCTCGAAGGTTTGGTCCAGGATCGTCTTGCCCAGCGCGAGGGCGGTGGCCGAGCCCTTGCTGAGTTCTGCCGCCCAGGCCTGCGCGTCCGCTACGAGCGTTTCAGCAGAGGTCTTGCGGTCCACAATGCCCATGGTCAGTGCCTCGTTCACATCCACCTTGCGGCCGGTGAAGATCAGCTCCTTGGCCTTTGGCAGTCCGACACGGCGGGGCAGGAAGTACATGCCCCCCCCATCGGGAATGATGCCGCGGTGAATATATGACCAGGAGAAGTTGGCCCATTCATTGGCGATGATGAAGTCACACGCGAGCGCCGTATCGGCGCCCAACCCAGACGCTGCGCCATTAACGGCTGCGATGGTCGGCTTGGGCATCGTGTGCAGCAAAGTCTGCGTGTAGTGCACGCGCTGCTGGCGGTGCCAGCCATTGAAGGCAATTTCCCCGGCAGGCGCCTTCATGCGGCGCTCCATGCCAGAGATATCCCCTCCGGCGCAGAAACCCTTGCCATTGCCAGTGAGCACCAGAGCCCGTATCGATTTTTCTGCGCTGACATGCTCCAGCGCCGCGATGAACTCGGTACGCATGTCGTCGCTCATCGCATTGCGTTTTTCAGGGCGATTCAGCGTGAGCGTCGCGATGCCATGGGTGACGGTCAGTTCAATGAACTCTGTGGTCATTTTCTGCTTTCGAAAGGTTTAGTCGTTGGTGATCTTGTTGTCCTTGACAACCTTGCGCCAGCGGGCTTCCTCGCCCTTGGCATAGGTGCCGAAATCCTGAGGGGTCCCGCCTTTGACAATGAGGCCCTCCGCCTCCATCTTCTTGCGGAAGGCGTCGGTGAAGACGGCCTTCTTTGCTGCAGCGTTGAGCTTTTCGATCACATCTGCAGGCGTGCCTGCTGGGGCAAAGAGCCCGTACCAGCTGTCGGCCACATACCCGGGCACGCCGCTTTCAGCGACAGTGGGAACTTTGGACAGGACATGCGAGCTCGATCGGGTGGACGTCGTCACGGCCAGAGCACGCAGCTTCCCGCTTTCAATCATGCTTCCGACTGCAGCGGCGGTTGCAAACATCACGTCGACCTGTCCTCCCAGCAAATCCGTGAGCGCAGGTCCGGCACCGCGATAGGGGATATGAATAAGGCTAGTGCCGGTAAGGTTCTTGAACAATTCACCTGCGAGGTGGGCAGAAGTTCCCGCACCTTGTGAGGCAAACGAAAGCTTGCCTGGAGTCGCCTTGGCGGCGGCAATGATGTCCTTGACGGATTTGTACGGACTACTGTCCCGCACGACCAGCACATTGGGTGATACGCCCACCAGCATCACTGGCGCGAAGTCCTTGTCGTGGTTGTAGGGCAGCTTGGGCTGAATGCTGGGATTGACCACATGCGCGACAGTCGCCATCACCATGGTGTATCCATCAGGCGCGCTCTTGGCTGCCGCATCGGTTCCGATGAGGGTTCCAGCGCCCGGCTTGTTATCGATGATGACGGGCTGGCCGAGCTCTTGGCCCATGACCACAGTCATGGAGCGGGCCACCAAGTCCGTGCCACCGCCGGGCGAAAATGGCACGATGATGCGAACGGGTTTCTCAGGGAACGCAGCATTGGCGGGGACAGCGTGCAGACCACTCAAGACGGCTGCAGCGGCAATGACGGAAGCGATGCGCGAACGCGCAGAAAGCAAGTTTTTTTGCATTTTTTTGTCTCCATTTATAAGGGAATTGACTAACAGCAAGTGACCTCAAGCAGCGGCATGATTGGCCGCCTCACTCACAGGCTTAGATTAAGAGAACGACCTCTTTGATGCACCCCCTTCATTCCACCTATTGGAAATGAAAGGGCTCTACAAGATCCACCATGACTTCACCTGTAAGCAGTCCTGCACGACGCAAGAACCACGAGGAACCGACACTGAATCGGTCGCTGGAGCGGGGGGTGGAGATACTCAGGGCGTTTCGACCAGGCGCCGACTTGCTGGGAAATGGCGAGTTGGCGGAGCGCACTGGGCTGTCCAAAGCGACCATCAGCAGACTGGCGCAGACTTTGGTGCAGTGCGGCCTCTTGGAGCATGACGGCCTGCATCGTGCATACCGACTTGCAGCTCCGGTATTGAGCTTTGCTCACGCCATGCGCTCGGGTTCTCCTATATTGCAGATCGCCGCTCCATTGATGCGCACCGCTGCAGAGAAGTTGCGCGTCAATGTGGGGTTGGCTGTTGCGGACCGCGAGGAGATGGTCTATCTAGAGTCCATCCGGTACAACAGGAAAGTCTCACTGCGTAGCGTGGTGGCCGGCCAGCGAGTGCCCATTGAGCTCACGTCACTGGGGCGAGCGTACTTGTGCGCTATCCCAGAAACACAGCGACGGGAGCTGATGGTCAAGCTTGGGCGGCAACGCCTATCCGGCTGGAAGGCAATTCGCGAAGAGATACTCGCAGCGGTACAAGTATTCGGTAGAAAGGGCTATTGCACCGCATCCTGGCAGCCCGAGGTTGTAGCCATTGCTACCCCCATCGTCACTCCCAATGGCTCCGTCTACGTGCTCAACATGAGTGTTACCACCCAGCAAAGCACGTTGGAAATTGAGTCTGAACTAAGCGCACCCCTCAAGGCCCTTGCCGAGAAGATCACGGAAGCTGTTCGGCGGCTTGATTGATGGCGTGATGCTTCGCAGGAGCTATTGGTTTCCCTGCAGATGCAAGCGTTCCCACGCGATCCGCGTGGCCGGTTGCAGGAAGGATTGGATGCAGAAGGAGACACCCCGCCAATAGCTGCGCTCCCTGCAGCCTCGCCTGTTGGCTCAGCATCGTGGCAATGCACCTTAGCCTATCTCCAACCCGCTGTTGAGCGCCACTGCATCAGAACTTGGACGGTCTTTTGTTCAAGATTTCCTCCCCTTGGAAGGGAAAACCCTCCGCCGCCGCATTCCTGGAATCGTATCTACTTTTTATAGCCAATAGACATAGCTGGTATAGGCGCTGTGTCCTTATTTCGCACCCAGCGCAGGACCAGACTCTGGGTATGAGTGTTGTCGCCGACCGGAAACTGAGCCAGTTTTGTAGGTAGGGGGTGCGGATAAAAACTTGGACTGGTTTTATGCCGTGAGTCCAAGGCTCTCTCGGTATTCGATGGGACTGAGTGAGCCAAGGGATAT
>RCMZ01000416.1_pt1 | contig 23721 bp, 22 predicted proteins | sample 2041141 | NCBI WGS metagenome assembly RCMZ01 (sample SAMN09708263, study PRJNA481090) | Wastewater metagenome, whole genome shotgun sequencing project. | biome: sewage; isolation source: Davis station wastewater (DW) | place: Antarctica: Davis Station | collected 2010-03-01
ACGCAAAACTATTCATTTGCTCGCCACACTCTTGTGAAGTTGTGAAAACCCGTTTTTTTCACGCTCTTTTGAAGACGTGAACCTCAAAAAAGGGCTGCCTGTGCCTGAAAACGGGCGCAAGGGCAGCTCTGGCAGATTCGCGAGAGGTGGTGGTTTGCAGGTTCAACAGCAAGCTCGCCACTTCACTCGATCTGTGTGGGCGGCTCTCTGTGGGCGGTGCGGAGGTGCCAATACGTGGGTATTGACGATGCTGCGAGGCCCGATCAGGAGACGTCCTTATAATCGGGGGGAGATTGTAGCGAAGAAATGTGGCGAGATGGTTGTGTTAAATGACTTTAATTAGCCGTTTGGTCAGGAGGCCAACGCCTGAGTGCGCCATGAATCACAAGTACGCGCGCTGACACGGGCGCTGGCGGGGAGGGGGCCTTGCAACCAGTTAAGGCGGATTTCGCGGATTTCCACCCAATTGTCGCCAGCGGGCGGCAGGCTGCATTGCTTGAAGGCCTGGCAGTGGCCGCGACGGTCAAGGCGGGCGAAGCAACGTTGGGGGCGGCGCGCGTTGAACCAGGACGATAGAAAACCCATGGCGATGTACCGGTTTGAGTGTGTGGGCCTCAGTATCCGGCGCCGCGATGACGCCATCATGAAGCCCAGGTGACAGCGCCGTGACAGGAACCCTGGGCAGCGATGGGCTGTCTGAGATTGGCGTGGGGAGTGCGCAACGCTAGTTACCGACACTGGCCCACCGCTATACTGCCGGCCTGTTAGTGCCTGATTCTGGAGAGAAGCGCATGTTGCAACGCCTGTTGTTCGGTTTGATGACTGTGACCAGTTTGACCTTGGTTGGCTGCGCCCACAGCCCGCAACAATTGAGCCCGCAACCGAAGCTGACGACCCAGCTCGCTGCCGTGGGCCAGGGCCAGCCGGTTGTGGTACGCGTGGTGGATGGCCGCCCGTCGCCCACCCTGGGCACCCGCGGTGGCCTGTACCCCGAGACCAGCGCCATTACCGTGGCCAGCGCCGACATCGTGCCCAAACTGCAAGCCCAGGCCGAAGCCGCCGTGCGCCTGCTGGGCTTCACCCCCAGCGCCAACGCGATGAGCGCCCCGCAATTGACCGTGACCCTCACCGAGCTCAAGTACCAGTCGCCCAAAGAAGGCATGTACGTGACCGAGGCGACCATCGGCGCAACCTTCAAGTCCGACGTGTCCAGCGGCAACCGTCGCTACAGCGGCCGCTACGGTGCGTCCCTGGACCAGCGCTTCGGCATGGCGCCGAACCAGGAAACCAACACCAAACTGGTGAGCGACGTGCTCAGCGACGCGTTGACCCGTCTGTTCAAGGACCCGACGGTCGGTCAGATCCTGGCCCAGTAAGCGGGCAACCAAAAGCCCCTGGCACCGTGTGTGGCAGGGGCTTTTTTGTGCGTGTTCAGGCCGCTTCGCTGTAGAAGTCCAGCATGCTCACGCCGGTGAGCAGGTCGGTTTCCGGTAGGTCGGCGTGCTGATGGCCGCCCAGGGCGCAATACACCAGCCAATGGCGGTCCTGCACATTGAACGCCAGGGCGCCCACCAGGGCGGACTGTTCGTCGCTGGGGGAGATCAAATACAGGCGATCCTGGTTTTCGGCGTGCAGCATGACAAGCTCCGTGTCGGTATCGAGGGGCGACAGACTGGCCTGTTTAGATGACGAAACGGTGACGCGGCGATTTAGCCGCCGGTGCGCTTGTTATTTGTCGCAAAGCCCACCTGGGGCGACGGGCTTTGGGTAGAATCCGCGCCGCGATGCCGGTTCGACGGCTCGCCTCGCGTGTATTCCTTGAGGTTCATGATGTCGCTGCAAGTGATCTGGTCTTTGTTCAACGCCCACCCCGCCAAACTCATCAACGTCCTCGCCCTGCTGTTCGCCTGCCCCGGCGGCTGGCTGCTGCATGCGACCCGCCGCCGCGAACAGCGCGCCATGGCCAACCTGCAGGCGCAAAGCCGCAACCGTTCGGTCGATCAGCCGCTGTTGCTGCTGGACGTCGCGACCCTGCGCATGAACCGGTTTTTCTATCGTTTCGGCTTCGCCTGCCTGGCGTTGGCGTTGCTGGTGTCGTGGGTCAGTACCTGGGTTTGAACAACCGCTGTGAGAGCGAGCCTGCTCGCTCTCACAGCGAGGGGCCAGGCAGGTGCTACAGCGCCAGCCCAGCCTTGACGCGGTACTGGTTGCGCACCGGCGTGGCGTATTGCAGCACCAGGTAGGGGCGGTGCTCGGCCGGGCAGGCGTCCAGGCGCGATTGCCATTGCGCCTGGGCCTTGGCCAGTTCATCGGCCGGGAACAGCTCACTGGCGGGCGGCACCTGCAACTGCGGGTCGGCGTCGCTCCACTGCGCGTACGCCAGGTAATGCACCGGGAACAACCGATAGCCGCCGAGTATCTGCCGGTCCATTTCCTGCGCCAGTTGCTTGGTGTCGTCGAACAACTGCGTGATCGGCGCGGCGAAGTTCACGTGGACCCGGCCCTTGTAGCCGGTAATGCCCTTGGCGATGCTTACGTCGTCTTCACCGGGCACCTTGCTATAGGTGCCGGTGGTGGCGCGGATGTACAGCTCACGGGCCTTGGCCTGGTCGCAGGGGTCGTATTCGTAGCTGATCGACACCGGGGTCAGGTTCAGCGAGCGGATGACTTCGCCGAACGGCTCGTCCTTGCGGCTCATGTGGAACATCTTGAGGATCGCCGACTCGGTGCGGTCATCGCCGTCCTTGGCGCGGCCTTCGGCCTGGGCGATCCAGATCGAGGCGCAGTCGTTGCGGATCGAGTGGTTGATATAGGCCGACAGCAACTGGTATGCGGCCATTTTCTCGCGGCGCCCACTGATGGAGCGGTGCACGATAAAGCTCTTGTTCAGGCGCATCAGGTCGCTGACGAAGGGCTTTTGCAGCAGGTTGTCGCCGATGGCGATGCGCGGTGTCGGCAGGCCGGCGTGGTAGATCGCGTAATTGACGAAGGCCGGGTCCATCACGATGTCGCGGTGGTTGGCCAAAAACAGATAGGCGCTGCCGGACTTGAACTGCTCGACGCCGGTGTAGGTCACGCCGTCGGTGGCGCGCTCGATGGTGTGATCGACGTAGAACTCGACTTTGTCCTGCAGGGTCGCCACCGACGTGATGCCGGCGAACTCACGGCGCAGGCGATAGGCGATCAGAGGCTTGAGCAACCAGCCCAAGGCCCCGGCAAAGCGCGGGAAGCGAAAGTGGGTGAGGATATCTAGAAACGCCTGGTCGCCGAGTAGCCGTGCCAGCACCGCTGGGACTTCATGGTCGTCGTAAGGTCGGATGGCATCGAATTCGCCCATCATGCTCTCTTGTTGGAAACGGCTAGGGTAAGTAGGTGTTTGGATCGAAATACGGCAGGGGAGGGTCTGAAAATAGGCTCGCACCGCAATAGCCCTGCAAATAGACCGGCGATTATACGCACAAGTCACCCTGGAGACCTCGATGCTGGAAACTGACCGATATCAATGCCCTTACTGTGGCGAAACCGCCGAAGCGGTGCTGGACCTGTCTGCGGGCGACCAACAGTACATCGAGGATTGCCCAGTGTGCTGCCGCCCCATTGAGTTCAGGCTACAAACCGATGGTCAGGAATGGATGCTCGACGTTCACAGTGAAAACGAGTGAAGGGTGGCTGCGATGCAACGAGTCTACGAACCTGAAAACCTGCTGGAAGGCCAGTTGCTGCAAAACATGCTCGCCAGTGAAGGCATCGAGGCCCACCTCAGTGGTGGCGATTTGCTGGGCGCTGCGGGGGAGTTGCCGATCTTCGGCGTGTTGGGCTTGCTGGTGGACAACGATCAGGCGCAGTACGCACGCGAGCTCATCGCTGCGTACAATGCCGCCCAGCCGCTTGCGGGGGATGGCCCGGAAAGCTTTCCGGCCGTCCTGCTTTGTTAGGTTGGCGCCCGTTTTATCCCGGAGTCTTGTAGCCCCATGTGTGGACGTTATGCCTTGTTTCGCTGGAACCCCGCCTTCGCGGCCCTGCCAGGATTTCCCGCGGATCAGCAGGCGCAGTGGAATATTTCGCCCAACGATTCGGTGCTGATCCTGCGCAGCACCGAGGGCCAGCGCAACCTGGCCCGGGCCCGCTGGGGGCTGACGCCGCCGTGGTTGACCGATATGTCGCGCACCCCGGCCCACGCTCGGGCCGAAACCCTGGCCGAGCAACCGATGTTTCGCCAGGCCTTTGGCCAGCGCCGCTGCCTGCTGCCGGCCAATGGCTTCTATGAATGGCGCGGCACAGCGCGCAAACGCCCTTACTGGCTGACGCCGGGGGAAGGTTCGGCGCTGTTTTTCGCGGCGATCTGGGAGGCGTACCCGGTGCAGGAACAGGTGTGGCTCAGTACCGCAGTGGTTACCCAATCCGCTGCCAGCCAGCGCCGGCCGCTGATTCTCGATGAGGCCGGGCAGCAAGCCTGGCTCGACCCCGAAACCCCGTTGCACCAGTTGCAGGCACTGCTGGCCAGCGAACCGATGGCCCTGCGCGAGCGGGTACTGGCCAACCTGGTGAACGATCCCAAGCTCAATGCGCCGGAATGTTTGACACCTGGCTGACAAAACCCGGTTTTTTGCGGTCTTTTCTTATGGTGATGCGCAGGTGTTTGCAATCCTGCGCGCTACACGTCCGCTGTATCTGGCGCCGCCACGCGGCAGCGCCTAGGATACGCGCCATGTTTTCCTGGAGCAGGTTGATGAATAAATCATTGGTTTTGTGTGCACTGAGCGCCAGTTTGCTGCTCAGCGGTTGCCAGTCGGTCAACACCACCAGCGGCGGTGCGGTGGGGGTGGAGCGCAAGCAATATATGTTCAGCATGCTGTCCACCGCCGAGGTCAACCAGATGTACGCCCAGTCCTACCAGCAGACGGTGGGCGAGGCGAGCAGCAAAGGTGTGCTGGACAAGACCAGCGCCGATGCCAAGCGTATCCGTGCGATTGCCGACCGCTTGATCGCCCAGGCGCCGGTTTTTCGCCCGGATTCGTCCCAGTGGCAGTGGGAGGTCAACCTGATTAAGAGCGACGAACTCAACGCCAACTGCGGCCCTGGCGGCAAGATCATCTTTTACACCGGGTTGATCGACAGCCTGAAACTGACCGACGACGAGATCGCCGCCGTGATGGGCCATGAAATCGCCCACGCCCTGCGCGAACATGGCCGCGAAGCCATGTCCAAGGCCTATGGCATCGAGATGGCCAAGCAGGGCGCCGGCGCCTTGTTCGGCCTGGGCCAGGACAGCCTGGCGCTGGCCGACACCGTGGCCAACTACGGCATGACGCTGCCCAACAGCCGCAGCAATGAAAACGAAGCGGACCTGATCGGCCTGGAACTGGCGGCCCGCGCCGGCTATAACCCGAACGCGGCGATCACCCTGTGGAACAAGATGAGCAAGGCTTCCGAAGGTTCGCCGCCGGAATTCATGAGCACCCACCCGGCCTCCACCAGCCGGATCGCCTCGCTGCAAGCGGCGATTCCCAAAGTGATGCCGTTGTATCAGCAGGCTAAAAAGTCCTGATTGCACCTTGCCCGCGGTGACGGTTTTTTCAGCCAGCCTCTGCTGTGTCTGAAGCGCCGCCATCGCGAGCAGGTTCGCTCCCACAGGGGAGCGTTCTCGCTACACCCAGCCGCTGCTTTGCATGGCCTTGTACACCGCGACAATCGCCAGGATCAGGAAAGCCGAGGCGGCGAGGCGGCGGATCAGGGTCAGTGGCAGCTTCTCGGCGGCGAAATTGCCCGCCAATACCACCGGCACGTTGGCGATCAACATGCCCACCGTGGTACCGATAATCACCAGCCACAAGTCCGGGTATTGCGCGGCCAGCATCACCGTGGCGATTTGCGTCTTGTCGCCGATTTCGGCGAGGAAGAACGCGATCAACGTGGTCAGGAACGGGCCGAATTTGCGTGCGGTGCTGGCTTCGTCGTCGTCCATTTTGTCTGGCACCAGGGTCCAGGCAGCGGTGGCCGCGAAGCTGGCGGCGAGGATCCAGTGCAGGGTCGAGTCGGAGAAGAAACTGCCCACCCAGGCGCCCACGGCACCGGCGGCGGCGTGGTTGGCCAGGGTCGCGGCGATGATGCCGGCGATGATCGGCCAGGGTTTGCGAAAGCGTGCGGCGAGAATCAGGGCAAGCAGTTGCGTCTTGTCGCCGATTTCGGCCAAGGCAACGATTGCGGTAGGAACGAGCAAGGAGTCCAACATCATCAGGTATTTCCCAAGGGGCGGGTCGACACGGCTATGACACGTACAGCCTTCCCGCCCCGGGTAAGGTGTGCGTGTCATAGGTCTTGTCAAACCCTGCGGTCCGTCTGTGCGGACGCTTGGGTCGCATACGCCATGGTCTGCTGACCAAGTATGTTGACGTATGCCGGACGAGCGTGGTGCTCGTGGGAGACTACTCCCCTAGGACGGAGCGGATTCTGCCTAGGCAAAACCCTTTGGGCAAGCCTTCTTTTTCAGAACGCCATCAGCCGCGTTTGGCCCGGTAGATGCGAAAACCCTGGCCTTCGGCCTTGATCGAGCAGGTGCCCAAATGCTCTTCGATCAACGGTTGGTAGCGCAGGAAACTGTTGGCGACCAAGCGAAGTTCGCCACCGTTTTTCAGATGTTTGGCCGCTTTTCGCAGCAGGTTCTCCGTGGCCTGGTAATCGGTATGCACCCCGACATGGAAGGGCGGGTTGCTCAGGATCGCACTCAAACCCATGGGCGCGGCGTCGATGCCATCGCCCGTCAGCACCTCGGCTTCCAAACCGTTAGCAGCCAGGGTCATGCGGCTGCTGGCGGCGGCGAAGGCATCGACGTCCAGCAGGGTGACGGTGTTGTGCGGGTAGCGCCGCTTGACCGCCGCACCGAGCACGCCGGCCCCGCAACCGAAGTCCAGCAGGTGACCGCTGGGCAGTTTGTCCAGGTGTTCCAGCAGCAGGGCGCTGCCGCGGTCGAGCCGGCCATGGCTGAACACGCCGGGCAGGCTGATGACTTTGAGCGGGCCTTCGGCCAGGGGCAGTTCGTATGTCTGGGCCAGGCTTTCCAGGGGTTTGGCTTGCGGCGCGTTGGCCACGGTGACCTGCCAGAGTTGGCAATGGCGGGCGCTGTCGAGCTTGCGCGGCTTGCCCAAGGGGTTCAGTTGCTTGGCCGCGCCTTCGATGCCGCTGCGTTTTTCCCCCACCAGGAACAGCTCGCGGCCCGCGAGGCGCGAGGCCACGGCATTGAGGATGTAATCGGCGAGGTCCTTGGACTTGGGCAAAAACACCACCGCGGCCTCGAAGCTTTGCTGCGGCGCCTCGACGCCGAAATGGCTGCGCCCGGCGAAGCGGGCCTCGAGGGCGGCTTGATCGCCAGCGTGCCAGCACCAGCCGTGGGCCTGGGGCAATTTGCCCAGCAGGTCATCGGCGGGCAGGCCGGCCAGTAACAGCGAGCCTTGGAAGAGTTCGGCCTGACGAAGCAGTACTTCACTGCGCGGATCCATAATCTGCTCCTTGAAAAGCCGCGCAGTTTATCAACTGACGACCCGCAGCGCTGTACCGCTGAAGTACGCCTGGGCGTTTTCGCTCAATTGGCCGACGATCCGTTGCCGTGCCTCGCGGCTGCCCCAGGCGTTGTGCGGGGTGATTATCAGGCGCGGGATGTCGGCAGCCAGCAGCGGGTTGCCGGCGGTCGGCGGTTCGACACTCAGCACATCGCAGGCCGCGCCGCCCAAGTGGCCGCTGCGCAGGGCATCGGCCAGGGCCTGCTCGTCGATCAGGCCGCCGCGGGCGGTGTTGACGACAAAGGCGCCGGGCTTGAGCAGGGCCAGTTCGCGGGCACCGATGAAATGGCGGGTGTGCTCGTTGAGAGGGCAGTGCAGGGTCAGGGCATCGACTTGCGCCAGCAACTCATCCAGCGGCAAGCGGTCGGCGCGGGCCGGGCGGCCCGGCAGTTGGCCGAGCACCACGCGCATGCCGAAGGCTTCGGCCAGTTTTGCCACGGCGCCGCCCAGTTCGCCGTGGCCGAGCAGGCCGAGGGTTTTGCCGTGCAGTTCGACGATGGGAAAGTCCAGCAGGCAGAACTGGCTGGCCTGTTGCCAGAGGCCCGCGCCCACCGCTCGTTGGTAATCGTTCAGGCGTGTGGCCAGGGCCAGGAGCAGCATCAAGGTGTGCTGGGCCACCGAAGGCGTGCCGTAGCCCTGGCAGTTGCTCACGGTGATGCCGTGGGCGCGGGCCGCGTGCAGGTCCACGTTGTTGGTGCCGGTGGCGGCGACCAGGATCAGCTTCAAGTCGGGGCACGCAGCCATCGTGGCAGCGTCGATCAGGATCTTGTTGCTGATGGCGACGCTGGCGCCCTGCAGGCGTTCGATGACCTGCTCGGGCGGCGTCTGCGCGCACAACTGTAGGTCGCTGAAGTGCGCGCGCAGTGGGCTCAGGTCGAGGTCGCCCCGGTCCAGGGAGGTGTGGTCCAGGAACACGGCGCGGCGATTGTTAGTCATCAACTGTACCTTTTGTGCATGTGGCTGAAGGCGTACTGTGGCGAGCCTAACAGATGAAACAATTCGTTACTGCCCGTTCCCAAGGAGCCTTCATGTACTGGACCGAGTTCTTGACCGTTGCCCTCATCCACCTGCTGGCGGTGGCCAGCCCCGGCCCGGATTTCGCCGTGGTGGTGCGTGAGAGCGTGACCCACGGTCGCCGCGCCGGCACCTGGACCGCATTGGGCGTGGGCATGGCGATTTTCCTGCACGTGGGCTATTCGCTGCTGGGGATCGGCCTGATCGTGTCCCAGTCGATCGTGCTGTTCAACGCCCTGAAATGGTTGGCGGCTGCGTACCTGCTGTACATCGGCTTCAAGGCGCTGCGGGCCAAGCCGGCGCCAGCAGGGGTGGAGAACCTGCACAAGGAAGCGGGCTTGCGCACCGCGCGTGGGGCGTTCACCTCCGGGTTCGTCACCAATGGCCTGAACCCCAAGGCGACGCTGTTTTTCCTCTCGTTGTTCACCGTGGTCATCAACCCCCACACGCCGCTGGCGGTGCAGGCCGGCTACGGGGTTTACCTGGCGGCGGCGACGGCGTTGTGGTTCTGCCTGGTGGCGATGCTGTTCAGCCAGCAGCGGGTGCGCGCCGGGTTTGCCCGCATGGGCCACTGGTTTGACCGCACCATGGGCGCGGTGCTGATTGCCATCGGCGTGAAACTGGCCTTCACCGAGATGCACTGATTGCGCTCAGGCGCTCCAGGGCACTGAGGTACTGGCGCGGGTTTTCCCCCAGCAAGCGGCAGAACATCGCGCTGAACGCACGGCCGCTGCTGTAGCCCAGCGCTTGTGCCACGCGCTGCACGCTGTCCCCGGCCAACAACCGGGGCAGGGCTTCCATCAGGCGCAGTTGCTGGCGCCAGGCATTGAAATTCATCCCCACTTGCTGCTGGAACAGGCGCGCCAGGGTTCGTGAACTGGCGCCGACCTGCTGCGCCCAGTCTTCTAGGGTGTTGGGGTGATCCGGGGTTTGCAGCAAGGCCAGGCAGATGGCTTGCAGGCGCCGGTCCTCGGGCATCGGCATGTGCAGGGGCAGGTGCTGCAGGGTGGCGATTTCCTCCAGCATCAGTTGCTGGATCAATGGGTTCTTAGCGTGCTGCGGGCCTTGCGCCGCCCGCAGGATCAACTCACGCAGCAGCGGCGTCACCGCCAGCACGCAGCACTGCTGCAGGTTGGGTGGCGACAGTTGGGCGTCGATAAACAGCGAGCGCACCCACACGTCCCCGGCCATGAAAATCTCATGCTCGACCCGCGGTGCGATCCATACCGCACGGGTGGGCGGGATTACCCAGGCGCCTTGGCGGGTGACCACGCGCATGATCCCGCGCGCCGCATACAAGAGTTGCGCTTCGCGGTGCTGGTGCAGCGGCTGGTGTGCGCCATCGAGGTAGTCCTGGGGATGGGCGATGACAGGGCCGTGGGGGAAGTGGCTGGTTAACATGTCTGTTTTGATGATTTTTATGTCCGTAATACGGTTTGCCGCCAAATTAGCATGACGTTTCGACTCCAACAAAAAAGCGTGCAGCGATGAACCAACCTCGAAACGTAATCCGCTACCTCAACGCAGCCCATGTGATCGATCACATGTTCATGTTGATTTTTCCCGCCGCCGTATTGGGCATGACCCAGGTGTTCGGCCTGGACTATGGCGCGATGATCGGCCTGTCCCTGGGCGGCTTCATTGCCTTTGGTGCCTGTTCGCTACCGGCCGGTTGGCTGGGTGACCACTGGAGCCGGCGGCAGATGATGCTGCTGTTTTTCTTCGGCATCGGTGCGTCGTCGATCTTCACCGGGCTCAGCAGCGGGGCGCCCATGCTGGTGGCGGGCCTGACGCTGATGGGCGTGTTCGCGGCGATTTATCACCCGGTGGGCACGGCGATGCTGGTGGGCTATGCGCAAAACCGCGGGCGGGAAATCGGCATCAACGGCATGTGGGGCAACCTGGGTGTGGCGTTTTCGGCGCTGGTGACTGGGCTGTTGGTGGCGAATTTTGGCTGGCGCTCGGCGTTTATCGTACCGGGGGTGATCGCTATCGCGTTGGGCCTGGGCTTTGCCTGGCAGGTGCGTGAGGAACCGAACCCGGTGCGCCCGCACACGCCGCTCAAGGGCGCGGCCGGGCAGCGGATTTCCATGGTCATGGTGTTCACCGTGCTGGCCCTGGCCACCGCCACGGGTGGGGTGGTGTTCAATGCCACCACCATGACCTACCCCAAGCTGTTCCAGGAGCGTTTGCACGATGTCTTCGCCTCGCCGCAAACCTTGGGCGTCGTTGTCAGCCTGGCCTACGCCTTTGGCGCGGTGGCGCAGCTGAGCATCGGCCGGGTGCTGCATCGTTTGAGCCTGAAGTGGCCCTTTGTCCTCCTGACCCTGCTCCAGGCGCCGCTGTTGTTCGCCTTGGGCTATGTCGATGGCTGGGCGGTGATCGTCCTGGGTGGGGCGCTGATGTTCGTGGTGTTCGGCCAGGTCACGGTGAATGACGCGATGGTGGCCAACTTCGTGGCACCGCAGTGGCAGTCGCGGGTGTTCGCGTTGCGTTACTGCCTGTCGTTCGGCGCCAGTGCGACGGCGATTCCGCTGATTTCTTTTGTCGAACCGCGCCATGGCTTTGTAGGGCTTTACCTGATTCTTGCGGCTTTTGCGGCGTTGACCTTCCTGGCCGCGCTGGCATTCCCACGTACGCCGTCTGAAGCGGCTGTGGGGCAAATGGCCTGACGACGGGCGCGGCGTTTTCTGTGGGTGGTGGCTTAAAGCTAGTATTTGACGCTGTGGCAAATCATTCCTTTGGCTGATTTAGCGGGCTGCAAGGGTCTCTAGAGTGCTGGCTTTCAGCCAAGACCGTGCAGTCAGAAAAGGGATTCTTATGTTGCAGACTCGCGTTATCCCGCCCGCAGAAGGCGCCTACCAATATCCGCTGCTGATTAAGCGGCTGCTGATGTCCGGCAGCCGTTACGAGAAGACCCGCGAGATCGTTTACCGCGACCAGGTGCGCTACAGCTACCCGACCCTCCTTGAGCGCGTCGCACGGCTGGCCAACGTGCTCACCGCCGCTGGCGTCAAGGCCGGTGACACCGTGGCCGTGATGGACTGGGACAGCCATCGCTACCTGGAATGTATGTTTGCCATCCCGATGATCGGCGCGGTGATCCACACCATCAACGTGCGCCTATCACCTGAGCAGATTCTCTACACCATGAACCACGCCGACGATAAGTTGGTGTTGGTCAACCATGAATTCGTGGGCCTCTACCAGGGCATCGCCGGGCAATTGACCACCGTGCAGGCCACCCTGTTGCTCAGTGATGTGGAGCAGAAAACCGCCGACCTGCCGAACCTGGTGGGCGAATACGAGCAATTGCTGGCCGCCGCCAGCCCCCAGTACAACTTCGTCGACTTCGACGAGAACTCGGTGGCGACCACCTTCTACACCACTGGTACCACCGGTAACCCCAAAGGGGTGTATTTCACCCACCGCCAACTGGTGCTGCACACCCTGGGCGTGGCGACGGTCATGGGCAGCGTCGACAGCGTGCGGCTGCTGGGCACCAACGATGTGTACATGCCCATCACCCCGATGTTCCACGTGCACGCTTGGGGCTTGCCGTACGTGGCCACCATGCTGGGCCTCAAGCAGGTCTACCCGGGGCGCTACGACCCTGAATACCTGGTGGAGCTGTGGCGCCGCGAGAAGGTGACCTTCTCCCACTGCGTGCCGACCATCATGCAAATGGTGCTCAACGCCAAGGCGGCCCAGGACATCGACTTTGCCGGTTGGAAGATCGTCATCGGCGGCAGCTCCCTCAACCGCGCGCTGTACGAAGCCTGCAAGGCCAAGAACATCCAGTTGACCGCCGCCTACGGCATGTCCGAGACGGGGCCGCTGGTGTCGTGTGCGCACCTCAATGACGAGTTGATGGCCGGCACCGACGATGAGCGCATCACCTACCGGATCAAGGCCGGGGTGCCGGTGCCGTTGGTGGAAGCGGCAATCATCGACGACGACGGCAACTTCCTGCCCGCGGACGGTGAGTCCCAGGGCGAACTGGTGCTGCGCTCGCCGTGGCTGACCGAAGGCTACTTCCGCGAACCGCAAAAAGGTGCGCAGTTGTGGGCCGGCGGCTGGCTGCACACCGGCGACGTGGCGACCCTTGACCACATGGGGGTGATCGACATCCGCGACCGGATCAAAGACGTTATCAAGACCGGCGGCGAGTGGGTGTCGTCCCTGGCCCTGGAAGACCTGGTCAGCCGCCACCCGGCGGTACGCGAAGTAGCAGTGGTGGGCATTCCCGACCCGCAGTGGGGCGAGCGCCCGTTTGCCTTGCTGGTGATCCGCGAAGGGCACGTGATCGGGGCGCGCGAGCTCAAAGAGCACCTCAAGCCGTTCGTTGAACTGGGACACCTGAGCAAGTGGGCGATCCCCAGCCAGATCGCCCTTGTTACCGAAATTCCCAAGACCAGTGTCGGCAAACTCGACAAGAAGCGCATCCGCCTCTACATCACCGAGTGGCAGGCCAACAACGCGACCTTTTTGTCCACGCTTTGAACCAGTTTGCCGTGCCCGCGCGGGCACGGCAGCCCCACCAAGCAAGCGCTTGGCTTGTCAAATCGGATTTTTCAGCCATTCTTCCCCGGTCGGCAGGGGCCGCACCCGGCAAAGGACTGTTCCAGAGTGGTTGGCAACTGCAAATCACACTTTAGAGGGATCAAGCAGTACTACCTGCTGGCTATAGTCCGCTCAAGGATTTTTAAGGACGCAGCAACCGCACACCATTGGGGGCGGCGCAACTCTGATTGACTACGGGACGACCTGGCTCCCGTCACTCAGAGCGTTTTTAAAAGTGCTCACTGCCATAACAATAAAGCACATGGAGTAGCGTCGATGACATCAGCAAACCAGTTCTGGCGCCGGGCGAAATTGCCCCTGGCGGTCAGTCTCGCCTCTACGCTCGCCGGGCCTGCATTCGGCGTCAGTTTCAACATCGGTGAAATCGAAGGTCAGTTCGATTCGTCCCTGTCGGTGGGGGCCAGTTGGTCAACCCAGAGTCCGAACAAGAACCTGATTGGTGTCAACAACGGCGGCCATGGCCTGTCCCAGACCTCCGATGACGGCCACGCCAACTTCAAGAGCGGCGAGACCTTCTCGAAAATCTTCAAAGGCATTCACGACCTTGAACTGAAGTACGGCGACACCGGTGTGTTTGTGCGGGGCAAATACTGGTACGACTTTGAGCTCAAGGACGAAAGCCGTCTGTTCAAGGACATCAGCGACGAAAACCGCAAGGAAGGCGCCAAGTCCTCCGGCGGGCAGATCCTCGACGCCTTCATCTACCACAACTACGCCATTGCCGATCAGCCGGGTTCCGTGCGCTTGGGCAAGCAGGTGGTGAGCTGGGGTGAAAGTACCTTCATCGGCGGCGGCATCAACTCCATCAACCCGATCGATGTGTCCGCATTCCGTCGCCCGGGTGCCGAGGTCAAGGAAGGCCTGATCCCGGTCAACATGTTCTACGTCTCCCAGAGCCTGACCGAGAACCTCTCGGCCGAAGCCTTCTACCAACTCGAATGGGACCAGACCGTCGTCGATAACTGCGGCACCTTCTTCTCCCAGCCCGACATCATCGCCGACGGTTGCGGCGACAACCTGCGGGTGTTGAACAAGCGTTCGCAGATCCCGGCCATCGCCCTGGGGCCATTGGCCCAGTTTGGCGTGGACGTCAACGAAGAAGGCGTGCTGGTGGCCCGTGGCGGCGACCGCGATGCCCGCGACAGCGGCCAGTGGGGCGTGTCGTTCAAGTACAACTACGCACCGCTGGACACCGAGTTCGGTTTCTACGCGATGAACTACCACAGCCGTGCGCCGATCTTCAGCGCCACCGCGGCGCCGCAGTCGATCTACACCCTGGCCCAAGGCCTGCCAGGCCCATTTGCGGCATTGGCGCCATTGTTGGTTGCGGGTAACTCCAAGTACTTCGTCGAGTACCCAGAAGACATCCGCCTCTACGGCTTGAGCTTCTCCACCACCCTGCCTACCGGCACGGCGTGGCAGGGTGAGATCAGCTACCGTCCCAACGCGCCGGTGCAGTTGAATTCCACCGACATCCTGTTCAACGGCGTGCGTCCCTTGGGCGGCCCGCTCGAGCATGCCTCGCTGCTCAACGGCCAGCCTGGCCAGGACCTGCACGGCTACCGCCGCAAGGAAATCACCCAACTGCAAACCACCTTCACCCACTTCTTCGACCAGGTCATGGGCGCCAGCCGTCTGACATTGGTGGGCGAAGTCGGCGTGACCTACGTGGGCGGGCTGGAAAGCACCTCCAAAGTGCGTTACGGGCGTGATCCGGTCTACGGCCCGGGCGAATTGCCCAATGGGACGTGCGAGTACCTCAACGGGCGCACCATCGCCGGTGCAGGCCCAGGCACCGCGAACAACAACGCCACCCGCAACTGCAACGACGACGGCTTCACTACGTCGACCTCCTGGGGTTACCGCGGTCGTGCCATCTGGGAATACAACGACGTGTTCGCCGGTGTGAACCTCAAGCCAAACGTGGCTTGGTCCCATGACGTCAGCGGTTACTCCCCTGGCCCTGGCGGCAACTTCGAGGAAGGCCGCAAGGCTGTCAGCCTCGGCGTGGATGCCGAGTACCAGAACACCTACACCGCGAGCCTGGGTTACACCAACTTCTTTGATGGCAAGTACACCACCGTTGATGACCGCGACTTCGTGGCACTCAGCTTTGGCATGAACTTCTAAGCACTGCATTTTCAGGACGAACGCACTTATGAAAATAACCAAAAGTCTGTTGCATGTCGGTGTACTGGGGCTGACGATGCTGGCCACCAGCGTGATGGCAGCGGTCCCGGCAGCCGAAGCGGACAAGTTGGGCAAAAGCCTGACGCCGATGGGCGCCGAAATGGGCGGCAACGCCGATGGCTCGATTCCAGCCTGGAAACCCCTGGCCAAGAACGCCGGTGCAGTTGACGGCGGCGGCTTCCTGGCCGACCCGTTCGGCTCCGACAAGCCGCTGTTTACCATCGATGCCAAGAACGTCGAGCAGTACAAAGACAAACTCGCCCCGGGCCAGTACGCGATGATTAAGCGCTACCCGGAAACCTACCGCCTGCCGGTCTACCCGACCCATCGCGGGGCCACAGTGCCGGATGAGATCTTCGCGTCCATCAAGAAGAACGCCACCAACACTAACCTGGTGGCGGGCGGCAACGGCCTGGAAAATTTCGAAAACGCCATTCCATTCCCGATTCCGAAAAGCGGCGTGGAAGTGATCTGGAACCACATCACCCGTTATCGCGGCGGCAGCGTGGCGCGTACCGTGAACCAGGCCACCCCCCAGGCGAACGGTTCCTACAGCCTGGTGCAACTCAAGGAACAGTTCGTGTTCCGTGAAAAAATGAAGGATTTCGATCCGGCCAACCCTGGCAACATCCTGTTCTACTTCAAGCAGGAAGTCGCCGCTCCGGCACGTCTGGCCGGTGGTGTGCTGCTGGTGCACGAGACCCTCGACCAGGTTAAGGAACCGCGTTCGGCGTGGGTCTACAACGCCGGCCAGCGCCGCGTGCGCCGTGCCCCGCAAGTGTCCTATGACGGCCCGGGTACCGCCGCCGACGGCCTGCGTACCTCCGACAACCTGGACATGTTCAACGGTGCACCGGACCGTTACGACTGGAAGCTCGAAGGCAAGAAAGAGATGTACATCGCGGCCAACAGCTACAAGCTGGATTCGCCGAGCCTCAAGTACAGCGACATCGTCAAGGCCGGGCACATCAACCAGGACCTGACCCGTTATGAACTGCGCCGTGTATGGCACGTGGTCGGCACTTTGAAGTCCGGCATGCGCCATATCTACGCCAAGCGTGACTTCTACATCGACGAAGACACCTGGCAAGCAGCCGTCATCGATCACTACGATGGCCGTGGCCAACTGTGGCGTGTGGGTGAAGCCCATGCCGAGAGCTACTACAACGTGCAAGTGCCTTGGTACGCAGTGGAAACCCTGTATGACCTGCAATCGGGTCGCTACATGGCGCTGGGCATGAAAAACGAAGAGAAAAAGGCTTACGACTTCGGTTTCACGGCCACCAAGAACGACTTCACCCCTGCCGCATTGCGTCAGGCCGGTGTTCGCTAGACCCGTGTAAACAGAGGCCGCATCCTCTGCACGCCCCGACTGGTTCGGGGCGTTTTTTATGGGCGCGATAAAAGTCCTGAGCGGCAATATCAGCTTTTGAGCGCTATCAAGAGAATTTGTGTTTCGGGCTTTTTGTATTCATTTGTAGCAAACATCTTCAAACCGACGGTCTTTACCGCTAGTCTGCGGACATCTGCAATGCCGACAACAGCACATTAATAAGAGTTGGCTATGACTGACCTGTCCCGCATACCCGGGCCTTCCAGTGCTGCGGTTCCCGCCATGGAAGGGCGCTTTTACCGACCACCTTTGCCCGACGGCTATGTGCTTCGGCCTCGTTTGTGCGAGCGCCTGAGTGCCGGCTTGAGCGGGCGTTTGCTGTTGGTCAGCGCGCCGGCCGGGTTCGGTAAAAGCTCCCTGGCCGTCGAGTTCTGCCAGAGCCTGGCGCAGAACTGGCGGAGCCTGTGGCTGGGGCTGAGCCCGCGGGACAGCGACCCCGGGCGTTTCCTCGAACGCTTGCTCGATGGCTTGCAGCAGTATTTTCCGCACATGGGGCGCCAGGCCTTGGGCCTGCTGAAAATGCGCCAGCGCCATCAACCCTTCGCTTTTGAAGAATGGCTCGACGGCCTGCTGGATGAACTGAGTGACCACCTCTCGCCCGGCAACCCCCTGTTGCTGGTGCTCGACGACTATCACCTGGCCCAAGGCCCTGTGCTCGACCGCTGCTTGCAGTTTTTCTTCAACCACCTGCCCGAAGGCATGCGAGTGCTGGTGACCAGCCGCCAGCGCCCGGATTGGCATCTGGCGCGGTTGCGCCTCTCGCGCCAGCTCTTGGAACTCAGCGAGCAGGACCTGCGCCTGACCCACGACGAATCCCTGGCCTTGCTTGATCGCCACAGCAGTTCCCTGTGTGGCGAGGCCCTGGAAAGCCTGATCCTGCGCAGTGAAGGCTGGGTGGCCGGTTTGCGTTTCTGGTTGCTGGCCGTTTCCGAGGCCGGTAACGACGGTGCGTTGCCCCAGGCCTTGCACGGTGGCGAGGGGCTGATTCGCGACTATTTACTTGAAGAAGTGATCGATTGCCTGCCCCCGGAAGTGCAGTCCTTCCTTTACGACACGGCGCCCCAGGAGCGTTTTTGCAGCGAGCTGTGCGACGCGATCCGCGAGGCCCACGACAGCGCCGAGATCCTGCGTTACCTGCAAGCGCACCAGGTATTCCTCGTGCCGCTGGACGAGCAGGGGCACTGGTACCGTTATCACCACTTGTTTTCCGATCTGCTGCGCAGCCGCCCCACGGCCAATGCCGTGCTGCCAGCGGCCAGCCTGCACTTGCGCGCTTGCCGTTGGTTCAATGCCCAGGGCTTACTGGACGAGGCCGTGGAGCAGGCGTTGCGCGCCGGGCACCTGGATGTGGCGGCGAACCTGGTACAAAACTTGTCCGAAGAGCAACTGCTGGCCGAACAGAACGTCGGCATGCTCCTGCGCTGGAAAATGGACTTGCCCGACAGCCTGCTCATCAGCACGCCACGCTTGATCGTGCTCTACAGCTGGGCGCTGGGGCTGGCTTGCCAGCTCGATGCCGCCGAGGAGTTGGCCAGCCACTTGAGCCGTTTCCTGCCCGCACCCTCGGCTACTGCGCAGAAATCCATGCTGGCGCAATGGCTGGCCCTGAGTGGGATCATCGCCCGAGGGCGCGGTAACCGGGAGTTGACTCAGCTCTATTGCACCGAAGCCCTGGAAAGCCTGCCGCAAAAGCGCTATGGGCAGCGGCTGATGTGCCTTTCCACCCTGTCGAACCTGGCGATCACCGACGCCGACCTGTGGCGTGCCCGCCGGTTGAACCGCGAGTCCCTGGAACTGGCCCAGCGCGTAGGAAATCCGCTGTTTGAAGCTTTGGCCCATTACGACCGTGCGCGAGTCCTGCAGGCGCGCGGGGAAATTCTGCGTTCTCTCGATGAAGTGCATGAGGGCTTGCAGCGTTTACAAGGGCTCTCGCCTCAACGCTTGTACGCCGTGCGTGCCCGTTTGACGCTGTACGAAGGTTTTCTGTTGACCCTGCGCCTGCAACCCGAGGCTGGATTGGCAAGGTTGCAGGCTGGGTTGGTCGAAGCACGGGCGTGCCGCGATATCAGCGTGTTGATTGGCCACTGCTCCATCGCCCGCCTCGAAGGCCAACAGGGTGACTTCGCCAAGGCTTTTGCCGAGTTGGCGGAGGCGGAGCGGTTGATGCACATCTGGGATGTACCGCCCATCTACTACCTGGCGATGATTACCCTGGTCAAATGCGAACTGTGGCTGGCCCAGGGCCGTACGGACCTGGCCGAAGCCTGGCTGGCTCGCCTGGGGCAAACCTATAACGGCGTCAACGCTGCGGCGCCGCCCGAGTTCCACCCGCAACTGCCGCTGCATATCGAACTTGAGCAGGCATTGCTCGATGTCATCCTGGGACGTGAGGCGGCAGCGCTGCAACGCCTGGATAAATTGATCGAGCACGGCCAGCAGAGCGGGCGGCAGATGCTGTGCGTGATGGCGTTGAACCAGAAAGTCGCGCTGCTATTGGGGAGTAACCGCGAAGCCCAGGCTAGCGAGGCGCTGATCGAGGCTTTTGAGATGGCGTCCGGCGGGGCCTTGCAACCTTTCCAGTGGCTGATCGCCGAGCATCCAGACTGGCTGCGGGCACAATTGCAATCCTGTGGCCAAGGCCCGCTGTTCCACAGCCTGGCCGAGCGCCTGCCCGCACCCGAGGCGCGCGACCCGGAGCCGAGCTACCAGGCCGAACACCTGAGCACTCGCGAACTGGCGGTGCTGCAACTGATCGCCCAGGGTTGCTCGAACCAGGAAATCAGCGACCAACTGTTCATCTCCCTGCACACGGTGAAAACCCATGCCAGCCACATCAACAGCAAGCTAGGGGTCGAACGCCGCACCCAGGCAGTGGCCCGGGCCAAGGAGTTAGGGGTGCTGGGGTAGCAAACTACTGCTGGAACCGCCCCATCGCGGCAGCGTCGTATTCGCGGATAACCTGCGGGGCAGGATTGAACACGACATGCCCGGCCGGCACGCTTTTGTTGAGGAAGGTGCCGGCGCCTACTACCGCGTTATCACCGAGTTCCAGGTCGTCGGAAATAATGCACGCGTGGGCATGCACCCTGACGCCGTCACCGATAACGAGCCTGATATCGTCCTGTTGCCCCTTGATTCCGATGGTGCAGTTTTGCCAGATCTTGAAGTTCTTCCCGATCTTCGCGTGGGAGGTGATGACAATACCAGTGGGGTGGGCGATCCACAGGCCTTCACCCACTTCGGCGCCCATCATGATTTCCACATTGAACGTGCGGCTGGTTTTTTCATTGAGCAACTTGGCGCGGCGTCGCCAGAACTTACTGTCGCTTTTATTCATGGCGTAGGCCAAGCGATACCAGAAGATATAGCGATATCTATTGTTTCTGCGGCACTTCTGGATAATTCGCTTCCACTTGAACGGTTTGTCCAGGCTGCCAATGATTTCGATATGCCAATAACGTTTGGCTACCCGGAAAATATCAGCCAGCATGAATTTTTCCTTGGGTTTGTGCAGGGGTAGGGCTGGGTTGTGAAAGAACCAGGCCTATGGGTAACCAGAATACCAGCCAGTAAACACCTGGCCTGTTCATGACGGTGTGATAGTCGAACAGTGCAGTGGTGGTGGCAAATATCAAAAGAGACAAACCCAAACCCCCTAGTGGCGTTGACCAATAAGAGCGAATCAGTGAACGTTTGAACGCAAGTATGAGCATGCTCAGTAGCAAGGTTAAGCCGATGATTCCGTACTCATAGAAGAACTGCAGGAACAGGTTGTGAGCCTGATTGAAACAATGATTTTGCGCGATGCAGATCTCAAACTTGCGGCCCGCCCCTGCACCGATCAGCCAGAACTCTTTGATACGGTCAAACCACTGCCCCCAAATGATGTCCCTGAGGCTCAGGCCACGGCTGAACAAAACAGGCCACAGCCAGATGGCAAGTAAACCCGCCAGCCCTGCTGCCAGGAGCAGCCATTTTCTAGAGTGCCTGTTGTGATGAAGCAGCGCCGTCGTCAGGATGGCCAGGCCATAACCCAGCCAGACGCCACGAGAAAGGGTGCAATACAGGTAAAGCGATAAGCCACATAGGCAGACAGCGATCAGGGTAGACGTTACTCGGCTGTGCTTACCTGTCATTAATTGATGAAAACCATATACCCCGAAAAAACCGTAATACAGGGCGGCGATGATCGGGTTCTGGAAGTCGGCATACTTTTCATATCCCAGGCTGAATAAACGGTAATTGCCCAGGAAGATGTTTTTTTCTTGTGCGATCGATTGCACCACCAGGCTGGCGATTGCAAGAATGCCAGCAATGAAGAACGATACGTTCAAACACATCGTCAGCCGGTTCTCCCTGGCCAAGATGGCGACAGTTGCCAGGTACAAGAGCACATAGAGGGAGGTCTTGAATTGGGAGAAGGCCGAGTTTTCCGAATGGCTGTTTATGCCTGCAATGACGATTGTAAACAGCAGCATTGAAATAACAGGCAAGTAGGCCGTGCTGAAGATTTTCTTGCGTAGCTGAACGTCGAACAGGCACAGAATCAATGCGGGAATAAAAAGCCCGGCATTGGACAGTGTCGTATGTTTACTGCCATCCGTAATCAGGGGGATTCCGACGATGTGGGTAATGAATCCCAGTGTCAATATCATCAATGCGAAGCGCAGGAAAAAGTTACCTGTAAGAATCATGCAAAATCCATTATCTGGTTAGGTCCATTACTTACTGCCAGTGCAACGCAGCAGGACTTTGATAAGCCGTTATGATGCGAGCGGGCACGCGGCTTTTGCATTCCTTGCAATGACGCCAGGTACGAACATCTGTTTGGCGCGGATGTTTCAATCAATGGGACCGACCATTCCAGCGTGGGCCGGCAGTGTAGCCATGACTTCGCGTTGCATCATTAGTGATTGTCATTGGCTACCGGAGGGTGTCTAGAATGTGCCGCAAATCTTACAGGAGTCCCCATGCACGCAGCAAAGCCCCAACTCATCCGCGAAACCTTTCCTGTCGGCCCGTTGCAGTGCAACTGCACGATCATTGGCGACCCCGTGACCAAGAAAGCGATAGTCGTCGATCCGGGGGGTAATCACGAGTTGATTCTGGCGCGGCTCGATGCACTGGGGCTCAAGGTCGTCAGCATCATTCACACCCATGCCCACCTCGACCACTTCCTGGCCTCTGGCCAGTTGAAGGAGAAGACCGGCGCGACGTTGCACCTACATAAGCAAGACCAGTTCCTCTGGGACAACCTGGAGATGCAGTGTGGGATGTTTGGCGTGCCTTACGTGCCGGTACCGTCGCCGGACCGCTGGTTGGCCGATGACGAAGAATTGGCTTGCGGCTGCGGCGTGGCGTTGCATACGCCGGGACATACGCCCGGTTCCATGAGCTTTTGGTTTTCTGAGGCTAAGCTGTTGATTGCCGGTGACACCCTGTTTCGTCGTGGCGTCGGGCGGACGGACCTGTGGGGCGGTGACCAAGCCACCCTCGTGCGCTCGATCAAGCAGCGCCTATACACCCTGGACGAGGAGGCGACGGTGGTCACCGGGCATGGCCCTGATACTCACCTGGGCGATGAAATGCGTGAAAACCCTTTCGTACGAGCCTGAGTGCTGGGGTGGCGCGGAATTTTTGCCGATTGCCGTGTTCCAACGCCTGCACAGGTCCATGCCAAGGTCCGTTGCACCACAGAATGAAAAAAAGTAGGAGCTTTCCATGTTGACCTCGCGTCGTTTGATTATTGTCGCAACGGCTGTGGCCTTGTTGTCCGGCTGCGCCTCACCCAATCCCTATGATGGTGGCCAGGGGCAGGCCGACGGTTCCACGGGTATGAGCAAGACTGCCAAGTACGGTGGCCTCGGTGCATTGGCCGGTGCCCTGGCGGGCGCGGCAATCGACCACAACAACCGTGGCAAGGGCGCATTGATTGGCGCTGCGGTGGTCGGGGCTTCGGCCGCGGGCTACGGCTACTATGCCGACCAGCAGGAGAAGAAGCTGCGCGCCAGCATGGCCAACACCGGTGTGGAAGTGCAGCGCCAAGGCGATCAAATCAAGCTGATTATGCCGGGCAACATCACGTTCGCGACCGATTCGGCGAACATCGCCCCCAGCTTCTACCAACCTCTGAATAATCTGGCGAACTCGCTCAAGGAATTCAGCCAGAACCAGATCGAGATCGTGGGCTACACCGACAGCACCGGTAGCCGTCAGCACAACATGGACCTGTCCCAGCGCCGGGCGCAGAGCGTGGCGACTTACCTGACATCGCAAGGTGTCAGCGGTGCCAACCTGTCTGCGCGCGGTGCTGGCCCGGATAATCCGATTGCGAGCAATGGCGATGTGAATGGCCGTGCGCAGAACCGACGGGTCGAGGTCAATCTCAAGGCGATCCCAGGCCAGCAGTACCAGCAACCTCAGGGCCAGCAATATCAGCAGTACTAAATAAACGGCTGCTACGAAAAAGCCCGCCCGATCATTGATCGGGCGGGCTTTTTTATGTCGCTTGTGACCTGATTATTTTTTCAGGCCGTAGTGCTCGTCCAGCATCCCCGGTGCGTTGGGGGTTTTCGGGGCGTAGTCCCGTGGTGGTTCCTGGTCCCGTGGCGGCGTTAGGCGCTCGCGCGGTGCCTGGCTCGCGTCGGCGTGCAGGGCAGCCAGCAGGCGTTGGCGGGTCAGTTCGTCCAGGGCCAGGCGGTTGGCGCCCTCGGCGAGGTGGTCTTGCACCTCCTGGTAACTCTGAGTGAGTTTCTTGACCAGGGTCGCGGTGCTGTTGAAGTGGGTCACCACTTCATTCTGATAACTGTCAAAACGTTCCTGGATGTCGTCCAGCTGACGCTGCGTGCGGTTAGGCGCCGCATTGGGCAGCAGGCGAGCGACCAGAAATCCAATAGCGACACCGGCAACCAGGGCAAGAGTCGGCAACAACCAAACTAAGAGCGAGTGTTCCACGAGTCCTTCCTCTATAAACGGCTTTGCTTT
>RCMZ01000418.1_pt1 | contig 23648 bp, 14 predicted proteins | sample 2041141 | NCBI WGS metagenome assembly RCMZ01 (sample SAMN09708263, study PRJNA481090) | Wastewater metagenome, whole genome shotgun sequencing project. | biome: sewage; isolation source: Davis station wastewater (DW) | place: Antarctica: Davis Station | collected 2010-03-01
GAGATGGCGCTGCTGCTGCTGATGAGCCTGCGCGGTAATGTCTTCGTCTATCAGGGCGAGGAGCTGGGCCTGCCGCAGGCCGAGGTGCCGTTCGAGCGGCTGGTCGATCCCGAGGCCATCGCCAACTGGCCTCAGACCCTGGGCCGCGACGGCGCCCGCACGCCGATGCCCTGGGTCGCCGCCGCGCCCAACGCCGGGTTTTCAACGGTCGAGCCGTGGTTGCCGGTCGATCCGCGCCACCTACCCCTGTCGGTGGATGCGCAGGAAGCCGACCCGACCTCGGTCCTGCACGCCGCGCGCCGCATCATCGCCCTGCGACACGCCCATCCGGCGCTGCGCACCGGCGGGCTGGAGATCGAAAGCGCGGACGACCTCGTGATCTTCCGCCGGTTCGAACGGGCCGAGGGCGGCGAGCGTCTGCTGTGCGTGTTCAACCTGGGCTTCGAGGCCGTGGACTGGTCTCCTCCCACTGGCGCGCGCCGGATCGCGGCGGTCAACTGGACAGAGGCGGACGGCGCAGCGCTGAGGCCGCTGGCCGGCCTGATCTTCGCCGACGCCGGATGAGGGGGTCAGCCGCCGCAGGTCTCGCGAACGATCAACTCGGTCGGAACGCGCTCGGACCGGCCGGCGCCCATGCCCGTCGACGCGCCGCCGTGATCCAGCAGTTTGGACACCATCAACCGACCGGCCTTCATCGTGTCCTGGGCGATGGTGGACAGCGCCGGGCGCGAATAACGGCTGAACGGCACATTGTCGAAGCCGATGACCGAGACCTGGCCCGGCACATCGACGCCCGCGTGCAGCAGGGCGCGCACGGCGCCCAAGGCGATCTGGTCGGACGCCGCCACCACCCCGTCGAAGGCCACGCCGCGTCGGATCAGGGCGTCCACGGTCCCCTCGGCCGATTCGACCTCGAAATGGGCGGGCACGATCAGTTCGGCGTCTGCCTCCAGCCCAGCCTGGATCAGGGCGTCAAGATAGCCGCGATGCCGCTGCATGGCCTCGGGCGGATCCAGGTCGCCCAGGAAAACGATGCGCTTTCGCCCCAGCCGCGCCAGATGCAGGGTCGCGCGGCGTCCCCCCGAGATATTGTCCGAGCCGATGGAGCAGTAGTCCTGATCCGGCAGTTCGGCGCCCCAGACGACGAAGCGGTGATCGGCGTCCACCAGCCGGTTGAAGGCCGAATGCAGGCTGGACTGGCCCAGGAAGATCACCCCGTCCGCCCGGCTGGTGTTCAGCGCCGCCGACAGCTCGTCATAGTTGGCGGGCGAGATATGGCTCATCAGCAGGTCGCAGCCACGCTCCCGCGCCGCCTCGCCCACCCCGGCCAGCAACTCCAGGAAGAAGGGATCGCTGAGGCGCCCTTCCCGACCCTGCGGACGCGGCACGACCAGGGCGATGGTGCCCTGGGCGCCGATGGGGCCGGCCGGCATGTGGCGGCGGAACGGATAGTCGTGCTCCTTGGCCAGCTTCCAGATGGTCTGTTTGGTGCGGTCGTTGACGGCGGGGCTGTCGTTCAGGGCGCGCGAGGCGGTGGCGATGGACACGCCGGCCAGGCGGGCGATGTCTTCCAGACGGGTGGTCTTGCGGCTCAAGGTCGCGGGTCCTCATGGCAGCATGGTGAAGCTGCAAATTTTTCTGCAAATGTTTCAGCCACCGTTCGCGGCGGTTGGCAAGAGGCGGCGTAACGGAGTTCCCATGATGCAGCGCAGATCCTTCCTGGCCCTTGGCGGCGTATCGATCCTGGCGTTCGGGGCGACGGGCGTTCGCGGCCAGACCACGCCCGCCCATGCCCGCGCATCGTCGCCGGGCGGCGTGCTGACGGTCGAGGCCTTCACCGACAACGACGGGCGGCCGATGTATTCGGTCCTGCGCCAGGGCCGGGTCGTGGTGGCGCCGTCCAAGCTGGGTTTCCTGCTGACCGACGCCCCCGCCATTGAGCGCGGCCTGGCCATCACCGCGGGTCAGCCGGTCACGGTGGATGACACCTGGGAGCAGCCGTGGGGCGAGCGCCGCTTCATCCGCAACCACTACAACGAATGGCGTGTCGCCTATGCCGAGACCGGCGGCCTGCAACGCCGCGTGGACGTGGTGTTCCGCCTGTATGACGACGGCCTGGGCTTCCGCTACGAGTTCCCGGACCAGCCCGCGCTGAAGACTGTCCGCATCGGCTCGGAACTGACCGAATTCAATCTGGCGGAAAACGGCGAGGCCCTGTGGTGCCCAGCCTGGGAGTGGAACCGCGAAGAATACCTCTATGACCGCACCCCCATCGACGCGGTCGGCAGCGCCCAGACCCCGATGACGGTCAAGGGGCAGTCGGGCCTGCACGTCTCGATCCATGAGGCCGCCTGTATCGATTACGCCGGCATGAACCTGCGCCGCTCCGAAGGGACGAACTTCCGCGCACAGCTGACGCCCGGCCTGACCAATGCGGCGGTGGTGCGCGAGGCCCCGTTCAACACCCCGTGGCGCACGCTGCAGATCGCCGACAATGGCCCGGGACTGATCGAATCCAGCCTGATCCTGAACCTGAACGAGCCGAACAAACTGGGCGACGTCAGTTGGTTCAAGCCGATGAAATATGTCGGCGTCTGGTGGGAAATGCACCTGGAGCTGAAGACCTGGAACGCCGGTCCCAAGCACGGCGCCACCACCGAGAACGCGATCAAGCACATCGACTTCGCCGCGAAACACGGCCTGGGCGGAGTGCTGGTCGAAGGCTGGAACAAGGGGTGGGACGGCCAATGGTTCGCCAACGGCTCGGACTTCAGCTTCACCGAGGCCTATCCCGATTTCGACATTGAGGCGGTCTGTGCCTACGCCCGCTCCAAGGGTGTCCAACTGATCGGCCACCACGAAACTGGCGGCAACGCCTTCCACTACGAGCAGCAGCTTGAACCCGCGATGGCCCTGTATGAGCGTCTTGGCGTTCACTCGGTGAAGACCGGCTATGTCGCGGATGCACTGGGCGCGCGCGTTGCTGGCCCGGACGGTCAGTCGGTGATGGCGTGGCACGAAAGCCAGGCGATGGCCCAGCACCATATGCGCGTGATCGAGGCGGGCGCCCGGCACAAGGTCGCCGTCAACGCCCACGAGCCGTTCAAGGACACCGGCCTGCGCCGCACCTATCCCAACATGATCAGCCGCGAAGGCCAGCGCGGCATGGAATATTCGGCCTGGGGCAATCCCGGAAATCCGCCCGAGCATGAGCCGAACCTGGTCTTCACCCGCCTGCTGGCCGGGCCGATGGACTATACGCCCGGCATCTTCGGCATGGAGACGCGCAGTCCCGGCGGCGTGCAGACGACCTGGGCGAAACAGCTGGCCCTGTATGTCGTCATCTACAGCCCGATCCAGATGGCGGCGGACCTCTTGGTCAACTACGAGGCCAATCCCGGCCCGTTCCAGTTCATCAAGGATGTGCCGTGCGACTGGGCCGAGACCCGCGTGCTGGCCGCCGAGATGGGCGACTATGTCGTGATCGCCAGAAAGGACCGGGCGTCCGACGTCTGGGCCCTGGGCGCCGTCACCGACGAGCATCCGCGCGTCCTGAAAGCGCCGCTGGACTTCCTGGACGTGGGCCGCCGCTACCGCGCCGAGATATACCGCGACGGTCCGGAAGCCGACTATAAGGCCAAGCGCGAGGACATCGTGATCGAGCAGCGCGAGGTGACGTCTGGCGATGCGCTTACCCTGGCCCTGGCGCCGGGCGGCGGTCAGGCGATCCGGTTCGTGCCGGTGGGGCGTCGTCGGAGATGAGTGTCATCGCTCGTCGTCATTCCGGGGCTACGCGCAGCGGAGAACCCGGAACCCAGGGGACCAGTCTCGATGGCGCGGATAGAGCGATGACGCTCTCCTGGCTTCCGGGTTCGGGCTTGGCCCGCCCCGGACTGACGACTGGAAGCCGGCAATGAGCAGCGGAACATCCCTCCTCTCCCACCGCCCGCGCCTGTCCGGTCTGGCGATCTGGAACATGTGCGTCGGCTTCTTCGGCATCCAGATCGGCTTCGGCCTGCAGAACGCCAATACCAGCCGCATCTTCCAGACCCTGGGAGCCGAGGTCGATACTCTGGCCATCCTGTGGATCGCCGCGCCGCTGACGGGCCTGCTGGTCCAGCCGATCATCGGCCATTTCAGCGACCGAACCTGGACCCGGTTCGGGCGGCGGCGGCCCTATTTCCTGGTCGGGGCCATCCTGACCACCCTGGCCCTGATCGCCATGCCAAACAGCCCCAGCCTGTGGTTCGCCGCGGCCATGCTGTGGATCATGGACGCCTCGATCAACATCACCATGGAGCCGTTCCGCGCCTTCGTCGGTGACAACCTGCCGGAGGAACAGCGCACCGCAGGCTACGCGATGCAGAGCTTCTTCATCGGCGCGGGCGCGGTCTTCGCCTCGACCCTGCCGTGGCTGCTGTCCAACGTCTTCCACGTCGCCTCGACGGCCGAGGCGGGCGTTGTGCCTTTGTCGGTCAAGATCGCCTTCTACGTCGGCGCCGTCGGCCTGTTTTCGGCGGTGCTGTGGACCGTGCTGTCGACCAAGGAATACACGCCGGAACAGATCGCCGCTTTCGAACGCGCCCGTACACAGGTCGCCGACGATGCGCCCGAAATGCCCGCCCGGTCGGTGCAAAGTTGGCTGGGATCTGGCCTGATCTGTCTGGTGCTGGGGGTTCTGGCGATTGGCCTGATCACCGTGCTGCAACTTGAGGAGGAACTGCTGATCCTGGGCGGCTTCATCGCCGGGTTCGGCCTTCTGATGATCGCCGTCGGCCTGATGCAGCATCAGGGCATGGTCAACGCGGCGACCGAGATCCTGAACGACATCTTCCGTATGCCGCAGACCATGCGCGGACTGGCGGTGGTTCAGTTCTTCAGCTGGTTCGCCCTATTCGCCATGTGGATCTACACCACCGCCGCCGTGACGCGCGTCCATTACGGCGCGACCGACACGACATCCGCCGCCTATGCGACCGGCGCGGACTGGGTGGGGGTGCTTTTCGGCGTCTATAACGGCGTGGCGGCCCTGGCGGCCTTCACCCTGCCAGTCCTCGCAAAGCGGATCGGGCGAAAGGCGACCCATGCGCTGATGCTGCTGCTCGGCGCGGCGGGCCTGTTCGGCGTCTTCGCCATTCGCGAGCCGGGCCTGCTTTGGCTGCCGATGATCGGCGTCGGCTTCGCCTGGGCGTCCATCGTCTCCATGCCCTACGCCATCCTGTCGGCGGCGGTGCCGGACCGAAAAATGGGCGTCTATATGGGGGTGTTTAACATCTTCATCGTGGTGCCGCAGTTGCTGGCCGCCACGGTTCTGGGCCTGATCCTGAAGACCCTGTTCGACGGCCAGGCCATCTGGGCCCTGGTGCTGGGCGCGGGCTCCTTCGTGCTGGCGGCGGCCAGCGCCCTGTTGGTCAAGGAGCATCGAGCATGAACCGGCGAATCTTGCTGGCCCTGATGACCGCCCTGCCCTTCGCCAGCGCGGCGCGCGCTGAGGGCGCCATCGCGGGTGGTCGTCTGATCGTCCACCAGGACATGACCTCGGCCCATGCGAAGGCGCGCACGGTCTCCATCTGGCTGCCGCCGGGATACGAGGCGTCGGACGCCCGCCATCCCGTCCTCTATATGCACGACGGGCAGAACCTGTTCGATGCGGCCACGGCCAACTTCGGCGAATGGGGCGTGGACGAGCATCTGACGCGCTTGATCGCGAGCGGCCAGGTGCGCGCGCCCATCGTCGTCGGCGTCTGGAACACGGACCTGCGCCTCAGGGAATATGTCCCGGCCGATCTGATCGCAGCCCTGCCCGCTGATATGCGCGACGAGGTTCAGGCCATATACGGAGGGCCGTCACTGTCCGACGGCTATCTGCGGTTCCTGACCGAGGAACTTAAACCGTTCGTCGACCGGACCTATCGCACCCTGACGGGGCCGCAGGACACGATGATCGCCGGGTCCAGCATGGGCGGTCTGATCTCGATGGCTGCGGTGATGAAGCGGCCCGATGTCTTTTCCGCCGCCGCCTGTCTGTCAACTCACTGGCCGCTGAAGGTCGAGGGGCTGGAAGCGGGCGCGGCGCTGGACGCCTGGCGTGAGCGGCTGGTCGCCGCCTGGACCGGCGTGATCGAACGCGGCCTGCCCGCGCCCGGCGCGCACCGCTTCTATTTCGACCGGGGCGACGAGACGCTGGATCAGTTCTACGCCGTCTTCCAGACCCAGGTGGACCACACGTTCCGTCGTCGCGGCTATGGCCCCGGCGATTTCCAGAGCCTGGTCTTCCCCGGCGCCCAGCACAATGAGGCGTCGTGGAACCAGCGTCTGGACGCGCCCCTGATCTTCCTTCTTTCCCCCGCCCCCACGCGCAACCCGTGAGGACCACAATGCGTCACTTCCGTACCTTCTGCCTCGCCGGCGCCGCCAGCCTGGCCCTCGCTTCAGCAGCGGCCGCCCAGTCAGGCGTCGCCCCCGGCGCCCCCGGCGCGCCGCCTGTCTGGTCCAGCGCGGCCAAGACCGGCGCGGGCGCATCCTATGAGGCCTATGTCGACGGCCAGTATCGCGACGGCGGCCCGACCGGGGCGGTGTCCAAGGTCTGGTACTCCATCGCCGACGGCGTGCTGACCGAAACCATGTACGGCCTGATCCATGAGGCCCAGATCAAGGCCCTGCGCTTCGCCGGCGTCACCCAGGACGGCCTGGTCGTCGAAGGCCCGGACACCACCAGCCGCACCGAATATCTGCACGTGGACGCGCAAGGCCGACCGCTGTCGCCCGCCTATCGCATCACCACCCGCGACAAGAACGGCCGCTTCCAGATCGAAAAACAGATCTTCAGCGACCCGGACCGCAATGCCCTGGTGCTGCGCGTCACCATCACGGCGCTGAAGGGCGAGGTGACGCCCTATCTGATGCTGGAGCCGCACATCGCCAACACCGGCGTCAATGACCGGGGCCAGGTCACGCGCGACGGCTTCCACGCCTGGGAAGGCGACACCCATCTGTTCCTGAAGCCCAGCCAGGCGTTCGAAAAGGCCAGCGTCGGCTTCGTCGGCGCCTCGGACGGCCTGACCGATCTGAAGGACGGCAAGCTGGACTGGACCTACGCCTCTACCGGCGATCAGGCCGGCAACACCATGATGACCGGCGCCCTGCCCCGAATGCGCGAAAGCACCCAGATCACGCGCGACTTCGTTATCGGCTTTGGCGCCACCGAGGCCGAGGCGCGCGCGGCGGCAGACGGGTCGTTCGCCACCGGCCTGGATGAGGTGCTGGCCCGCTTCAACGGCGAGGGCGAGCGCGTGGGGTGGGAGGACTATGTCGCCTCCCTGACCGAACTGCCGCGTATCGCCGAACAGGCGACCGACGGCGGCAAGCTGGCCTACGCCTCGGCCCTGATGCTGAAGGTGCAGGAGGATCGCACCCATGCAGGCGCCCTCATCGCCAGCCTGTCCAACCCGTGGGGCGACACAGTGGACGCGTCCAAATCCTCGACCGGCTACAAGGCCGTCTGGCCGCGCGACTTCTATCAGGTGGCGATGGCTCTGGCGGCCCTGGGCGACAGGGAGACGCCGCTGGCGGCCTTCAACTATCTGCCCCAGGTCCAGGTGGGCGCAAACACGCCCGGCAACACCGGCGTCGGCGGCTGGTTCCTGCAGAAGACCCATGTGGACGGCGAACTGGAATGGGTCGCGGTCCAGCTGGACCAGACGGCCATGCCGATCATGCTGGGCTATCGTCTGTGGAAGATGGGCTGGCTGTCCGACGCCCAGATGACCGAACACTATCGGTCCATGCTGAAGCCGGCGGCCGACTTCCTGGTGGATGGCGGCAAGGTCGGCCTGCTGTGGAACGATGCGGAGATCAAGCCGCCCTTCACCCAGCAGGAACGCTGGGAAGAGCAGCAGGGCTATTCGCCGTCATCGACCGCCGCCGTGGTCGCCGGTCTGACGGTCGCGGCCGAAATGGCCCGCGCCTCGGGCGATGCCGCCGGGGCGACCCGCTATCAGGCCACGGCCGACAGCTATGCGTCCAAGATCGAAGAGCGGATGTTCACCACCAACGGCGACTTCGGCGACGGCCGCTACTTCATCCGCATCACCCAGAACGAGAACCCGAACGACAAGGCTCCGATCGGCGCCGCCAACGGCCAGGTCGCCCCGCCGGAGGACAAGGTGGTGGACGGCGGTTTCCTGGAACTGGTCCGCTACGGCGTGCGCAAGGCCGACGATCCGCACATCGTCGCCACCCTGCCCGTCTATGACGACCAGGGGCTGGAAGACCTGTACCGCGTCCGCTTCGACTTCGGCCCCGAAGGCGACAAGACGCCGGGCTGGCGCCGTTACGGCGTGGACGGCTACGGCGAGGACTGGCGAACGGGCGCCAACTACGGCGTCGGCGGCCAGATGAGCCCCGGTCAGCGCGGCCGCGTCTGGCCCTTCTTCACCGGCGAGCGCGGTCATTACGAGCTAGCCCGCGTCAGCGTGAACGGCGCCCCCTCGGCCGCCGACATCGCCGCCATCCGCCAGACCTATGTGCGCGGCATGGAGCGGTTCGCCAACGACGGCCTGATGCTGGCCGAACAGGTGTGGGACGGGGTCGGAAACCCCACGGCCCGCGACTACGCCCTGGGCCAGAACACGGACTCGGCCACCCCCCTGGCCTGGACCCATGCGGAATATCTGAAACTGCTGCGGTCGCTGGCCGACGGCAAGGTCTGGGACAGCTACGATCCCGTCCACGACCGCTACGCGCGCTGAGAAAAAGGCCCCCGGCGCAAACGCCGGGGGCCTTGTTTGTTTCACGGTCGGAACGCCGAGATGGTCATCAAGACGGGCGACGCTCTGCCCTTGGACTAACCTGAAGCGATTGTCCGGCGGCTGGTTCCCGGAACGGATAGGTCAACTGAACCCCGACCAACCGCTCATAGCCCTCAAGACTATCGAACGACGACGCCTCCATGATCGACCTGTCCAGTCGATCATGGATCTTGTGCGTCAGCGCTTCAGCCGTTTGAACCGCGACAGATCAAGCGTGTCGGTCACCCATGGAAGACCTATCTGGGTGCGGTTCAGAAGCGGTAGCTGAGGCCGATGCGCAGAGTGTGCATCTCGGCGTCGGCGCGGGCCTTGCGGCCCGTGATGATGTCCGACGAGCCGGGGGTTGTGACCCATTCGCCGACAAACCAGCCGTCGTCGTCGAAGATGAGTTCGCCCGTGACCGGATCGGTCGCAAATTCATAACTGGTCGTTTCGCGACCGACGCCCTTGCGCGCCTTGTCGAACCTGAACTCGCCCTTGCCGAAGTCGGCGTAGAGGTATTCGGCGCGCAGGCTCCAGCGCTCGCCGATGGCGCGCTCGATACCGCCGCCCAGGCTCCAGCCGTTGCGATCAACCTTGGACGTCTCGCTGAAGAAGATGTCGACGTTGTTCCCGCCCTGATCGCTGCGATACTGGGTGCGGGTCTGGGTTTCACGCAGCCAAGCCGGACCGACGGTGGCGTAAACCAGCGAGCGTCCGAACGAATAGCCAATGCGGCCGCGCAGGCTGGCGAACGCGTCCCAGCTGTAGTCGACGCTCGATTCCAGCCGCTTGTAGAAGGACAGGTTCGAGTTCGGGTCTGCGACCACGACGCTGGAGCCCGCGCCCAGAGCCCCGGTCATGATGTCGGCCTCGACGCCCAGAACCACATTGTTCTGAAGCTGCCAGTTCACGCCGCCAAGGAATCCGCCGACCGCATTCTGAAGGCGCTCACTGACCACACCGCCATCGGCGACGCCGCCCGACAGGTCGGTGATCTCACCCTTCTCACGGCCAAAGCCATGCCCCAGGGTCAGGCCAACATAGGGACCGCTCCAGTCCACGGCCTCGGCATTGCTCTGATCCGAGAACCAGTCGCCCGGCCAGTTGAACCCGCTCGATCCGATCTGACCGGTCAGACCGATGCGGAAGGTCCGCCCCGGCGCCGGGATGACGCCCAGGCTGAGGGGCTCGACATAATACTGATCCGTCAGGTTCTCGACGCTCCAGTCCAGCGTCAGACCGTCGCCCAGCTTGTAGCGGCCCATCAGGTCCGCCGTGGTGTAGGCCTTCCACGGAACGGCCGCCAACAGGGGCGCAAAGCCGTTGTCGGTCGGCTCGAAGTCCGCTGCGCGCTCGCCGCGATAGACCAGACGCGCCCCCAGGTTCAGGCGGTCTCCAAAGAAGTCACGGCTGACCGACAGATTGGCCGCGAACTCGGGCGGGATGTAGTTGGTCGCATAGTCCGAAGCCAGCGAGCTGTTGCGGCAGGCTTCGCCAGGGCGGCAGAAGGAGACATTGTCATACCACGTCGCGCCCGCGTCGATGTTCAGCCCGCCGATCCGGTATGTCGCGCTGGCCTCCAGTCCGCTGAACTGCGCCCGATCGATATTATACATCTGCATCGAGAACTTGCTGCGGATGTAGCGGCGCGCGATGTAGTCCTGAATGTCGTTGCGGAACCAGACCAGCTTCAGACCCAACTCGTCGTCGGCTGAAAACAGGTTGGCGCGGGTGTAGTTGGCCCCGACCTCCCAGTTGCGCGCCTCTTCGGCGTGCAGGTCGGGATTGACCACCATGAAGAAGCCGGCGGTCGCCTCCATCAGCGACGGCAGACGCGCGGCCTGCTTGTAGCTGGCGAAGACCTGCCAGCCGTCGGTGGGCATGACCGTCGCCCCGATCGAGAAGCTGAACGCGTCCTCGTTCCGGTCTAGCAGCGTCGAGTGGTAGTAGGGCCCGGTCTGATGGTCCTTCAGCCAGTATTGCTGATAGCGCAGCCCGCCGTTCAGCCGCAGCCAGTCGGTCGGGTCCAGTTGCATCTGGCCGAACAGGCTGACCTTTTCGCGCTGCCCCTCGCGGCCGGGCGTGCCCTGCCCGACCGGCGCCCACTTGCCGTCCGGCCCTGTTTCCTCGTTCAAATAGGAAACGCCGTAATCCGCCGAGAACAGGCCCAGCGGCGTATCCACAACCGAGCTGTTGGAAACATCGCCTCCCAGGGTGTCGACGTAACGCATCACCAGCGGCGTATTGATGATGGCTGCCGAGCTTTCGTGCAGTTGGGTGAACCACAGGTTCGACTTCAGATCGATCAGAGCGCTGTCCGGGTTCCAGCGATAGCGGGCGGTGAACCTGTCCAGGCTGCTTTCCGAGAGAAGAGCGCGCTGGTTGACCGTACCGCCTTCAAAGACTTCCGACGGATAGTTCTCGCCGAACTGGCTCCAGTAGCCGCCATAGCCCAGCTCGATCACATGGTCCGGGGCCGGACGAAGGGTGGCCTTCAACAGCACGGACTCAGTGTTGCTGGAGGTGTTCAACACCTCCTCCCCTCCGACGAACGGCGTCCATCCGGCGGACTGATAGAAGCCCGCAGCGTTGGCGCACAGATCGGCCAGATAGCCGGTCGCCAGGCCGGAGGCGCAATAGGCCGACGGATCAGCCGCGCGCTTGGGCGCCCCGTCGCCGCGCGTGCCGGCGTGATAATTGCCCGAGCGACGAAAGGCGTAACCCGCCACCAGATCCATCCGGTCGCCCTTGCGCGCAAAGACCAGACTGCCCGAACCACCGGTCGGCGCCAGGAGGGCTGGACGATCAGTCCCGCGCAGCGCGACCAGCGGCTTTTGACCGGAATAATCCGCCACCAGCAGATTTCTGTGTTCCGTACTGCCCGGCTCGGAGGTGTTGTTGGACAACGACAGCTTGAAGCGCAGGCCGGTGTCGCTGCCCTCCGGCACGATATCGTCCGCCTGGATCGTGGTCATGCTGACCGAGCCGCCGATGCCCCCGGCGATGGCGTTGCCCATCGACGGGCCTTTTTCGATGGCGATGCTGCTGATGAAATCAGGGTCGATGAAGCTGCGGCTGCTGGCGCCCTGATAGCCCCGATAGACCGCAGTGCCGTTCAGCGAGCCGTCCACCGTGACCGGCACACGCCCCTGTCCCTGCATGCCGCGAATATTGACGTCTAGGCCGCCGCTGTTGCGCGCTTCGCCCGACAGGACGCCCGGAACGCTCTTCAGCATGTCGGCGGGCGATGTCCCTGGATAGGCTTCCAGCGTATCGCGCGAGATGACGCTGATCGAGCCGGGCGTGGTGTAAACGCTGTCGCCCGTCCCGTCCCACCCGGCGGTTGCACCGTTGCCTGCACTGGCGCCCCAGCCCGCACCCGTCGCCCCCTCGACCCGGACGGCGCCCAGTTGAATCACATCACTGGACACCTGAGGGGCCAGTTCTAGCCGCACCGTATTCGCGCCCGTCGAGCGATAGGTCAGCCCCGTTCCCGCCAGCAGACGCGACAGCCCCTCGCGCGAGGGCATCTGGCCCGACACGCTTGACGACAGGGTATTCGGCAGGTCGGCGCCATAGGCGATGTCCACACCGGACGCGCGGCTATAGGCGGCCAGCGCCGATCCCAGCGGCTGCGCCGGAATATCGAACGCGACGACAGCCGCCGACTGCGCCTGGACGGGCGCCGCCGCAACGGCGGCTCCGATCGCCGTGGTGCTCATCAGCAGAGCCAGCCCCAGTCGTCGGCTGCCGTTCAAGATCATGTTCATACGCGCCTCAGGTGCAGATCAGCAGGCGCATCGCCTACCCTTCCCTATAAAGACGGGCGGCTTGACCATTCGTCAGGATGATAATGCGATTTATTTTCAAAAATCGCGAAAAACGGTTCAGGTCGATGTCAGCGCCTTATCCGCATGGGCGTCGCACCCGCTGACTTTAATCGACATTCAGCTTGATGACGTCATTCCGGGGCGCCGAAGGACGAACCCGGACCCGAAGGGCGGTGCGTAGCAGCCAACCCAGGAGCCGCGCATCAGGCTTTAAGTGCGTCTAGCAGACGCGCGTGCGGGACTGGCGCCTCAGTCGAGCTCGGACCGGCCGGACTCCACGGTGAACGTCGCCAGCTTGCCAAGCGCGCCGCCAGGACGCTGGATGCGATCCAGCACCTTCAGGTCGGTGCGCCACTCCCGCGCTGTCACGTCAAAGGTCTGATAGCCGCGCTGAGCGTTGACCAGCCTCATGTGGGGGCTGCCGGCCAGCATGGCTCGCGTCCCCTCGGTCTCCGCCGCTCCGTCGCCGCCCGAGGCGATGGAGGTGGCCAGGAACTCTACGGCGGCGGCGGCCCCATCCGGCTCGTCGTCGCGCAAAGGCACCGTCCCCACCGCGTGGATATGAGCGTCACCCGAGGCCACCACGACATTGGTCAGCTTCTGGTCGGTGATGGTCTTCACCAGACGGGCGCGCGCCTCGGGATAGCCGCCCCAGGTATCGCCCGCCCCCACCTTGATCTCGCCATCAGGCATCCGGCGTTGCACCGGCATGACGAAGACCTGCTGGGCGATCAGGTTCCAGCCCGCCCCGCTGCGCAGGCCGTCCGCCAGCCAGGCTTCCTGGCCCGCGCCCAACATTGTGACGCCGGGCGCGCCGGTCGGACGGCAATGACGTTCGTCCGACCCTTCGCACGGCTGGTCGCTGCGATAAGAACGGGTGTCCAGCACGTGCATCCGCATCAAACGCCCGTAATCCAACCGCCTGTGCATGATCAGGCCATGCGCGCCCGGCATCTGAGCCCTGCGCACAGGCATGTGCTCATACCAGGCCTGCATGGCCGCGCGACGGCGCAATGCGAAAACCTCGGGCGGCGTCCCGTCCTGATCGAAGTCACCCGCCCAGTTGTTGTCCACCTCGTGGTCGTCGAAGCTGACTATGAAGGCCGCGGCGGCGTGGGCGGCCTGCAGGTCCGGGTCCGTCTTGTACTGGGCGTAGCGACGGCGATAGTCGTCCAGACTGTAAAGCTCGCCGCCGACATGCAGGCGGCTCGCCGGGCGGCCCTGGGCGTCCAGAATGACCGGCGGGTTCGCGACCGGCCCACCCTCGTAGATGTAGTCGCCATAGTGGAAGACGGCGTCCAGATCAGGCTCCTGGCTCAGATGGCGCCAGGCGTCGAACCAGCCGCCCTGATAGTGCTGGCACCCCGCCACCGCCAGACGCACCCGATCCGGGCTGTCATGAGCGGTGGGCGCAGTACGCGCCATGCCGACCGGACTGGTGTCGCCGCCCTCCAGCCGGAAGCGATACCAGTAAGGCCGTCGCGGGTTAAGCCCCTCGACCTCGACGTGGACGCTGTGGGCCAGTTCGGGGCGGGCGACCGCCGCCCCGTCGCGCACGATGCGGGTGAAGCGCTCATCCTCGGAAACCTCCCAACGAACAGGGACGGGGCGCATCGCCATGCCCCCGTGCTCCGCCAGAGGGCGCGGGGCCAGCCGGGTCCAGATGACGAAGCCGTCCGGCGCCGGATCGCCCGACGCCACGCCGAGGCTGAAGGGATAATCGCCCAGCCGAGGCGCGGCCGCCAGTCGGACCGGCAGCCCCGCCGCCAGCAACAATCCCCCACCGCCCGCCAGCAGGCGACGACGATCAGTCAGCAAGCCCGCCATCAGAACACCGCCCGGACGCCAAAGCTGCCGCTCATGCCGTATTCGCGATAGTCGCCGGCGTGATCTTCGATGCGTCCGTTGGGCGTATCCACGCCCGGCAGCATGATGTGCGTGGGCTCGTTCAACAGGTTGCGCACCGAGAAGAAGGCGCTGACGCCGCGCCGCAGGTTCCACGATCCCGACAGGTTCATGGCCGTGCGCGCCTTGATGTAGGAGCCGGTCGCGGCGCTATTCAGCTTATCGCCGGTCCAGGCTGTGTTCAGGTTCAGCCGCAGCGGCCCCTTCTGATAGGCCAGCGACAGAGCGCCGAAGTTTTCAGCCGAACCAGCAATCGGGATCTGGGGGCTGTTATGGGTGAAGGAGCCGCGCACCGTCAGCCCGTCCAGAGGTCCGGGCAAATAGGTCAGGCTGTGGTTGAACTCCAGCTCATAGCCTTCGATGCTGATGGCCTCGCCGCTGACCCGCTGTGTGGTGCGGAAGGTGTAGCCGGCGTATTCCGTCCCGGTGTAGCCGAACTCCTCGGCCGTCATTTCCTCGGTCTGGAACAGGCCCTTCACCTCGTTGCGATAGTAGTTGATCGCGACCAGGCCGACCGGCTCGAAATACTTGGCCAGACGCACCGAAAAATTGTCCGAGAGTTCCGGCTCCAGCCCCGGGTTGGGCGCCGTCACAATGCGGTCCTCGTCATTGACCGACCAGACACCCGCCAGGACATTGACCTCGGGCCGCCGGATGGTGCGGCTGTAACCCAGTTGCAGGTCCATGCTGTCATTGATGGCGAACTTGGCCGAGGCGCTGGGGAAGAAGTGGTCGTACTCGCCCTTGCGATTCACCTGGGGACGGCTCTCAAACTGGTGTTTCAGGCCGTCGATGGTCGTAGCCCGTCCGGTCGAGGCCGACACGGCGAAACCGGCGGCCCGCACCTCGTCCGCGCTCAGGGCGTCGACTTCGCGCGCGCGGGTCAGGGTCTCCTCCCAGCGCAGACCTGCCCGCAGCGTCAGACGGTCGTTCAACTTTGACGTGGCCATGATGTAGGCCGCGTTCGAGTCCTCTTCGAAATGACGACGGTTGGCGATGTAGGCGGTGTAATAGTTGGCCGCCGTCAGGACGTGTTGGAACAGATCGGGGCGGCTTTGGAACAGGGCGCCGATCTTGTAATTGCTGGGCATGAACAGCGTGTTCGATCCTGACAGCGACGTATATTCGATGCCCATGTCGTTGAAGTTCAGCACATTGGCGCTGGCGTTTTCGGCCATGAAGTCCGCCACGCCGAGAGGACCGACATAACGGTACTGATGCGCCACGCGCTCGTTGCCGAAATCATAGACCGAGCGCTTGGCCTTGAGCCCCGTCTTGAAGGTGATCGGCGCGACCGGGGTATTGACGTCCACCGTCAGGTTCAGTCCGCCGTTGGTCAGTTCGGTGCTGGCGAAGCGTCCGTCCTGGGTGTTGAAGGTCAGGGTGTTGGCGCGCGAGAAGCTGCTTGGACTCGCCCAATCCAGGCCGCTGATTTGCTGGATTCGGAACTGCGTGCTGTCCAGGCCGGGGCGAAAAACGCTGAAATTTCCCGAGGCCGAAGGCGCGGTGACGAAGCTGTAGATCGCCCCTTCTTTCTGCGGATCATAGGTGCTGGTCGAATCCGAATAGGACAGGTTTCCATCCAAGATGAAGTTGTCGCCTCGGTATTCAAAGCTGGGCACGATGGTCGTGCCCTCTCCACGCTTGGCGATGATGTTCGACCCTGCCGAAACGCCCTCGGCGCTGGCGGGCTGACGCGTGGTGAAATCAACGGCCGCGTCGCCGATTACGCCATAGGTGCGCGCGCCGGTCGTGAAACTGTAGTTGCGCTGACCGGACCACAGGTAGGAGTTGTTGTAGATCGAGGCCAGCGACAGGATCAGCCGATCCGTCGCCTTCCAGTCCAGGGTCAGCGACCCGGCGAAACGCGAAACCTCCTGCCCGCGCATATGGACGAAGATGCTGTTCATCGCCATCGGGTCAGGGCTGACCGCATTAGGGACATACGAGCGCGGATAGTAGGCCTGCTCCATCTCGGTATAGGTGTTCGACTGGCTGAGCGACGCCACCACACCCAGACGCCGATCGAAGAAGACGTCCGAATACTCGAACTGACCGCTGGGCTCGACGCGGCCGTCATGCTCGCCCTCGCCCGGCCCCGTTACGCGGTTGTTCCACATGTCCGAATGGGTGAAGCCTGAAACCGAGGCGCTCATGCGGCGCCCCCGGCGGTCAAAGGCGCGCTTGGTCCGCAGGTTGATGGTCCCCGCCGGGGCGTTGGCGTCCACGTCCGCGCTGACGGTCTTGGAGATTTCAATGGCGTCGATGCTGCTCAGCGAAACCTGTTCGAAACTGAACGAGCGCGAAGTCGAGGAGCCAGCGTTGGCGTCCGCCGCCGCCATGCTGACGCCGTTGACGGTGATCGAGGCGTATTCCGGCGGCAGACCCCGCAGACGGACATAACGCACCGTGTCGTCGCCCTCGCCCTCGGCGTCCACGCCCGGCATGTAGCGGATGAACTCGCCAACATTGCCTTCGTCGATCGAGCCGAAGGATTCCGACGACAGGCTGTTCTTGATGTCCATCGAACGGCGCTGGCTCATGATGGCGCGGGCGTCCCCATCCCGCGAGGACGCCGTCACCACCACATCGGCCACCGTGATGGCTTCACCTTGCTGGCCCTGGCGAAAGAGGTCGAAATCCAGCCGGGCTGTCTCGCCAGACCGGACCACGACGACTGCGGTCTGGTCGGCGTAGCCGGTGAAGCTGACACGGGCCTCGGCCTCGCCCACCGCCAAGCCCGCCAAGCGAAATTCGCCGCGTTCACCGGCCACGACCGTACGGTATTCGCCTGAAGCGTCCGTCACGCGGATCAGGGCGTTGGGCATATACTGACCCGTTCCGGGGTCCAGCACCCGTCCGATCAGGACGCCAGGCGCACCCGCCGGAGCTGAAGAGCGCAAAGTCACCACCCCGTCCCGGTGCGCCGCCACCCTTAGAGGCGTGCCTACGATCAGGCGCGACAGGGCCTCGGACACGTCCAGATCGCCGCTGACGGCCGGGGTGCGCACGCCTTCAAGATCACGGGCGGGCGCCACGACCTGGATCTGGGCCTGACGCGCGAACTCGGGGATGGCGGTGACTGCGCGTTGGGCCGGAAGATTGAAACTGCGCGTCTGAGCCGAAGCCTGGGATGCGACGCAGAGGACCACGACGGCGGCGCCGCAGGACAGAAGACTACGATTGGAAGGCATGGATGTTCCCCGGTGCGCCGACGGGCGCTTTCAGGGACGAAGAGGCGGCAGGACCGCTCCTCCGCCATGCGTCACGAAACTTTTGCCAAGCCTTTACCGAACGATCACCAGCCCATCGCCCGAAGCCTGCACCCGAGCATCCAGCGCCAAAGCGGCGGCGCGGCTGAACCCAGACGGATCGTTGGCGGCGAACAGGCCTGTGATCGGTTCCTGGGCCAGGGCGGGGTCCGCCACCCGAATATACGGTCCGCCATATCGGGCGAAGGCAGCCGCCGCCTGAGCCAGGGTCTCGCCTTCGAAAGCCAGCCTGCCCTCGCGCCAGGCCAGGGCTCGATCGATGTCACGCGCCGCCAACGCAACCATTTCGGCGCCGCCGTCGGCGCCGAGCACCACACGGGCGTTGGCCCCAACCGGGCGATCGGCTCCCGCCGCATCTAGCCTTAGGTCGCCGCTCTGGATCGTCACTTCGGAACGCCGATGATCCAGAAGATGCACGGTGAAGGCGCCGCTTCCCGCGCGCACCGAACGCGCCCCCATCTTCACCACGAAGGGACGCTCGACGTCACGCGCCACCGCGAAATACGCCTCGCCCCGCGTCACCTCGATCTCGCGATGGCCCTTGTCGAACCGTACGACGGCACGGCTGTCGGTGTTAAGCGTCATGCTTGAGCCGTCCGCCAGAGGCACCAGCCGCACCTCGCCTACCGCTGTGGCGTGCGCTTCTCCCGCCGTCAGCAAGGGAACGGCCAGCACCCCGGCGGCCAGAGAAGCCGCAATGCCTCCGCCCCAGGTCAACAACCTCCGCCGCGAAAGCGCTATCAATTGTTTGGACGCTGCTGTCGCAAAACGCTCGGGATCGAAATCAACCCCCAGAGCGCGCGCCGAGCGCGTCTCCAACGCCACAGCCTCGGCCCGCAACAGGGCGCCGGGCGCACGCGGGTCGCCTTCCAGCCAAGCGTCCAGAGCGACCCTATCAGCCTCGGACAGTACGGCCCGGTCGCGGCGGGCGGCCCAACCTGCGGCTTGGTCGTCGATCTGTCGGCTGGTCGGTCTTTCGCCCATCGGGAGCGCCTGTTGCTGGTTGCATGAAGGAAGATGTTTGGGGCGGCGCCTTTCCGCCACCCGTTCGCCAGGCGATCAGCAATCGCAAGCCTCGGGCGATGTGCTTTTCTACGGTGTTTTCGGATAGCCCCATCCGGCGAGCGATCTCCTGCTGGGAGAGATCGTGGACCCGTCTCAAGATCAAGGCGCGTTGGGCTTGAGGGGGCAAGGCGGCGATCGCCTGGGCCAAGCGCCGCAAGGCATCCCGATCAGAGGCGATACGCTCCGGCGACGGCGCATCCTCAAACAGATCACCCTCATCGAGTTCTTCCAACGCCTGGAAAGGCACGATCCGCGCCCGCCGAACATGGGCCGCCTCAAGAGATCGCGCAGTCTGGAACAGATAGGCCTTGGGGTGGCGAATGTCGTCCACTCTTTCGCGCGCAGACAGAAGACTATAGGCCTCCTGGATCACATCGTCGGGGTCAAGTCCGTGCACTCGGCGACGCATCAGCCAAGCGCGCAGAGCCGGTTCATGCGGCAATATCTCCCGCAATAGCCAGCGCGCCCGCCCTTCGTCAAAGTGGTGCGCCACGCTCGGCCCCTTCGTCAGAACCATTTACCCTAAAGGCAAAGCTTGACGCTGGGCTCACCAGTTCATGGCAGAACGACGACAAAAGTCTTCGCTGTCGGAGATGCTCCGCGAGTCTGGTTTTTCCCCGCCCTAAAAACCTGCAAGCACATTTACACGAGCGTCAGGCGCGGTGCGCTTCTCGGAAATGCAGCTGACGCCATTTCAATGGATCGCGGCAAGGGGCAAAGGCAGCCGCCGCCACTTCCCCCTTCCACGTCAATTCTACACGTCATGCCGTTCTTACGTTTCGCAACGGCGTGCGATGTCATGAGTTAAGCTAGGATCACGTTTCAGAAATCATGTCTCGTCTCCCACTTGGCAGATGGGGATTTATCCGGTCACTTCACGGCCTTGGGCAGGGAGGACAATCATGTTTCATCGCCGCGGATTACTGCTGGGCGCAGGCGCGCTGACGCTGGCCGCCTGCTCGCCCCGTTCGGGCGGCGGCGCGGGCGGGTCATCCCTGCTGAACGTCTCCTATGATCCGACGCGCGAGTTGTACCGGGCCTATAATCAGCTGTTTGACGCTCACTGGCGCGAGACCGGCCAGCCCGGCGTCAATGTCGAGCAATCGCATGGCGGGTCTGGCAAACAGGCGCGCGCGGTCATTGACGGGCTTCAGGCCGATGTCGTCACCCTGGCGTTGGCCGCCGACATCGACGCCATCGCCGAGCGCGGCCTGACGCACAGGGACTGGGAGACCAGCCTTCCCGACAACGCCTGCCCCTACACCTCGACCATCGTCTTCCTGGTCAGGAAGGGGAACCCGAAGAACATCAAGGACTGGCCTGACCTGGTCCGTGCGGGCATCCAGGTCATCACCCCGAACCCGAAAACGTCAGGTGGAGCGCGCTGGAACTATCTGGCGGCCTGGGCGGACGCCATTCGCCGCCCCGGCGCGACCGAGGCGACGGCGACCGCCTATCTGGGCGAGCTTTTCCGCCATGTGCCCGTTCTGGACACCGGCGCGCGCGGCGCCACCACCACCTTCGTCCAGCGCGGCATCGGCGATGTGCTGCTGGCGTGGGAGAACGAAGCCCATCTGGCGGTCGCGGAACTGGGCGCCGAGACGGTGGACATCGTCGTGCCGCCCTTCTCCATCCTGGCCGAGCCGCCCGTCGCCGTCGTGGACAAGGTGGTGGATCGCAAGGGCACGCGCGCCGTCGCAGAGGCCTATCTGAAATACCTTTATGAAGAGCCGTCGCAGGTTCTGATCGCCCAGAACTATTACCGCCCGCGCAATCAGGCCGTGGCCCAGCGGTTCGCCGCCAACTTCCCGCAGTTGGAGTTGGCCACCATCGCCGATTTCGGCGGCTGGACCGAAACCCAGAAGAAACACTTCGCTGACGGCGGCGTCTTCGACCGCATCTATCAGCCGAGCGGCGGCGCGTGACATCCATTCCCCTGCCCCGACGATGGCGCTGGAAAGAGCCGAGCGTTCTTCCCGGTTTCGGCCTGACCTTCGGGTTCGTCGTCCTGTATCTGTCGCTGTTCGTGCTGATCCCTCTGGCGGCCTTGATCCTGCGCCCGTGGGAGCTGGGTTTCGACGGGTTCTGGAAACAGATCACCACACCCCGCGCCCTGGCCGCCCTGCAACTCAGCTTTTACAGCGCCGCCGCCGCCGCCCTGATCAACAGCGTCATGGGCCTGCTCCTGGCCTGGGCGCTGGTGCGGTATGATTTTCCGGGCAAGCGGATTATCGACGCCCTGGTCGACCTGCCGTTCGCCCTGCCCACCGCCGTCGCAGGCATCGCCCTGACCGCCATCTATGCGCCGAACGGGCCGATCGGGTCGTGGTTCAATGATGTCGGCATCCGCATCGCCTACAGCCCGATCGGCATCCTTCTGGCCCTGGTGTTCGTGGGCCTGCCCTTTGTCGTCCGCTCGGTCCAGCCGGTGCTGGAGGACGTGGATCATGAGGTCGAAGAGGCCGCAGAGACACTGGGCGCCAGCCCCTTTCAACGCGCGCGGTTCGTCATCCTGCCCGCTGTGCTTCCGGCCCTGATTTCAGGCGCTGGTCTAGCTTTCGCGCGGGCGGTCGGAGAGTACGGCTCGGTCATCTTCATCGCTGGCAACATGCCGCTGAGGTCCGAAATCGCGCCCCTGTTGATCGTCATTCAGCTGGAGCAGTTCAACTATGCAGGCGCGGCCGCCATCGGTCTGGCCATGCTGGGCCTATCCTTCCTCATTTTGCTGGTCATGAACGGGTTACAGACCCTGCTGCTGCGTCGAGGCCGCAAATGAGCGCCGTGCGCAGATCACCGATGCAGGGCGCCGCGCCCTATATCATCGGCATAGGCCTGTTATGGCTGGCGGTGGTCGTTCTGTTGCCGTTGGGCATGGTCTTCGCCGAAGCTTTCCGCCGGGGTGTTGAGGGTTTCCTGAAGGCGTTCGACGAACCCGACGCCTGGGCCGCCGTGCGTCTGACCCTGCTGGTTGCGGCCATATCGGTGCCGCTGAACGCCCTCTTCGGTCTGGCTGCCGCCTGGTGCGTCACCCGGTACGAGTTTCGCGGCAAGGCTCTACTGACCACCCTGATCGACCTGCCCTTCTCGATTTCGCCGGTCATATCCGGCCTTGTCTGGGTCTTGCTGTTCGGATCGGCGGGATGGTTCGCGCCCCTTCTGGATGCGCTGGGCATACGGATCATCTTCACCGTGACCGGACTGGTGCTGGCCACCATTCTGGTCACCCTGCCCTTCGTCGCGCGTGAGCTGATCCCGCTGATGCAGCAGCAGGGCGCGGATGAGGAACTGGCGGCGGTGACCCTGGGCGCCGGACCGTGGGCCATCTTCTCCAAGATCACCCTGCCCAACGTGCGATGGGCCCTGCTGTACGGCGTGCTGCTGTGCAATGCGCGGGCGATGGGCGAGTTCGGCGCCGTGTCTGTCGTCTCGGGCCACATCCGGGGCCTGACCAACACCCTGCCCCTGCACGTCGAGATTCTTTACAACGAATATGACTTCGTCGGCGCCTTTGCGACCGCCACGGTGCTGGCGGGCCTCGCCCTGATCACCCTGCTGATCAAGAGCCTGCTGGAATGGCGCTTCGCCGACGAACTCGCCGCCACGAGGCGCCACTGAATGCCCCTGACGATCAAGAACCTGAGCAAGAGTTTCCGAGGCTTCAACGCCCTGAACACTATCGATCTGGAGATCGGAGACGGCGAATTCCTGGCCCTGCTCGGCCCATCCGGCTCGGGCAAGACCACGCTGCTGCGCATCATGGCGGGGCTGGAGCAACCTGACGCCGGGTCCGTCACCTTTGATGGCGAGGATTTCCTGGCCCAGACGCCGCGCGAACGCCGGGTCGGTCTGGTCTTCCAGCACTACGCCCTGTTCCGGCACATGACGGTCGCCGAGAATATCGCCTTCGGCCTGAAGGTCCGTCCAGCCAAGGACCGTCCGTCGAAGTCGGCCATCAAGGAGCGGGTCGCCGAACTGCTGCGGCTGGTCCAACTGGAAGACTTGGGCAAACGCTATCCGGCCCAACTGTCGGGCGGTCAACGCCAGCGCGTCGCCCTGGCCCGCGCCCTCGCCATCCAGCCCCGCCTGCTGCTGCTGGACGAACCGTTCGGCGCTCTGGACGCCAAGGTGCGGCGCGAACTGCGGCGCTGGCTGCGGCACATCCACGATGAAACCGGCGTCACCACCGTCTTCGTCACCCACGATCAGGAAGAGGCGCTGGATCTGGCTGACCGCGTGGCCATTCTGAAGGACGGCCATATTGAGCAGGTGGACACGCCGCTTAACCTGTATCAGCACCCCTCATCCGCCTTCGTTCACGACTTCCTGGGCGGGGCTGTCCACATACCTGCCAAGGTGAGCGACGGCGTACTGACCGTCGATGGCTGGGCCACGGATGCACCCAAGGACGCCCCCGCTGGCGAGGTCATTCTGGCCGTGCGCGGCGAAGACCTGATCCTGAGCGAACAGGGCATAGCGGCCAGCATCGTGACCCTGAGCCCGCGCGGCCCGCGCACCCGGATCGGCATAGAGATCGAGGGACAGGCGCTGGATCTGGAACGCCCTGCCCACGACCCGCTGTCAGAACTCCGCGTGGGGCAGACGGTGCGGGTGCGCCCCGATCTGATCCATCTGTTTCGCGACTAGGTTCAATCGACATTCAGTCGGTCGAAATCTCAGATCGTCATTCCGGGGCGGAGCGAAGCGAAGAACCCGGAACCCAGGGCTGCGGCGCCGTTGTTGGACGTATTCGGCGCCGGATTGCGAGCCTCCTGGGTTCCGGGTTC
>RCMZ01000420.1_pt1 | contig 23626 bp, 20 predicted proteins | sample 2041141 | NCBI WGS metagenome assembly RCMZ01 (sample SAMN09708263, study PRJNA481090) | Wastewater metagenome, whole genome shotgun sequencing project. | biome: sewage; isolation source: Davis station wastewater (DW) | place: Antarctica: Davis Station | collected 2010-03-01
GCCCGAGGTGCTGGACGATGGCAAACCCGGTGCCGATTTCTCCACCGTGCCTGCCGTGCTCGACGGCGTGCGCGACATCCTCTCCGAGCGCTGGGCCGAAGACGCCGTGCTGGTGCAAGGCTTGCGCGAATGGCTGTGGGCCGAGGGCCTGCTGCGCAGCAAAAAGGTCGAGGGCAAGAACGAGAACGACCCTGAGGTCTCCAAGTTCCGCGACTATTTTGAATACGACGAGCCCATGGGCCGCGTGCCGTCGCACCGGGCGCTGGCGGTGTTCCGTGGCCGGGGCCTCGAAATCCTTGAAGCCAAGTTGGTGCTGCCCGTCGAGCCCGAACCCGGCAAGCCCAGCCTGGCCGAAGGCAAGATCGCTCTGCATCTGGGCTGGAGCCATGCGGGCCGCAAGGCCGACGACCTCATCCGCAAGAGCGTGGCCTGGACCTGGCGGGTGAAGCTTTCGCTGTCGACCGAGCGCGATTTGTTTGCCCGCCTGCGTGACGACGCGGAAAAGGTCGCCATCAAGGTGTTTGCCGATAACCTGCGCGACCTGCTGCTGGCCGCCCCTGCAGGCCCGCGCGTGGTGATGGGCTTGGACCCCGGCATTCGCACCGGCGTGAAGGTGGCCGTGGTGGACGCAACGGGCAAGCTGGTGGAGACGGCCACCGTGTACCCGCACGAGCCACGTCGCGACTGGGAAGGCTCGCTGCACACGTTGGCCAAGCTGGCCGAAAAGCACGGCGTGAACCTGATTGCCATTGGCAACGGCACCGCGAGCCGTGAAACCGACAAGTTGGCCGCCGACCTCATCAAGCTGGCCGCCAAGGTCGACCGCGTGATCGAAAAAGTGGTGGTGAGCGAGGCGGGCGCTTCGGTCTACTCTGCCAGCGAATACGCCAGCCAAGAGATGCCCGATGTGGACGTGAGCCTGCGCGGCGCGGCCTCCATCGCACGCCGCTTGCAAGACCCGCTGGCCGAGCTGGTCAAGATCGACCCCAAGAGCATTGGCGTGGGCCAGTACCAGCATGACGTGAACCAAAGCGAGCTGGCCCGCACCCTGGGCACGGTGGTGGAAGACTGCGTGAACTCGGTGGGGGTGGACCTGAACACGGCCAGCGTGCCGCTGCTCAGCCGTGTGTCGGGCCTGTCGGGCAGCGTGGCCAAGGCCGTGGTGCGCTGGCGCGAGGCCAACGGCGCGTTCAAGAGCCGCAAGCAGCTCATGGACGTGGCGGGCCTGGGCGCAAAGACCTTTGAGCAGAGCGCTGGCTTCTTGCGCATCCGCGGTGGTGACAACCCGCTGGACATGACGGGTGTGCACCCCGAAACTTACCCGGTGATCGAGCAGATCATGGAGAAGACCGGCAAGCCCGTGGCTGAGCTGATGGGCCGCGCCGACATGCTCAAGACGCTCAAGCCCGAGCTGTTTGCCAACGACAAGTTTGGGGTCATCACCGTCAAGGACATCCTGACCGAGCTGGAAAAGCCCGGCCGTGACCCCCGCCCGGACTTCAAGGTGGCGCGCTTCAACGACGGTGTGGAAGACATCAAGGATTTGAAGGAAGGCATGATTTTGGAGGGCACGGTGAGCAACGTGGCCCAGTTCGGCGCCTTCATCGACCTCGGTGTGCACCAGGACGGCCTGGTGCACGTGAGCCAGCTCGCGCACAAGTTTGTGAACGATGCGCGTGAAGTGGTCAAGACCGGTGACATCGTCAAGGTCAAGGTCATGGAGGTGGACGTGGAGCGCAAGCGCATCGGCCTGTCGATGAAGCTGGGCGATGCCCCAGCACGCCAAGGCGGCGACCGGGGCGCTCCCCGTGACAACCGCTTTGAGGGCGCGGGCCGGGGATACGCTGCACCGCAGCGCCGTGGCCCCGAGCCTACGCAGCAGTCGGCCATGGCGTCGGCGTTTGCAAAGCTGCAACAAGTCAAAGGCCGATAGGCACCCGGATGGTGGGCTGGTGCCACGCACCAGTCCATAATCGCCAGCACCCAGGCGCCTGTTTTCAACAGGTACCTGGCCCACCGAACGACCTAACCACGAGGCACCCTGACCCCATGGCGTTGAACGCACTGCTGGCCCAACCTGTGGCGCTGCCCAGCTTTCCGCGCGCGGTGGCGCTGTTGATGAGTGAGCTGGCGCACACCGAACCCAGCCTGCGGCGCCTCAATCAGCTCTTTGGCACCGACCCGGCACTCGCCGCCCGGTTGCTGGAGCTGGCCAATTCGCCAGCCTTCCAATTGCCACGCCAGATTTCGGGCATTCCAGAGGCCCTGGCGCTGTTGGGCATTGCCCAGTTGCGCGCACTGGTGGCCTCGGCACCGCTGGGCACCACATCGCGGTCGGTGCCGGGGGTGAACATGCAGCAATTCTGGCGCTATAGCCTGAACACGGCGAAGCTGGCCCGTTCGTTGGCGGGCATCGTCCATCAAAACCAGATTGCTGCATACACGGCGGGCCTATTGCACGCGGTGGGCGAGTTGGTTTTGCACTTGGCAGACCCCGACAAGGCGCAAGCGGTCAACACACTTGTGGCCCCCTTTGATCTGCGCCGTGACCGGATCGAGCAACGCATTTTTGGCTACGGCTACGGCCAGGTGACGGCCGCGTGCGCCCGCCGCTGGCAGTTGCCCCAGGTGGTGGTCGACGCGTTGCAATACCAAAATGCGCCGTTCGATGGCGATGCCTATGAGCCCCTGGCAGGGGTTATTCATCTGGCAGCATGGCGCGCTCGCGCCCGTGAAGCCGAGCTCTCCGAAAAAGAGCTGGCCGTGTCGTTTCCTGGAGAAGTGGGCCTGACGCTAGGGCTGGACATCGACATGGTGCTGCAGCAAGACCCCATCGACTGGACCGCAAAACCCGAGGCGGCCGAATACACCGTGTAGTGGGCGGGGGGAGGGGGCAGGCGCACGTTGGGGTAGATCCCGGTGTCGCAGGGCTGGCCCTTGCGCTGCTCGCCATTGGCTCCGTATTGCTTTGCGACAATCGTGTGCATGAAAGCACTGCGTATCCATGCCGGTCCCGGCGCCCTTCGCCACCTTCACGAAAACGGCCTGCAACCTGCGCATGTGGGGGTGATCCCTGCGGCGGCGGGCGGGCCCAAGGGCCTGATTCTGGGGCCGCTGGACCGGTTCATCTTTGGCGAGTGGCTGCCGCAATCGAGCCAGCCTGTGCATTTGATCGGTGCCTCCATTGGTGCCTGGCGCGTGTCCACCGCGTGCCTGCACGATGCCATGCCTGCGTTCGAGCGGCTGGAGCACGACTACATACACCAGCACTATGAGCCGCCCCCGGGCAAGACACGCCCGACGGCCGCGCATGTGAGCGAGCGGTTTGGGCAGACCCTGCAGGCTTTTTACGGAGGCCGGGTGCATGACGTGCTTAGCCACCCGCGTTACCGCTTGCACATCGTGACGTCGCGCGGCCGCAGCCTGTTGCGCCGCGAGCATGGTGTGGCCACCCCGCTGGGCTACCTGGCGGCTTTTGTGACGAATGCGGTGTCCCGCAAGGCCATGGGCGCATGGCTGGAGCGGGTGGTTTTTTCTTCTCCCAAGCCGCTGGCGGCGCCGGGCGATGGAAGCGGGCACGGCGACGGAAGCGTTGCCGTATCGCCGGCGCTTCCGAGTCTGCCGTTCGGCACCTTCGACTACCGCACGCGCCAGGTAGCGCTCAGCCAGGCCAATTTTTTGCCAGCTTTGCAGGCCAGTTGCTCCATCCCATTTGTTTTGCAGGCCGTGCACGACATTCCCGGGGCACCGCGTGGCGCGTATTGGGATGGCGGAATCACCGACTACCACCTGCATCTGGCCTATGGGCAGCACCAGATGCACGAAAATGCTTCTGATTTGATAGCTGCTAGCGCTTATGAATCAAGCGCTAGAGGCCAAAATGACTCAAATGTGCGGGGCATCGACCGCATCAGCGCTCAGTCCGGCATCGTGCTGTACCCGCACTTCCAGCACCAGGTGGTTCCTGGTTGGCTGGACAAGGGGCTGGCCTGGCGCCACCGGTCCACGCCCGCGCTCGACCGCGTGGTGGTGCTTTCTCCCCATCCCGACTGGGTTCGAACGCTCCCCAATGCCAAGCTGCCAGACCGCAACGATTTCACCCACTACGGCGGCGACAGCGGCGCGCGTGCCAAGGTGTGGCGCCGTGCGATACACGCCAGTCGCCAGTTGGCGGATGAATGGGCCGAGTGGCTGGCGCGCCCAGACCTGGGGCAGGTCCTGCCGTTGTAGGCCGCGCGGCCCGCAGTGCCCATGGCGCAGCGCCTTGACCTGGTTTTGCCTCGTTCGGCCTGAGCGCCTGCGCCCATTACACGAGGGCAGGGCGCCAGGGCGCATTTTTCAGGGACGAATGGGGTGGGCCGCCTGAGGCCGATTTGCCCGATGGCGCGCTGGCATGGCGGGCGGTGTAGTCCAGCACCCATGCGCGCACATCCTGTGCGGGCATGGGGCGGGCAATGCCATATCCCTGGGCCCGTTCGCAGCCCAGGGTGAGCAGCTTGGCGCAGTGTTCCTGGGTTTCCACGCCCTCGGCCACCACATACCGCTGAAACGCGGCCGCCAGCGCCACGATCGCGCTCACCAGCGTGAGGTCGTCTTCGTCCTCCAGAATGCCGCGCACAAAAGACTGGTCGATCTTGATGGTTTCGGCGGGCAAGCGCTTGAGGTAGGACAGTGACGAGTAGCCGGTGCCGAAGTCGTCTAGCGCAAAACGCACACCCAGCGCCTGGCAGCTTTGCATCATGTTGCGCATGTATTGCATGTCCTCCAGCGCAGCGGATTCGAGGATTTCCAGCTCAAGCCGCGACGGCGACACCTCTGGGCAGGTGTGCAGAATGTCCTGGAGCCTCTGGACGAACTGGGGATGATGGAAGTGTGGCGCGGCGATGTTCACGCTGACCTCCCACAACATGCCCGCGTTGGTCCATTGCCGCATCTGCGCCAGCGCCTGCCCCAGTACCCATTCGCCCAGTTCGACCATCAGATCGGTGTCGTCCACCATCGAGAACACATGGTGCGGGCCCAACAAGCCTTGCTCAGGGTGCTGCCAGCGCAGCAGGGCTTCCATTCCCAGCACCTCGCCAGTGCGCAGGTTGACCTTTGGCTGATAGTGCAAGACCAGTTCACCGGCGTGCAGCGCCTGGGCAATGCGGGTCTGGCGCGAGTGCTGCGTCTGCACGGCGTGGTCCTGTTGCACGTCAAACACGTGCAGCTGGTTGCGGCCAAAGCTCTTGGCCTGGCACATCGCCTGGTCGGCATGGCGCAGCAGGGTGTCGGGGTTGGCGTCGTCGAGCGGAAACAGCGCCACACCAATGCTCACGGTGGCCGTCACCATGCGATCTGCAATGGCGTAGGGCTCGTTGAGCTGCTGCCTCAGCACTGCGAGCCGGGCCTCGACGGCGGGCATATCGGGTTGTTCGCCCAACAGCAGCACAAATTCATCGCCGCCCATGCGTGCCACGGCGTCGCGCGGGGTGATGAACGACTCCAGGCGGCGGGCGACCTCCTTGAGCAGGCGGTCGCCAAAGCGGTTGCCGTGGGCGTCGTTGACGGTTTGAAAGTGGTCCAGATCAAGCATGCACACGGCCAGCAATTGCTGCGTGTTGCGTGCGACAAAAGTGGCGTGGGTCAGGCGCTCGGCCAGGGCAGCCCGGTTGTAGAGCCCCGTGAGCGCATCGTGCCGCGCGTGCCAAGAGATCTGATGGCGCAGGTTGCGGGCTTCGGTCACGTCGCGAAAGACCAGCACACGGCCCACCACCAGGCCGTTGCCCTCGCGAATCGGCGCGGAGGTGTATTCGATGGCGTAGCGCTCGCCCGACCGGTGGATCAGCACCTCTTGGGTGGGCTGGCGCAGCGCACCTGGCGTGGTTTCGCCGTCGGTGGATGTGGCCGCATGGGTGCGGTTGCTGGGTTGTTGGTAGAGGCGGAACACGTCCCCCAGCGGGCAACCCGCGGCTTGCTCGGGGTTGAAGCCTGTCATCAGCTGCGCGGCTTCATTGATGGTTTGAATGTTGCTGTCGAGGTCGGTGGTGATGACCCCGTCGCCAATACATGCGAGGGTGACTTCTGCACGTTCTTTTTCAGCCAGCAGCGCCTCTTGGGCGCGTTTTCGCTCCGTCACATCGACCAGGGTGCCAATCGTGCCCGCCAGGGCCCCGCTGGTGCTGGTGAACGGGGCTTCGTAATACGCCATGTCCCTGGGGTTTTGGTGGCGGGGGTGAATGCGTATTTCATTGTGTTGTGCGGCGGCGAGCAGGGCCGAGCGTCCCGGTGCCAGGTCTGCAGGCCATGGGGCGGCCGCAGTGTGTGCCTGCACGCCTGTGGCGTCAGCAGTTGCGTGAAAGATTGTTTTCCAGGCACGGTTGGCGTCCAGATAGGCGCCCTCGGCGTTGCGCACAAACACTGGCAAGGGCAGGGCGTCGATCAATTGGCGGTTGAAATGCAGCTGCTCGCTTTGTTGGCGCTGGGTTTCGCGCAGTGAAAGCACCAGCGACTGCACTTTGCCCGCCATGTCGTTGAACGTGGTGGCCAGGGCTCGCGATTCTGGCGCTCCGGTCACTTCCATGCGCGCGTCCAGGTCCCCTTGGCGAAACGCATCGGTGGCGATGGCCAGGCGGCGCAGCATCCGGCTATTGGCCCGCAGCAGGAGCGTGAGCACAAAAAAGATGGTGAACACGTTGAGCGCGGAGATGCGCGCCTGAACGAGCACGTTGTGCCAGATGCGGTCCGTCAGCGGAGCGGTTTGCAGCGTCACCGTCAGGCGGGCGATGGCACCATCGGTTTGTATCTGACCCGATCGCTGCTGTGGCGCCGGCATGTCGAGCAAGCCGACAAACCATTGCGGGGCCTGGCCAAGGGCTGGGGCTGCGTGCGCTGTGATGGGGTCCCGGTCGCGGGGTTCCCATTGCAGGGTGTCGATGCCCGGTCCGAAATGGCGGATGCCTTCGTTCAACATGCGCTGCAGGGTTGCGCTGTCCGTCGGTGGCACCTCCCCCAGGCGGGGTAGCAAATGGTCGCTGGTACGCCGCAACTGGGCCACGGCCCGCTGCTGTGCCTCCTCCGTCTCGGTATCCAGCAGATAGTGGTAGCGCACCCCGAGGACCAGCACCATGATCATCAAAATGGGTACGTACAGCCGGGGGTAGGTGCCTCGCAGGAGCCACGTGCTGAGATTTCCGACGCGCATCACGTTGACCAATGACCCTTCCTCCCCCAATAACCACGGGGTAATGAATTGTTAATTAATTGTTGACGGGTGGGAGTCTAGCGTGTAGCGGACTGTTACAAGTTCAGGTGCCGGGGATGGATAGCGCAATCCAGCGAAATGTTGCTCGGCGCGCACATTGGGGAGGGGCTGGTTGCGAGCGGACGGCGCGATCTGCGTGACAAGGTTTTAGCGCCTCGCGGCCATCGGATTTCTATCGCCGTCCGATCGCTCATGCCGATTTTTCGTTCGGCGTTCGAGGCCCCGCGCGTGCGGTGTGTGGCATGCGCTTGCGGGCCAGATCGGCTCAAAGCGATTGGGTCAACATGTCGCGGTACTCGTCGGGCGTGGCGATGCGCGGGTTGGTCTTGTGGCAGTGGTCTGCCATCGCGCCTTTGATGATGTCGTCAAACATTGAGGCCGTCACGCCCATCGCAGCCAAGCCGGTGGGCAGGCCCAGGCGGCTGTTCATGTCACGGATGGCTTCGGGGATATCACCTGCTGCGGCCAGGCCCATGGCGTGGGCCATGCGTTCCAGGCGCTTTTCTTTCTGTACTGATTCGGCCTGCGCGTTGAAGCGGATCACGGCGGGCAGGAACATGGCGTTGAGGGTGCCGTGGTGAAGGCGCGGGTTCACGCCGCCCAGGCTGTGGCTGAGCGAATGCACAGCGCCCAGGCCTTTTTGAAACGCCATCGCGCCTTGCATGCTGGCGCTCATCATGTTCAGGCGCGCGTCTCGGTCGCTGCCGTTGCGAGTGGCTTGTTCGATGTTTGCCCAGCCGCGCGTGAGGCCGTCGAGCGCAATGCCATCTGCGGGCGGGTTGAAGGCGGCCGACATGAAGGTCTCCATGCAATGTGCAATCGCGTCCATGCCTGTGGCGGCCGTCAGCATGGAAGGCAGGCCCAGTGTGAGTTCGGGGTCGCAGATGGCGGCCTTGGGCACCAGATGCCACGAGTGAAAGCCCAGCTTGCGATGGTCGTCCACGATGATGATGGCGCCGCGCGCTACCTCGCTGCCCGTGCCGCTGGTGGTGGGCACTGCGATCAGCGGCGCCGCGCGTTCGGTGATGCGTGGCGAGCCCCCTTCGATGGTGGCGTAGTGGGTCAGGGGCCCCTCGTGGGTGGCCGCAATGGCGATGCCCTTGGCGCAGTCGATGGCCGAGCCGCCGCCGACGGCAATCAGGCCATCGCAGCCCTGGGCCTTGTATATCTCCACGGCCGCGCGCACGGCTGCTTCGGTGGGGTTTGACGGCGTCTGGTCAAACACGGCCACGGTCATGCCGGGCAGGGCGTCGAGGGCCTTTTGCAGCACGCCCGCCGCTTTTACGCCGGGGTCCGTCACGATCAGCGGCCGCGTGATGCCCACGCGCTCGCACTCCTGCTGGAGCAGTTTGACCGCGCCGAATTCAAACTGGATCTGGGTGACGTAGTAGATGAAAGCCATGGTGCAACAGGATGTGTGAAGAAAAAGCGCCAGCGATTACGATAGCCCGCTGGGCCGCAGCGCAGGTGGTGAGCGGCCCACTTTATAAGCAGGAGACAAAGATGAACACGAAGCAAACCCTGATGGCGGTACTTTTTGCCGTCGCCTCTGCGACAGGCGTGCAAGCCCAGTGCCTCACCGACGCGCAGGTGGCCGATCTGGTGGACCACTACCTGGCGAAGACCCCCGCCGCCAATCCCGAGAACCTGTCGGATGCCGACGGCGCTTGCACGCGGGGCAAGGTCCACCAGTTGCTGGCGCAGCGCCTGGGCAAGGTCATCGGCTACAAGGCCGGCCTGACCAACCCTGCGGTTCAAAAGCGTTTCAACACCGACAAGCCCGTGTGGGGCAAGCTGTACGAAGGCATGGTGCTACCCAGCGGCGCCACGGTGGACGCCGCGTTTGGTGCCCGGCCGCTGTATGAAGCGGACATGCTGGTGCGCGTAAAGAGTTTGGCCATCAATCACGCCAAGACCCCCATGGAGGTGTTGGAGTCCGTGGACCAGATCATTCCCTTCATCGAGTTGCCCGATCTCATGGTGCAGGCGCCGCCCAAGCTCAATGGTGCCGGCGTGACGGCGATCAACGTGGGCGCGCGGCTGGGCGTGGCAGGCACGCCCCTGGCCGTGCCTGCTTACCGTGCCGAGCGTTTCGCCTTGCTGAAGGCGCTGGCCGACATGAATGTGTCGTTGACAGACGGTGCGGGTGCCCGACTGGGTGGTGGCAAAGGCAGCGACATCCTGGACCATCCGCTCAATGCGGTGGTGTGGCTGGCTGGGGCGCTGGCGCAGGAGGGGCTGGCCATGCAGCCGGGCGACCTGATCAGCTTGGGCTCGTTCTCGCCGCTGCTGCCGCCCAAAGCAGGTCTCTCGGTAACCGCCACCTATGACGGTCTTCCCGGCGCAGCGCCCGTTCGGCTGAGCTTCAAGTAACCTATCTTCTGCTGGCCCGCACGATGCGGGCTGTCGTTTCTCGTTTCTGCCAGAGACTTTCACCGTTGACTGATCTGCACATTCATCACACCCGCCTGACTTCGCCAATGCGCAGCGTGCTGGAACGCATGGCCCGCGCAGGGCATGCACCGTTGCACACCCGGTCTCCCGAGGACGCCCGCATCGCCTACCAGGCGGGGGCCGATGTGCTGGAGGTTCCCAAGGCGGCCCTGGCGCGCGTTGAGGACTTCCAGATCCCGGCCCGCGACGGTTACGCGCTGCCTGCCCGTTTGTACGCGCCTTCCACGGACGCCGGATTGCCGCTGCTGCTGTACACCCATGGCGGTGGTTTCACCATCGGCAACATCGCCACGCACGACATCCTGTGCCGCGAGCTGGCTCGTCTGGCGGGCTGTATGGTGGTGTCGCTGGACTACCGGCTGGCGCCGGAACACCGCTTTCCTACGGCCAGCAACGATGCCTGGGATGCCCTGCAGTGGCTCGCTGTCCACGCCAAGGGCCTGGGCGCCGACCCTGAACGTGTGGCCGTGGGCGGCGACAGCGCTGGTGGCACCCTGGCGGCGGTCAATGCCATCCTGGCGCGCGACGCGGGCCTGCCGCTGGCACTGCAACTGTTGATCTACCCCGGCTGCGCGGCGCACCAGGACACGCCTTCTCATGCCCTGTTTGCGCATGGCCTGGTGCTGGAGGAGCCCGCCATCAGCTGGTTCTTTGGTAACTATGTGCAAAGCCGCGCACAACGCGAAGACTGGCGTTTTGCCCCCTTGTTGGCGCCCGATGTGGAGGGCGTGGCCCCCGCGTGGATGGGGCTTGCCGAATGCGACCCGCTGGTGGACGAAGGCATTGAGTACGCTGACAAACTGCGACTGGCGGGGGTGCCTGTGGATCTCGACATCTACCGGGGTGTGACCCATGAATTCATCAAAATGGGCCGCGCCATTCCCGAAGCGCGCAAGGCCCATGCCGACGCGGCCCGTGCGCTGCGCCTGGCGTTTCATCTGGAGTAAGTGAATCCATGCAACGCAGTGACTTCCGCTGTTTCCACCGCCTGCGCGTGCGCTGGGCCGAGGTGGACATGCAAAAAATCGTGTTCAACGCCCACTACCTGATGTACATCGACACCGCCATGTCCGACTACTGGCGCGCGCTGGCGCTGCCGTACGAGGCGAGCATGTTGGCGCTGGGTGGCGAGATGTATGTGAAGAAGGCTACGGTTGAATACCACGCCTCGGCGCGGCTGGATGACACGCTGGATGTGGGCTTGCGGTGCGCACGGGTGGGAACCTCCTCCAGCGTGTTCGAGGCGGGCATCTTCAGTGGGAACCAATTGCTGGTCTCTGGCGAACTGGTCTATGTGTTTGCCGACCCCGCCACGCAAACGTCGCGCCCGGTGCCCGCTGCGCTGCGCACCATCTTCGAGGGGTTTGAGGCCGGCAACGATATGGTCGAGGTGCGCACCGGCGACTGGAACGCCCTGGGCCGCGACGCAGGGCGCTTGCGTACGGCCGTGTTTGTGCGCGAGCAGGGCATTTCGGCCGATATTGAGGCCGACGCGCTCGATGCCACGGCGCGGCACGCGGTCGTCTACAACCGCCTGGGCATGCCAGTTGCCACCGGTCGACTGCTGCAGCAAGCGCCTGGCGTGGGCCGCATCGGCCGCATGGCCGTGGACCGCTCGGTGCGCGGCGCCCAATGGGGGCGGCAGTTGCTCCATGCCCTGGTCGAGGCCGCGCGCGCCAGGGGGGACCACACGGTGCAGCTGCACGCACAGCGCAGTGCTGAAGGGTTCTACCGCCGCGCGGGTTTTGCAGTGGCGGGCGAGCCGTGGCAAGAAGCAGGCATTTCGCACATCGCCATGGCGCGGTCGTTGTGATGAATTTGCTATAAAAAAATGAGCTACTAGCGCTTATTCAATAAGCGCTATAACCCATTTTTATTCAAATGTCTTCGAGCAGTGGGTAGGGCAGTGGCAAAAGGGTGAGCGCCACGCCGTTCGCCGCGTCTGCCTGCAAGCGGGCGTTGGCCTCTTGCGCCGCCGATATCTGCAGAGAAACGATGACATCCATGCCACCGTCGGGAGCCGGCGCCACCTGCACCACCGTGCCGCAGGGTTGCTCCAGGTCGGCGCTGCTGAACACTTCCGCACCTACCGGCACCTCTGCCGCCGCATGGGCCACATAGGCGCGGCGCTTGAGCGTGCCGCGGAACTGGCTGCGGGCCACCACCTCTTGCCCTGGATAGCAACCTTTCTTGAAATTCACGCCGCCCACCGATTCATAGTTGAGCATTTGGGGCACAAAAGCCTCGACCACCGGAGCGCTCAGTGTGGCCACGCCGCTGCGCACTTCGCTCCACAGCCACACGGTCGGATCAAGTGGCGGGCCTTCAGGTGCGGTGCCCACGGGCCCAACCCACAGTGCGCGCGGGTGGCCGTCGGCCGGGTACAGGTGGATCACGGTGGCGGGGCCCACATCGGTCTTGGTCCATGCGGGTTCAACGCCGCCGGCAACGGTGGCCACGCTGCCGCCTGCCAGGCCGCAGAGCGCAAAGTCGGCCGTGGCGTCAGTCAGCCGGGCCTTGGCACGCATCACAAACATGGACAAGCGCTTGAGCGTGGGGGCGAGCAGGTCGCGGCTGCAGACCAACAGGATATCGGTCGGGCTGCGTTTGAACCCGATGAAGGTGGCCTGCATGCGCCCCTTGGCAGACAAGAAGGCCGCCAGGCGTGCCTGGTCTTGGCCCAACAATGCAAAGTCCTGGGTCAACTGGCTGTGCAAAAACTTGGCTGCGTCTTCGCCTTCAACGCGAATCACGCCGAGTTCGGAGAGGGGGGCGATCCCATTCAATGAATAAGTCATCGCTGAATTATGATGCCCGCTCCCTTACATACAGGCAGCAGGGTTGTGCGACGTTTACTGGCTTTGATCGTGGTGATTTTGATGGCGCTGGGTGGCGCGGCCTATTGGTGGCTGCACCAGCCATTGCCGTTGGCGGGCGCAGGTACACAGGCGCTCGAACTCGCCATCGAGCCCGGCACGACGCCCCGTGGCGTGGCCCGCGACGTGGTGGCCGCTGGTGCGCAGACCGACCCGCGGCTGCTTTACGCCTGGTTTCGCGTATCGGGTCAAGACCGGGACATCAAGGCGGGTAACTATGAAATTCGGCCAGGCACAACACCGCTGGGTTTGTTGCGCATGCTGGTGCGGGGCGAAGAGGCTTTGCGTGCGTTGACTCTTGTGGAGGGCTGGAACTGGCGGCAGGTGCGCCGAGCGCTTGCCAAAGAGGATCAACTCAAACCCGACACCGCCCAACTCACGGATGACGCCCTGATGGCGCTGCTGGGTCGCCCTGGCGTGGCGCCCGAGGGACGGTTTTTCCCGGACACCTACACCTATGCCAAGGGCTCCAGTGATGTGGCGCTGTTGCGACGTGCCCTGCACGCGATGGACCGGCGGCTGGAGGCGGCCTGGGCACAGCGGACGGCCGACACCCCTCTCAAATCCGCCGACGAAGCGCTGATTCTGGCCAGCATTGTCGAAAAAGAAACCGGCCGTGCCAGCGACCGCGGCCAGATCGCGGGCGTGTTTGCCAACCGCCTGCGTGTGGGCATGTTGCTGCAAACAGATCCGACGGTGATCTATGGGCTGGGCGAAAAATTCGACGGCAATTTGCGTCGGCGCGACCTTCAAGCCGATACGCCGTGGAACACCTACACCCGCGCAGGCCTGCCACCCACACCGATCTCCATGCCGGGCAAGGCTTCCTTGCTGGCGGCCGTCCGGCCTGAGCCCACCCGCGCGCTTTATTTCGTGGCCAAGGGCGATGGCACCAGCCATTTCAGCCCTTCGCTAGAGGAGCACAACCGTGCCGTCAACCGCTACCAGCGCGGGCAATAAGCGCCAGCGTGCGTTCGCACGCAGTGCAGCCCAAGGGCTTGCCCACCGATTTGTGCGCCCGTTTGACGCATTCAACCAAGGTTCCCATGTCACGCCCCGGTTTGTTCATTACGTTTGAAGGCATTGATGGCGCAGGCAAGTCCTCGCACATTGATGGCCTGGCCGCTGCCTTTCGCGCCCAGGGACGGGCGGTCACGGTCAGCCGCGAGCCGGGTGGCACACCGCTGGCCGAGAAGCTGCGCGAAATGGTGTTGGCCGATCCCATGGATGCGCTCACCGAAACGCTGTTGATTTTTGCGGCGCGGCGCGACCACCTGAGCCGCGTCATCGAACCCGCGCTGGCGCGGGGTGACGTGGTGCTGTGCGACCGGTTCACTGACGCGACCTTCGCCTATCAAGGGGCCGGGCGGGGTTTTGATCTGGAGGTGCTATCAACATTGGAGCGCATGGTGCAGACAGGAACTGCGTTTGAGCCTGATTTGATGCGCGAACCGGATCTGACGATATGGTTTGACCTGGCGCCAGAAGTTGCGGCGACGCGCCTGGCAGGGGCCCGCGTTCCTGACCGCTTCGAAGCCCAGCCCGTCGATTTTTTTCGCCGTGTCGCGAAGGGCTATGCTGACCGTGCCGCCGCCGCGCCACAGCGCTTTGCACGGCTGGATGCCGCGCTGGATCGCCACCGTGTGTGGCAGCAGCTCACCCAGATTTTTGTGCGCAAGGGCTGGTTGGCCATCATGGTGGCAACACAACAAGGGCCGCAATGAGTGATCTTTCTACCGCTGCACCGGCCATGGCCCTTGCCCCCTGGATTGCGGCACAGCGCGCGCGCTTGCTGGAGCAGCGGGGCCACGCGTGGTTGTTGCAAGGGCCGTCGGGTCTCGGGCAATACGCTCTGGGGCTGGAGCTGGTGCGCGCCTGGCTGTGTGATGCCGCCACCGCGCAAGGTGCATGTGGCCACTGTGGCAGTTGCCATGCGATTGAGGTGCGCACCCATGCCGACCTGTGTGTGCTGATGCCCGAGGTGCAGATGATCGCGCTGGGCTGGCCCCTGTCGGAGAAAGCCCAGGCGGACATCGACGACAAAAAGCGAAAGCCCAGCCGCGAAATCCGCGTCGAGGCGATGCGCGATGCCGTGGAGTTTTCTCAGCGCACCTCCGCCCGTGGACGTGGCAAGGCCGTGCTGGTGTACCCGGCGGAGCAGATGAACCATGTCACCGCCAATGCGCTTCTCAAGACGCTGGAAGAGCCTCCAGGCGATGTGCGTTTTGTGTTGGCCAGCGAGGCATCACACCAACTGCTGCCCACCATTCGCAGCCGTTGCCTGGGGCACACCATGGTCTGGCCCGCTGACGCTGATATGCAGGTGTGGCTGCAGGCGCAAGGCATCGCTCCGGACGCGGCAGCGTCGTTTCTCAGGGCTTCGGGCGGGCGGCCGGAAGATGCCCTCGCGCTGGCCCAGTCGGGCCGCAGCCCGCAGTCCTGGTCGGGTCTGCCCCTGGCGGTGGCGCGGGGCGATGTGACTGCGCTGGGTGACTGGGCGCCATCCCAGGTGATCGACGCGTTACAGAAGCTCTGTCATGACCTGTTGGCGGTGAGCGTGGGCGCTGCGCCACGCTATTTTGTGCAGGCCGATTTGCCCAAGGCCCCGACGCTGGGGGCCTTGGTGCGGTGGTCAAAAGCCTTGTCCAAGGCGGCGCGCACGGCAGACCATCCTTTCAACAGTGGTCTCATGCTGGAGGCGCTTGTCGCCCAGGCGAGAAACACCCTACACTCCAAGCACTAAGACGCAACCACCTTCCATGAGCAGTCCATCCACCGCGCCCCGTCCCAGCGTCATGCAGCTGGCCATCAAGGAAAAGGGCGCCCTTTATGCCGCCTATATTCCCTTTTTTGCAGAAGGGGGCATATTTGTGCCCACCCAGCGCGACTACAAGCTGGGGGATGATGTGTATGTATTGCTGACGCTGCCTGACGACACCCAGCGTTACCCCGTTGCGGGCCGCGTGGCATGGGTGACCCCGGCGCGTGCTGCAGGCAACCGCACTCAGGGCGTTGGAATCCAGTTTCCCAAAGACGATAAATCGCGCCAGCTCAAAGCCAAGATTGAGGAACTGCTGGGTACCGCGCTGGGTTCCGATCGCCCCACGCAGACCATCTGAGCACACGCGAGAGCGCTCTGTCTGTGCCGACCAGCGCTTGCCGGTCGGCTTTTTTATTTTGAAACCGCATGTTTACCGATTCGCATTGCCACCTCAACTTTCCGGAATTGCTTAACCAGTTGCCTGCCATTCGCCAGGCCATGGCTGACGCGCAGGTTACGCGTGCGTTGTGTATCTGCACCACACTCGAAGAGTTCGAGGGCGTGCACGCACTGGCAACCACCTACGACAACTTCTGGAGCACGGTCGGAGTGCATCCTGACAACGAAGGTGTGACCGAGCCCACGGTGCAGGATTTGCTCGATCGTGCCGCTTTGCCGCGTGTGGTGGCCATCGGCGAAACAGGCCTAGACTACTATGGCATGGAAGACCGCAAGGGGGGGCGCAGCATTGCCGACCTGGAATGGCAACGTGACCGGTTCCGCCATCACATTCGGGCCGCCCGCGCTTGTGGCAAACCCCTGGTCATCCATACGCGCAGTGCATCCGACGATACCTTGGCCATCCTGCGGGAGGAGGGTGAGGATGGCCCCGGCAACATGGCAGGTGGCGTGTTTCACTGCTTCACGGAGTCGATGCAGGTGGCACGTGCTGCGCTTGACATGGGCTACTACATTTCTTTCTCCGGCATCGTCACCTTCAAGAGCGCGCAAGACTTGCGCGATGTGGTGGCCTTGGTTCCACTTGACCGCATGCTTATCGAAACCGACAGCCCGTACCTTGCGCCCGTGCCCTACCGGGGCAAAACGAACAATCCGTCGTACGTTCCTTTTGTGGCGCAACAAGTGGCACAAATCAAGGGATTCACGCCTCAGGCCGTTGCCGAAGCCACCAGCCACAATTTCGATACGCTGTTCAAAGGGGTGACGGTTCCATGAAGTTGCGACGACGTTCTGTTCTGGCTGCTGGCATGCTCGGCTTGGCCGTATCCCATGCGTCGGCTGGGGCCTACGACGATTTTTTCGTCGCTATTGTGCGGGACGACGGGGATGCCATTGCGGCCCTGCTTCGCCGGGGATTTGATCCCAACACATGGGATGAGAAAAAGCAGGTGGGCCTCACCCTTGCATTGCAAAACGAACGCTACAAGGCCGTTGCTGCTTTGCTCGCTTCGCGCCGAACCAATGTCAATGCGCGCAACGCCCACGATGAAAGCCCCCTCATGATGGCGGCGCTCAAGGGGCAGGTCGACATTGTGAAAGCACTGATGGCGCGTGATGCCGATGTCAACAAGACGGGGTGGGCGCCTTTGCACTACGCCGCGTCGGCGGGCTCTGCGCAACATGTGACCATCATTCGCATGCTGCTGGACAACTATGCATATATCGATGCAGCCTCTCCGAATGGCACCACGCCGTTGATGATGGCGGCTCGTTTTGGCTCTGAAGAGGCTGTGCAACTTTTGCTGGATGAGGGGGCAGATCCCACGCTCAAGAACCAGCTGGGGCTCTCGGCCTCAGATTTTGCTGTGCAGGCGAATCGAGCCGAGGTCGCTGAAAAGATAGCCGCTGCGGTGCGTAAACGCCAGCCCAACTACGGCAAGTGGTAGCCATGGGGTGAGGCGTCAGCAGGCAACGGGGGCTGTGTTGGATCGATCCAAGGTGGGGCATGCGCACGTTGTTGGGGGCTCACTGGGCTGCGAGGGCGCAAGGCGCGCGCCTCGTTGCTCCATCAATGTGGCGTGGTGGTGTGACCGGAAGCTGGACGCGTCTGCAACCGCGCATACAGACCGCCATAGGCCATCAACTCGCTATGTGTTCCCTGTTCGGCAATGCGCCCGCGTTCCATCACGACAACTCTGTCCGCATGCTCGATGGTGGAGAGGCGGTGTGCTATGACCAGGGTTGTGCGGCCCAGCATGAGGCGTTTCAAGGCCTCTTGCACTAGCCGTTCCGATTCTGTGTCCAGCGCCGAGGTGGCCTCATCCAGAATCAAGATGGGCGCGTCCTTGTAGAGCGCTCGGGCAATGGCCAAGCGCTGGCGCTGCCCGCCAGACAATTGTGTGGCGTTGTGCCCAACCACTGTATGAATCCCTTGTGCAAGCGCAGCAACGTGCTCTGCCAGGTTGGCGGCGTCAAGGCAGTCTCGTACGCGTTTTTCGTCGATCACATGGCCCAGTGCCACGTTGGCAGCAATGGTGTCATTGAACATCACCACATCCTGACTCACCATGGCAAATTGTGAGCGTAGTGAGCCCAGATCCCAATCGGGCAACGCATGTCCGTCCACCTTGATGGCGCCTGATTCCGGTATCACGAACCTTGGGAAAAGGTTGACCAACGTGGTTTTACCCGCGCCGGAAGGCCCCACCAATGCCACGATTTCGCCAGGTTTTACCTGCAGGCTGACCCGGTCCAGTGCAGGCGTGTGGTCTGGTCCAAACGACACAGTTACGTTGTCGAGTGTGAGCGATCCCGATACCCGATCTGTACGGTATTGACCACCAGATTCGGCTCCGGAGTCTCCGAGCAAGCCCAGGCCGCGCTCCAGAGCAGCTACGCCGCGCGTTATTGGGCTGGCGACATCGGCGAGCCGTCGGATAGGCGCGATCAGCATGAGCATGGCCGTGATGAACGACACGAACCCCCCGACCGTGACATCCTTGGCTGTGACCGTACCTCGGCTTTGCCACAGCGCGATGCAGATCACAACCGAAAGAGCCGCCGCAGCAAGCAGCTGCGTCAGCGGGGTCATGGCGGCCGAGGCGATGGTGGATTTGATGGCCAGGCCACGAAGGCGTTGGCTCAATCCGGCAAACCGGCCAGCTTGGCCGGCCTGCGCGCCGTGCAGCCGCACCATGCGGTGCGCTAGCACGTTTTCTTCCACGACATACGCCAATTCATCAGTGGCTTGTTGGCTGCGTTTGGTCAGTTGGTAAAGACGGCGTGACAGTGTCTTCATGATCCACGCCACCCCAGGCACCACCACGGCCACGATCAATGTGAGTTGCCAGTTGAGGTATAGGAGATACACGAGCAGTGCCACCAGCGTAAAACCATCGCGTGAAAGCCCCAGCAGCGCCTGGACCAGCAGCGTTGAGCCCGTTTGGACCTCATACACCACGGTGTTGGACAGTGCGCTGGCCGACTGGCGCGAAAAGAGCCCCATCTCTGCCGCCAGAACGCGATCAAACAAGGCCTGGCGGAGAATCAGCATGCCTTCGTTGGCGATTCTTGCCAGCGCGTACTGGCCGATAAATTGCGACACACCTCGTACAAAAAAAACGCCCAAAATTGCAAGTGGAACCACCCAGAGTGGCAAGGTGCCTTGGGTAAATCCTTTATCCAACAGGGGTTGCAATAAGGCGGGAATGAGCGGCTCGGTCACAGCGCCCACCAGCGTTGCGGCGATCGCGACACCCCACGCCAACCTTTGGTTGCCAAAATAAACAGAGAGCCGCCGCAGGCGCGCAATCAAGCTATGGTTGGTGACGGAGGAAGGCGGGGCGCCTTTGGGAGGTGCGTCTGTGTCTGTGGCTTGCATGTGGCCCGGATTCTACGGTTGCAGGTGCGGGGGCGAATGCGCGCAGGCAGCGCGCCCAGTGGCGAAGTGCAAACGCTGCTTCAAACCGTTGTGGGTCACAGTTTGTCACAGCGGTGTCCCTGTGGTGTGTAACATCCGGGTTTGCCTTTCGGTATTTTTTCGGACACTGCTGGATGTCAATGACCACAGATCGAATCTCCAAATCCCTTTCTTCTGCGGCATCGCCGCTTCCCTTGCGCCGCCAATTGCTGGCGGCACTGATCGCAACCCCCGCTCTTCCTGCCCTGGCGCAGTTCCGCGTCGAGGTGACGGGCGTGGGACTCACGCAGTTACCCATCGCCATTGCTCCGTTCAGGGGGGATGCCCAGGCCCCTCAAAAGATAGCCGCGATTGTTCAGGCGGATCTCGAGCGCAGTGGCCAATTTCGGGCGGTTGACACGTCGGGGGCGGTGCTCGATGAAACCGCGCGCCCTGACGTGGCTTTGTGGCGGCAAAAGAGTGCGGACTCTTTGGCAACGGGCAGCGTGACCCGTCTGGCAGATGGTCGCTTCGACGTGCGCTTTCGCCTGTGGGATGTTGTCAAGGGGCAAGATCTTGGTGGGCAGAGCTTTGTTGTCACGCAGGGCGATTTGCGCTTGGTAGCTCATCGCGTCGCCGATTTCATTTATGAAAAACTCACGGGTGAACGCGGCGTCTTTTCGACACGTATCGCTTACGTGACGAAAGCGGGCGGGCGGTACAGCCTCTGGGTCGCGGACGCAGACGGTGAGAATTCGCAATCAGCTTTGTCCAGTCCGGAGCCCATTATTTCGCCCGCATGGTCGCCCAGTGGCGGACAGCTGGCGTATGTATCGTTTGAATCACGCAAGCCGGTGGTGTATGTCCACGATGTAGCGTCGGGGCGTCGCCGATTGATTGCTAACTTCCGGGGATCCAACAGCGCGCCAGCGTGGGCTCCCGACGGAAAATCGTTGGCAGTCACCTTGAGTCGCGATGGAGGTTCGCAGCTGTACACCATTGATGCCAACGGGGGCGAGCCCCGTCGGCTGATGCAAAGTCCAGGTATCGATACTGAACCGGCGTTTTCTGGCGATGGACGCAGTATCTATTTTGTGAGTGATCGGGGTGGCGCGCCACAGATTTACAAGGTTGGCGTGTCGGGAGGTAGTGCCGAGCGTGTGACTTTTACTGGCTCTTACAACATCTCTCCGAGCGTGAGCCCCGATGGTCGTTGGCTCGCCTATATCTCTCGAGTGGGCGGCGCATTCAAACTTTATGTGATGAATCTTTCGTCTGGTACGGCCAATGCCATCACAGACACGACTGCGGATGAAAACCCGAGTTTTGCACCCAATAGCAAGCTCATTGTGTACGCAACCCAGCAGCAGGGGCGAGAAGCGCTTATGACGTCAACACTGGACGGCAAGATCAAGGCCCGCCTTGCAGGGCAGGCGGGCGATATTCGCGAGCCGGACTGGGGTCCGTTTCAAAAGCAATGAACTTTCCCACACTTTTAGTTACCAAACCCTCTCAGGAGAAATTTGAATGATCAAACGCATTACCCTTGCCCTTACGGTGTCCGCATTGATGGCCGGTTGCAGCTCTGGCGTGAAGCTAGATGATGTCCCCGTCGAAGACAAAAACGCGACGTCCACCATGGGCGCCAATGGCGGCGCCAATTCTGGCAACACCGGTCAGAGTGGCGTTGCGGGAGTGGATCTTGGTCAATCTGCCGTGGATGCGGCCGGTCCTGTGGGCGTTGCCCGGATCGTTTATTTTGATTACGACAGCTATGTCATCAAGCCTGAGTTTCAGTCGCTTATCGAAGCCCACTCACGCTTTGTCAAATCGGGAGTAAACCGTAAGGTCATGATCGAAGGCCATACCGATGATCGCGGTGGCCGTGAGTACAACTTGGCACTGGGTCAAAAGCGCGCGGAGGCTGTCCGTCGTTCGCTGGGCTTGTTGGGCGTTCCTGAAAACCAAATGGAAGCAGTGAGTTTTGGCAAAGAGAAGCCCGCCGTGCAAGGCAGTTCGGATGATGCACGCGCACAAAACCGCCGTGCAGAACTCTCTTACCGTTGATGGGAGCAACCGCTTTGAATCTGTCTCTCAAGGCGTTGTCTGCAGCCGTGCTTTCGGTGGGGCTGCTGGCATCGGCGCACGCTGCGCTGTTTGAAGATGATGAGGCGCGCCGTGCCATTCTCGAAATGCGGCAACGCGTTGATGGGTTTCAGCAATCCAATCAGCGCTCCGTCGATGAATTGCGCAAGCTGGGTGAAGAAAACGCCCAGCTGAGGCGCGGCTTGCTGGAACTCCAGACGCAAATCGATACGTTGAAAAATGACCAAGCCAAGCTCAATGGTCAGAACGAGCAGTTAATCCGCAGTGTTGGTGAACTTCAAAGTCGCCAAAAAGACATTGCGCAAGGGGTGGATGAGCGCTTACGCCAATTTGAACCCATCAAGGTCACTGTGGATGGTCATGAGTTTCAGGCAGATCCGGCAGAAAAGCGTGATTTTGAATCTGCGATGGCGGTGTTTCGATCAGGAAAGTTTCCGGATGCAGGTGCTGCATTTTCTGGATTTTTGAAGCAGTATCCTCGCAGTGGCTATGCACCATCGGCGCGATTTTGGTTAGGTAACGCTCAGTACGCTACTCGCGAGTACAAGGATGCCATTGGCAATTTCAAGCAGATGCTTGCCGATGCTCCGAACCATGCCAGAGCGCCCGAAGCAGCTCTGTCAATCGCCAACTGCCAGATTGAACTCAAGGACACGCGTACGGCACGCAAGACCCTGGAGGATCTTATGCGAGCCTATCCGCAGTCTGAGGCCGCTTTGGCAGCCAAGGAACGTTTGTCTCGCTTGAAATGATGTCGGGTGCAACGACGGTGGACGCGTCGATTCCTGATGCGGGGGCGATTTCGGGGGGATCTTTCGAGCGCCGCTTTAGTGGGCTAAATCGGCTATATGGCGTTGAAGGTGCTTGTCGAATTCGCAACGCGCACGTGGTCGTTGTTGGAATCGGTGGGGTGGGGTCCTGGGCTGCAGAAGCTTTGGCTCGCAGCGGTGTGGCCAAGATTACCTTGATCGATCTTGACCATGTCGCCGAATCCAATATTAATCGTCAAGTCCATGCGGTAGAGGGCACCCTCGGTTTGGCGAAAGTGTTAGCCATGCGCGACCGAATCGCTGAAATCAACCCGGGGTGTGTGGTCCATTGCATCGAAGAGTTTGTTGATGCTGACAACTGGCCCGCGTTGCTTGTCTCACCCGTGGATGCGGTCATTGATGCTTGTGACCAGGTCAAGGCAAAGTTGGCGATCTCTGTGTGGGCAAAAGCTGCCCAAGTGATCCATCTCACAGTGGGGGCGGCGGGGGGCAAGAAGCATGCGCACAAGGTGGACATCGACGATCTTGTGCACACCACCCATGATCCCTTGCTTGCGCAACTGCGCTACCGGATGCGCAAGCATCATGGTGCTCCGCGCGATGGCAAGAAGATCGGGATCACCTGTGTTTTCAGCCGGGAGGCCGTGGCTCCACCCGACCCCTCGTGTGACATCTCGGGCGACGGCTCGTTGAATTGCCATGGATACGGATCGGTGGTGGCTGTGACGGCGACTTTCGGTCAGTGTGCGGCAGGTTGGGTGATGAGTAAACTTGCAGAGAATTCAAAAGCTCGCAAAAATAACGCTATAATTCAAGGCTTTGCAGCAATCTGAAAATGATTTCTGCAATTGGCCGGGACGTTAGCTCAGTTGGTAGAGCAGCGGACTTTTAATCCGTTTGTCGTGGGTTCGACCCCCGCACGTCCCACCACCCGACATAAGGCTCTGTAGCAATACAGAGCCTTTTTTAATTGCTCCGAAATATGTAGCGCCGGGCTACGAATGATTGCGGTCTTGTTCCGCAAAAAGCTCAAGTGTTCCGCAAACGCTCTTTGAACGTCATCACATTGGCTTCAATTCAAGCGCTATGCTGTTGGCTATATGCGCTCAATCTCGTACATCTCCAACATTCTTTTGTCCCTAGCGTTGTGTGGATTCACAGGCGGCGCTTTGGCCACCTCGATGGACGATTGCAGGAAGCGAGTTATTGTGGCAATAGAGAACGCCAAAGCGCTTGGCGGTACTCAGGCTGACGAAGAGAAGTTGGGAAATTTCGCGGCAAATGAATGCGTAAAGGAAGTTCGCGAAGCCCAGCAGGATCAGACAAAGGTTCTTGCTGAAGAGTCGGGTGGGATATCGCCGGTCACCATCGCCATATCTTTAGCCGTGCTGGCAATGCTCGGCTACTTCGCCTGGACTTACCAGAGTAGTGCGTCCAAACGTGCCCGTATTGAGGATGCTGAGATAGCGTGTTGATTCATTTCCAAAGCTGGGCCATTTCGGGACGCAGTCACTTTGAAATCTGAGCCACGTTGCCGCTCTATCCTGCTGAATTTTT
>RCMZ01000421.1_pt1 | contig 23614 bp, 15 predicted proteins | sample 2041141 | NCBI WGS metagenome assembly RCMZ01 (sample SAMN09708263, study PRJNA481090) | Wastewater metagenome, whole genome shotgun sequencing project. | biome: sewage; isolation source: Davis station wastewater (DW) | place: Antarctica: Davis Station | collected 2010-03-01
CTGGCTGGTGACGCGCGACGCACCCGCCGCGACCGTCGCAACCCCTACCCGTGTAAAAAAAGAGGCTTGACTTGATGGCCCACGCACTTTCGCCTCGGGCATTTGAACGCGACATCGACGGCCGGCAAACGCGCCTGTACACCTTGCGTGGCGCGGGTGGTTTGCAGGTGGTCGTCAGCAACCATGGCGCACGGCTGGTGCAGGTGGCTGTGCCAGATGCCAACGGCCAGTTGGTGGACGTCGCTTTGGGCTACGAAAACCTCGATGGTTATCTCCGGGGGCAGCAATCCATGGGGGCGCTCATTGGTCGCTGGGCGGGCCGCCTGCGCGGCGGCAGGCTCACGCTGCCCGATGGGTCACCCCTTCAGTTACCCACCAACAGCGGCCTGCACCATCACCATGGGGGGCCGCGTGGCAGCCGGTTTCAGGTGTTCGCAGTCGACGATGTGCAGGCGGACGCGATGACGCTGCACCATGTCTTTCGTACAGAAGATGACGGTGTGCCTGGCGAAGTGCGTGTGGCGGTGCACCTGGCGGTCACGGCCGACAATGCCCTGCACGTAGGCTGGAACGCCGAGGCTGCGGATGCGCCAACTGTGGTCAACATCACGGGGCACGCGTTCTTCAATCTGGCCGGCGTGGGAAGCACCCATGGCCACGTGCTTCAGGTGCCCGCCAGTCGCTATGTACCCCTGGCGGCGGATGTCTGTCCAGTGGGCGCGTTGGAGTCGGTCAACGGCACACCTTTTGATTTTCGGGCGCCCCGCAGGGTGGGCGATGCCGTGGCCGCGCAGCACGAGCAACTCGTACGCGCAGGTGGGCTGGACCACTATTTGGTACTGGATGGCCATGACAGTCCAGCGCCAGGGGCTCCCACGTGTTCAACCTTCAGCGCAAAAGGTCTTCGCATGGCGGCGTTGCTGAGTGATCCCTTTAGCGGCCGCTCTATGGAAGTCTGGACCACTGCGCCCGGCGTGCAGGTGTATGCAGGCCATGGCCTCAAGGCGGATCCGGCACGGGACCTTGGGCGAGGGCCGGGGGGCTCTGACTGGCTGTGGAAACCGGGAGACGGCATTTGCCTGGAGCCCATGGAGTTCCCTGACGCACCCAACCACAAGGGGTTTCCTGTGCGTTGGATGGCTCCGGGTGAGAGGGCCGTGGGGGCCGTCGTCTACCGATTTCTGAACGGTTAGAACCAACGGGGTGGTGGCGCGATGGAACGGTCGCATTCACCGCCAACTCAGCCACCTGTTGCCATGGTCAGCGCCAAAGGTTAAACGCCGATGCAGGTCGTGAAGACGCGTTGCCCGTCCCCTCCGCAGCGCTTCCGGCAATGGCCATTGGGTCTTTCGGACGGTGTGGCCAAGCAGCGATTGGCCAAAACCGCTGTGCGGCGTGCGGTGGTCCGCTCTAAGTTTCGTCTAAGTGTGCGCGCCCACACTGCCTTCCATTGCAACACCGCTTGGAAAGGCAACACACCATGAACACGCTTTCATCCACCCCCCGCCGCCTCATCTTGGCACTGGTCGCTGCCGGGGCTTTGGGCGGCACCGGCGCCGGGCTGGTCATTGGACACAATGCCCATGCGTCCGCATTGGGCGCAGCGCCATTGGCCCAGACGCCCATCGTTGCGTCCCCGGGCGCTGCACTGCCCAGTTTTGCGCAGATCACCGCACAAAACGGTCCTGCCGTGGTCAATATCAGTGTCACCGGAACCACCCGCACTTCGGGGGGTGACAGCGACGAGGGCGATGACGAGCAGCCCACGGCCCATCAGCGCCAGATGCCGCAAATGGACCCCAGCGACCCGTTCTATGAGTTTTTCCGCCAGTTCGGCATTCCGGGCGCAGGAGCGCAGGCCCAGCGCAATGTGCCCACCCACGGTTTGGGCTCGGGCTTCATCATCAGCCCCGATGGCTTGGTGTTGACCAATGCCCATGTGGTCAAGGGCGCGAGCGATGTCACCGTGAAGTTGACCGACCGGCGCGAGTTTCATGCCAAGGTGCTGGGTTCAGACCCCAAGACCGATGTGGCCGTGCTCAAGATCGAAGCGAAGAACCTGCCGACGGTGCGGCTGGGCAGCACCCGTGACCTGCAGGTCGGCGAGTGGGTGTTGGCCATTGGCTCTCCCTTCGGCTTTGAAAACAGCGTGACAGCAGGCGTTGTCAGCGCCAAGGGCCGTTCGTTGCCTGACGACAGCCTGGTGCCCTTCATTCAGACCGACGTGGCCGTGAACCCCGGCAATTCGGGCGGGCCGCTGTTCAATGCGAGCGGCGAAGTGGTGGGCATCAATTCGCAGATATACAGCCGCTCCGGCGGCTATCAGGGGGTGTCGTTTTCGATCCCCATCGAGTTGGCGGCCAAGATCAAGGACCAGATTGTGGCCACGGGCAAAGTGCGCCATGCGCAGCTCGGCGTGGCGGTGCAAGAGGTGAATCAGGCCTTTGCCGAGTCGTTCCAGCTCGACAAGCCGGAGGGCGCCCTGGTGGCCAGTGTCAACAAGGGCAGTGCGGCCGACAAAGCAGGGCTGGAGCCCGGCGACGTGATCCGCCAGATCGATGGTCAGCCGATCGTGGCGTCGGGTGATTTGCCGGCGTGGGTAGGCCAGGCGCAACCGGGGCAAAAGGTGCAGCTGTCGGTATGGCGCCATGGCAAGCCGGTGGATTTGACCGCTACGCTGGGGGATGCCAGCGACAAGGGCATTAAACAGGCACGCAATGACGATGCTGTAGGCAAAGGTCAGTTGGGTTTGTCGTTGCGGCCCCTTGATCCGCAGGAGCGCCGCGAGGCCGGCGTCGCCGACGGGTTGGTGATCGAAGAAGCCGGTGGCCCCGCTGCTGCAGCGGGGGTTCAGTCGGGCGACGTACTGTTGGCCATCAATGGGGTACCCGCCAAAGATATTGCACAGGTGCGTGCAGCCATGGCGAAAGCGGGTAAGTCCATTGCGTTGCTCATCGAACGCAATGGCGACAAGATTTTTGTGCCGGTGCGGATCGGTTGATCTGATCTGATCTGATCCACATCCGATGTGGCCTGGCGGGGCTGTGCCCGCGCAAGCCACATGCCCTTGAAGGCGGCCCGCAGGCCGCCTTCTTATTTTTGGATTGGCTATGCTTGTCCCATGCGACTGCTGCTTGTTGAAGACGACTCCATGATCGGCGAAGCCGTGCAGGACCTGCTGCGCGCCGAACACTACGCGGTGGATTGGGCGCGGGACGGAGACGCAGCCGACAGCGCCTTGCGCACCCAAACCTATGACCTGGTGCTCCTGGATCTGGGCTTGCCCAAGCGGGATGGCATTGCAGTGCTGCGTGAACTGCGCGCCCGCAAAAACCGCACCCCTGTGTTGGTCACCACCGCACGCGACGCCGTCTCCCAGCGCATTGAGGGACTGGATGCGGGTGCAGACGACTACGTGCTCAAACCCTACGACCTCAATGAGTTGCTGGCCCGCATTCGCGCCTTGCTGCGCCGCGCAGCGGGCCGGGCCGAGCCAGTGTATGAACACCAAGGCGTGTGCATCAACCCCGCCACGCGTGAGGCCACGGTGCAGGGTGTGCCCGTGGTGCTGTCAGGCCGTGAATGGGCGGTGCTGGAGCCGCTGATTGCCCGTCCCGGCATGGTGCTGTCGCGCCAGCAACTGGAAGACAAGCTGTATGGATGGGGTGACGAGGTGAGCAGCAACGCGATAGAGGTCTACATCCATGGCCTGCGCAAAAAACTGGGTGCGGAGGTGCTTCTCAATGTGCGTGGCGTGGGTTACCTGGTGCCAAAGATATGAAACACCTGCTGCACGGCTGCGCTGCCGCCCCTTCAAGGCGAATGCCCAATTTTGCTGAAGGGCTGCACTGGCTGATGGCGGTCGCACGGCGCGGCGCACCGTTTCCACTCGCCACGGCTGGCGCGCAGACGCGTGGATCGCTGACATGATGGCGCGGCCCGTCACCTCTTGGCGCCGTGTGCTGCAGTCATTGCTGCCGCGCTCTTTGCGGGTGCGGCTGTTGGTGTTTTTGCTCGCCGCCATTGTGGGTGCTGGTGCTATTCAAGGTGCGCTGGCCTACCGCGGGGCGCTGGCCGAGGCGGATGCGCTGTTCGACTATCACATGCAGCAAACGGCCTTGGCCTTGCGCTCCGGGTTGCCGGTAGACGCCCAGGGCAACACCCCGGGCCTGGACCCTGGCGACGAAAACCAGGAGTTCATCGTGCAGGTCTGGACCAATGAGGGCCTGCGGATTTTTGAATCGGCGTTGGACGCTGCGTTGCCGCAGCTGGCGGTTCTGGGGTTTACCAACGTGCAGGCACGCGGCGGCACCTACCGCGTTTTTTCGTTGCAGACGCGCGCGCAGGTGATTCAGGTGGCGCAGAACATGGCCAAACGCCGCGAGATGGCCCGCACGCTGGCGCTGCGCACCCTGGCTCCGTTAGCGTTCGTTGCACCGCTTCTGGTGCTGGTGGTGTGGTGGGGCGTGAGCCGCTCGCTGGCGCCGGTAGAGCGTGTGCGCCGCCAACTGGCGCAACGCCAGGCGGATGATTTGTCCCCCGTCAGTGATGCGCAATTGCCCGACGAGGTGCAGCCGCTCGTGAGCGAATTGAACCTGCTGTTCGAGCGGCTGCGCCGTGCTTTTGACGCACAACAGCATTTTGTGGCTGACGCCGCGCATGAGTTGCGTTCGCCGTTGGCTGCCTTGCGCCTGCAGTTGCACGGGCTGCAGCGTGCGGGCGATGACACGGCGCGCGCCGCTGCGGTGGAGCGCCTGGGTTCCGGCATCGACCGGGCCACGCGCCTCGTGGAGCAACTGCTGACCCTGGCCCGCCAGGAGGCCAGTGCTGCAGGGGGGGCACCGCGCGAGACGGTCGACCTGCAAGCCGTGGCCCAGCTGGCGCTGGCAGATGTGGCACCCGCCGCACAGGCACGCGCGATGGACATGGGCCTGCTCGAATCCGACAAAGTGATGGTTCACGGCAATGCCGAAGCCTTGCGCATGCTGCTGCGCAATCTGCTTGACAACGCTATCAAATACTCGCCGCCGGGGGGGCGGGTGGATCTGCAGGTTCGCCATGTGCCCGGCAAGCCGGTGCAGGTCACGGTCGAAGACAGTGGGCCGGGCATTGCGTTGGCGCACCGTGAACGCGTGATGCAGCGATTTGTGCGCGAAGCGAACGACGGTGCGCCCGGCAGTGGTCTGGGGTTGGCCATTGTGCAGGCCATTGCGCAGGCGCATGGGGCCTCGGTGGCGCTCGATGCTTCGCCTCGGTTAGGCGGTCTGCGGGTGACATTGGCATTGGCGGGCGGCGTGCTGTGACAGTGTTCGCTTTGCTCTCGGGCCTGGGGCACACGGTGTTCGTCATGGTGGGGTTGCTGGTGTACGTGTTGGCCACGCGCATCGGGCATCAGCGCCGCAATCCGTCCGCTGCCGTGGCCTGGGTGATTTCCATGGTGGCGCTTCCGTATCTGACGCTGCCCCTGTTTTTGCTGATCGGCTCTCGCAAGGTCGTGCGTCCGCTGCGGCGCGCGCGCTTGGGCGCAAGCCAGGCTGTTTTCGAGGCACCGCTTACAACGGAAAAGGGGCTATCAGACTCCACTGCGGCTGTCCACGCGCCAGGCCCAGCGTGGGCAGCACAGTTGTTGGCGTGTATGGAGCTGCCGCCAGCGGTGCGAAACACCTCCATCGTGTGGCATGCAGATGGGCCGATGGCCTTGCAAGGACTCATGCGCACCATCGACAGCGCCTCCCGCTGTCTGGATGTCTGTACCTTTGTGTTCGCGGACGATGCCGTTGGCAATCAGGTGGCACAGGCGCTGCTGCGCGCTGTTCAGCGGCATGTTGCGGTGCGCTTGCTGGTAGATGCCGTCGGCAGCCTGCATGCGTCGTCCAGCACCTTGCTTGCACTGGAAGAGGCCGGCGTTTTAGTGCAGCGCTTCATGCCGCTGCTTCACAACCCGATGCGGGGCCGCAGCAATCTGCGCAATCACCGCAAGTTGGTGGTGGCCGACCAGCATCACCTGTGGAGCGGTGGGCGCAATCTGGCGGTGGAGTATTTTCTGGACCAGCCCGACCAACCGGCCTGGGTTGACCTGAGCTATGAGGTCTGTGGGCCGCTTGCACTGCAGGCCGCAGCACAGTTTGACCTTGACTGGGCCACCGCCAGTGGGGTTCCCACTGGCACTACAAACCCGCCTGCGGAATCCCCAGCGTTTGTGCCCGGTTCCGCCGATGGTGCAATGGCCCAATGGGTGCCCAGCGGGCCTGATCATGCGGATGACACGGTGCACACGCTTTTGTTGGCTGGGGCGTATCACGCGCAACAGCGCATCGTGGCCGTGACGCCCTATTTTGTGCCGGACGATGCGTTGCTGGATGCTTGGTGCCTGGCTTGTCGGCGCGGCGTGCAGGTCACGTTGCTGTTGCCGCAGCGGTCCAACCACCGTCTGGCCGACTGGGCTCGCGAGCGCGCGCTGCGTGAACTCGCAGCGGCGGGCGCGCAGATATGGCTGGCTCCGAACATGGTGCATGCCAAGGCGGTTCTAATCGATGACGATTTTGCGTTGTCTGGCTCGTTGAACCTCGACGCCCGCAGTCTGTTCCTCAACTACGAAGCCATGACCGCGTTTTATGGCGCGTCGGATCTGCGCTGGCTCTACCATTGGTGTGGGGAGCAAATTGCCAAGGCCCAGCCGTACCACGCACACAAGCCCCATTGGGTGCGCGATGTGGCAGAGGGTGTGGTGCGGGCCGTGGGTTTTCAGTTGTAGCAACCCGCGCCTTTTTTTGCGGGGAGCGTTTCGCTGCTCTCCGGTACGTTGAACCGAATGTGCACGTCGGACACGTCCGGCGCGGCAAATAACGGATGAGACAACATCGCCATGAAATTTATCGTGATGGGCGCGGGCGCCATTGGTTGTTATGTGGGCGGTCGGCTGGCAGCGCAGGGCCATGCGGTGTGGCTGGTGGGGCGACCCCGCGCGCTAGACCCTATTGCACAACAAGGCCTTCACGTGACAGACCTGGACGGGTTGGACCTGCATGTCGCACCTTCGGCACTGCGGCTGCTTCATGCGGTCGGTGGCGCGCTGCAGGATGGGCCATCCACAGCGCCCATCGCTGCAGAGCCCATCGCCGATAGCGTGGTGCTGTTGTGTGTCAAAAGCGGCGCCACAGAAGCTGCAGCGCGCGAACTGGCCGCCGCCTGCGCACCCGGCACCCCTGTCATCTCGCTGCAAAACGGCGTGGACAACGTGGCCCGCGTCGCTGCGCTGGCACCCGATCTGCACGTGCTGGCGGGCATGGTGCCCTACAACGTAGTGCTGCGCGGTGCGCATGTGCACCGCGCCACCGCAGGCCCCTTGCAACTGCAGCGCGATGCCGTCACTGAGCGCATTGCGCCCGTTTTCAACGCCGCAGGCCTTGCCGCCGTGCTGCCGCCGGACATCCGTGCAGTGCAGTGGGGCAAGCTGCTGCTCAACCTGAACAACCCAGTCAATGCGTTGTCCGACCTGCCCTTGCGGCAAGAGCTGCTCGACCGTGACTGCCGCCGCGTCTTTGCCGCGCTGCAGACCGAGGCCCTGCGCGTGATGGCGCGCGCGGGCATCACGCCCGCCCAGGTTACCGCCGTGTCGCCCGCCGTTATGCCCCATGTGCTGCGCCTGCCCAACTGCCTGTTCAAGCTGCTGGCAAAACGCATGCTGCAGATCGACGCCCACGCCCGCTCGTCGATGTGGGACGACCTGGAAGCGGGGCGCGTGACGGAGATCGACGCCCTGTGCGGTGCGGTGGTGCGCCTGGCAAGCCAGCATGGTGTGCAGGCGCCACTCAATGCGCGCATGTGCCAATTGCTGAGTGGCCCGCGCCAAAGGTTGACGGGCGCGCAGATGCGTCAGGCGTTGGGGCTGTAGTTAGCGGGCTGGAAGCGCGTTGTCCAGCGGAACACGCAGCCCGGTCTTCAGGCTGGCCAGCGCTACGGAGGTTCGGAACCGCTTGATGTTGTCATCCCCCTCAAACAAGCGGCGCGTCAGCGCCTCGTAGTCTTCCATCGACGCCACGGTCACCACCAGCAGATAGTCCGCCTCGCCCGTCACGCCGTAGCACTGCTGCACAGCGTCTTCGGCGGCCATGCGTGCGCGCAGCGGGGCGGTGCAGTCGGGGCGCTCGTTTTCGAGGTGCACCTCCAGCACGATAGTCAAGGGTTTTCCCACCTTCACGGGGTCCAGCACGGCCACGTTGGCGCGGATCACGCCGCTGTCCCTGAGCCGCTGGATGCGCCGCTGCACTGCGGGCGCCGACAGGTTGACGGCCTGCGCAATCACGCGCTGGGGCGTGGTGTTGTCGGTCTGCAGGATGTCCAGGATGGCGATGTCAAAGCGGTCGAGTGCTGGGCGGGTTGACATGGGATGCCTCCTGGTGGTGAGCGAAAGTTGCACGCAGGCCGCGAAAATCGAGCAAAAAGCACGCGTGGGTCACACTATATTTTCAACCCATGAGCGCTTCCCTCCTGCACCGATTTTTTCCCTTCCTTGCCGTCCTGGGCTCTGTCACCGCATTGGGCATTGGGACCTCGTGGGCCAAGCACTGGCTGTTTCCCGTGGTGGGGGCGCAGGGCACCACCGCCGTGCGAGTCGGCTTTTCGGCCTTGCTGGTGCTGCTGCTATGGCGGCCCTGGCGGTGGCACCTGTCGCGTTCCGATGCACGTGCAATCTTTTTGTATGGCGCGGCCCTGGGCGGCATGAACCTCATGTTCTACATGTCGCTGCGCACCCTGCCGTTTGGCCTGGCGGTGGCCATTGAATTTTCGGGGCCGCTGGCGGTGGCGATCTGGTCGTCGCGCCGTGGGGTGGATTTTGTGTGGGTGGCGTTGGCGATGGCCGGGCTGGGCATGTTGCTGCCGCTGGGGTTGAACGGCAGCACGCTGGACCCGGTGGGTGTGTTGTATGCGCTGGGCGCGGCCGTGTTCTGGGGGCTGTATATCGTGTTTGGCAAACGCGCTGGGCATCTGCATGCAGGGCATACGGTGTCGTTGGGTCTGCTGGTGGCCGCACTGGTGGTGGTGCCGGTGGGCGTGGTGCATGCGGGCTCTGCGTTGCTGTCGCCCTCGGTGCTGCTCATCGGTGTGGCGGTGGCGGCGGTGTCCAGTGCGATCCCGATCTCGTTGGAAATGATGGCCCTGAAGCGCCTGCCCAAGGAGGCCTTCGGCATCATGATCAGCATGGAGCCCGCAGTGGCCGCCGTGCTGGCCTTGATGCTGCTGGGTGAGCACCTGAGCGGGCTGCAGTGGCTGGCCATTGGCTGCATCGTGGCGGCGTCGATGGGCAGTGCCGCCACCGCCGCGCGCCCCTCGGGTGGGCATTCGATGGGTTCAAAAAAGATAGCTACTAGCGCATAGTACATAAGCGCTAGAGCCACTTTTTATATCAAATCAGACCGCTTATTTCTTTGGTGTCGGGCGGATGCTGTCGATCATCCCCTCCAGCCGCTCCACCTCCTCGTGCATCTTGGCATCGGCGCCCACCCGCGTTTCGACCGCGCGCACCAGCGGCATGATGAGTTGCCGATAGGTAACCGATAGCGAAAGCAGCGCATCGACCATGCGCTGGCTCTGGGCCTGGTCGCTGTGGGTATGCAAAGCCTGGGTACTCGCCTGCAGCGCCTGCAATGCCTGCGCGGTGGCATCCAGGCTGGCGCGCATCTGGGCCTGCGTCTGTGTGGTGCCGCCTTGCAAGTGTTTGGCCAATTCGGCCAGCGCAGCCAATGACGGCTCCAGCCGCGCCAGCAATGCAGCCTGGGCCTGCTGCTCGGCGGTGGGTGTGGGGCTTGCCATGTGCTGCGCAATGGCGGCCAGCGGCTGTGCCAGTTGCTCGCCCAGGTGCTGCGCGTTGTGGGCCAACTGCTCGGTGAACTGGCGCGGCTGCAAGGCGTCTACGCTGCGGGCAATGTCGAGCAGGCCGCGCGTCACGCGAACGCTGGGGTCGTCTTCAGCCCCGCCCATCTTGCGCTGGCGTTGGTAGCCTTCGCAGATCTCCGTCCAGCGCGCGGCCTCGTCGGGCGTGGGGTTCCCGATCAGGTGGGCCAACTGCAGCAGGTTTTCTTCGGCGCCCGTGGTCAGCGTCTGGGCTTCGCCGCGGTAGTGGTCTCGCAGTAAGGCATCCAGTTCATGGGGCTGCATCAGCGGGGTCACTTGTGGCGCCAGCCGCGCCATGTTGCGGTAGCTGCCCTGCAGGCGAAACGGCGGGGCTACCCGGTAGCGATCGTCTTGCGCGGCCGATGCGATGTAGGCCAGGTTCACCTTGAGCAACAGGTCGCGCACGGTGAACAGGCGCTGGAACAGGTTCTTCAGCTCATCCAGCTCGGCCGCGCTGTAAGGGTGGGCAAAGGTGGTGGGGTCGATGGCCTCGCCCTGCGCCAGGCGCACCAGCAGGTGCACGTCCTTGGGCTCGCGGGCGGTCAGCGGCTGGGTCACGGGGTTGGCGGTCAGGCTGTTTTCCAGGTACGACAGTGCAAACACGGCTTCGCGGCCCGACAGCACGTCGCCCAGGTTGTAGATGTCAGCCCGGTTGGCCAACATGTCCGGAATGCGGAACACGTCACCCGACTCGGTGTAGGGGTTGCCCGCCATCACCACCGCAAAGCGCTTGCCGCGCATGTCCCAGGTGCGGGGCTTGCCTTGCCACACACCTTCGATGCGGCGGGTTCCGTCGGCCAACGCGATGAACTTCTGCAGAAACTCGGGGTGCGTGTGCTGGATGTCGTCCAGGTACAGCATCACGTTGCTGCCCATGGCCAGGCCCAGGTTCAGCTTTTCCAGCTCTTGCCGCGCGGCGCTGTTGGGCGCGGTGGCGGGGTCGATGGACGTGACGCCGTGGCCCAGCGCGGGGCAGTTGATGCGCACGAACACCAGGCCCAGCCGGTCGGCCACGTATTCCATGATGGTGGTCTTGCCGTAGCCGGGCGGCGAGATCAGCAGCAGCATGCCCATGCGGTCGGTGCGGCTGGCATCGCCCGCAGCGCCAATCTGCTTGGCCAGGTTGGCGCCGATCAGTGGCAGATACACCTCATCAATCAGCCGGTTGCGCACAAAGGTAGACAGCGGCTTGGCCTGGAACTGTGCCAGGTGCAGGCGCGCCTTCTCTTGCACCAGCAACTCGTGGCGCAGCGTTTGCAGCGCAGCGAAGCTCGTCACGGCATGCACGCGGTGGTAGCGTACGCGGCGCCAGAAGTCGTTCAGGTCGATGGACAGCGTGCCCTCTGCAATGCGCGCATGCTCGCTGCGCAGGCCCCGCACGGTGGCCTGCAAGGTGGCGTTGACGCGGTGGCGAGGTGCATCGACCGCCAGCAAGGTGGCGGCGTCATCAATGCCCGCCAGCAGCGCAGCGGTGTTCTCGGATTGAGACTGCGCATACGCGCGCACCCAGTGGCGGGCCAGACGCCAGCGTTCGGCAGGCTCTGCGGCCGACAAATCGCGCTGCCAGTTGGCACGCAGGCCGCCATGGTCCAGCGCGCGCTCCAGCCCTTGCGCCAGGTCTTGGCCTGCGCCGCTGACCACCCACGTGGGGGGCAGGTCGGGCGTCGTTTCGCGTTCGGCCAGCTCGCGCACCAGGTACGCGGCGGCGTCCATACTCAGCGTGGTGGCCAGGGCGTCGTGCTCGCTGGCGGTCAACGCGCCGGGTGTGGGCGCTATCTCGGGCAGCAGCTCGTGCAGCAGGTGCGGGAACTCGTGCGCAAAGCGGTGCAGCGCGGCCTGGGCTTCGTGTTCCAGTGCCTGCTGTGCATCGCGCCGGGTGAACAGTTGGGCAATATGTGCAGCACTGCGCGCGCGGCGCGCCAATGACTGGCGTCCCTCTTCGCGCAGGCCATGCTGCCAATACAACAATGCCAGCGCGCGTTCTGCTGGGCCATACACCAGCAGGCCTGCAGCGGCCTGCAGCGGTGCCAGCACCTGCACCAGCCGCAGCGCATCATCGTCATGAATGCCGCGTTGGTAGCCCTCCTGGTAGCGGCCTGCAGCAAAGCGCCGCAGCGGCTCCAGCAAGGCAGCGGGCGGAGGGGCGTCGGGCGCCAGCTCGGTCAGTTGCACCAGCAGCTCGGCCCAGCCGGGTTCGGTGCTGCCGTTTTGCAGGGCATCCGTCCACTCTGCGCTGAGGTATTCAATGCGCGACAAGGCGGGCGTCTCGGACACCAAGGCCTGGTCCCAGTAGGGGCGCAGCGCCAGCAGGCGTTCGTCGTGTGCCGGGGCCAGGTAGTCGGTGCCGGTGATCTGCCAGGCCAGCCCGCCGTCGTGCGCCACCAAGGTCAGGTCCAGCGGCTGGCGGTTGACGGTAAAGCTGTGTGCGCCCAGGCGCAGCCCGCTGGCGGCGCCTTCGCCCGAGGCCAGTTCACGCTGGTCGCGCACAGACCGCAGGGCCTGGTCGCGGGCGGTTTTCAGGCGGGTGTCAATGTCGTCGGCTGCCACGGCGGCGCCCAGGCGGCGCAGCTCGGCCACCTGCTCGCGCAGCTTGGCCAGCATGGGGTCGGCGGCAAAGTAGCTGTGCACCTGCGTGAGGTCGGTGAGTGCGGCCACGCGGCGGGGCACGCCGTCCAGAATGCGGCCCGTGGCATCGGCCAGTGCCTTGGCACGGCGTTGGCGCGCTTCCAGCAGGCTCTGGCGGCGGGCCGACAGGGCCTCATACACCGACTCGCGCTTGGTGGCGATGTCGTCCAGAAACTCTTCCTGCTCGGCAAAGCGGGCTTCAATGTCTTCGAGCTGGGCCAGAAGGCGGGTCAGCGCTTCGTCGCATTTTTCGGGCGTGTCGGCCAGCTCCAGCGCGTTCTCTACCGCCTGTCCAAACAGTTTGAATTGCGCGCCAAACTCGGCCCGCTGCTCGGCGGCACCCAGCGAACGGCGGCGCAGACGCGCGTCTGCGCGCAGGCGGTTGATGTCTGCATACAAAAGCGCAATGCGGTCCAGGATGGCCGTGCGCTGCACCGCATCGCCACCGGGCAGGCTGCCCAGTTGCTCGCTCAACAGGTCCAGCCCGGCGGCCTCGTCATCCAGAACCGTCAGCTGCTCGGCCAGGTGCGATGCAGTGGCTGCCAGGGGCAGGGCGGCCGCAACCTTTTCCAGCGCCTGGCGTTGTCCGTTGAACGCCTTTTCATCGGCCAGGAACTGCATGGCGCGCTCGCCCACGCGCTGCTGTTCGTCCGTCAGCGACTGGGCCATGGCGTCGATGGCGGCGAGGTCGGCGTAGCGCAGTTCGCGCAGCAGGTGCAGTTCGCCCTGGCGCTGGCGCAGGCGGTTGAGCGCCAGCACAAAATCATTCGGGCTGCGCCACATCTGGCTGGCGATCACCGTCATCAGCTCGCGCTGTTGGCCTTCGGCCTTCTTCATGGCGCGGGCGGTGTCCTGGCGGATGCTTTCCACCTTCTCGAATTCGCCCAGCGTGGCCTGTGCGGCCTGCTCGATGGCCGTCAGGTCGGCAGCGGCGTTCTGCACCTCGGGCGCATCCAGCCAGAAGTACGCATCGCGTGCGCGCAGGCACTGGCGGATCAGGTCTTCATACGCCGTGCGGGTGGGCACCTGCTCGCGCACGGTGCGCGCAATGCCCAGCAGGTCAGAAATACCGCGCACCAGGTCGGCATTGCCCACCCGGCCAAAAAAGCCAGTGCCCGCGGGCTGGCGGCTGGCGTGTTCTTCCGTCGCAAAAGGGGTGCGCCACAGCTGCATCGGATGCACCCGCGTGGCCTCGCCACGTGCGGCCTGAAACACCAGCATGCGTCCGTCGGGGAAGGTGCTGTACCCGTCCGCCAGGATGGGCGGTGCCAATGATTTTTCGATCAGGTTGTACGTGAACAGGGCGTAGCAGCCTGCGTCCAGCGTGGCCGGGCTGCCCTGCTGCGGCGGTACGGTGCCGTAGAAGATATAGGCCACGTCCTCGCCGTTGGGGGAGCGCTTCATGCGCGTAAAGCGCAGTTGCTCCGTCAACTCAGGAGGGAGGTCAAAGCGCTTGTTTTCGCCAGACTGCAGGTAGTAGCCGCCCGGAAAGATGATGCCGTGGTCTTCAGGCAGCTGCATGCACGACGCGCCAATGGCGTCAATCCGCACGGCCTGCCGTGTGCGCTGGTTGAACACCAGATAGCGCGTGGTGTTCTCGCGGTAGGGGCGCACCTGCAGCAAGATGAGCAGGCCCAGCTTGGCATAGGCGATTTCGGCATCGCCAAGCGCCTGGTTGGGGTCGTCTACGGGCTCTTCGTAAATGCCCAGCCCGGTTTCGGTGTTGTTCTCGATCTTGAGCGTCAGGGTGCCGCCAATGGTCTCGACAAACAGCGTGTCCAGAACGTTGAAGTGGGGGTGCGCGCCACCGACATGGTTTTCGCGGGTGAGCGGGGTCCAGCTGAAGTCGTGGCTGGGTGGCGGCGTCAGGTCGCGCTCGCCCCGGTTGTCCACGTATTTGAGCGTGCCGTCGCTCTCGCGCCGCCAGCGAAACACGCGAATGTCCTGCGCCTGCAGTCCGATCTGGAACGCCGCCAGCAGGAACTCCTGCGTGGGCCGCAGCAACTGCAGCGTGGCCTGCTTGTAGTAGGTGTACAGCTCATTGAAGTCCGCCACAAAGCGTGGGTCGTCCAGAAAGCTGTCGGCCAGCGGCACCTGCACCAGTTCATCGCTTTCGGCGTTGCCCGCCGTCGTGGCGTCGCCCCCTTGGTGTGCCAGCTCATAGATGGCAAACACGTCTTCCACGCGTGTTTCGCGCTTCAGGCCCATGAACACGTTGTAGCCAAACAGCAAGCGGTTGCCGCCGATGTAGGTCAGGTCGCGGGCTACGCAGTTGTGCTCGGTGCGCGCACGCAGGCGCATCAGCAGTTGCTGGTCGCGCTGGCCGAATTGGCCGATGCGCGCCGCGTTGAGCGACTGGGCCTTGGCGAGCAATTGGTCGCCTTGTACTTCAAGGCGTTTTTTCAGCAGCTCGTAGTTGCTGCTGTTGGCCACGCTGCTGTCTACCGCGGCAGCGTTGGTTTCTTCTGCCGATGCGGGGGCGGATGCCTGTGTGTTCATGGATGGAGCGGCTCGGTGGCACGGATGAGGGCCAGGACTTCGTCACGGTGGGGTTGGGCGGATAGCCAGGCGCGGATGCGCAATACCTCGTCGATGCAGCTATCGCCATGGCGCTGTCGCAGGGTCTGCATGCGCGTGGCCTGCAGGCGTTCGTTTTGCAGGCGGCGCTGGCCGCCATCGGACAACAAGGTATCCAGCTGCTCGGCCAGGCCCCGATGCACCAGCGCTTGCCATTCGCCACGGTCCAGCCACAGGTATTGGCAGGGCCCGCAGCGGTCGACGCGAAACGCGCCTTGTGCGTCCACCGCCAGGCGTTGCATCAGCCGTGCGCAGGCCGGGCAGGCGCGCGCGTGCCCTTGGTCTGCGGGCACGTCGGCAACCCCGGTTGCTTCTGCGCTTGCGACCCCATCTGGAGAGCGGCTGCGCCAGCGGCGCCAGTCGTCCATCTGCAGCAGCACGGCGCCGCAGTCAGGGCAGGCGACAGCGGGAAGCCCTTCTTCAAGGGCGACGTTTTTCAATGAGGACCGGCTGGCGCAGCTGCAATGCAGTCGTGGGGTCATGGTGCGATTTGCTATATAAAGAGGAGCTGGTGGCGCTTGATCTAATTAGCTTTCAAATAGAAAAGTATTTGAAACCCTTGCGATTCAAGCGCTAGCAGCTATGGTTTTATTTGCGCAAGGTCTGCATCAGTTGCTGCAGCGCCTGCTTCTGGCTGTCGGTGCCGGTGCTGGAAATCTTGGCCAGCAGGGCCGAAACGCTCAGGCTCTGCAGTTCGCTGGCTGAGCTGCCCGCTGCCCCCAGAATCTGCTTGACGTCTTCCACCACGTCGCGTTCGCCGCTCAATTGGTCTTTGAAGGCCACCTGCAGCGTCTGGCTCTTGCCCACAGCAGCGTCAATGCCCTTGCCCACCGATAGCGCACGCACAAAGCTGTCGAAGTAGTCGCCCTGGCCGCCCACGATGTCGATCTTGGCGTTTTGCAGCGCCACGCCCAGCACTTCGGCCTGTTCTTTGGCGATGGCGGTTTGCGCGTCGATGCCCTTGATGGTTTCGGCGTGCGCGCGCTCCAGCCGCATGCGGTATTCCTCGTGGTCCCGTGTCTCGGGGCTCATGGCCTTCATGGCTTCGAACTTTTCCTTCAGACCGCGCGCTTCCGCGTTGAACTTCACGTCGATGTTGTGGGCTTCGGCATCCCCCATCTTCGCCAGGGCCTCTGCATCGGCTGTGCGCACGTGGGCTTCGGCATTGCCGATCTTTTCCTTGCCCTCGGCCTCTGCGTCAAAGCGGGCGCGCATGCCCACTGCTTCCGCCTGCGAGCGCGCTTCGACCACCTGGGCCTCCGCGCGGCCCACCTTCTCTTTGCCTGTGGCTTCTGCCTCCATGCGGGCCAATTGGGCTCCTGCAGCGGCAATCTGCACCTTGGCGTCCGCCAGGCCGGGTGCCGCCGACAGGGCCTCGATCCCTTCGGCATCGCGCTTCTTGGCTTCGGCTTCGCGCTCGGCGACTTTCAGGCGGGCATCGGCCAGCACCAGTTCTTCAGCCGCCTTGTGGCGCGCCTTGCGCTCCTGCGCTTCGGCGGTCTTCACTTCCATGATGACTTTTTCTTCGGCTGCGGCTTCGGCGCCAATCACGATGGACTTGCGGGTGCGGTCCGCTTCTGCCACTTCGCGCACTTCCTTGATGGCTTCTTCCTGCTCGGCCACGGTGCGTTCGACCACGATGCGCTCGCGCACCACATCGGCAATGGCCTTTTTCTGGATTTCGACGGCCTTGTCTTTTTCGATGCGCTGCAGCGTCACTTCCTTTTCGCGGGCGACGATCTCCAGGTCTTGGGCGCGGGTCACGCGCTCTTGCTCGATCACCACGGCGCGCTTGCGGTTGTTCTCGGCCACTTCCTTTTCGCGCAGCACGTTTTCCTGCTGCACGGCCAGGGCCTGTTCGGACTGCAGGCGCGCCATTTCAGAGCGGGTGCGCTCTTCGGCCTGAATCTTGGAGGTTTCGGCTTCTTCACGGGCCCTCACCGTGGCCACTTCGCGCGCCTGGCGGGCGGTGGCGTCGGCTTGCTGGCGCTCCAGCTCCAGCATGGCTTCCTGTGTTTCTACGTTCTTCTTCTTGATCTGCATTTCCTCGTTGCGGCGCAGCTCGTTGGTGACCACATGTTCTGTGGCGGTGAGCTGGGTGATCTTCTTGATACCCTGCGCGTCGAGGATGTTGTTGGAGTCGAGCTTGGACAGCGGCGTCTGCTCCAGGTAGTCGATGGCCGCGTCTTCCAGCACGTAGCCCGACAGGTCGTCGCCAATCTGCTCGATGATCTTGTCGCGAAAACGGTCACGCGCCTGGTACAGGTCCACAAAGTCCAGCGACTTGCCCGCGGTCTTGAGGGCTTCGGAGAACTTGGCCGAGAACAGGTCCTCCAGAATCTCGTGATTGGAAGCGCGCGCGCAACCGATGCCTTGCGCCACGCGCAGCACGTCTTCGGCGGTCTTGTTCACCCGCACGAAGAACTTCACCTTGATGTCGGCGCGGATGTTGTCCGCACAGATCAAGCCCTGGTCGCCTGATCGGTCGATCTCGATCGTTTTGACCGAAATGTCCATCAGCTCGGCCTTGTGAATGATGGGGTAGACCATGCGCCCGGTGAAGGTGACTTCAGGCTCGGCGCGCAGGGTGTTGATGATGAGTGCGTGGCCTTGCTCTACCTTGCGGTAGAACTTCGCGAACATGGCGAACATCGCCAGGATCAGGAAGACGAGTACGCCAACGGCAATCAGAATGACCATGAGGGATTGCTGCATGAGAACGCTTTCAGGTGAAAGGGTTGAAAAGAGAAACGGAAAAAGAAAATGAAAGATGGGCGGGGTGTGCCGAGCACCGGCAGCAGGCGCGCTGCAGGCGCCGCAGCTTCCGCTACATCGGTGGCAATGGCATGACCAGGTAGCGGTGTGTGCCCGCGTCGTAATCGGTGATCAGCGCCGTGTCGCCCCGCTTGAGTGGGTTGGGGCTGGGCGACCACACGCGGATGTTGAGGCTGGCGCCGCGCTGAGAAATCTCGGCACGGCCCTGGCGCTCGTCCACGACGCCCGTCAACACCCGGCAGGTCTGGCCGACCAGTGACGCGTTGCTTTGCGCCGCGTGGCTGACGAACAGCCCCCGCAGTGGCCGCACCAGCCGCGCCGTGATGACGAGCGAAAGAGCCGCCGATACCAGCAACACGATCAGTCCCGCCACCCATTGAAGGACTTCTGTGGGCACCCAGCGCATCAGCGTGACGCCCGCCAGGAACGACAGGGTCCATCCCACCAGCACCAGCAGGCTCACGACAATGGAAAATGGAACGCCGTGCAGCCCAAACGCCACGACATAGCTGGCAATGGCGCCCAGGTCGTCGGCACTGGCGTCTGCATGGGCTTCGATGTCCAGGTCGATGCCACTGGACTCGAAGTCCACCATGCCCACGATGGCCAGCAGCCAATACACCAGCACCACACCCAGCAGCACACTGTAGAGCGCTGTCGGAAACGCCGTGGCCGCCTCAAGAAGACTGGCAAACATGTAAATCCTCCCCCTCGTTATGTTGATTCTTTGTCGAGGAAACGCTGAACCGGACTTCTTATTTTTTCTTCAATGGCGCGCCGTTCGGGCTCTGCGCACTCTGCACAAACGCGATCAGCTCGCGTGTCGCCGCCTCTTTGATCCCCAGGCGGTCATCGGGCGCCAAGCCGTAGCGCTGCGCCAGCAGGTCATAGTCGGCAGGGTCCAAGGTCACCGTCAAGCGTGGCCGTTTGGGCCGGGCCGCCACCGGCAAATCCAGCACGCTGCGGATCTGCGTGGATGTGGATACATTGGCATGAAAGGCCGCTACCCGCACCGCCTCCATCACCGCCTCTTCCACATCAAACGCGACCTGTACGGCGCGCAGCGCGGGCTCGGAGCCCTGCCACCGCGCAGGTTTGCGCGGCGCGGGACTCATGGTGTTTGTGTGGATGGGGGGGCGGGCAATGCGCTGGCTGTGGCTCCGCTTGCACCTGCGGCCTGGCGCGCACGCAGGCGCTCCATCACCTTGGCGGCGCGGGCCTTGTCGTTGTCGCCAATGCCTGCATCGGCCAGCTTGCGCTCCAGTGCGCGGTGCCCAAACTCCTGGTCCAGTTGCTCCGCAGCGGCCATGCGGTCCGCCAGGTCTTCGTGCCGCTTCTTGATGCGTTCGAGCGAATCGCGTGCGCTGGTCAATTGCGAGCCGGTGGCGCCAATGCTCTCGGAAATGCTCTGCGTGGCGCGGTACACGCTTTCGGTGGTCTTGGCGATGCCGATCTCGCGTTCATGTTCGCGCACACGGCCTTCGGCGCTGCGGATCAGGTCCTTCAGGCGAGACACCTGCATCGCGTAGCTGGCATGTGCCTGCGTTTGCTCGGTCAGTTCCGCCTCCAGTGCGCCCACGCGCTCGGCCACTTCGAGCGCCAGACCTTCGTCGGCTTTGTCCAGCGCCTGGACTGCCATGTCCTCGTGGCGCAGCATGTCGGCCTTGATGCGCTCAATGTCGCGCGCCGTCTGCATCTGCTTGGCCATCACACCGGTCAGCTCGGTCTTGGCTTCGTTGATGCTCGCCTTGGCGTCGATGATCTCTTGTTCGTAAATGCGCGTGGCGTTGCCATCGACCACGCTCTGGCCCAGTTCGCGTGCGCTGCCGCGCAGCAGGGTGACTAGCTTCTTGATGACCGACATGATGGTTCTCCTGTCACAGTCGAAAAATCACACAAAGAGAGAGAAGGGCGGCAACCGCGCGCTTCAACGAAGAAAGAAAGACAAAGCGAGGGGCGACGCCTCAGCGAAGAAACTCGGCCAGCGCATCCAACGCATCCAGCGCGTTGTCACTCAGCACCGCCACTTCATGCGCCACGTCTTCAGCGCGCGCCGCACGGGCCAGCGCACCTACCAGCACAAAGCGCCCGTCTACGCGGCCAAAGGCCGACAGCGGAACGGAAGGGTTCAGGTCCAGCAGCGCTTCCATCAACTCGGCACGCCGCTCGGGGCGCACGTCGGCGTCGGTCCACAGGTAGCACAGGCAAATGACCTGCATGTCCGAGCAGGTCACAAAGATGGGCAGCTCATCGCGCCCCTCAATGCTGACCTGCACCACCGGCACATCGCCCGCAATGGGTTGCAACTGCACCGCTGCACCGCCCATGAGTGCAGAGGTCAGCACGTCCAGGTTGTTGAGTTGTTCCAGCAAAGTGGGCACAGCGTCTCCTTCATCACACGGGTGGGACAGGCGGCCGGGGAAGGTGCGTGTGCCTGCATGGATGGGAAGAATAGGTGCATTGACATATCATGTCAATGTGTTCGGTTGTCACCAATTGCAAGCGTGATTTGCGACGAACGGCAGATGCTGTTTTTGTGTCGTCGTGTTCAAGCGGCTGCAGCCAATTCACTCCACGCATCGCCCAGCGCCTGCGCCTGCTGCAGCACCAGCTCCACCGCCGCAGCTTCCAGGTCGGGCGGATATTTGTACTTGCGCAGGATCCGCTTGACGATCAAGCGCAGCTTGGCCTGCACGCTCTCGCGCTCGGTCCAGTCCACCGTCAGGTTCTTGCGCAGGTTGTCGGTCAGTTCGTGGGCGATTTTTTTCAGCGTGTCGTCGCTCAGCGTGCGCACGGCGGCTTCGTTCTCGGCCAGCGCGGTGTAAAAGCGCACCTCGTCTTCGGTCAGCCCCAGCTTGTCGGCCAGGCCATGCGCCTCGCGGAATTGGCGGGCCATGTCCAGCAGCTCTTCCATCACCTGCGCGGTTTCAATGCTGCGGTTCTGGTAGCGCACGATCACCCCACCCAGCAGCTCCGAGAATTTTTTGGCTTGCACCACGTTGCTGGCAAAGCGGCTCTTGATTTCGCCCTCCAGCAGGCGCTCCAGCAGCTCCACCGCCAGGTTGCGCTCGGGCAGCGCCCGCACCTGGGCCAGAAAGCCTTCGTCCAGCAGGCCGATGTTCGGCTTCTCCAGCCCCACGGCGTCAAAGATGTCCACCACGCTTTCAGACACCACGGCCTGGCTGATGATCTGGCGCACCGCCAGCTCGCGCTGCTCGTCGGTGCGCTGTTTGGCGGTGATGTCGCGCTTGGTCAGAATGACTTTGACGCCTTGCATGAAGGCCACTTCCTCGCGCACCGCCTTGGCTTCGTCCAGCGTGCAGCTCAGCGTAAAAGCCTGGCTCATCGCCAGGGCCGTGTCGGCAAACCGCTTCTTGCCGTCTTGCCCCGCCTGGCGCGGCAGGCCCAGCACGTGGTTGGCCGCGCCCGCCAGCACGCGGTGGCCGCCCGTCAAAAAGCCGCTGTAGTCAAACCCGTGCAGCAGGGCGCGCAGCACGTCGAGCTTTTCCAGCACCACGCTGAAGGCCTCGTGCGCATCCACCGTGGGGCGGCCCCGGCCTTGGGCGGCGGTGTACTCCTTCATCGCGGCTTTGAGCTCGTTGCCGATGCCGATGTAGTCCACCACCAGGCCACCCTGCTTGTCCTTGAACACGCGGTTCACGCGGGCAATCGCCTGCATCAGGTTGTGGCCCTTCATGGGCTTGTCCACATACAGGGTGTGCACACACGGCGCGTCAAAGCCGGTCAGCCACATGTCGCGCACGATCACGATGCGCAGTGGGTCGGCGGGGTCTTTGAAGCGTTTTTCCAGCCGCTTTTTCACCTGTGCGCTGTAGATGTGCGGGCGCAGCAAGGCCTTGTCGCTGGCACTGCCTGTCATCACGATCTTGATGGCGCCGAGTTCGGGGTCGGCGTTGTGCCAGTCGGGGCGCAGGCGCACGATCTCGTTGTACAGGTGCGCGCAGATGTCGCGGCTCATGGCCACCACCATGGCCTTGCCGCGCTGTGCCGTGTTGCGCTCTTCAAAATGCGCCACCAGGTCTTGCGCCACACGCGCCACGCGGGGCTCGGCGCCCACCACTTGTTCCAGCGCAGCCCAGCGGCTTTTCAGGCGCGACTGCACGCTTTCTTCTTCGTCCTCGGCCAGCTCGTCCACCTCGGCGTCGATGCTGGGCAGCTCGTCGGCCTTCAGGCCCAGCTTGACCATGCGGCTTTCGTAGTAGATGGCCACGGTGGCGCCGTCTTCCTTGGCCTGCTGCATGTCATACACGTGGATGTAGTCGCCAAACACGGCCCGTGTGTCGCGGTCGGTGCCGCTCACCGGCGTGCCGGTAAAAGCGACAAAGGTGGCGTTGGGCAGGGCATCGCGCAGATGCTGGGCGTAGCCTACCTGGTAGTGCTCCCGGGTGTGCTCCGCCGTGTTAGCTTCAGCGCCCGCCCGGTAGGTGGGCGGCGCAAACTCGGCGCGGTGTGCGGGTGCTGTGCCGCTGCCTGTGGTGATGGGGCTTGCTACTGTATTGGTAGCTAATAGCGCTTGTGTATCAAGAGCTGGGGCCTGATTTTGCTTCAAATTTGCCTGTCCAGATGCCTTTCCATCCTTGCGCACCTTCAGCCGCGCCTCAAACCCGTACTGCGTGCGGTGCGCTTCGTCGGCAATCACCACGATGTTGTGGCGGTCAGACAGCATGGGGTAGCTGTCTTCGTCCTCGCCGGGCATGAACTTCTGAATGGTGGCAAACACAATGCCGCCCGAGGGACGGTTGCTCAGCAGCGTGCGCAGCTCTTGCCGGGTGCGGGCCTGCACGGGCTGCTCGCGCAGCAGGTCTTGCGCCAGGCCAAACACGCCCAGCAGCTGGCCGTCCAGATCATTGCGGTCGGTGATGACCACGATGGTCGGGTTCTGCAGCGCGGGCTCTTGCATCACGCGGGCGGCAAAGCAGGTCATGGTGATGCTCTTGCCGCTGCCCTGCGTGTGCCACACCACGCCGCCCTTGCCCTTGGTAGCTGGGTCTGCACCATCGCCCGGCGTGGCTGCAGCCACCACCTGCGCAATGGCGGCGCGCACCGCGTGAAACTGGTGGTAGCCCGCGATCTTTTTGACCAGCTGCCCATCGTCTTCAAACAGCACAAAGTAGCGCAGGTAATCGAGCAGATACTGCGGTGCCAGCACGCCGCGCACCAGCGTCTGCAGCTCGTTGAACTGGCCCAGCGGGTCCAGCGTGGCGCCGTCAATCGTGCGCCACGCCATGAAGCGCTCGGCGCTTGCGCTCAGCGACCCCAGCAGCGCCTCGGTGCCGTCCGAAATCACCAGCACCTCGTTGGTGTGGAACAGGTCTGGGATCTGCTCTTTGTACGTCTGGATCTGGTCGTAGGCCTTCCACACGCTGGCGGCCTGGTCGGCGGGGTTCTTCAGCTCCAGCAGCACCAGCGGCAGGCCGTTCACAAACAGCACCACGTCGGGCCGGCGCGTGTGGCGTGGCCCGCGCACGCTGAACTGGTTGACCGCCAGCCAGTCATTGCGCTCGGGCGCGGCCCAGTCCACCAGGCGTACAAAGTCGCCCACGGTTTCGTTGCCGCGTTGGTACTGCACCGGCACGCCCGCCACCAGCAGCCGGTGAAACCGCCGGTTCGCCGCCAGCAGCGCGGGCACGACCAGGTCTTGCACCTGCGCCAGCGCGTCGTCGATGGCCACCACGGGCACGGCAGGGTTCAGCCGCACCAGCGCCGCCCGCAGGCGGCCCGC
>RCMZ01000423.1_pt1 | contig 23585 bp, 27 predicted proteins | sample 2041141 | NCBI WGS metagenome assembly RCMZ01 (sample SAMN09708263, study PRJNA481090) | Wastewater metagenome, whole genome shotgun sequencing project. | biome: sewage; isolation source: Davis station wastewater (DW) | place: Antarctica: Davis Station | collected 2010-03-01
ATGCCCTGCTTGCGAAGCAGATCCATGGCCACTGTGCCTTTCTCCAGCTCGCGCTGAGCGTAGGTCACCGCGTCGAATTTTTTGGCCAGGGTGTCGTAGGCCGATTGCGCCGACTTGAGCGCGTTCTCGTCCTTTTTATCCAGGGCGGCGCCAGCCTTGCTGGTGGACGACTCAAGCTGCTTGATCTCCTGGCGCAGCTTCAGCTCCTGCTTGGCTGTGGCCAGGGCAGCCTCGGTGTCCATACCCGGACCGTAAGGGTTTGGCTGGTTCTTGGCAGCCTCCAGCTCCGCGAGCGAGGCGCGGGCTTTGGCCAGGCGCTGCTCGTCCGTGGCGCTGAGGTCCGCAATGGACTCCTGCACGTTTTTGTAGGCGTCGGCGGTGCTCTGCACTTCCTTCTTCAGGTCGTACTCTTTCTTGCGCAGTTCAGTCAGATCGCTGTTGCGGCGCTCCACGGTGCTGCCGTCGTTGCTGGCACCGGCCTTCTCTATGTCGGCTTCGGCCTTGGCGATGTCACGCTGCACGTCCAGCAGTTTCTGGGCGTTGGTGGCGGTCTTCTCGTAGTTGTAGTCCTGGATGCTCTTGACCTGCTCGTTGCGCAGGCGATCCATGATGCCGATGGCCATCGCAGCCTGCTTGGCCGCGGCGTCACTTTGTTGGGTGGCTTCTACCAGCGAAGCCTTGAACGCATCCACAGCCGCCTTGGCCGCGTTCCAGGCGTCCAGTTGGCGCAGGCGCATCTGGCCTTCGCGGTTGTCGTATTCGACCTTGGCATCGGCAGCCGCTTTCTCCAGCTTGGCCAGCTGCTCGCCGCGCTCCACAGCCAGCTGGGCGTTGGCGATCTTCTTGCCCGGGTCGTCCATCTTGGCGATGGCAGCCGCCGAGTCCTGCACAGCCTGGCCGGCACGATCCGCCGCAGCCGACAGATCCCACAGTTCATCCTTCAGTGCCTGCGGTGTAGCCAAGCCCGAAGCCTGGTAGCTCTCTACCGCGCCTTCCACCACGTAGCGGCGTTCGTTGATCTTACCCAGCTTGGCCAGCTCGTTGTTCTGCTGGGCTACCATGGCTTCGCGCTCGCGCGCCGCTGCCGTGGCGTCGATCGCTGTCTTCAGCCCCTTGTATTGCTCCTTCAGTCCATCGACCCCCGCCTGCTGGTCGATGATCGACTCAGTGCTGTCGTGGCCGAAGGCGTAGTAGATGGCCGAGCCGATGCTGTAGATCAGGCCCACCCAGCCGAGCGCGCGCATCAGGAACCCGGCTGCTGCTGCCAGGCCACCCACTGCTCGAGCAGCCAGCGTTGCCGTGGCCGACAGGACACCCATCTCGCGGTACAGGGCGATGACGCCTACACCGGACGAGACCAGACCTTGAGCCAAGCCAGTCAGTGCGCCACGGAAGGTCAGCGCACCTCGTGTGCCATCGGCGAAGCCCAGGCCCAGGACACGCAGGTTGACCGCGGCTGCCTTGGCATCCGTGGACAGGGCCAGCAGCCCTGTGCTCAGGGCGCCGGTGAACTTCAGGCCCATGATGCCGGCCATGGCGTAGCCAAGGGTGATGGCGGTGGCCTTGGCGTTCTCCAGCATCATGTCGAGCTGGCTGATGGTGGTGGTGACGTTGCCGTATTCGTCCTTGATCTCTTTGACCGGCTTGGTCAGCTCGATCAGGTACAGGGACAGGTTGGCAGTTGCCGTCCGCAGTTGGTATTCGTGGGCGTCGAACAGTTGCAGCTGGGCTTCCTCGAACGCCGAGATGACCTGCTTCCAGTCGAACTTGAGGCTGTTCTCCATCTTCTGGCGCATCTCATCGGCCGCGCCGGAGGTGTCTTCCAGTTGACGACGCAGATGCTCGAGGTTGCCGTCGGTGCCTGCTTGGCCTACCAGTGCTGCCACTGGCGAGGTTGCGTACAGGCCGACCAAGTCTTGGATGGCACTCAGGCGCTCACCATCACCGACGCCTTTCAGCGCGGCGTTCATCTGGCCAAGGATGTCTATCAGGCTCTTCGTGTTGCCTTCCATGTCCTTAACGGAAATGCCGTATTCGTCCATCATCGCCTTACCCTTCTTGGTAGGGTTCAGCAAGGACACGAACAATTTACGCAGGCCAGTACCGGCGCGGGACGCCTTGATACCGGTGTTGGACAAGGCCTCAATCGCGGCCGTGGTGTCCTTCATCGAGATGCCCGCCGTGTGCGCGGCGGGGCCGGCATAGGTCAGGGCGTTGGCCAGCTGCTCGACGTTGGTGTTGGACTGGCTGGCAGCCGTCGCCATCATGTCGACGATGCTGGTCAGATCCTTGGCCTGCATGCCGAAGGTCATCATGACGTTGGTCGCCATGTCGGCCGACTGCGCCATGCTGATGCCGCCGATCATCGCCAGGTTCAGCGCAGGCTTCAGTGCCATGATCGCGTCCGCAGACGACAGGCCTGCCTGGCCCAGTTCTACCAGGCCCAGCGCCACTTCACTGGCGGTGTACATGGTGGACTGGCCTAGGGCTCGTACCTGCATCTCCATCGCGCCCATGTCCGAAGGCATCCAGCTCTGCAGCCCGGTGGACATGATGGCGTCTGCCTTGGCCATCGACGCTGTGAACTCGGCGCCCAGCTCGACCGTGCTCTTCAGGGCGCGGGCCAGGGCGTAGGTTGCGGTCGCGGCGAGGATCGTGCCGCTGGTGTACATACCGATGTTGGCCTGCAGACCGCCGAGCGCAGCTCGCAGCATGGCAGCCGACTGGGAGCCAACAAGGTTGGAGTCGTTGACGCGGCTCTGCGCTCGAGCGAAGCCCAGCAGCTCCATGGTCGACTTGGTCAGGACGCGGTTGTAGCGTTCCTGATCAGCGATCTGCTGCTTGATCCGGGTGATCTCCAGGCCGCGCGCGCTGCTGACCAGCGACATCTGCTGCTGCAGACGGGCCAGCTCAGCCTGCTCGCGCGCCAGGGCTTTGGCCTGCTCGTTGACGACGACCTTCTCTTTGGTCGCCTCGACGATGGCTGCCTTGCGCGCGGTGTTCAGGGCGCGGAGCTTGACGATCTCTTCTGCCAGGCCACCGTTGAGGCTTATGTGCTCACGCTTGAGGCGTTCGATCTCGCTCTCTTCGCGCTGGATCTCGGTGATCGCCGCCTTGCGGGCAGTGTTGATCTGGCGCAGCCGTTGGATCTGCTCCTGCAACCCTCCGTTGAGGCTAGAGTGCTCACGCTTGAGGCGCTCGATCTCCGACGCCTCGCGTGCCAGCTCAGTGATCTCAGCCTGGCGGGCTGTGATGGTCTGCTTGATCTTGACGATCTGTTCCTGCGTGCCGCCCTCAAGGCTCTTGAGCTGGCGCTCAAGCGTCTGCAACTGGGAGGTGGCGCGGAAGTCTTCGGTGATCTGGTTGCGGCGGGAGGCGATGTACGCCGCCGTCATCACGTTCGATTTGCCTTGCTCGCTGGACAGTTGGGCCAGCGTGAGCACCAGGTTGTCGCCTGCATGGCGCAACTTCTGGTTGGCGTTGATCATGTTCTGTTTGTGCTGCAGCCCAGACTTCAGGGCAAGGTTGTCCTTGGCCTGGGAGGTATCCAGGGCTTCAAGGCTCTTGCGCAGGAAGATGTTCTCGCCGGCTAGCTTCGCGGTGAGGGTCTCAGCGCGTTGCAGCCAGTTGACGTAGGTGTTCTTCGAGGCGGTGTCGTTGAGCATTGTCCGCAGTGCGGACATCTCCCCGTTGTAGGCGCTTGCTGCGAGGGTGGCCTTGGCGTTTTCCGCCGCCATCTTCTGGAACAACGAGGATACGTGACGCTCGGCGTTTTCCAGTTCCTTGCCGAGCTTCTCGGTAGCGTGACCGCTTTCAGCCATCTTGACATTGATGTCTTCGATGGCCTTTTTCATCTTGAGGAAGACTTCCCTCGACGCCGATCCGGTGCCGACGAAAGCCTTTTCCATCGAATCGAGTTGCTCACCGGCGTTTTTAAGACGGAGGTTGAACTCGCCCAGTTGGCGCATGGAGCCGGTGAAATCCACGTCAAACTGAGCCATTTGTCATCCCTTTCGCGGACCCTTCACGGGTTTCCTGTTCCTGTTTGGCTTACCGTCGCCGTCGTCCGTAGGCTTGGTATCCTTCTTGAAGTGATCATACAGGATGGCGTTGTCAGTTTCTTCCATTGTCAAGTAATACAGCGAAAGTTGTGAGGGGTGCAGCTTGAGTACCCTTTCCCCATAGTCAGCCATCTCCTGGTAGGGCAGCGGCTGGTATCCGTGCTGGCCGAACTGACGTCGGCGGTGCAAGCGGAAGAAGGCGTTCGCCAGCCACCTGTACGGGGGTAGGGGCTCCACAAAGGACTCGAGCTTCGGGTGTTTCTTCCCGAACTTTTCCTCGAGGACTTTGAATGCAGCGAGCCCCTTATCCCCGTATGTGATCAGGAAACGGCAGAACTCTTTACGTCGCTCGCCACTTCGGCTTCGACCGCAGCCTGGTAGTTGGCGTGGTTGAGGCTGAACTGCTCGAGGAACGTGGCCAGCTCAGCCTGGCGTGGGTCGCTGAGGATCTCGAAACCTTTCTCCGGGGTGTACTTCAGTTTCTTGCCACCCTTGGTGATGCCATTCCAGTCTTTGAGAACGGTGTCAGCGAACGCGCGCTGGTAGATCTCGAGCACTTTCTTGGTGCTGACTTCAGGGTTGGTCTTGTCCTTGATCACGGCCAAGTTTTCGTTGTACAGCTGGCCCAGGCGGGCGTTGTACTCAGGGCCGCGTCGTGCGAGCAGGAACTCGCCGCCGAGGAAGTTTGCCCAGACACCTTCTTGGGCCAGGGTAGGTTCTACTGCGATCGAATCAAGTTCCAGAGACATGGTGGTCGTCCTTAGTTGTTTTGAGATTTACATACAAAGAAGGCGCCACTCTATCAAGAGTCGCGCCTTCGGTCACTACCGAACTTTTACGGTGTTGGGACGAAAGTGATCGCCATCACGCAAGGGATGTCGACGTGGGTGCCAATGGTCACCACGCCTTCTTCTGCGGTCAGGGTCATCGCCGACTTGTAGTCAGCGTTCTCGCCTTCAGCGTTGTTGGTCGGAGCCTGCGCCATCAGGTTCGGCAGCTGGATGGTGAAGGTGCCTTCAGCGGTGGAGATGTTGGTCTTCAGGCTGACGCGCTTGTTATCCATGTGCGCCTTCAGGATCGACTGGTCGTAGTAGTAGATCTCACCCGAGAAGGTGACAGCGATCTTACCGATACCGATACCAGCCGCGAACTGACGGCCCAGGCCGGACTGCTCACGCACGTTGTTCTGGATCTGCATGGACGCGTCAGACCAGGTGACTTCCATCAGGTCGCCATCGGCGTTGCGGATCTCGATCTCGGACAGGTTGTTCGAGCTGTCGGCGATCTCGTAGTTGGCAGGCTTCTCCTTCGAGATACCGACCGAACCGCCCAGGCCATCGACACCGGCCAGCGCGTTACCGTAGTCGGCGTTGGCCGACATGGTGTTACACGCCAGAGTGATCAGCTCGCCGTCACCGAAGTTCAGGGTGGCGTCGTTCATCATGGTGCCGAAGTACCACTCGTGGTCGAGGCGGTCGGTAGCCAGGGCGCCTTGACGCACAGTCTTCTCGACGACCATGTACTGCTTGAACTCGCCATCCACAATGTACTTGCCGAGGGCAGGCAGCGCGTCGTCGACGTTCTTCCACTCGCTGAGCATGATCAGCTGCAGCAGGTCTAGCACCCATGGGGTGGCTCCGAACTCGACCGTGGCACCGCCGTTGGCGCTACCCTTGGTGTTCTTGGAGCCCTGAGTGCGGCGCGTGCCGGAGATCGCAGTCGACGACTTAGATTCCTTCTGCATCGCGAAGCTTTCAGTGGTGAACGGGATGAACTTCATCGGCACGCGCGAGGCGCCAACGAAGTCGGATTTGCTGTCCATAGGGCTGATGGCGTAAGCCAGTGCCACCGAGGACGTATCGTTAAAGCTCTTAACTTGTGGCATAGCCGTCAACTCCTTTGAACGTAAATTTCAAACATAATGTTTGTCACACCACCGTAGGCGGTGAAGCCATGCAACGGGGCAGGTGGGGTCGGTGTGAACGTGCGGAACCGGATACCGTTGATAGTCCGGTCCTGGAACCACTCGGCCACAGTGTCCACCTTGCGGCCATACTTTACCTTGTCCCGAGGGGCTTTGGTAAACAACGAGACGTCCAGGCTCCCCAGGATGCGGCGCGGGGCCACATCAGATGGCCCTGCACGGCCTGTGTCGTTGATGTTTAGCTCGAACAGCCAGAAGTCCTTGTCCTGCTCGAGCAGCACGCCTGCGTCGTTCACGCTGACGTCCAGCCCTTCAGTGAAGTCGTAGCCGTAGAGCATGTCTGGCGTCACCTTGGTGCGCAGCCAGTCACGGAATCGGGTGTCCAGCTCGGTCAACGAGCCCAGCATGAAATCGGTCATCTGAATGCCTTCCTGACATTGCCGGTTTCAATGGCGTTGGTGTACTGCCTGGCCACTTCCTGCACAGCCGCCATCCCCGCGTCGGTGATGTTTGCGTTGCGCTCGTACTCGCTGTCCACCGGCACCGCGTTGTAGAAGTAGAACACGGTCTCAGGCGTTCGGCCGGCGACCATCTTATCGATCACTTCCCGCAGCTCACGGTCGCGCACGGAGCGCTTGGTCAGCGCTGCATTCTTGCCCGCGTCACGGCGCTTGCCTACCGGCGCGGTAGCGGACTTCTTGGATGTACCACGCAGGTCGCGCAGCTTTCCCCATGTCCTGTTGCCAGGCTTGGACTTGCCCTTGGCAGCGATCAACCAGTGGGCCGCGGCGTTGGACGAGTCGTGCTTGGTGGTTTGCACAGCGATGGTCAGGCCGGCCAGCAACGCTCGACGAATCGACCGGCTGAACAGCGCGTTCAGCTCGAGCGTGAAGTTGTCGGTCATCGTCTTGAACTTGCCAGCCATCAGACCACCCTCAAGGTGTACTGGCGGGTGCCCGCCTGGGTCTCGACCGTCTTGACGGCCTTACGCACGCCGTTCAGCTCTAGGTACACGTCCTTGCCGGTCAGCTTGATGCCGAAGGGCAGGTGGTCAGCCTCGAAGTACACGGTGCGGTAGGCGTTGGTGTCGGTGGCCCACAGTGCGGCGTCGACGGACTTCTCCATCACGCCTGTGACATTGTACTGCGACGGCGACTGCTCCCACTCGTTGGTGGTTGGGTTCATCGTCCGCTTGCCCGCGACGTGCAGGATGAAGTCACTGCGGTAGTCGCCCTCGTGGTCTATGCGCAGGCCGAAGAACCCGGAGTCGGCGAAGGTGTCGAGCACGCGGTAGCTCACGCCGTGCAGCTGGATGAAGTCCCATTCCTGGGGCTGCACGCAGAGCGGCAGGTAGGCGTTGTAGCGCTCGATCCGTAGATCCGTGGTGGCGACCTCGTCGGTGCTGGTCAGGAACTCGGTGTCCATGTAGGTCTTGGCGAACTGCGTGTTCACTAGCCAGCCTGGGTTCTCAGGCGGGCCTTGCACGACGCGGCGGGTGATCGTGGCCAGGCCGCTGGTGCCACCTGGTAGATCGGTCACCAGCTGCAGGATGGTCAGCGAGACGTATGGGTTGCCGTCGCGCGCGTCGGTACGCCGCGTGCCGATCAGGTAGACCTCCTTGGTGCCCGGGTGCCGGAAGGTCAGGCTCGGCGGGTACACAACTTCGTTGTCCGTGAACATCATGCGGCGGCGGGTCGGCTTGTTGAAGTTGCTCAGGAAGCGATCGGTCAAGTCGATCCGGCCCACGAAGCTGCATGGCTTCCACGTTTCCGTGGCCATGTCCCAGGCTTCCATTTGCTCCGTGATGTACTTGGCTGCGATCTTCTTCAGCTTCATGTGGTAATCGCCGTTGCTCGTGGAGTGGTGATCGGGTCTCGATCAGGCGTGACACGCACGAACATCTGGAATGTGGCTGCGGTCGCGGGCACAAGCTCGAGATCCGTCAGCAGGTCTTTCAGGTGGTGGTTGGCTGTTTCCATCAGTCGATCTGACATCCACAGCCAACCATCCTTGTCGCTACGCTGGCCTTCGTTGGAGCCGTCGGTGTCCTTCTTGAGGATGAACACCTGGGCCATGCGTGCGACGGTGGCCGCGCAAAAATACTTGGCCACCAGGCGAAGTTTGCGCAAGCGAGCGGGCGTGTACTTCAGACCGGTCTCCTTGGAGATGTCTTCCCAGACACCAGGCAGAGCAGCGTCGAGCTGCGAGCCGAGGTCATCGTCCAAGCCTTGATCCTCGATCTTCTCGGCGTCGATGTCCGTGTCATCCACGGTCAGGACGGCGAGGATCTGCTTGGTGCTGGTCAGGTTGAAGTACATGCCGTGCCCCTTACTTGGACTTCTTGACGATCTTCACGAGACCGCTGTTGACCTGGTTTTCCAGCCAGCCGTCATTCAGCAGGTGAGCTTCGCCCTTGCCAGGCAGCCAGGTGCCAGTCGAAGGCTGGCGCAGGTCGGAGTGGATTTTGCTTTCCACTTTTACCAGCACCAGTTCTTCAGGCTCACGGCCGGCAGCGCGTGCAACTTCAGCTTCCTGGGCCAAACGCTCGGCGTCGGAGTCGGCTTTCTTCTGGTCTTCGAGAGCCTTGTCAGCCAGACGCTTTTCTTCCTTGGCAGCCGATTCCTTGCTCGCGATCTCTTCCTTGGCCATGTTTTCATTGGCCAGGTCATCCAGGCGCTTCTGCTCGACCTTGTCGGCTTCTTCCTGCTTGGCTTTGGCTTCCGCCTCGTCCTTGGCCTTTTGCTCTTCCAAGGCCTTGGCCTCTTCAGCGCGCTTCAGTTCCTGCTCAGCAGGGGTAAGGTCTTCATCTTTTTTCTTGAGAGCCATGGTGTTGATCTCCAACGTATTTTAGATAGAAATAAGGGCCACCGAAGCGGCCCTTATTGGAGGGTTCTTACACCTTTTCCAGGCTCAGAACCGACCAGGCTTCGTCGTACAGACGGGTCGCCATCTCGCCATAGTCCACGCGGAAACCAGTGGCTTTACGCATTACGAACTCTTCGATGCCGTCGTAGGCAGCGGAGATGTTCACGAAGCGTTGGATCGCGTAGCGTGGGTCGAAGCCAACCAGCAGACCGGCACCGAACATGTCGGGCTCGAATGGAGTCAGGCGCGGCTGGGTCAGACCCAGGTTCATGCCAGCCCATGGAGTGACGATCTTCGAGTTGTCCACACCAACGTGCTTCGGCGCCAGGCCATCGTCAACTGCCAGGGCAGTGTCAATGTCGGTCAGCACCTGGCTGATGTTGGCGGTTTTGCGCATGCTGAACAGCCACTTGATGTAAGCCTTCTTGGTGATCACGCCGTTGGCAGTGATCGAGGCGTCGAAGGCGCCGGCTTTCAGGATCGGCAGAGCGTCCATGTCCAGGTCGGTATCACCCAGCACCATGGATTTCAGCTGCTCTCCCACACGACGGATCTTGTCGCCGCGGGACTGGGCTTCCATGATGATGCGCACCAGGTCGATGGTGGTAGCAGCCATCGCTTCGTTCGCAATCATCAGACCAATCGAGTTGGTTGGGATTTTGAACGATTTTTGGCCAGTGCTGATGGAAACCATGGTTTCCGGCAGCGCCATCTGCACGATGCGACCGCTGCGGCTGCCTTCCGGCGCCGAAGTGTCGATGATCGGCTGCACGGCGTTCTGGCCGTTCAGGTTGCGGCTGGTGGCGATAAAGGATTCCCAGATGGACAGGATGTCCGAGCCGTCGTCACGCAGGACGTTGGCGTTCATGGTTTCCAGAATCAGTTGCGGGTAGAGCAAGCGTGCGCCGAGCGAGCCGTCCGAGCCATCAGGGCGACGGAAGCCGTCAGCCTGGGTCATGCCCGCCATCTGAGCCATGGTCAGCGCTGGGCCGATGCGGTTTTCACCGTCCATCATGCCGGCGTTGGTCATCATCTGGTCGATCGGGTCACCCATGGTGGTGTCCCAGTCAGAGGCCAGGTTACGGATGTGCTGGCGCAGGCTCAGGCCGGCCGAAGCTGCCTGTGCGTAGAGTTCGACGTTGGCGTCGATCTCCTTCTGCTTGATCACACCGTTTTCGTTCGCTTGGTATTTCAGTTTGCATTGCATGGTTTCTATTCCTTGAAATGTTGGAGTGGCGTGCGGCAGTTAAGCCACTCGTTCCAAGAGGACGACGGAGCCCGGGCCACCGTTACCGGAGATGATACGCATAATCCGGTACTTGAAGGTAGCAGGGGTGCCTTTTTTCACCTGTGGCAGGCCTTTGGTGCCCAGCGCCAGTTGCGCGCCAGCTACAACCAGATCCTTCACAGCCACCGCAGCAGCGCCTGCAGCCACTTGGGCTTCAACGCGGATGCCGGTGTCAGGGCGAGCCACACCGCCGACGCGGAAGCCGTTGGCAGTAGGGCCACCGTCGACGTTATCGAGGAAGCCTTCGATCTCGTCACCATCAGCGGCCAGGGCGAAGTTCGACACGGCGCCCATGGTCATGATTTTCTTGACGTCTTTGTCGGTGTAGTTCTCACCGGCAGCGGCGCCCAGCTTGGTGGTAATGACGTTCAGACGTTCTGGAAGAACAGTCAGTACGTTGAATTTAAAATCAGACATGACTGATCTCCTTACTTCTTACCGGCATTGAGGGAAACAACTTTGTGGCGCACGTTCGAGTTGACCACAGGCTCGTTGGCGTCCTTGGTAGGAACGTCATCGGTCTGCTGGCCAATCTTGAACATGCTGGCCAGGGTGGTCTGCAGTTCGTTGAACTGCGCCAGGATCTCGGTAGGCGAAGATTTTTCAACCTGCGGCCGGCCGGTGGCCACTTGCAATTTTTTCACCGCTTGCTGGGCCACAATGACCAGGCTTGCAGTTTGCGACTGTGCTTCAGCCAGTGCGGTCTCGGCCTTGGTCAGCTTTTCGGTCAGGTCTTCGACCTTGATCTCTAGCTTGGCTGCTTCCTTGATCGCGCCAGTGTAGGCAGCGGCGTCGATGGTGCCGGTGGAGCCGGTAACGCCAGCCAGCTTATCGGCAGCCAGCTTGTCAGCGGCTTCCTTGTCAGCGGCTTCCTTGGCCAACTTCTCGGCTTCGGCGTCGTCCAGCACTTTCTGAGCGACGGCTTCCTTATCGGCAGCCTCCTTCAGATCGGCCATCTCTTTGGTGTAGTGGGCAAGCTCAGCCTTGGTGAGCACGTCTGCAGCATTCGCGCCCGCTTCGATCTGAGCGAGTTTTTCAGGGGAGATTTTCATCTCAAACTTCCTTCTGTCGCCAGTAGTGTGTGCGGACGCGCCGCGACCAATAAGATCGTTCAGGGTCGTAATCCTGTCGACCAGCCCATTTTTCACTGCCTTCGCCGCGAAAAACGTTTTACCGTCAGCCCAGTCCTTGTAGTCGTCAAGACTCAGGTTGCGCTGTGCGGAGATGTGGTTGAGGAAGAACGCATTAGTTTCCTTCAGGTTTTCCTGTAGGTACTTTTTGTCTGCCTCACTCAATTCTTCGTAGGGGTTGCCTACAGCCTTGAACTCCCCTTCCTTCAACACCGTGAACTTCACACCGTAGTTTTCCTCGGTGTTGGCCAGGGTGCGGATCACGGCGATCACGCCGATGGAGCCAACCTCAGCCATCTTGCTCGCGGTCACCGAGTTGGCGCTGGACATGATCCAGTAGCTCGCCGATAACGATGCGCTGTCGGTGTGAGCCCGGAAGTTCATGCCGTCAGCTTGCAGCAGCTCAATGTTCGTGGTGACTGTGTCCAGGCCGCTCACCGCGCCGCCACCGCTGTTGTGATCCAGGATCACGTCGGTATGGCCGGTCTCACCCAGGATCGCCAGAGCATCGTTGATCGCTTCGTAGCTGGTCACTTCACCCGGATACCACTGGTGGTAGCGGCGGTAGGATGGAACCAGCGAACCGTGAATTTTCAGGACTGGAGTTTCGCCTACTTTATCCAGCAGGTACAGACCTTTACGATTGATGTCCACACCAAAAACTGGGCAGAGATCTTCCTCGCGGTCGTCAAACGGGTAATTCGAGTAGGCGTCCTTGTCGAACTTGTACTTCAGCTCGAAGCTCGCGTGCTTGTTGAACGCCTTCTCGGTGCCCAGCCAGATGTCAACTGCCATTGCTAGGCTCCTTATTGGTCGGCGCCGCCGGACTGAGCCGGCGTGCCTGGGTTGAGTGCCGCGCCCGACGAGGTCGTGCGATCCACTTGGGTCGCATCCGACTGTGCCGACGCATCCTTGGCGTAGAAACGAGTGCCTGCCAGCACTGCGTTGAGCCCTTGTGGGCGGATGCCGAGTTCCCAGCATGCGTGGGCCTCGTTGATCACACCCCAGCTGAGCAGCTCGAGCACACGCTTCTGGCGTGTGCCGTAATAGGCTTCCAATTCGATCTCTGGACGCAGGTTGATCGGCATGAACTCGAAGGCCACGTAGCCGTCGATGCCTTGCAGACGGCACGCCAGGGTCAGCGCGCGGGACATGACTTCATGCACTGGCGAGCGCGTGCCTTGCGTGACCTGCAGGTAGATCAGGGTCTCTGCGTTGGACAGGCCTTGACCACCCGCAGCGCGCATACCGCTGACCGACGCTGGCGTCTTGAGCGATGCACCCAGCATGTTGGACAGCGTGGCGATCATCGGGGCGTAGTCGGCCTTGTTGCCGCCGGTATCCTTCACCTCGTAGGTCACGCTGTCGAAGGTGACGACTGCGTCTTCCGGCTCCAGGCCGGCCAGCGCGTCGACCACCTGCTGGCGCACGACGTCAAACAGCTCGCCCATTTTCTTGGGGTCGCCCTTGATGTCGTCCGTAGCGATCTTCTGGATCTTCTCGGCAATGATGGTGGCGATCAGACGGCTGTGGCCGGTGCGGTTCAAGGTCCGGTGCATGTCTTCGATAAAGCCCTCGAAGTTCATCACCTGCGACAGACCTGGACGCAGCAAGCTGGTCGAGTATGCCTCGTCAGCGTTGCGGTTATGCTCGGACACGAAGACCGTTGGAATGTTAAGAACGATGTCGCCGCCACTCTGTGTAGGGTAGCGCCCTCCCTGGCCATCAGCTTCCCAATCAATCGTGGAATAACCGATTGGCACCAGCCGCTCGGCGCCGAACTCCTTGTCCAGCACAAGCTCAACACCACAACCGCCTGTTGTGATGACATCCGTTTGAAGAGTCGACAGCAGCGCCTGCATCCCTGGCTTATCGTTATACCCTTTGCTGTAATCGTGCAGTGTCGAGAACGCATCCATGATGCTGTACGCCAGGCTCATGACTTCGAGGCTCATGGCGCCTGTGGCGTCGTAGCCTGCGATGCGGAACCCGGCGCCTACCGAGATCGCCGCCATCGAGTTGGCAGCCGAACTGAACATGCCGTTTTCACGGCAGAGCAGGCGGATGATCTCGTTGACGTCGGTACGGGAGCTGACGTTGCTGATCGCGTTCAGATTGAAACGCTTCAGCGTGTTCGTGATGGTTGAGCCTTTGTCCAGGTCAGATCCTGGGCGCTTGGCCCGCGCCTTACCGGCAAGATTACGAGTCGGCAGAATGACCTGGGCACCCGTCGCCGCGTACCTCGATCCTTTGCTTCCCGGTGTCTTGGTGCCAGCCATGGGCGTTCGTCTTCCTTGGAGATGGCGCGAGTTTAGTTGGGCAACGAGCTGAAATACAAGGGTTCTTTTATCACCACTTCGCGGGGTTTCTCACGCCATTTGAGAAACCCCGCTAGTTAGCGCGTTATCTCGGTCTCTTGAAGCCGAACATCCCGGCAAGCTGCGAGCCCACGTCGATCTGCTTTTTCTCCTCGGCGGCGCTGCCGAGCTTCACAGCCGACGTGCCAGGCATGCTGCCCACCACGCTGTCGTCCTCGAAAGTCACCAGGGCCATGGCCGCGATGTTGCAGTAGTTCAGCGAGTGGACCCAGTGATCCTGCTTGTCCGTCTTGATGAACTTCTCGACGATGTCACCGAGGGTATTCCGCTCGCGGATCTTCTTGGTGGTGCCCAGGTGCTTGTACAGCTCGATCCGCAGATCCTCGCGGTGCGGGTAGTGGTTCTCGCCGTTGTTGTGCTGGCTGAGCAGCAGGCTCAGGGTCTTCGTCCGGTCGGCGTTGATCGTGTCGCCGTCGGGCTTGAGGTGGATCGGGATGAAGCCAGGCACCGTGGTGTAGACCACCGCCTGGATGCGCCCGTTACCGCGCGCCGCGACCAGGCTGTTGACCAGGGTGATGTCGGGGCCGGCGTCGATGCAGAGCTTGCGCATGCGGTAGTAATCGAAGCGCGCCACCACCTTCGGCGTGGCCGGGTCGAGCTTGGTGTTGCTGATCTTCTCCATCCAGACCACATGCCAGCCGCCCGACACCTTGACCTTGACGGTGAGGTGGCAGGTCTTGCCGATGTCCATGCCGCCTACCGTGGTGGCATCGCGGATCACCGCGTTGAAGATCCAGAGGTCGATGTCGCAATACTTCTTGCGGTGCTCGTCCGTGGTGATGAAGCTGTTCTCAGCGTCGGAGTAGGGCAGCCCCACCACGAAGTTGTAGAAGTCAGCCTTGATCGGGTAGCCCTCGAACTGGCGGATGATGCCAGACGGCGTGTTGTAGAATGGCACGTCCCACGGGTACACCTGGTAGCTGTGGTCGAAGTTGCTGGGCTTCTTGGCCACCCACTGGCGGCGGTCCTTGTCACACAGCGATGCCCACAGGTTTTTGGCGCAGTTCGGGCACTTGATCCAGGCACCGCTGATGTCGATGCGCTCGTCGTCCAGGTTGTCCCGGCTGAACTCCATGAGCGGCTTGTCCCAGCCAGGTAGCACCAGGTCGCTGGCGAACTCAGGGCAGACCCATGTCGAGCAGTGTTCGCACTTGCACATGTAGTACCGCTGATCACCTGCGTTAAAGCCAACGTCGATGCCGAAGCCGTCCACCGTCGGCGTGGAGAAGCGATAGCGGTAGCCTCGGTTGCCATGGGCGTCCACGGTCTTGGCGTGCCGGATACGCGAGTTGAGCTTGCCCAGGACGCCGTCGTTCGAGAAGTCGATCTCGTCTGAGATGATCATCTCGGCTGGTACGGAAATCGCGGAGTTGGCGCCGTAGGTGCCCATGATGTACAGCAGGTTCTGGCCTAGCTTCTTCATGCCGGCCGCGTCGGAGCCCGCCTTCACCAGCTTGGAGTAAAACGCCGACTGCTCGATGGCGCCGTCGATCCGGTCCTTGGAGAACTTGGTGGCCATCTCCTTGGTAGGCTGGCTGAACATGATGCGGATGTTGCGCTGCACCGCCATGATGGCCAGCACCTTCTGCGCCATCATCTCGGTCAGCCCCACCTGGGAGCACTTTCGCACGTCGATCCGCTGCGCGGTGTCGTCGACGATGTCGATCTGGAACTCGTGGTCTTTGAAGCTGAAGGGTTCGCCTTCAACGAACCCGTGCTGCAGGATGATCTTGCTGAGGGACTTCATACCCTCCTCGCGGTTCAGGGCCATCCTGAACCGCGACGACACCGTTCCTTCGCTGTCACTCACAGGCTGTCACTCCTCGGGTTTGCCGATGTCGTCCAGGTCAAGTTGATCCCAGGCCTCGCGGTCCATCATACGTTGATCTTCCCGGATCAAAACTTCAATGTTCACATCACCGGGTGTAGGGCTGGGGTACTGATCGCTGGCACGAGTCTGCTCCGACGGAGCTTCGCCGAATCGGCCAATGGCCGCACGCATTCCAATGTGCCCGCCAGTAGCAAAACCGCGACGAATTTGTTCAGGTAACTTACTGTTTTCATTGAACTCTCTCACAATTTTTTCTTGTTCTTCGGTGAGTGGATCGTGCAGCGTTGTTGGCTTCACACCCGTGTTCTTCAGGAAGAAAAACTCCTTGGCTGTCATGGCCTGGTGCTGGGCGATGATCGCGCCCAGGCTGGCCAGCTGCTTGTTCACCTCGGTCAGCTGGCGCTGCAGCGCGTCATGCTTGGACCAGGTGACGAACGGTATCAGTCTCATTTGCCCTCCTTCGCCGCCTTCTTCTCGAGTTCCTCGAGTAGCAGCAGCACTTCGTCTTGTTTGTCCTTGGGCAGCGTGTGGACGACCTCGAGCAAGGCTTCCTCCAGGCGCTGGACCTTGGCTAGGGTGAGTACCTTTGGCAGATCCTTCACCAGCATGCCGACCACCTTCATCGACATATTCAGCGCGTCCTTCACGCTGATGTCCAAACCGTGATCCTTGCGCGCGGTGCCGTCCGGGTTGATCACCCGCTGGCAGACCGCGTCGATCAACTTGAGCTGCGCCTTGAACGTCACCACCACCGACGCATCCAGGCCGGCCATCTGCGCCACCAGCGCACGCTTGGTCGACGGCGACATGGCTTCGATGATCTCCATCTGGATGCACTCAGGCAGCATGTCGTGCTTGAGCTGAACCATCAGCTCCATGATGCCCTCGTACATCACCGGGTCAGCGTACTTGAGCGTGCCCATGCTGGTTACCGGGATCGGGCTGGCCATCGGCGGGTAGTTCTTCGGGTGGACACCATCGGTCCTGCCGTTCGCATCATGCACCGCGGCCTCGGGGTCGACTTGCTTCCGTCGCGCGGCCATCAGTAGTCCACCTCTTTTGTTAGCAGCTTGCTCGGCGTGAAGTGCAGCGCCTCCCGCGCTGGGATCGTGCTGGGCTTGCCCTGGATCGGTCGGCTGTTGATGCGGGCCTTGCGGTAGCGCAGCTCGAAGATGCCGAACTCGCGCAGGAGGAGTTTGTCCTTGTCAGCTACCAGCTCGTTGATGCCCTGCAGCGTGGCCTGGATGATGCGCTTGGCCTCGGTCTTCGGGATCTCGCAGTTGTGGGCGACCAGCGCGATCAGGTCCTGTGTGTTAGCGATTTTGTTGGCCATGATAGGAATCCATTCTGTAGTTGGGGTCGGCTAGGGCTTCTTGCCCCATTACAGCCGGTGGCTGTTATCCGTGGGTCTATCGAGGATGAGGAACTCGGGGTCACGGGCCGACTTAGCCCGCAGATTAGCGGGCTTTTCAAGCAAAAGAAAGCCCCGCTTGCAAGGGCGGGGCTTTCAGTGTGTCAGGCGTTAGGCTCATGCCGTGCCGCGAGAGGGGTTGACCCAGGTGGCCGTCCGGGGTGACCCGCCTCCGCATTCCACGTTGATTTCCTACCTCCCCGCACTTGGGGTGGAGATCCTTCTCCGTGTAAAAATGACCCTGCCACTGCCTGCAAGCATGTGGGTCAAACTGGTAGCGATGGTCCGACTTGAACTGAGCTACATCGCTAAAACTGGTTGTTTCTTCCGGTCTCTGGCCCGCCAGCCTGGCCCTAACTCGGCCATCTTTTTACGCTGGTAGTCGGCCATCACCTTGCTGTGTGCTTCCTTGCAGGGCACGTACCGGCACTTAGCGTGGCGGTACATGCTGTCCTTCCCGTGTACCATCTTCAACCCGTCAACTTCACGAGTCTTCTCAAGGTGGCACGGTTTGCACAGGATCTGACACTTGTCCAACTCAGGCTTCAACTTGTCCATAGACAACCCGTATAGCCTGGATATGTTGAACTCTTTCTTGTCACGATCCACATGGTCAAACTCGAGGTTTTCGGTGGCACCGCAGTGTTTGCACTTACCACCCAGTAGCTTGATCATCTCCGCGCGTTTCCGATGGTAATGCTGTAGCTGCGCTGACATTGTTCATCCTCGGGTTACAAATTCGTTCTGGCGATTCTACGTCCGCTGTTGCGGGACTTCCGTGTCCCTCGCCAGAGCCCGCAATTTAGCGAGATTACTTGTCGTCGTCAACAGGGCGCGGCAAATTATTTATCGGCACCTTTCCGTTGGCTGTCATCGGCGCAGCGCGTACCGTCGCCTCGGCGGTGATGCGGCCGGAGCGCATACCCTTCAGGACTTCGCTGCTGTTGACCGTGTCCATCACGATATGGCGGATCTTGTGGGCGTAGCCTTCGGCGTTCGCAGGGTCGGCACCCTCGGGCATGTCGACGCGGACAATCACCTCGAGGTCGCACTGCGTGGCCATCACCTGGTGAGCGCGGCCAGCGCCAGGCTTGTACAGTACGTGCGGAGGCAGGTCGCACTTGGCCGCGTCGATCTGCTCCTGGGTCAGGTAGACCACCGGCTCGATGACATGGCCTTGCAGGTACTCGCCTGCCGGGGTGATGCCCGCCTCACGCAGGTGCTTCTCGTCCAGGTAGCGCTGCTTGTCCGGGTCGAAGCCCAGCTCGAACTGGCGGCTGTCCACACGCACGTTGCCGTGAGGCGAGAAGATCTCACCGTTGACCATGCTGAAGTCGCCCAGCTGGCAGTCGCCGTTCTTGCTCAGCCGCCAGCCCTTGCCGTCACCGGCACCAGGGTAGGACTCGGGCTCATAGTTGTCCGATTGCAGGTGGTCAAACATCAGTTTGTCTGGATGCTGCATGTCGCTTGCTCCCAAAATAATCGCCGAGCAGATAGGCGCCCAGCAAAACCAGTAGGTCAATCTTGTTCAGGTCGTCCACATAGCCCGTGATCTGGGCCGCGTAGAACACAATAAGGTCGGCCCATTCCATAGGGAAACCTCGGTAGTCAGCGAACCGAGTGTAGCTCGCCACTTTCCTGCGGGCAATAAAAAAGACCCCAAGGGAGGACTAGGCCCTTGGGATCTCCGTGTTACCTACACCGACGAAAGTGCAGGTGGACTTTAGCTCGGCACTTTCTGGATGTCAACGTAGTACGCCGCGCCAACTTCCAGTGCCTTGGTCAGATCGCTGCGCACGTTGTAGGACAGCGAACCGTACGGGGTGTACTTACCGAACACACCGTCCTCCTCGGTTGGGTTGGGGCTGTACACCGCGCCGAAGGTGCAACGGGTCAATGGGTTGTCTGCGTCACCCGGCAGATCCACGATACTTTGCAGCGTCATCTTCAGCCGAGTCACGCGGTGGGCAAAGTGCATGCCAGGCGCGGCGGCGCGCTTGGTTGGCTCAGGCTGTGCTTCGGCCTGTGCCTGGGCCGTGCCGAAGGCGTCCTGCGCCGGTGTTTTCGGATTTTCACCGGTGAACACGGCGGCGGTCGGCGGCTCACCGGTGAACACGGCGGCGGTCGGCGGCTCACCGGTGAACACGACGCCTGGCAGGTCGGCTATGGCCAGCGCGGTAGCCTGCTCTTTGCTGATGACACCGGATGCCTGCACCACGCCTGTGGCCAGGGCTTGCTCCTGGGTGTCGGTGCCGCCCACCGGGATAGCGCCTGGCGCCGTGGTAGGTTGCTGTGCGAGCGCGGCTTGGCGCGGCTTGGTGGTCTTGGTACGGGTCGACGGGCTTTTCTTGGTGGTCATGAGGTATGTCCCTGGCTGTTTGGGTTGGGTTGACCGTGTGAGGGTCTAGGTGGTTTACGGCGAGGGGGCTTGCGGGTCTGACGGCGCCGGGGTGGAGGGAGTATAGGGCTGGATTTTGAAAAAAGGAAAAAATCCTAGGGATGACCTAGGCCATGCGGCACGTCACTCCCGTGCTAGAAAATAGGGGCCGGGGCGCCTCGAATTTATTTTCTTTTTTTATTCTTTTCCCCTTCCCTTTGATGCTTAGATGTGTGATTATTCGTTTGCGGTCTGGCTTACCACTAGCGGCCCGCCGGTACGGCCCTCGGGCTTGCCGCTTGGCTGGGCCTTTGCCCTTGCCTTGCTCCCGCTCTTTAACAATTCATTGCGCCTCACTGCGGATACCCGCGACAACCATAATTCAAATAAGCAATTTGAATTACGGGGAAGTTTTGCCCTCGAGAAAGTGGATAACGCCACTTGCTATATGATCGGGGTTCGGACTTCTTTACAGGCCTACAGCATAGTGAATAACCACACGGTCACTAGGCAGCATCTAGATGGATTGTAGGCCCGTTTAACCTTTATCAACGGATCATGCCAGACTCACTGCCCACCGGGTTAGTTGGACGTCGGTAAAGCCTCGAGACGCAATGTAGATTGTTATCACTCATTAACATAGCCAACCGATACACGCTAACCGAGACGCACGGGGTTGGGCATAACGCCTTATCACCGACATACAAACAACGGATAGTGACTAGATTCAAGATTCAAGATTCAATAAACAATGTTCCATAGCGCCATATACTAGATACCTGCTAGGCACTACCTGCTAGTGCCTAGCCTACTAGCCTAAAGCATAAGTAGTCAGTATTAGCCAACCCCCTAGTGGTTTAGAACAAGGCCCTTGCACACAAGGCCCTTGCCATAGCCCACTATCATGCAATAAGGAATTAAGATAATGACCACTCAAAACACTGTTAAAACCCTGACTGTACAAGGCGTGACTGTAGATGCTCGCTTGATCGCCGCTTACAAGAAGTCTTTCGGCAAACACGAAACAATTCTTTCCGTATGGGCCAATGCCGCTGCCGTACAAATGGCCCAGCACGGCAACCGCAACTGGATGGATAGCTTGTTTAATGTTCCAGCCATGCGCCTCAAAAACGGCGGTTTGTCAAAACAGGGTTCCGAATTGCTGGCCTACGTTAAAGCCTTCTTTCCCCGCGTAGTTTGGGACAAAGAGCACAACAAACTCGGTTTAACCAAACTGCAAAAAGAGTCAGTGCTGGCGACTCACTTTGTCGCGGTAGGCGCCGACGCCACTACCGAAGGCGTTTTGCAAGTGCGCGACAAGTTTTACCTTCCTTTCGGTGACTTTAATTTAACATTCACCGAGTTTAAGAATCTGGAAAAGCCAGAAGTCGAAAAGGAGGAAGTGGCACCGAAAATGACCGCTAAAGCGTTCGCCACTCAAGCCGAAAAGGCGCTGGCTTGCTTGAAAGATCAACGGTTTATCGGCACGAAAGAGGAATTGTTTTCGGCACTGGCACACGCTAAAGCCCTTTACATGGCCCTCGACGCACAATTCACCGCTGAAGCCAAGAAGGCCGAAAGCGTGGACGTAGACAAGGCACTGCAAAGCGCTGGCGTCGGCACCAAAATCAACGGTAGTAACAAAGGCGCCGACAGCCGCGCCAACGGCAAAGTGGCTCCCGCAGTGGCCACGGCCTAACCCCAACCCGCAAGGCGCCTCACACGGGGCGCCAATACCCGAGGAATTAGAATTATGGGCCTCATCGCTTCCCTTGTTATTTCCGTTACAGCCGTTGTCAATACGGCGCCTAATTTCTATCAAGCCGAAAGCTGGCAAGGCGCCACGCCCAGCGATCTGGTGACGTGCGCCACCATGGCTGCCGACCTAAACGCACAATTCGACTTCCTTGTAAGTCAGGGTTTAAACAAAGACTGGCAAACCAAAACAGCAACTTGCGAGCTTACGCCCGACGGTGAAGAGGACGACGGCGACGACGCCGCCCAACCGTCCGCGCTGCAAATCAGCGCCCCGACGCGGTCCAACCTTATTTTCTGAGGATTCAACCATGATCCATCTGCGCCGCTTCCCTATCGCCCCGGCTTTTGTCCGGTTCACAGCCGACCAACTGGCGGCGATTGAGCTGGTCATTAGCCACGTCCACCCTGGCAATTTGGGTGCGCTCCCCCCGGCGCCCGACATGCTGCTGTACAAGGCCCGTCAAATCGGCCTGCTCTAACTCCGCAGACTGGAGCCCTTTGGGCCAGGCATCCGTGCCTGGCCTTTTTTTATTCGCGCGCGCGGGCGTCTACACTGCCCTCGAGGTCCGTAGGAGTAAAGTCTCAAAACTCCCAAAAGAGTTCGGAAATTTTCCCATAAGTACCGGATTTACAACGAATTTTCCCCCAAAAAGCATTAAGGAATTAATACCATGTCCGTCATGTCCAAGCTGTCCGTTGCCATCAAGACCCAAAACGTCGACCTGTCCGCCGACCTCGACCTCCCCCTCAGCCTGTGCAACATCTACGCCTGCTCGGTATACCGCTTCGATGGTCAGCTTCCCGTGCATACCTACATCGGTGCCATCTACACCGCCCTCGCTGTCAACAAACTTGCCGACTGGTGTGAGGCAAAACACAATTTCCGCCCGATGCGTTCGACGGCCAAAACGCCCGTGCGCCGCCTAAAAATGGTCGACCTGATCGAGAACCCGGCAGCGTGGGACAGCGCACTCGCCAATGCCAAGGCCAACGGTGATAGCGGTGTCGTAGAGGCTCTGAGAGGCTTGCCACGGTGGATTAGCAAGCAAACCGGTGTACCCATGCCTGAGATGGAAGAACTCGCCACCAGCGGCCTGCTGGGCAGCCTCACCGGCACCATCAGCCGCATCCTGCGCAATGAGCTGCAAGCATGAACCGGAACAAGGAGGAAATCCGCAGCCGTGCCGACGTCGCCCGTGCCGCCATGGTGGTGGTCGAGATCGTCAAACTGCTACGCCTCAGTCGTAGTGAATTGGAGCGCATGTACATGGAGGACGTGAGCGACCTTATCAACCACGGTGATCGCCCCGGACTCATGCCCTACGCCGATGGTATGCGTGACGCCTACGTCACAGCGATCATCAAGGATCACTGTGAGTTCGTGTACTTCGTAGGAGGGGAGAGGCTGACCTTGGATGAGGTCAGGCAGAAAGGTCCGGGTGAGTTGGCCGGCTCCGTGTGCGGCTATCAGTGGCTGGACAGCGAATCCGACTTCACCGAGTTCCACAAGGAGGTCGACCTGTGGATATAGCACTCTGGCTGTACAAGATGGGGCTCAGCGCCCCTACAGCGGCTCTCTGGGCCACGTTAGGCGTCTGTGCAGCCCTGGTGCTGGTCGGAGTGGCCTGTGTGGCCTTCCTGGAGGGCTGGCGACCGCACAGGCACCGCCAGCCCCAAGGTGCGAGCCGTGTCAGTCGCCGATGGGAAGGACCAGGCCGTCAACGGTGATGGTGACGGTGTGACCGAACAACCTGGCGTGGCGGATCGCAGCCTCCATTGACATGGAGGGTATGTTCCGCCGCTTCAGGTCCTGGATGTTTTTGTTGCTTAGGTAAGCCTCACGGGTGCACTCCATGAAGCTCCGATCTTGAACGTCGCTGTACAGCGTCTCGAACAGAGCTGCCTTGGCCAACCCCGTGCCACAAGTTTCTAAGGTATTCATGCTACACACTCCTTTTAGTAAGAGTGTCCATAGTCCCTCAATTTTTCGCTCGGCGCAACTCCCGCCTTCACAACCTGGGCAGCCAAGGAGGTCGTGAGCTGTTGATCTGTTTCGGCACGAAACAAGAGAATAATTTATGCAAGTACCGTGCCAACAGAGCCTTCTTACTACTTACTACTAAGTTAATAAGAGAGAGAGAGTATTAGAGAGAGTATGAGAGAGGGACAGGGAGTATCTATCTAAGAGGTAGATACACTGACAGAAGAGAAGTGTGATATGTCCACTTGTGTAAAAGCGGGTTTTCGCAAAACCCAATGCTGGTAGTGTGTTCTAACAGTTGAGATTTCAACTTCTTTCACAACCGTCAGCCTGTAAGGCCCTCTTAGACCCACCCAAACCCACGGCGCCGTGCTACCCGCCACCCTCGCAGCCCTCTACCACGGCCCTCTCAGCCACACCCTAATTTTCACACTATACTCAATAGGCATTCACCGGCCCGCCAACCACGCGGCCTACAACGGTGCTCGCATATTAGAATTAGAGTGAGTTTTCATGGTCGCAGGCACCGAGGCGAGAACGACCCCGAAAATATATTTAACTTTTCCTTGTGGATAGGATTT
>RCMZ01000499.1_pt1 | contig 23457 bp, 21 predicted proteins | sample 2041141 | NCBI WGS metagenome assembly RCMZ01 (sample SAMN09708263, study PRJNA481090) | Wastewater metagenome, whole genome shotgun sequencing project. | biome: sewage; isolation source: Davis station wastewater (DW) | place: Antarctica: Davis Station | collected 2010-03-01
GCCAGCGCCAGCACGCGCAGCCCCTGCGCAGCCAACGCTTCGGCCTCGGCCTCGATTCCGGCCACGGCCGCCGCATCGAGCGGCTGCGCCGCGCCGGCGGCGTCGAGCCGCGCCGTCGAGCGCGCCAGGACCTGTTCGAGCGCGCCCTTGACGTAAGCGACGCGGACGCCGTCGATTTCGTGCAGCGTCGCCATGTACTGGCGCGCCGAAGCGAAGGGAATCTCGTCGCGGCGCGGGTAGCGCTTCTGCAGCGCCGTCTCGTCGAGCCCGCCCTTGCGCGCCGCGACGAGCAGCGCGCCCTCGGTCGGATCGCCGGCGATCTCCCAGTGCCGCCCGGCGCGGCGCAGGCCCGCGTCGTTGCACAGCGCCCCGGCGAGCAGGCATTCGCGCAGCGCGCCGACGACCGCTGCCGGCGCCGCTGGTGCACCGGCCACGGGAGGAGCCAACGTACGGGGTTCGTCCGATGCGTCCGATGCGTCCGATTCGCATGACGCGCCGGGCGCGACGCCGGCCGCGATTTCGCCGACCGGCGCGTAGCCGCCGCCGCTCACCGCGTGGCACGCGCCGCCGGCGCAGATCGCGCGCACCGTCATCTGGTTCTCGGTCAGCGTGCCGGTCTTGTCCGAACAGATCACCGTCGTGCTGCCCAGCGTTTCGACCGCCGGCAGCTTGCGGATGATGGCGCGGCGGCGGGCCATGCGCGAGACGCCGATGGCCAGCGTGATCGTCAGCGCCGCCGGCAGCCCCTCGGGAATCGCGCCGACGGCGAGCGCGACGGCGGCCATGAACATGTCGAAGGCCGGCTCGCCGCGCCACAGCCCGACCGCGAAGGCGAACAGCGCGATGCCGCCGATGACGAGCAGCAGCCAGTTGCTGAACGCCGCCATCTGGCGTGTGAGCGGCGTCGCGAGGTCGGGCGCCGCGGCGATCAGGCGTGAGATGTGGCCGGTTTCGGTGGCGTCGCCGGTCGCCACGACGATCCCGCAGCCGGCGCCGCCGACCACGACTGTACCGGCGTAGGCCAGATTGACGCGCTCGGCGAGCGGCGTGTCGGGCGGCAGCGTCGCGGCCCGCTTGGCGACCGGCGTCGATTCGCCGGTGAGCGCCGCTTCGACGGTGCGCAGTTCGCGCGCGCGGAGCAGGCGCAGGTCGGCCGGCACCTTGTCGCCGGCGGCGAGCAGCACGACGTCGCCCGGCACCAGCGCGGTGGACGGCAGGCGCCGGCGGACGCCGCCGCGCAGCACCGTGACCTCGCTCGTCAGCGAGCGCGCGAGCGCCCCCAGCGCGCGTTCGGCGCGCCCTTCCTGGACGAAGCCGAAGGCCGCGTTGATCAGCGTCACGCCGAGGATGACGCCGGCGTCCACCCATTCGCCGAGCAGTGCGGTGACCGTGCCGGCAAGCAGGAGGACGAGCACCAGCGGCTGCGCGAACTGGAGCAGGAAACGCAGCAGCGGCCCCTTGCCGGCCTTCGGCGTGATGCGGTTCGTCCCGTAGCGGGCGCGCCGCGCGTCGGCGTCGGCGTCCGACAGGCCGCTTTCCAGCGCGCTTTCCGGGGAGGTTTCCGGGGAGGTTTCCGGGGAGGTTTCCGGGGAGGTTTCCGGGGAGGTCTCCGGGGAGGTCTCCGGGGAGGTCTCCGGGGAGGTCTCCGGGGAGGTCTCCGGGGAGGTCTCCGCGTGGCGGCGCGCCGCCGGCGGCGCATCCCCGGCGGCGCCTTCCGCACCGGCCAGCGCCCCCCGGTCCGCACCGTCGATACCCAGCCGCCGCGCCAGTTCGGCCAGCGGCAGATGGTGCCAGAGCCTGTCACCCGCTTCTGCATTCATCTTCGTCGTCTTTTTGCCGTAGTCGCGCGACACACCCGAGGGTGTCGACATGCCCTTCATGGACGCGGCGGGCGCCGAGCGATGCCGCGCCAAACGCAGCGATACGTCCGTCCGCGCGCCGCGCGCCGGGAGAAATCGCAGCCGTTTCGCGGCCATTTTGCCGCAACGCGCTCCACGAAACCTATGCCGGGACAGCCCGGAGCGAAGGACCGTGAACACCGCCCGCCGCGCGATGCCGGAGCGCCGCCCCTCGTCACTCGACCCATTTGGAATATGCCAGCACACTACGCGCGGAACATCCACGACCCGGATCATAGCCCCATCGGCGCAAATCGCTAGAATGCGCACGCATCTGAACAGGGTAACCCGCGCCGAAAGGTCGGGGCACAAAGTTCCGGTCTGTCGGGCACCGACGCCTCATGACTGTGGAACCGCCAGAAAAGGGAGGCGCACGCGCCTGTCCGCTCCGGAGCGGTTGCCCAGTGCACTATGCGGCGAAAAACCGCTCGCTCCGACGCGAGACCGTCCAGGTAGCGCCCCATTACAAAAACAAGCACCGCGGACGGCCGCGCCTCGCAGCGGCCGCCAAAGGCAATGGGGAACTTCAATGCAAAACGTCAGCATCAGACTGCGTCTGTTCGCGATCGTCGGCCTGATGGCGCTGCTCACGCTCGCCGTCGGCGCCACGGGCCTGCTCGGCATCACGCTCGCCAACCGGGCGCTCGAGGAAAACTACCGCAACCGCCTGGAGCCGACGCAGATGATCGGCCGCATCATGCTGCTCATGAACGACAACCGGGCGCAGGTGATGCTCGCCCTGCAGCACCAGCCGGGCAGCCCCTTCGTCAAGATGCACGAGCATCCCATCGCGCTGCATACCGACGCCGTCGCCGCCAACCGCGACGAGATCACCGCCATCGTCGCGGAATACCGGAAACGTTCGCTGACGCCCGAGGAGCAGGCGCTCGCCGACCGCTACGCCGAGGCGCGCGGGCGCTACGTCGAGGAGGGTTTGAAGGCCAGCCGCGAGGCGCTGCTCGCCGGCGACTACGAGCGCGCCAACCTCCTGCTCCTGAGCAAGGTCAATCCGCTGTACGCGGAAGCGGCGGCGAGCGCCAATGCGCTGCTGCAGAAGACGCTGGAGATCGCCCGTCGCGACTACGCGACGGCGGAAGCGCGCTACGTCTCGATCCGCAACGCCAGCATCGGCGGCACGGCGCTCGGCATCCTGATCGCCCTCTTCGCCGGCGCCCTCCTCATCCGCTCGATCACGCAGCCGCTCGGCCGCGCGGTCGGCCATTTCGAACGGATCGCCGACGGCGATCTCGGAGAAACGATCTCGATTCCCGGACGCGACGAGATCGGGCGCGTACTGGCGGCGCTCGCCGAGATGCAGACGCGCCTCAAGCGCGTGATCGGCGACATCGCGGCGGCCTCGTCCGGCGTCAATGCCGGCGCGGCCAACCTGGGCGCGGACATGCGCCAGGTGGTCGAGCATTCGGAGACGCAGAACGCCCGCGCCCAGGAAATCGCGGCGGCCATGGAGGAAGTCAGCCAGTCGGTCTGCGAAGTCGCCGCCAACGCCGAGGACACCGCGAGCGCGGCCCTCTCGGCGCAGGGCATCGTGCGCGGCAGCGTCGTCCGGATGGAGCAGAGCATCGCCGCCACCGGGCGCGTCGTCGAGGCCGTGCAGGCATCGAGCGGAACGATCACCGAACTCAGCCTGGAGATCCAGCGCATCGGCGACGTCACGCGGACGATCAAGGAGATCGCCGAACAGACTAACCTGCTCGCGCTCAACGCCGCCATCGAGGCGGCGCGCGCCGGCGAGCAGGGGCGCGGCTTCGCCGTCGTCGCCGACGAGGTGAGGAAACTCGCCGAACGCACCTCGGCCAGCACCGCCGACATCTCGCAAACCGTGGCGCAGATCCAGAGGACCACCGGCGACGCGGTGGCCTCGATGGAAAGGGCCGTGCGCGAAGTCGAGGAAGGCATCGGCATGATGAAGGCGAGCGGCGCCAGCTTCGAGCAGATCACCGCCAACAGCGACCACGTGACGGAAATGGCGCAGAGCATCGCCAGCGCGGCACGCCAGCAATCGGTCGCCACCGAGAGCGTGGCGGCCAACATGGAGCAGATCTCGGTGCTGATCGACGAGAACACGCACGCCGCGCGCCGGGCATGGACGGTCACCGAGGAACTCGGGCAGACTGCCAACGCGCTGCACGCCATCGTCGCGCGCTTCCGCGGCGTCGCCTGAACGGAGGCGGGCGGCGGATGCCGGGGCGGCGGCGGACGGCGCGCGCCGCCGCGCCGGGAAAAATCCGCTTGCCAATCCGCCCGCGCCCCGGAGACGATTGCCATCCTCGTCGTCACGCTCCCGTCCTCCGATGCCCGCCCCCTCCGCCAGCCAGCACCCGCAACCCGAATCCCCGCGCGATCTTTTCCTCTCGTTCTCGATGCTCGCCCTGCAGGGTTTCGGCGGCGTGCTCGCCATCGTCCAGCACGAACTGGTCGAGAAAAAGCGCTGGCTGACGCGCGAGGAGTTCGTCGAGGAATGGGCGGTCGCCCAGATCATGCCCGGCCCCAACGTCGTCAACCTCGCGCTGATGATCGGAGGGCGCTACTTCGGCCTGCGCGGAGCGCTGAGCGCGCTGGCCGGCATGCTCGTCGCGCCGACCCTGGTCGTGCTGCTGCTCGCCCTGCTCTACACGCAGTACGCCGGCCACCCGCAGGTTGCCGGCGCCCTGCGCGGCATCGGCGCGGTCGCCGCCGGATTGATCCTCGCCAGCGGGCTGAAGCTGCTCGTCACGCTCAAGGCCAACCCGCTCGGCATCCCGCTGTCGCTCGCCTTCGGCCTGCTCACCTTCGCCGGCATCGCCCTCCTGCGTTGGCCGCTGGCCTACGTGCTGCCGACCCTCGGCGGGCTGGCCTGCGTCCTCGCCTACCGGAAGCTCAAGCCATGAGCGGCACCGCTACGCTCGCCCTGCACTGGAGCGACTGGCTGCAGTTCTTCGCGCACTACCTCTCGCTGTCGCTGCTCTCGGTGGGCGGCGCGATCAGCACCGCGCCGGAAATGCACCGCTACCTCGTCGACCGCCAGCACTGGCTGAACGAAGCCCAGTTCACCGCGTCGATCGCCATCGCGCAGGCGGCGCCGGGGCCGAACGTCCTCTTCGTCGCGCTGCTCGGCTGGAACGTCGGGATCAACGCCGGCGGCACCGTCAGCGGCCTGTTCGCCGCCGCCCTCGCGATGTTCGGCATGCTGTTGCCGAGCACCACGCTCTCCTACTTCGCCGCGCGCTGGGGTCACCGCAACCGGCAACTGCGCGCCGTGCGCGCCTTCAAGCTCGGACTGGCGCCGATCGTCATCGCCCTGATGCTGGCCACCGGCTGGCTGATGGCCAGCGCGCACGGCAACCCGCGCGAAGACTGGCGGCTCTGGCTGCTGACCGCGCTCAGCACGCTGATCGTCTGGCGCCTGCGCATCCACCTCCTGTGGCTGCTCGCCGCCGGCGCGGCGCTGGGGGCGTTCGGGCTGCTGTAGGCCTGGAGAACGTTGCGGGCGAGGACGCGGAGAACCGCGCAACGTCGCCCGCGGCGCGCATCCCTCCGACGCGGTAAGGGGAGCCAACCGTAAATCCATCGCGCGCCCCGGGACCGGATTCGCGCCACCGCAACGGACGACGGCGAAACAAATGCAAACGCCCCGCCGGAAAAGTACCTGACGGGGCGCTCGGAGACGAAGCGACTCAGAAGGCTGCGCGATAGCCGAGCGAAGCCCCCCACGAAGCATCGCCGCCGGAGGTGGCGGCGGTCAGGCTGAGGTTGAGGAGAGAGCCTTTGCCCAGACGATGATCGAGATCCAGCAGCAGACGGGACCAGTTCTGGGTGGTCTTCTGCCCGGGAACGGAAAAGCTCCACAGGCCGAGAACCTGCCCCGAGGAGCCGCTGAGCGATTCGTCGAAACGGTGGGCCGCTTCGACGGCGGCGCGCAGGTCGGTGTTGCTCGCCACGGGCGTCTTGGCGGCGAGGCCGAGACGCAGGTCCTGGCTGCGCTGGGTGGTGGCGGCGAAATGGGCCGGGAAACCACCGCCGGTTTCTGTGTAGCTGTCCAGACGGGTATCGGTCCAGGTGTAGGCGGCATAGGGCGAGAAGCGCGTGCTCGCCAGGGAGAGCGCGTCCTTCCAGTCAGCGCGCAAACGCACGGCGGTCGAGGTGGCATCCGGCGTCGCCTTGGAGGTATCGGTTGCCGCGCCGTTCCGATAGTTGCGCTTGAGATCGGTGGCGAAGCGCCCGTAGTAGCCGAGCAGGCTGAGCTCGAAGCCGCCGCCCAGTTCGGAAGCGGCTTCGGCGATCAGGTACTGGCCGGTGAACCGGGCGCTGCCCCCCATGTCCCAGCCCTGATTCGACCAGGCCTGGCCGACGCCGAGGCCGATGCGGGTATTCCCGATATCCTTGCAGGCGCCCGCCTCGACCAGATTCATCGTGGTATCGGAAGCGTTGTGGCGCGCCACGTCGGCGGTGGCCCAGGCGCAGGCGCCGTCCCGGGTCACGACCAGCCCCGAATCGCGCAAGGAGCGGTGATGGGCGCCGCCCAGGGCCAGTCCGGCGACGCCGGCGGCCGCCGAGGCGGACTTGCCGGCGGACTCCAGCAGGGAGGCGTTGAAAGCTTTGATGTTGGTGAGCAGGCCGCTGCCGTAGCCGCCGACCCGGGCTAGCCAGTTGACGTCGTTGGAAGAAGCGTCGGTGCCGTCGCCGACCAGCACCGAACCGTCCTGATTGACGGCGGTGGCTCCCAGCAATTTCCAGCCGGCGGGAACGGACACGCCGGCACCGGCCAGCCACTGCCCCACCGACTGCATGCCGGTGGCCTGGGTCCAGCGAAATGCACTGTAATCGCCTCCGCTGTTGCTGCTGTGGCCGACGATGACCTGGCCGTTGGCGGAAATCGCCGTCGCGCCGCTGTTGTTGTCGCCAGCCAGCGTCCCCATGTCGTGGGCGACATTGTCGCTGGTGGTCCAGTAGGTGGCGCGCCCCAGGCTCCCCCAGACGCGACCGGCGACGATCGAACCGTCGGCGGAGATGCCGTTGGCGGCGCTTTGGTTGTAGGCGCCGGCGAGCATTTGCAGCTCGGACATCGTGGAAGTGGATTCGCGCCAGATGAAGGCACGCTGGGAAGAGGACGCATTGAAGGCGGTTCCGATCACGATGCCGCCGTCGCTGGAAACCGCGGCCGCCCGGCTCCCCGAGCCTCCTGCCAGTTGCCCCAGACCCAGCACGCTGTTGTCGCTCGTCCGCCAGCGCACGGCCTGGTCCACGTTGCTGAGATTGCCGACGCCGACGACGAAACTCCCGGTCGAGGACACGCCGAGGGCCTTGCTGCCGCCGGTGGTTCCGGCCAGATCCGTCAGGACCTGGAAGCCTCCCGACGTCCAGAGCAGCGCCTGGGACGGAGCACTGTTGGCGGCCACCCAACCCACGATTGCCGATCCATCGGTAGAGATCGCCTTGGCGGAACTGTTCACCGTGCCGACCGGCGTGGCCAGCAGTTCGACGTTCGCCCCCGAATTGGTCCAGCGCACCGCGCTGCCCACGGTGCTGCTGCCGTTATCTTCCGGACCGCCGACGATCACCGAGCCATCCCCGGAAATACCCGTCGGATAGGGAGCGGGGATGCCGGTCGGGACCGCCAGCGGATTGAAATCCGATGCAGCGCAGGCCCCCCCTGCGACGGCCAGCAGCGCAGCCAGATACTTCGGTTTGAGCAAGAACGCGCGTGTTCGTCGAGCAATAGCCAGCGACATACAACCTCCCCTTTTTATTATCGAAGCCCGGGGTTATATCTCGAAGGCGATACCGCATCAATATGACAAAAGTATTAGAAACGCAAATTACAAACGAAAACAGACAACAACTATTGGACATCTGGCAAACAAACCACAGACATAGCTTGCGACAACGCACCGCCTCCATTCGCCGAAAGAGGCATACCCACCCCGGGCCAATCCCGGAGCGAGGAGACTCGCCACACCTGCAGGCCAAGCTCGAGCCCTTCGCAAAAGCGGGAACCTCCGATGCAAGGCCGCGGCCATCGGTACCGGCGCGCCCCTCCCTGCCTCACGAAGACTGGCCGCCCCCGCCTTCCAGATCGAGCTGCGTGAGATAGAGGCGCAGGTCGAATTCGAGCTGGAAGTAGTCCGGCTCCATGTGCGTGCAGAGCTGGTAGAAGGCGCGGTCGTGTTCGCGCTCCTTGAGATGCGCGAGTTCGTGCACGACGATCATGCGCAGGAATTCGGGCGGCGCGTCGCGGAACAGGGTGGCGACGCGAATCTCGCGCTTGGACTTGAGGCGGCCGCCCTGGACGCGCGGCACGGTGCTGTGCGTGCCGAGGGCGTTGGCGACGAGGTGCAGGCTGTTGTCGAAAAGCACCTTGGACAGCGGCTCGGCGTTGCGCAGGAAGCGGTTCTTCAGTTCCTGCGTGTAGTCGTAGAGGGCGCGGTCGGTGCGCACGGCGTGGCGCTCCGGGTACTTGCGGCGCAGCGCCTCGCCGAGGTCACCGCGCGCGATGCCCTGGCGCACGCGGGCCAGCACCTCCTCCGGGTAGCCGGCCAGATACTTCAGGCGCGTCATGCCCGGGCGGCGGCGCCGAACACGCCGCGCAGCCAGCCGGCGATGTCGCGCACTTCGTCCGGGCTGACGCCGTGCTCGACGGCATAGGCGTGCCAGTCCACGGCGTAGCCGGCGGCGCGCAGCAGTTCGCCGGAGCGCAGCCCGAAGGCATAGGGAATCACCGTATCGTCGCGCCCGTGCGCCATGAAGACCGGCACGTCGTGGTTGGCGGCGCTGGCCTCGGCGGCCAGCGTTTCGGCCAGCGGCACATAGGTCGACAGCGCGAGGATGCCGGCCAGCCGGCGCGCGTGGCGCAGGCCGGTGTGCAGCGCGACGGCGCCACCCTGCGAGAAGCCGGCGAGCACGATGCGCTCGTCGGCGACGCCGCGCGCGTTCTCGCGCGCGATCAGCGCCTCGATCTGGCGCGCCGACTGGCGGACGCCGGCCGGGTCCTCGCGGCGCTGCGAGAAATCCTGCGCGACGATGTCGTACCAGGCGCGCATTTCGTAGCCGCCGTTGATCGTCACCGGGCGTACCGGCGCGTGCGGGAAGACGAAGCGGATGGGCGGCAGGCCGGCCGCGCCGGCGGCCGGGTCGGCGAACATTGCCTCGACGATCGGCACGAAATCGTTGCCGTCGGCGCCGAGGCCGTGCAGCCAGATGATCGCGTGGCGCGGATGCGCGCCGCTCTCGAGTTCGACGGTGGGCAGCAGCAGGCTGTCGGCGCTGGCGGCGGAGCGAGGGTCCATGGCGGAAATCCCGGTGAAAAGCGGTGAAGGACGGTGGAGCACGCCTCCATTGTAGCGAAGGCGGCCGGGCGCGCAGGCCGGGTCGCCCGCGCAACCGCGGCGCGCCCGGCCCTTACCGTGCACGCGGTATTTCAGCGGCGGACCGCGCCCCGCGAAAATGCTTTTGCGGCGCCGCCGGCGGATCGTCCCGGCGCCCCTTTGCGAGGGCAAGCCATGCGTTCCTCATCGGGAGAACATTTCATCGCGCTCGACCACGTCCGCGCGCTGGCCGCCTGCATGGTCTTCGTCTGGCACTTCCTGCACGCGGCCAACGGCTACCCGGTGCCGTTCAACGCCGCCCCGACGTTCTTCCCGCTGGCGCTGTTCGACGAGGGGCACACCGGCGTGGCACTGTTCATGACGCTGAGCGGCTATCTCTTCGCCAAGCTGCTCGACGGGCGGCGCATCGCCTACCTGCCCTTTCTCTGGAACCGGGCGCTGCGCCTGCTGCCGCTGCTCGTCCTCGTCCTTCTCGGCGTCGGTCTGGCCAAGGCGCTTTCCGGCGCGTGGCTGGCCGGCTACGTCTACACGCTCGTCCGCGGGCTCCTGTTCCCGACGCTGCCGAACGGCGGCTGGTCGATCACGGTCGAGTTCCACTACTACCTAGTCCTCCCGGTCTTTCTCTGGCTGCTGCGGCATTCGCGCTGGCTGCCGCTGTGCGTGGTCCTCGTCGCGCTCGCGCTGCGCCTTGCGCTCTACCGGCAGACGGGGGAAATCCAGACGCTCGCCTACTGGACGATCGTCGGGCGCGTCGACCAGTTCGCGCTCGGCATGCTCGCCTTCCAGTTCCGCGGCGATCTGGCCGGGCGTCACCTCCCGGTGCTCGCCGGCCTCGCCGCCTTCGCCCTCTTCTACTGGCAGTTCGACGCCGGCGGCGGCTTCTACCACCGTCCCGCCTACCCGTCGCCGAGCGCGCTCTGGATCGTCCTACCGACCATCGAGGGGCTGGCCTACGCGGCGGGCATCGCGTGGTACGACGCCTCCTTCGCACCCGCGCGCGGCGGCGTCTCGCGCTTCGTCGGGCGCATCGGCGCCTACTCCTACTCGATCTACCTCCTGCACTTCTTCGTCGTCTTCCGCGCCGCCGCCTTCGTCCACGAGCACGTTATGGACATCTCGACCTTCGCGCGGGCGCTGCCCTGGGCGCTCGCCTGCTTCCTGCTGATGGTGCCGGTGGGCCACCTGAGCTTCCGCTTCGTCGAGGCGCCCTTCCTCAAGCTCAGGAAGCCCTACTACGCGACGCCCGCCGCCCGGGCCGTCCGCGCGCCGGCGTAAGCGGCGGCGGCCGCGAACCGCCGCCTCTGCCGGAACTCGCCCCGCCGCCGCCGGTCCATACTGGGTCCGCCCACGCGCGCCGCGCGCCCGCCGGCCGTCGCGGACGCCGCCCAGGAGGCACGATGCCGGAAGTCACAGCGCTCGATCTGGCCCGAATCCAGTTCGCTTTCACGATCTCCTTTCACATCATCTTTCCGGCCATCACGATCGGTCTGGCGAGTTATCTGGCGGTGCTCGAGGCGCGCTGGCTTCGGACCGGGCAGGCGGTCTACCTCGACCTCTACCGTTTCTGGTCCAGGGTCTTCGCCGTCAACTTCGGCATGGGCGTCGTTTCCGGGCTCGTCATGGCCTACCAGTTCGGCACCAACTGGAGCGGCTTCTCGCGCTTCGCCGGCAGCATCACCGGGCCGCTGCTGACCTACGAGGTGCTCACCGCCTTCTTCCTCGAAGCCGGCTTTCTCGGCGTCATGCTGTTCGGCATGAAGCGCGTCGGCCCCGGCCTGCACTTCCTGGCGACCTGCATGGTGGCGCTCGGTACGTTGATCTCGTCGACCTGGATCATCGCCTCGAACAGCTGGATGCAGACGCCGCAGGGGCACGAGATCGTCGACGGCCGCGTGGTGCCGACCGACTGGCTGCAGGTCATCTTCACGCCGTCCTTCCCCTACCGGCTGGCGCACATGGTGCTCGCCGCCTACCTTGCCACCGCGCTCTTCGTCGCCGCCTCGGCGGCCTGGCACCTGCTGCGCGGGCGCGACACGCCGGCGCTGCGCAAGATGCTGTCGATGGCCGTCGGCATGATCCTGCTCGTCGCGCCGCTGCAGGCGCTGGTCGGCGATCTGCACGGGCTCAACACGCTGCAGTATCAGCCGGCGAAGATCGCCGCCATGGAAGGCCACTGGGAGCGCAAGGACGCAGGCGGCGACGAAGGGCGCGCGGCGGGCACCTCGCTGATCGTTTTCGGCCTGCCCGACATGGCCGCCGAGACGACGCGCTACGCGCTGGAAATCCCGCGCCTCGGCGGCCTCATCCTGACGCACGACTGGAACGGGCGCATCCAGGGGCTGAAGGACTTTCCCGCGGCCGACCGGCCGAACGCGACGGTGCTGTTCTGGACCTTCCGGGCGATGGTCGGCCTCGGCCTGCTGATGATCGCGCTCGGCCTGTGGAGCCTGTGGCTGCGCTGGCGCGGCCGCCTCTACGACTGCCGTCCCTTCCTGCACTGCACGCTGTGGATGGGCGGCGCCGGGCTGCTCGCCCTCCTCGCCGGCTGGCTGACCACCGAACTCGGCCGCCAGCCCTGGGTGGTGTACGGCCTGCTGCGCACGGCCGACGCCGTCTCGGCGCACGACGCGCTGCAGGTCGGCGTCACGCTGCTGCTCTTCGTCGTCATCTACTGCGCCGTCTTCGGCGTCGGCATCGCCTACCTGCTGCGCCTGATCCGGGTCGGCCCGCTGCCGGACCCGGGGCACGGCGCGGAAGCCAGCGCCAGCGCGCTGAACGAGGTGCAGCCGCTGCTGCGCACCATCGCGCCGGAAACGGGCGGCAGCGGCGCGGGCACACGGAGACCATGAGCATGGGCATCGACCTTCCCCTGATCTGGGCGCTGATCGTCGTCTTCAGCATCATGATGTACGTCGTGATGGACGGCTTCGACCTCGGCATCGGCATCCTCTACCCCTTCTTCCCGGAGCGCGAGCAGCGCGACGTGATGATGAACACCGTGGCGCCGGTCTGGGACGGCAACGAGACCTGGCTGGTGCTCGGCGGCGCCGGCCTGATGGCGGCCTTCCCGCTGGCCTACGCGGTGATCCTGAGCGCCTTCTACCTGCCGCTCTGCTTCATGCTGATGGCGCTGATCTTCCGCGGCGTCGCCTTCGAGTTCCGCTTCAAGGCGCGCGAGCACGAGCGCCACGTCTGGGACAAGGCCTTCATCGGCGGCTCGCTGGCCGCCACCTTCTTCCAGGGCGTGACGCTCGGCGCCTACCTGCAGGGCCTGCCGCTCGTCGATCAGGCCTACGCCGGCGGCCCGCTCGACTGGATCAGCCCGTTCGCGCTGTTCACCGGCCTCGGCCTGATCGCCACCTACGCGCTGCTCGGCAGCACCTGGCTGATCATGAAGACCGACGGCGAGCTGCGCCTGCGCGCCATCGCCCTCACGCGCAAGCTGGTCTGGCTGCTGCTCGCCGCCATCGTCGCGGTCAGCGTGTGGACACCGCTCGCCGACCCCGTCGTCGCGCAGCGCTGGTTCAGCCTGCCCAACCTGTTCTGGTTCGCGCCGGTACCGCTGCTCGTCGCGGCGTGCATGTATTTCCTGCTGCGCGCGCTGCGCGGCGAACCGCACGCGGCGCCCTTCCTGCTCACGCTGGCGCTCGTCTTCCTCGGCTACAGCGGCCTCGGGATCAGCCTGTGGCCGAACATCATCCCGCCCGGCGTGAGCATCTGGGCGGCCTCGGCGCCGCCGCAGAGCCAGGGCTTCACGCTGGTCGGCGCGCTGCTCATCATTCCCTTCATCCTGACCTACACCGCATGGTCGTATTACGTCTTCCGCGGCAAGGTCAAAGCGGGCGAGGGTTACCACTGATGGGACGCGACGGGCGCGACGCTTGCGACAGGTACGGCGACGAGACGCCCGGCCCCTGGTGGAAGCGCGTCGGCTGGCTGCTGCTGATCTGGAGCGCCGGCGTCGCCGCCCTCGCCGTCTTCGCCTTCGGCCTGCGCCTGCTGATGCGGGCCGCCGGGCTGAGCGCCTGAAATTCCGACGACTTCAATAGCCCACGAAAGCACGCCGGGCACGAAGAAGGCGGAAAGCGGAACGACGCCTCGGCGCCCCCGCGGGGGCGCCGGTCAATCGGCTGGTTTTTCCTCGTGGCTTTCGTGGCCGGCACTGCGGCTTTCGGGTGAATACGGCATCCAGCGCACGGCCTGCGCGTTCACCTCGGGCTGCAGCGTGACGTGCGCGATCCCCTGATGCTCCAGCGCGTGGCGCGCCTCCGCGAGCACCTGCGGCCAGGCGTCGAGCGAGTCGACGACGAGGTGCGCCGAGAGCGCGATGCGGTTCGACGACAGCGTCCAGATGTGCAGATCGTGCACCGAGCGCACGCCCGGCACGGCGGCCAGCGCGCGCCCGACCGCCTCGGTCGACAGGTGCGCCGGCACGCCCTCCATCAGCGCGTGCAGCACCTCGCGCAGCAGGCGCAGGCTGGAGACCAGCAGCAGCACGCAGATCAGCAGCGAGAGCAGCGGGTCGATCGGCGTCCAGCCGGTCCACATCACGACCAGCCCGGCGGCCAGCGCGGCGACCGAGCCGAACAGGTCGCCGATCACGTGCAGCAGGGCGCCGCGCGTGTTCATCGTCTGCTCGCCGTGCATCAGCAGCCAGGCGACGCCGACGTTGATCGCGAGGCCGACGACGGCGACGACGGTCACCGCCTCGCCGTTGACCGCGCTCGGTTCGAGGAAGCGGTGCACGGCGGCCCAGGCGATGCCGCCGACCACGAGCACCATGAAGACCACGTTGAACAGCGCGGCGAGCGTCTCGACGCGGCCGTAGCCGTAGGTGTGGCGCTGCGACGGCGGACGCTGCGCGAGCCAGGCGGCGAAGGCGGCGAGCCCGAGCGAGGCGCTGTCGGTGACCATGTGCGCGGCGTCGCCGAGCAGCGCCAGCGACCCCGACCAGAAGCCGGCGAGCGCCTCGACGCCGGCGAAGGCGAGCGTCAGCAGCAGCGCCCAGCGCAGGCGCGGGCCGGCGTCGGCGTGGTGGTGATGGCCGTGCGCGTGATCGTGCGCCGGGGCGTGGTCGTGGCGATGGGCGCTCATCGGGCGGCGGGGCGGCGTTGTGGCGATGGTCGGCGCGCGCGTCACTCGTCGGCGACGACGATCAGGTGCACGCGGTACGGTCCGTGCGCGCCGAGCACGATGGTCTGCTCGATGTCGCCGGTGCGCGACGGGCCGGAGACGAAATTCACCGCGCGCGGCAGGGCGCCGTGCTCGGCGCGCAGCAGGGCGAAGCCCTCTTCCATGCCGGCGACGATGCGCGAGGCGGGCACCACGGCGATGTGCGTTTCCGGCAGCAGGCTGGTCGTGGCCGCGGTCTCGTTGCCGGAGAGCAGCATCAGCGTGCCGGTTTCGGCGATCGCGCAGAAGGTGCCGGTGATGCCGACCAGATCGTCGGGCGTCGCGGCGCGCGGCTCGACGGCGAGGCCGGCGGCCGCCCAGCCGAGCGCGCCGAGGCGCGGCCAGCAGACGGCGCGGGCCGCGAGGCCGCCGGCGGCGAGATAGCGTGCGACGGCGGCCGGCACGTCGGCGCTGCCGGCAACCGTGTCGACGGTCGAGGACATCGCTTCGGAGCGCGCGCGGAAGCGCTGCACGAGGTCGGCCTGCGGCAGCGCGGCGAGCGCCGGGCGCGGCCCGGACGGACGCGCGGCGATGTGGTCGAGCGCCGTCTGGCGGCGGGCGGCGGCCTGCGCCGGGTCGGCGGCGGGGTCCTGCTTGAGGGCGGCGCGGACGCGCCCGAGGATGTCTTCGCGGGAAGTGTTTTGGCTCATGGTTGCGATTCTTGCAGAGTTTCGGGCGGAAGGTCGGAAAACGAGCGGAAGGTGTCGATCACCGCGGGATCGGGCGGCAGCAGGCGGATCGCCGCGCGCTGCAGCTGCAGCGGCACGACGGCGCCCGGCGCGATGCCGCGGCGCGCCGCCACCGAGGCGCCGATGGCGAAGGACAGCGCGGCGTCGCCGACGCGCGCCGTGACGCTGGCGTGCCCGCGCCAGGAGAGCGCTTCGGCGACGCGGGCGCAGAGCGTGTTTTCGCGCGTCTGCTGGTCCTCGCGCACGAGCACGACGCCGGCCGCCGGCACCACCCAGCAGATCGTCGCGCCGGGCGCGAAGGCCGGCGTATGGGGGGCGAGCAGCGTGCGGCCCAGCCATTCGAACTCGGTTGCGCCGTCCTCCGGCAGGTGGCGCAGCACCTTGCCGGCGAACAGGTTGGGCTGGTCGGTCAGGCGCGCCACCAGCGCGCTCGCCGGCTGCGCCAGCATCTCGGCCGGCGCCGCCGTCTGCAGCGTGCGGCCGTGGTGCAGCACGGTCATGCGGTCGGCGAGCAAGCTCGCCTCTTCGAGGTCGTGCGTGACGAGGACGATCGGGATGTCCAGCGAGCGGCGCAGTTGCACGAGCTGGCGCAGGAGCTTGCGCCGCGTCACCTGATCGACCGCCGAGAAGGGTTCGTCGAGCAGCAGCACGCGCGGCTCGCGCGCCAGCGCGCGGGCGAGCGCCACGCGCTGCTGCTGGCCGCCCGACAGTTCGCCCGGCTGGCGCGCTTCGAGGCCATCGAGATTGACCCGCGCCAGCCACTCGCGCGCCTTGGCCGCGCGCGCCGCGGGCGGCAGATGGCCGAGCGCGACCGTCACGTTGGCCAGCGCGCTCATGTGCGGAAACAGCGCGTAGTGCTGGAAGACGAAGCCGACGCGGCGCTGCTGCGGCGGCGTGTCGATGCCGGCGGCGGCGTCGAACCAGGTCTGCCCGGCGCAGCGCACGAAGCCGCCGGCCGGCCGGTGCAGGCCGGCGAGACAGCGCAGCAGCGTCGACTTGCCGCTGCCCGAGGGGCCGACCAGCGCGAGCAGCTCGCCGCTCGCGCATGCGATGTCGGCGGCGAGCGGGATCGGCGCCGCCTGTTCGAGGCGCGCTTCGAGCATCAGCGCGGCCCTCCGCGCCGGCCGAGGCGGTACACCAGCATCACGGCGACGAAGGAGAGACCGAGCAGCAGCGCCGACATGCCGGCCGCCGCCGAATCGTTGAAGGCCTGCACCTGATCGTAGATGGCGATGGCGATCGTCTTCGTCTCGCCCGGCAGATTGCCGCCGACCATCAGGACGACGCCGAATTCGCCGAGCGTGTGCGCGAAGGTCAGCGCCAGCGCCGCGGCGATGCCCGGCCAGGCGAGCGGCAGCTCGATGCGCAGGAAGGTCTGCCAGCGCGACAGGCCGGACACCCAGGCCGCCTCGCGCACCTCGCGCGGAATCGCGGCGAAGGCGCGCTGCATCGGCTGCACGGCGAACGGCAGATTGAAGACGAGCGAGGCGAGGAGCAGGCCGTCGAAGCTGAAGACCAGCGCGCGCCCGGTCAGCGCGTGGTAGGCCTGGCCGAGCGGCGAGGCGCCGCCGAAGCCGAGCAGCAGGTAATAGCCGAGCACGGTCGGCGGCAGCACGAGCGGCAGCATGATCGCCGCCTCCAGCGCGCCCTGCCCGGCGAAGCGCGACCACGCGAGGTGGCGCGCCAGCCAGACGGAAAACGGCAGCAGCACGAACGCCGTGGCGGCGGCGAGCTTCAGCGAGAGGGTGAGCGCCTGCCAGTCCATCGTCGCGTTCAGCGCGCCGGCAGCGTGAAGCCGTGGCGCTCGAAGACGGCACGCGCCGCCGGCTGCTGCAGGTAGTCGTAGAAGCGCCGGGCGTCGGCGCCGGCCTTGCGCGTCAGCGCCATGCGCTGGCGCAGCGGCGGATGCCAGTCCGCGGGCAGCAGCGCCGACTCGCCGAGCTTCGCCACTTCCGGCGAGCGGGCCAGTGACCACGCGACGATGCCGCCCTGCGTCGAACCGCTGGTCGCGAACTGCGCCGCCTGCGCGACGTTCTCGCCGAGCACCAGACGGCCCTGCAGCGCTTCCCAGATGCCCGCCCGCTGCAGGGCGGCGCGCGCCGCGCGGCCGTAGGGCGCGTGTTCGGGATTGGCGATGGCGAAGCGCTGGACGCGTCCGTCGGCGACGGCGGCGGCGAGGTCCCTCAACTCGCCGTCGACCCGCAGCTTCGAGCCGTGCGGCACGAGCAGCGCGATGCGCCCGATCGCGTAGAGCGCCCCTTCGTCGCGCAGGAAGCCTTGCGCGGCGAGCTTCAGGACGTAGTCCTCGTCGGCCGAGAGGAAGAGATCGAAAGGCGCGCCCTGCGGAATCTGCCGCGCGAAGTTGCCGGACGAGCCGAAAGCGAGCTTCACCGCCTGCCCGCTGTCCTTCTCGTAATCGGCGGCAATCTCGGAAAGCGCGAACTTGAGGTCGGCGGCGGCGGCGACGACGACCGGCGGCGCGGCATGCGCAGCGCGCACGACGAAAGCGCCCAGCCCGCAGGCGAGCAGCAGGCAGAGGAAGACGCGACGAATCGGCGCGAGAAAGGTCGGCGAGCGGCGAGCGGGAAAGAGAGAAGCGGGGAGCATGGGCAGCAATCCGGAAGGCCGCAGCATGATAGCCCTCCTGCCCCGGCGGAGCAAAGCGCTGCGCCGGGGACGCCCGCCCCGGCGCAGCGCGCGGCGGCGGTCAGCCTGGTTCGGTGACGAAGCCGATCCGCAGCAGGCCGCAACGTGCCAGGGCGGACAAGGTGCGCGCCATCTCCCCGTAGGGCACCGCCGCGTCGCCCTTGAGGTGGATTTCGGTGTCCGGCGCGGCGGCGGCGAGCCGGGCGGCGCGCCGCTCCAGTTCGGCCTGAGTCACCGCCTCGCCGTTCCAGTGGAGCAGCCCGTCGCGCTGCACGGCGATCTCGACGTGCTCGGCGCGCGTCACGTTGGGACGGCTGCTCGCTTGCGGCAATTCGAGCTTGACCGCATGCGTCAGCAGCGGCGCGGTGACGATGAAGACGACGAGCAGCACCAGCATGACGTCGACCAGCGGGATGACGTTGATTTCCGACAGCGGCCGCCCGCCGGCCCCCGAGCCCAGCGTTCCCAGCCCCATCACGCGGCTCCCGCGACGCGCAGCGCCGGGGCGCGCCCGCCGCGCAGCAACGGCGCGCCGGTGACGGCCAGCGTCAGCAGGTCGTGTCCGAAGGCGTCGAGCCGCGCGAGAACGACCCGGTTACGGCGCGTCAACGCGTTGTAACCGAGCACCGCCGGGATCGCCACGGCAAGGCCGATGGCGGTCATGATCAGCGCCTCGCCGACCGGGCCGGCAACCTTGTCGAGCGTGCCCTGGCCGGACAGACCGATCGCCAGCAGCGCGTGATAGATGCCCCAGACGGTGCCGAAGAGGCCGACGAAGGGTGCCGTCGATCCAACCGAGGCCAGCAGCGTCAGTCCGCGCTCCAGGCGCTCGGCCTCCTCCTCGATGCCCTGACGCAAGGCGCGCGTGAGGAATTCGGACAAGCCGCCGGCGGCGTCGAGATGGCTGGCGTCGTGCGCCGCGTAGTGGCGGACCGAGTCGAACGCGATACGGACGAGGCGGATGCAAGGCTCGTCCGCCGCTTCCGTCGACGCGTTCGACTCGGCCACCTCGGCGAACGAGCGGGCGCGCCGGAAGTGCGCCAGGAAGGCGGCGCTCCGGCGCCTGAGTAGCCAGTGCCCGAGCAGGCGGTCGACGATGATTCCCCAAGTGACGAGCGAGGCGAGCAGCATGGCAACGAGGATGAAGCGCGCGACATGGTCGGCCTGGGCGAGGAAATGGGTGAAGCCGAGAGCTGATTCGTTCATGACGGAAACCCCGGTACGGCAGTAGAAGAGAAGTACGACGAGCACGGCGGAACGTGTCGGGCGGTTTTTTCGGAAGCGGACATCATCATCGCCCCGCTCCCGTCTCCGGCGCCCCGTCGCCGTGCGTGATTTCGAGGGCGCCTTCGTTGAATTTCCCGATGTGCTGATCGACGGCCGGCAGCTGGTGCGCGATGCCCTTGTGGCAGTCGATACAGGTCTTGCCCTCGTCGAAAGCCTTCGGATGCTCGCGTGCCGGACGCATGCCCTGCATGCTGTAGTCCATGTAGTTGAAGTTGTGGCAGTTGCGGCACGGGCGAGAATCGGTCGCCTTGAAGCGCCGCCACTCGTTCTCGGCCAGCCTCTGGCGCTTGGCGAGAAATTTCTCGCGCGTGTCGATGGTGCCGAGAATCTTGTGCAGCACCTCGTTCGAGGCCTGGATCTTGCGCCACATCTTCGGCCCCCACTCCTTCGGCACATGGCAGTCCGGGCACGTCGCCCGCACGCCGGTGCGGTTCGTGTAGTGGATGGTGTTCTGGTACTCGACGAACACGTTGTCCTTCATTTCGTGGCACGAGATGCAGAACTCCTCGCGGTTGGTCATTTCCAGCGCCCAGTTGAAGCTGCCCCAGAAGACGATGCCGGCGGCGAACAGGCCGACGGCGGCAAACGGACCGACGCGCTTCACCCAGCCGGGGACGAGTTTCCCGACCCACGCGGGAACGAGCTTTCCGAGCCGGGCCGGGAGCGTTTTTTTCGTTTCCATGAAATATCCCTATCTCTTGGCGGCGGGTTTATAGACGTTCTCGACCAGCGGCGGCGCGTCGAACTGCGGCACGTGGCACTGCAGGCAGAAGTAGCGGCGCGGCGAGATGTTGGGGAGTTTCCGCGTCAGGTAGTGCGACTTGCCGACCCGGGTCGCCCGGGTCGCTTCCGCACGCTCGGCGGAGTGGCAGTCCATGCACTTGTTGAAGTTCTGCGTCACCTCGTAGCCGCGAATGCTGTGCGGAACCAGCGGCGGCTGCTTGGCGTAGTTGCGCGGGATGTTTTCCTTGTCCGCCTCGGGGCGGAACATGTTCACCTTCGATTCCTCCTCGATGGAGGCATTGCCCCGTTCGGAACGCAGCGTTTCCTGCGCGGCTGCGCTCCCGGCACAGCACAGGAGCAGCCCGGTCAGCAAGGCTGCGGCGTAAATCAGTTTCATAGTTCCCATCTCTGTTCATCGGCCGGGCGCGCAGCGCCGGCCACTGTTTTTCCGGAAGACGATCCCTCCGGCGCTCAGGCCCGGAACACCTTGACCGCACACTTCTTGTAGTCCGTCTCCTTCGAAATCGGACAGGTGGCATCGAGCGTCAGCTTGTTGACCAGGCGCCCGGCGTCGAAGAAGGGAATGAAAACGAGGCCGCGCGGCGGCTTGTTGCGGCCGCGTGTTTCGACGCGCAGCGTGATCTCGCCGCGCCGCGAAGCCACCCGGACTTCCATCCCGCGCTGTAGGCCGCGCGCCCTGGCGTCGTCCGGGTGCATGAAGACGACGGCATCGGGGAAAGCCTTGTACAGCTCCGGGACGCGCCGCGTCATCGAGCCGGTGTGCCAGTGCTCGAGCACCCGGCCGGTGCACAGCCAGAGGTCGTATTCCTTGTCCGGCATTTCCGGCGGCGGCTGGTAGGGCAGCGCGAAGATCACCGCCTTGCCGTCCTTGTGGCCGTAAAAGCGGACCTTCTCCCCTTTCTTCACGTAGGGGTCGTAGCCCTCGCGGAAGCGCCACAGCGTCTCCTTGCCGTCCACCACCGGCCAGCGCAGGCCGCGCGCCTGGTGGTAGGTCTCGAAGGGCGCGAGGTCGTGCCCGTGGCCGCGGCCGAAGGATGCGTACTCCTCGAACAGGCCCTTCTGCACATAGAAGCCGAAGTGCTTGGCGTCGTCGTTGTCGAAGCCCTTCTGGATCTGCTTGAGCGGAAATCTGTCCACCTGCCCGTTGCGGTAGAGCACGTCGAACATGCTCTTGCCCTTGAGCTTCGGCGCTTTGGCCAGAAGTTCGGGCGGCCACACCTCGTCGATCCGGAAGCGCTTGGCGAATTCCATGATCTGCCACAGGTCCGAGCGCGCCTCGCCGGGCGGCTTCACCTGCTGGCGCCAGATCTGCGTGCGGCGCTCTGCGTTGCCGTAGCCGCCTTCCTTCTCGACCCACATCGCCGTCGGCAGGACGAGGTCGGCGGCCATTGCGGAAACCGTCGGATAGGGATCGGAGACGACGATGAAGTTGTCCGGGTTGCGCCAGCCGGGATAGAGCTCGTCGTTGATGTTCGGCCCGGCCTGCATGTTGTTGTTGCACATCTGCCAGTAAACATTGACTTTCCCGTCCTTCAGCGCACGCGCCATGGCCACGGCGTGCAGGCCGACCCAGTCGGGAATCGTGCCGTCCGGCAGCAGCCACAGTTCCTCGGCGTGGCGCCGGTGCTCCGGATTGGTGACGACCATGTCGGCCGGCAGGCGGTGGGCGAAAGTACCGACCTCGCGCGCCGTGCCGCAGGCCGATGGCTGGCCGGTCAACGAGAAGGGGCTGTTGCCCGGCTCGGAAATCTTGCCGGTCAGCAGGTGGATGTTGTAAACGAGGTTGTTGGCCCAGGTGCCGCGCGTGTGCTGGTTGAACCCCATGGTCCAGAAGGAAACGACCTTGATCTTCGGATCGGCGTAGAGCTCGGCGAGCGCCTTGAGATGTTCGACGGAAACGCCGGAGAGCTTCGACACTTTCTCGACCGTGTAGTCGGCGACGAACTTTCTAAACTCGTCGAAGGTGATCACGTCCGATTTTCCGGTGTTGCCGCGCGGTTTACCGTCGGCGCCCGGATAGCCGTTGTTGTTGGCGTCCTTCTCGAGCGGATGGTTCGGGCGCAGACCGTAGCCGATGTCGGTGACGCTGTTCTTGAAATTGACGTGCCTGGAAACGAAGTCCTGATTCACCCGCCCCGTCGCGATGATGTGGTTGGCGATGTAGTTCATGATCGCCAGGTCGGTCTGCGGGGTGAAGATCATCGGGATGTCGGCCAGCTCGTACGAGCGGTGCTCGTAGGTCGAGAGCACGGCCAGCCTGACGTGCTTGTTCGACAGCTTGCGGTCGGAGATGCGCGTCCACAGGATCGGGTGCATCTCGGCCATGTTCGACCCCCAGAGCACGAAGGCGTCGGCGTGCTCGATGTCGTCGTAGCAGCCCATCGGCTCGTCGATGCCGAAGGTGCGCATGAAGCCGGTGACGGCGGAGGCCATGCAGTGGCGCGCGTTCGGATCGAGGTTGTTGGAGCGGAAGCCGACCTTCATCAACTTGACGGCGGCGTAGCCCTCCATGATCGTCCACTGGCCGGAACCGAACATCGAAATACCCTTCGGCCCCTTCTTCTTCAGGGCATCCCGGCACTTCTCCTCCATGACGTCGAAGGCCTGCTTCCATGACACCGGCGCGAACTCGCCGTCCTTGGCGAACTTGCCGTCCTTCATGCGCAGCATCGGCGTCGTCAGGCGATCCTTGCCGTACATGATCTTCGACAGAAAGTAGCCCTTGATGCAGTTGAGCCCCATATTGACCGGCGCGTCCGGGTCGCCCTGGGTCGCCACCACCCGGCCGCTCTGCGTGCCGACCAGCACGCCGCAGCCGGTTCCGCAGAAACGGCAGGGCGCCTTGTCCCAGCGGATGTCGTCCTTCGGCGGCGCGGCCTCGGCAGTGCCGCCGGGCAAACCGGCGGCGGAAAGGGCCGCTGCCGCGGCATGGGCCTTGATAAACGCTCTACGGTCCAGCTTCACGCCTTCTTCTCCTGTCCTTCGTTGATGTCGTCGCTATATTGATAAACCAGCGCCACCGAAAAGACGCCCGGCACCCGGTGCAAGGCGACGTAGGTCTCGGAAGCGCTGCTGGTATCGCTGTCTTCGAGGGTCAGGACCAGCTTCCCCGCCTCGACGACGGCATGGATGTCGACGCCCGGCATCGCCGCCAGCGCGGAACGGACTTCGTTCAGGCGCTCGGGAACGACGTGCAGGACGATGCTGGAAATATTCATCGTGCCGACCTCGCGCGGATGCCGCGCTCCGCTGCCGGCGAATCGGCGCGGAACGGGGAAGGAATCAAGCCATGCGTCGATTCGTTCATTTCGCTCCTCACATCACGAAGACGATGGGGACCTGCACCCAGGCGGCGACCTGCGCGTCGCCGCGCCGCGCGGGAACGAAGCGCCAGCCGGCGACCGCCGCGCGGGCGGCCTCGTCGAGCCGCGCAAAGCCCGACGACGCGCCGACCTCGATGCGCTCGGCGCGCCCTTCGGCGGAAACGAAGATGCGCAGCACGACGCGCCCTTTCTCCCCGAGCCGACGGGACGCCGGCGGGTACTGCGGCGGCGGGTTGTCGAGATAGGCGGCGTTGAAGACCGGCGGCACCAGCGGCGGCGGCGCAACGGCTGCGGCCTCTGCCGCTTGCGGCGCGGCGGACGGCGCCGGCTCGGCGGGCGCCTCGGGGACGAGGAAGGAGGACGGCGGCGCTTCGGC
>RCMZ01000425.1_pt1 | contig 23386 bp, 15 predicted proteins | sample 2041141 | NCBI WGS metagenome assembly RCMZ01 (sample SAMN09708263, study PRJNA481090) | Wastewater metagenome, whole genome shotgun sequencing project. | biome: sewage; isolation source: Davis station wastewater (DW) | place: Antarctica: Davis Station | collected 2010-03-01
AGGGCGGCGGCGAGGCCGCGCTGCAGCAGCGGCTCGCCGCCGCTGAAGACGACGCCGTCGAGCAGGCCGCGCCGCGTTTCAAGCCACGCCGCGATTTCCGGCCAGGCGCGCGCTTCGCCCCGCGCCGGGAGCAGGTGCGGGTTGTGGCAATAGCCGCAGCGCCACGGACAGCCCTGGCAGAAGACGACGGCGGCCAGGCGGCCGGGAAAGTCGATGGTGGTGAACGGCGCGAGGCCGCCCACCGCCAGCGTCTCCCGTTCAGCCACGGGCGGCCGGGAAATGGCAGGGCTGGCAAGGCTCGGCGAAATGCCGGCGCTCGCGGTGCTCGCCCTGCTTGCCGGGGTTGAACTCGGAAACGGGCCGGTGATAGCCCATGACGCGCGTCCATACTTCGCAGCGCTGACGTTCGTGGTCGTGCAGGGGCTTTTCCGCGGTCTTGTCGGACATGCTTTGTTCCTTTCGCTGTGGTTGAAAAATCAGTGCGCCTGCCCGCGTTGGGCGAGCAGTTCCTCGTCGCACTTCGGGCAGAACTCGTGCTCGCCGGCGAGGTAGCCGTGCCTGGGGCAGATCGAGAAGGTCGGCGTGATCGTGATGTAGGGCAGGCGGAAGTTCGACAGCGCCGTGCGCACCAGCTGCCGGCAGGCGGCCGCCGAGGAGATGCGCTCGCGCATGTAGAGGTGGAGCACGGTGCCGCCGGTGTAGCGCGTCTGCAGCGCGTCCTGCCGCGTCAGCGCCTCGAAGGGATCGTCGGTGAAGCCGACCGGCAGCTGCGAGGAGTTGGTGTAGTACGGTTTCTCCGCCGTTCCGGCCTGCAGGATGCCGGGCCAGCGCTTGCGGTCCTCGCGCGCGAAGCGGTAGGTCGTGCCCTCGGCCGGCGTCGCCTCGAGGTTGTAGAGGTTGCCGGTCGCCTCCTGGTAGTCGCGCATGCGCTCGCGCAGTCGGTCGAGCAGGCGCAGCGCGAGCGCCTCGCCGGCCGCGGCGGTGATGTCCTCGGCGCCGCCGCTGAAGTTGCGCACCATCTCGTTGATGCCGTTCACGCCGATCGTCGAGAAGTGGTTGCGCAGCGTGCCGAGGTAGCGCTTCGTGTACGGGAAGAGGCCGTCGTCCATCAGGCGCTGCACGACCTTGCGCTTGATCTCCAGGCTGTCGCGCGCCATGTCGGCGAGGCGGTCGACGCGCGCCATCAGCGCCGCCTCGTCGCCGGCGTGCAGGTGGCCGAGGCGCGCGCAGTTGATCGTCACGACGCCGATCGAGCCGGTCTGCTCGGCCGAGCCGAAGAGGCCGTTGCCGCGCTTCAGAAGCTCGCGCAGGTCGAGCTGCAGGCGGCAGCACATCGAGCGCACCTGGTTCGGCTTCATGTCCGAGTTGAGGAAGTTCTGGAAGTACGGCAGTCCGTACTTCGCCGTCATGGCGAACAGACGCTCGGCGTTCTCCGATTCCCAGGGGAAATCCTCGGTGACGTTGTAGGTCGGGATCGGGAAGGTGAAGGCGCGGCCGCGCCGGTCGCCGGCGCTCATGACCTCGATGTAGGCGCGGTTGATGAGGTCCATCTCGGCCTGCAGCTCGCCGTAGGCGAAGGGCATCTCGACGCCGCCGATCACCGGCACCTGCTCGCGCAGGTCTTCCGGGCAGACCCAGTCGAATGTGAGGTTGGTGAAGGGCGTCTGCGTGCCCCAGCGCGACGGCACGTTGAGGTTGTAGATGAACTCCTGCATCCCCTGCCGCACGGCGTCGTAGCCGAGACCGTCCTTGCGCACGAAGGGCGCGAGGTAGGTGTCGAAGGAGCTGAAGGCCTGCGCACCGGCCCACTCGTTCTGCAGCGTGCCGAGGAAATTCACCATCTGCCCGAGCGCGCTGGAGAAATGCCGGGGCGGGTCGGCCTCGGGCTTGCCGGGGATGCCGTTGAAGCCCTCGAACAGCAGCTGGCGCAGCGACCAGCCGGCGCAGTAGCCGGAGAGCATGTCGAGGTCGTGGATGTGGAAGTCGGCGTCGCGGTGCGCCTGGCCGATCTCCGGCGGGTAGACGTGCGACAGCCAGTAGTTCGCGACCACCTTGCCCGACACGTTGAGGATCAGCCCGCCGAGCGAATACCCCTGATTGGCGTTGGCGCGCACGCGCCAGTCGGCGCGGTCGACGTATTCGTCGATGGCCGCGGCGACGTCCACCAGCGTGCGGCGGCCCTCGCGCAGGCGCCGGTGTTGCTCGCGATAGGCGACGTAGGCGCGGAAGGTGGCGAGATGGTTGGCGTCGACCAGCGTCTGTTCGACGATGTCCTGCACCTGTTCGACGGTCGGCGCCGAGGCGCCGAAGCGGTGGCGCAGGAACTTGAGGACGCGGGCGGCGAGCAGTTGCGCCTCATCGGCCTCGAACTCGCCGCTGGCGTTGCCCGCGCGCTCCAGCGCACGGGCGATCCGCCCGGCGACGAAAGGCGCGTCGCCGCCATCGCGCTTGAGGATGCGCGAGGGCAGCGCCGGCGTCGGCGGAAATTCCCGCGCCGCGCGGCCGTCCGGTGTTTCAAGGTGTTGATTCTGTCGATCCTGCACTGCGCTCTCCCCGAGTTGGCGGCGCGGGGAGTGCAGGATGATGTAGCGGCGGTTGGGGTTTCGAACCGGTCCCGGTGCGGGACCGCGGCAGAGAAAATCCCTGCACCACCGTCGTCATCGCCCCAGGAGACACCCCGCCCCTATAGACAAAGATTCGACGGCAGGTCTCCTGGCTCTCGGGTCTTCGCTCCTTGCCGGCCTTCCCGGAACCGTGCGGTTCCAGTGGCGCGAGTGGCAAGAGCTCGCCGATTACAGTTGCGGGGGCAGCTCCGGAATGTCCGGCCTCCCCTGCTTTCGTGCAAGGCGGAGGCCGCGACCGGATTCCCTATTAATCCCTTTTCGGGGAACCATCAGTGCCCGGATTCTATGAGCGGCCACGGTCGGTGTCAACACAAAAACACAACATGTAGTACAAATTGAACAAACACCCACTACATCTAGTGCATGGACACTGTCCAAGCGGCTTCATCCGTCCATCGTGCGGGAACCGCCTCGCGAGCATGCCGGGGGTCGCGCAACCCCGGCCTCCCGCCCGAGCCGCGGCAGATGCCGTCCGCCGCCGCGCCGGCAAGGCGCGGCGGCGGGTGCCTTACGGCCTGGCGGCAGCCGCTTCCACGGCGAGCCATTCTTCCCCGGTGAGCTCCGGCCTGCCGCGCGCAATTGCGCGGGCTGCCTGCGCGCGCGGGGTGTGCGAGGCCTGCACCGGCGAACGGTAGCCGCGCAAGGCGGTGCGCGCGCCGGCAGCGCCGATGCAGGTCAGGTCGTTCAGGTTGTCGTACAGATTGCCCGTATCAATCAACCCTCCCGGATTGGTGCTCGGATTGTTGGCGGTCAGGGTCAGCGTGGCAGCCGGCGTGGTGAACGAACTGGCGTCGTACACCCGGATCGCGTTGCCGCGTGCGAACCAGATGCGGTTGTTATCGGCGGTGTACTGCGCCGACCAGAAATAGCCTGGCGCGGTTGAAAAAATGTCGATATCCGTGCTGGCCAGTGGAGAAAAAGCCGTCACTTTAACCAGCTTGCCGACCAGATTCCAACTGCTGTCGTAGGTGCCCATCAGCACGTAGGCGTTGCCGCTGGAGTCGAAGCTGATGTCCCGGTATTCGTAGGCGAAATCGCTTTGCGTCAGCACGGGCGTCACGCTGGCTCCGCTCAGGGAACTGGATACGCCGATCTTCTGCACACAGGAGTTCGGATTGGGGGTGCTCGACGAGCCTTGGACACCGCCGATCGCGGCGATGTAAAGATCGCTGCCCTTGGCCGCCAGCGCAAAGGCGTTCTCCGCCAGGGAATTGTTGTAATCGGCGCCGCCGATGGAGATCCCCGCGCCGCTGATGGTGAAACGCACCAGCATGCTGTTGGCGTAGTTCGCCCAACCGCTGTCGGCAAAGCTGAAGAGGCCGTACAAATCGCCGCCGACGACGATCAGTGCCTGGCCGTAGGGCGTGTAGCCGGAAGGCAGCGGCACGCCGCTGCTGACCAGAGGCAGGCTCTTGCCGGTTTCCGTATAGGTCGCCGGATCGATCTGGACGACACAGGCGTTGTCGTAGTCGAGCGCATACAGATAGCTGCCGAGACGAACCAGGGTGTACAGGTTTGCGACGCTGCTCCAGGTCTGCGTCGCCAGACTGACCTGCGTGAGCGGATCGTAGACGGTCACGGGCCGGGGAGTCCCAGCCGCGTAATCGGTCACGGCAAGGCGCAGGTCGTTGCCGGAATCGGTAAAGCCTTCCACCTTGGGATCGCCGTTCAGGCCGCTTTGCAGACCGGGGATGGCAAGGACGGAGGCGCCGCCACTATCGCCGATCAATCCGGCCATCCCGCGTCCCGTCGCCGGGCTGGTGGTGTAATCGTAGTAATACACGCTGTATGCGCTGACGGTATCTGCCATTTTGTTGCTCCTTCAAGTGAGTGAATGATGCAACCGCCCATTTGCACGGCAAGGCCGCCCGGCAGGACGGACCTCCGGTAAGCCGGAGATTCAGAACCAGTAGGCCAGCGTCGCGTACCAGGTACGCCCTTGCTGCGGGTAGTCGACGTTCGATTTCAGGGTCGCGGTTTCCTGAACGGTCTGCTTGCCTGTAAGCGGGAAAGTGCCGCAGCCCGGCTGCCCTACGTAAAGGCCGGAGGCGATGCACTGGCGCCAACTCGCCGTCACATCCGATGCCGTACCGCCCAGGGTCTGCTTCGGCCCGGCATTGAAGAGATCGTTGACGCCGGCGGAAAGCTTCCAGCCCTTGGCGATCTTGTAATGGGCGCCAAGGTCGAAGGTCTGCAGCGGGTTTTCCCAGGTGGTGACGTCCCGCCAGAGTTTTCCGAGATAGGTGTATGCGGCGAAGGTCGTCAGATCGCCGCCGAGAAAGCGCAGGTTGAGCCGCACGTTGGCGACCATCTCCGGATTCTGCAGCGTGTGCACCGTCTGGCCGGGCCAGCGTTGCTGCGACGTCGCACCGCCGAAGTAGTAGTAACCGTCCTTGCCCACATATTTGCCCTCCTGCCGGGTGAAGGCGAACTGCACGTCGGCCCGCCGGCCCCAGGCCACCTTGCCTTCCAGTTCCAGCCCCCGGGTGCGCGTGTCGCCGGAGTTGATGTACTTGGCCGCGAAGGGAGTGCTGTACAGGGTGATGGCGTTCCTGGCGTCGCGCTGGAACCAGGTCAGGCGGAAATCGCCCCGTACTTTTTCGCTGAAGCGGCCGCTCCAGCCGAAACCGAGATCGCCGTTGGTACCGGTCTCCGGCACGAGCTGGACGGCGTGGCCGAGAGAATCGGAATTGGGCACCAGGCCGAGGCCGTTACCGTAGATTTCATAGAAGTTCGGGTAGCGGATGTAGTTGCCGTAGTTGCCGAAGACCTGCCAGCCGGCCTCGAAGCTTTTCTTGACGCTGAGGCTGCCGGTCCGTTCCCAGTCGTATTTGCCGCTCGGCCCGGCCAGCGGCGAATAGCGGCTGCCGATGACGGGGCCTTCCAGCTTTTCCATGCGCAGAATCGGCGTCACCTGCAGGTTGCCCAAGGCAGCGATGGTCATGCTGTCCTGGATTTGCAGATTGGTCTTGGTGCGCTTGAATTCGGAAATGAAGTCGGACGTCGGCGGGCGATTGCTCATGTCCGAATGCAGAACCTCCCAGTAACGCTCGGCATGAACTTCGAACTGGTGCGCCAACGGCCCGGTATGGAAGGCATAGGCCGCGTCGCCGGCGATCCCCTTGCGCCGGGTGTCGTACCGGGTCCAGTACTTGCCCATCTGGCCGCTGTAGGGAGGCTGGATATCCAGGTTGCGGTACTCCTGCGCCTTGTCTAGCCACGACAGGTTGAGGCCGAGATCGAGCTTGCCGAAGCTGTCACGCCAGCCGGCCAAGGCCTCCTGCTGCGCGATGATCTGCCGGTTGCGCTGGTTTCTCCCGGGTAGCCAGGGCAGGTCCTGCAGGTGATCTATGCTCCGGGGACTGGCTGCCGTAAGGACCGGTTGCGGCAGGTAACGCTCCATGTCGGTGCGGGCGTACTTGAGGATGAAGCGTTGGTCCTCCCACTTGAGCAGCGCGTTCTCCTTGTCCGAACTGTTGTTCATCCGCGTGCGCTGGTCTGGCACCGGCCGGCCAGTGGCCGTTGTGTCGTCGGTGAAATAGCTTCGTTTTGAACCCGTGTAGGCTTCGGGACGGCTGAACGGCCAATTGCGCCAGGACTGAAGCCCATAGTCGGTGTAATTGAAATTCCCGGTACTGCGATCCTTGTCCATGCCGATCAGCAGGTTGCCGCCGAGCAGCGGCACATTCAGGTTGGCGCTGTACTGTTCGCCGCCGAAAGCGCGGGCGCCGGCGGAGGCGCTGCCGCTGAGGGTCCTGGGCTTCTTGGTGACGATGTTGATCGCGCCCCCGATCGGCGCGCCGGAGAAGCGGGCCGGCGTGGTGCCGCGATAGACTTCGACGCGCTCGACGTTCGAAATCGGCAACGTAGACAGATCGGCCGCCGTTTCGCTGGCGGTGTTGAGCGGCACGCCGTCGATGTAGACATTGACCTGGCTCGGCGCGCTGCCGCGGATGCTGGCCGTGGTGTAGTGGCCGCTGCCCGACATCCGGCGCACGTAGACGCCGGGAATCTGGTCGAGCAGGTCGGGAATGGATTTGTGCTCGCCCTTGACGTCGTCCGGATAGGCGACCGAAACCACGCCGGGCGACAGGATGCCCTTCAGGTCGGTGCGGCTGTCGGTGACGACGACGAGCGGCAGCTGCGCCTCTCTCCCCTCCCAGGTATCAGCCGCCGGCTCCGCGATGGCGGCGACGGCGCACAACAGGGCGGCGGCCGCGAGCGGTGGTTTTATCGATCTCATTTTTCTTCCCCCGGCGTCTTGCGCTGAGGCGGAGGCTTGCCGTCACGAACGGTCGGCGCGCGGACGGGCGGACGCCTTCGGCGCCCGTCCCGCGAACCGATGCGGCCCCCGCCGCTTCGTTCGTCGCCCAGACGGAAGAAGTCCGCGCCTCGACCATCCCCTGGACCAAGGCAAGAGCGACCGGACGCCGGCAGGTCTCCTGGCTCGCGGGTCAAGACTCGATGCGCGGCCTTCCCAGGCGTTCGCCCAGTGGCTGGCGGAGCGGAAATCCCGTCCGCGTGCGCATCTCGTTCACCGCTCACAGTTGCAGGGACAGCCGCGGAATGGGGCGGATCGCTCCGCCCGCACCGCGTTCCCTTTCAAGCCTCTGGCGAGGCACCGGCGCGATCCGACCGGCCGCCCCCGAAAGCGCGGCCGATGTTTGCCGGCCCGGAGGCCGGCGTTTCATTTTTCTGCTGAATGCGGCCGGCGCCTTTCCGCTTCCGCGCGCCCGCCTCATTCCCCATGCTTGCGCGAGTCGCCTATCCGGCCGCTCCTTCCAAGGCGGGCGACGGCGCCTCCACCGCCGCGTCCGGGAGCCTCTTCCAGCAGCCCAGGACGGCCTCACGGAAGCGATAGGAATCGGCGGCGACGAGGCGGACCATGCGGTCGCCGTCCTCTGTTTCGAGCGCCGCCGGCAGTATCCGGATCAGCTCCGCGTTGCCGGCGACTTCGTCCAGAACAGGTCCCAGACCGAGGCGAAGGCGCTTGCCGAGAATCGTGTGACATTTTTCGAGAAAGCGGTTGCCCGCGCTTTCCACCACCGCCCGCCGAGCGCACGGCAGCCGCCGCAGGGCGTCGCCCAGAGCCTGTGCGGGGAGCGGCTCCCGGCGGGACAGGCGCTCCGCGAGCAGGCTCGCCGCATGGACCTCCATGAGCTGCATCACGTCGAGAATCTCGCCGACGTCGTCGCGAGACAGCTCCGCGACGCAGCATCCGTAGCGCGGCTTCATGACCAGCAGGCCTTCGTGCGCAAGGACCTTGAGCGCCTCCCGGACCGGCGTGCGGCTGACCCCGTAATGGAGACTCAGCTCGACCTCGTCGATCGGGCGCCCCGGCGGAAGCTCGTGGGAAAAAATCCGGTCCCGCAGCGAGTCGGCGATCCCTTCGTAGAGCGCCCGGGGCCGCGTCAATCGATCCAGGTCCAGCACGGCGGCTTGCTCTCCGCTCCCGGCGGCCGGCCGAAGCGCCGGGGAGTCCGCCGCCGGCGTTGTCCCGGCGCCGGCCTGCGCAAGCGAAGCCGGCGACTCCGCGACATCCGGGCGCCGGTGAGGCTCGACCGGAGGAGCGGCCTGAAACAGGGCCTTCTCCATTGCGCAGGAGACGGCGGAATGCGGGAACGCGAAGGAGCGCCCCTGGGATATGCGCGGGAAATCGGTCGTCTGCGGCAAGGTCATTGCTTTTCCCTCATGAATTCCTGAAAACGGACGGCGCCGGAACGCTTGCTTTCCGGTGCGGATATTTGCAATATACGCACACAGAAAAAATGCAAAAAGCACTGAAATAGCGAAATAATGCGAACGAATTCGCGACGGTTTGCGAATTTTGCGAATATCAAAAACAACCGGAGAGCGCTCCGGAAATTCCGCCGCCTGGCCGGAGCAGGCCAAGCGGCGCGGGGAACCCGATGAAAAAGACCTTCATGGGCGTGCGCCTGAAACGCCTGCGCGAAGAACGCAAGCTGACGCAGGTCGCGCTCGCCCGCGCGCTGGAGCTGTCCCCGAGCTACCTCAACCAGCTCGAACAGAATCAGCGCCCCCTGACCGTTCCGGTGCTGCTCAAGCTCAACGCCGTGTTCGGCGTCGACGTGCAGCGCTTCTCGGAGGACGACGAGGCGCGGATCGTCGCCGACCTGCGCGAGGCCCTGCTCGACGCCCCCGGCGGCGACGGCGTGGCGCTCGCCGAAATCCGGGAGCTGGCCGCCGGCATGCCGGCGGTCGGCCGCATCCTGATCGACCTGCACCGCCGCCTGCGCGAGGAGCAGGAAAGGTCGGCAAGCCTCGCCGCGCACATCGGCGACGAACGCGCCGGCGCGGCGGACGGGCCGCCGCCGCGACCGATGCCCTACGAAGAGGTGCGCGACTACTTTTACGTCAGGCACAACCACATCGCGGAACTCGACGCCCTGGCCGAGAAGATCTTCGACGAATGCCGCTGCCCGCCGGCCGGACTCGCCTCCGCCCTGCGCCAGCGTCTGGCCGAGCGGCACGGCGTCGGCACCCACCTGTTGCCGGACGAGGACGGCGCCGACGCCCCGCAGCGCCGCTACGACGCGGCCGGCCGCACCCTCCAGCTTTCGCCCCGGCTGGACGGCGGCCGGCAGGCCTTCCAGCTGGCCACCCAGCTGGCCTTCCTGGAGGCCGGCGAGCGCATCGACCGCCTGGCCGACGAGGGGGGATTCGCCGGCGAGGAATCGCGCGCGCTGGCGCGCATCGGCCTCGCCAACTACTTCGCCGGCGCGCTGATCCTGCCCTACCGCATCTTCCTGGACGCCGCCGAAAGCATGCGCTACGACATCGGCCGCCTCGGCCAGCGCTTCGGCGTCGGCTTCGAGACGGTCTGTCACCGGCTGTCCACGCTGCAGCGCCCGGAGGCGCGCGGCGTCCCCTTCTTCTTCATCCGCGTCGACCGGGCCGGCAACATCTCGAAACGCCAGTCGGCGACCGACTTCCATTTCTCCCGCATCGGCGGCACCTGCCCGTTGTGGAACGTCTACGAGGCTTTCGCCGCACCCGGCCGCATCCTCACGCAGATGGCGCGCATGCCGGACGGACGCGCCTACCTGTGGATCGCGCGCAGCGTGAGCCACGAAGCGGGCGCCTACGGCGAGCCGGGCAAGACCTTCTCGATCGGCCTCGGCTGCGACCTGCGCCATGCCGACCGCCTCGTCTACTCGCGCGGACTCGACCTCAACAATCCCGCCGCGGCAACGCCGATCGGCGCCGGCTGCAAGGTCTGCGAACGCCCGGCCTGCCCGCAACGGGCCTTCCCCTTCATCGGCCGCAAGCTCGCGGTAGACGAAAACGTCCGCCGCTTCGAGCCCTACGGCGCGCCGGCCTGAGGCAGGCACCGGCGCCCTCCGCCGGCTACTGGCAGGCCTCGCAGTCGGGGTTGTCGATCGAGCAGAAAACCGCCTCTTCCTGCACCGCCACGGCGCGCGCAGGCGCGCCGTCGCCGACTTCCATTCCCGTGGCGCCCAGCGTGCGCAGGTAGTAGGTCGTCTTCAGGCCGCGCCGCCAGGCCAGCCGGTACAGTTCGTCGAGCTTGCGCCCGGAGGCGCCGGCGACGTAGAGGTTGAGCGACTGCGCCTGGTCGATCCACTTCTGCCGGCGCGCCGCGGCCTCGACGAGCCATGCCGGGTCGATCTCGAAGGCGGTCGCGTAGAGTGCCTTGAGGTCGTCCGGCACGCGCTCGATCTGCGCCAGCGAGCCGTGGTAGTACTTGAGGTCGGCGACCATCACCTCGTCCCACAGGCCGCGCTCCTTGAGCGCCGCGACGAGCGCCGCGCAGACGACGGTGAATTCGCCGGAGAGGTTCGATTTGACGTAGAGGTTCTGGTAGGCCGGCTCGATGCTCGCCGAGACGCCGACGATGTTCGAGATCGTCGCCGTCGGCGCGATCGCCAGGCAGTTCGAGTTGCGCATGCCGTGGCGCGCGATGTGCGCGCGCAGGGCGGCCCAGTCGAGCGTGCTCGAACGATCCACCTCGAGCGGGGTGACGCGTTCGGCGGCCAGCAGGTCGAGCGAGTCGAGCGGCAGGATGCCGCGCTCCCACAGGCTGCCGTCGTAGCTGGAGTAGGTACCGCGCTCCTCGGCGAGCCGGCTGGACGCCTCGTAGGCGTAGTAGGCGACCGCCTCCATCGAGCGGTCGGCGAAGTCGACCGCGTCCTGCCCCGCGTAAGGCAGGCCGAGGCGGTACAGGCAGTCCTGGAAGCCCATGATGCCGAGGCCGACCGGGCGGTGGCGCAGGTTGGCGTTGCGCGCCTTGCCGACGGCGTAGAAGTTGATGTCGATGACGTTGTCGAGCATGCGCATGGCCGTGCGCACGGTGCGCCGCAGCTTGTCGTGGTCGAGCTCGCCGCCGGCCAGGTGGTTGGGCAGGTTCACCGAACCGAGGTTGCACACGGCGATCTCGCTGTCCGAGGTGTTGAGCGTGATCTCGGTGCACAGGTTCGAGCTGTGCACGACGCCCGCGTGCCGCTGCGGCGAGCGCAGATTGCACGGGTCCTTGAAGGCGATCCACGGATGGCCGGTCTCGAACAGCATGGTCAGCATACGGCGCCAGAGCTGGCGCGCCGGCAGCTTCTTGAAGAGGCGGATTTCGCCGCGCGCGGCCAGGTCGACGTAGCGCGTGTAGGCGGTCTCGAATTCGCGCCCGACCTTGTCGTGCAGATCGGGCACGTCGGACGGCGAGAACAGCGTCCATTCGCCGTCCTCGATCACGTACTGCATGAAGAGGTCGGGCACCCAGTGCGCGGTGTTCATGTCGTGCGTGCGCCGGCGGTCGTCGCCGGTGTTCTTGCGCAGGTCGAGGAATTCCTCGATGTCGAGGTGCCAGGTTTCCAGGTAGCCGCACACCGCGCCCTTGCGCTTGCCGCCCTGATTGACCGCGACCGCCGTGTCGTTGACCACCTTGAGGAAGGGAATCACGCCCTGGCTCTTGCCGTTGGTGCCGCGGATGTGCGCGCCGAGCGAGCGCACCGGCGTCCAGTCGTTGCCGAGGCCGCCGGCGAACTTCTGCAGCAGCGCGTTTTCCTTGACCGCCTGGAAGATGCCGTCGAGGTCGTCGGGCACCGTCGTCAGATAGCACGAGGAAAGCTGCGAATGCAGCGTGCCGGCGTTGAACAGCGTCGGCGTCGAGCTCATGAAGTCGAAGCGCGAGAGCACTTCGTAGAACTCGACGGCGCGCGCCTCGCGGTCGATCTCGTTGAGCGCCAGCCCCATCGCGACGCGCATGAAGAAGACCTGCGGCAGTTCGATGCGGCGCTCGTCGATGTGCAGGAAATAGCGGTCGTACAGCGTCTGCAGGCCGAGGTAGCCGAACTGCAGGTCGCGGCCGGCGTCGAGCGCGGCGGCGAGGCGCGCCAGGTCGAACTCGGCGAGGCGCGGATCGAGGCGGCCGGCGGCGATGCCGAGCTGCACGTAGGCCGGAAAATAATCGGCGTAGCGCGCGCCCATGTCGCCGGCCGCGACCTCCTCGCCGAGCACCTCGCGGCGCAGCAGGTGCAGCTGCAGGCGGGCGGTCACGTAATCGTAGGCCGGCTCGCGCTCGATCAGGTTGCGCGCGGCGAGGACCAGCGCCTTATACACGTCGGTGAGCGCGATGCCGTCGTAGATGTCGCGCAGCGCCTGCTCGACGACGGCGGCCGGGGAAACGCTCCCCGCCCCCGCTTCGTCCAGCCCGGCGCAGGCCTCGCCGACGAGGCGCAGGAGCGCGGCGGGATCGAGCGGCCGGCGGCGGCCGCCGTCGTCGACCTGCAGACGGTTCTCGACCGGCGCCGCCGGCTGCTGCGCGGCGCGCTCGGCAGCGCGCTTCTCGCGGTAGAGCACGTAGGCGCGCGCCACGTCGTGCTCGCCGGAACGCATCAGCGCGAGTTCGACCTGATCCTGGATGGCCTCGATATGCACCGTGCCGCCGGCCGGCTGGCGGCGCAGCAGCGCGCCGACGACGGTCTCGGTGAGACGCGCGACCTGGTCGCGGATGCGGCTGGAGTACGGAAGCTGCGCGCCCGGCCCGCCGTCGACGGCGAGAAAGGCCTTGCTCATGGCCAGCGCGATCTTCTCGCTGGCGAAGGGAACGATGCTGCCGTTGCGGCGGATGACCTTCAGGTCGTGCAACTCGGTCGAGACGGGGGCCGACATGTCCATGCTTGTCCTCTGGCGTTGGGAAACTGGCGGAAAAAGGCCGCAACGAAAGGGACGGGCGCGACAAGGCGCGCACGGCAGCCGGCCGGCGCAAGCGCGCAGGTCGACTCAAACGGACTGGCAGAAAGGAAGGCAGAAAGAAAGGATCGCATTCCGTACCAGGGACACCCCGCCCCAAACGTTGATCGGCAATGAACACGGCAGGTCTCCTGGCTCTCGGGTCGTCGTCCCTGGCCGGCCTTCCCGGAGAAAACGTCTCTCCAGTGGCAGCGGTGTGGCAAAGGACTCGCCGATTACAGTTGCGGGGGCAGCCCCGGATTTCAGGTCGTAGACCTGGCACCGGATTCCCTTTTAATCCCGGCCGCGCGGAAAAGACGCGCGGCAGCGGAACCGTGAAGTGCGTGGATGGTAACACCGAGGCCCGGCGGACGGAAAGGCGCCGCGGGCGGACGGTGCGCTACTGCAGGGGCGCGCCCTCCTCACCCCCGGCCGCATCCCCCGCCGCGCCGCGCGCCAGCAGCTCGACGCCGCGCGCAAAACTGGTGACGCCGGATCGCTTCAGGTAGATGCACGGCTTGTTCGTACGCTTGCAGTACTCCTTGAGCTTCCAGTAGGCGGCATGGCTGACGCAACCGGCCTGGCAGACGACCGCGTCGGCGCTGGCCAGCGTCGCTTCCAGCTGCTTGGGATTGTCCTCGATGCCGCCGTCGTGATGCAGGAAACGCCCGCCCAGCCCCTCGACGAGGCCGCGATAGTGGCCGACCAGGCTCTCGCGCCCGCCGACGCAGAGCAGGCAGCGCCCGGAGAGGTCCGCCGTCGCCCCGCCGGGGCAGGCGCCGCAGTCGGCGAGCGTGCCGCAGGCCGCCAGCGCCCCGCCCGCAGTCGGCGGCGCCAGCAGCTCGGCGAGCGCGCGCTCGGCCGCCTGCAGTTCGCCGCGCAGTTCGCCCAGTTCGCTGTCGAGCGCTTCGATCCGGCGCTGCAGGCCGACGCGCTCGCCGCGCTGCGCTTCAAGTTTGCGCTCGGCCGCCTCGGCGCGCCGCCGCCATTCGGTCTCGACTCCGCGCGCGCGCTGCAGGGCGTCGTCCTGGGCTTCCAGGCGACGCCGCACCGCCTCGTGCTCGCTCGCCGTGCAGCGCGCTTCGGCGAGCTGCGCGTCGCGCACGCGCAGCTGCAATTCGAGTTCGCTCTGCCGGCGCTGCGCGCGCTCGCGGTCGCGCCGCGCTTCGCCGGCGCTGAGCGCCAGTTCGGCCTCAAGTTCGGCCAGCCGCTTGAGGTCGGCGCGATGCCCGGCGCCGACCTGATGCGAGAGCATGTGGATATCGCCGTAGATTTCCTTGTCGCTCGTCTCGTCGCAGGCCGGGTGCGTCAGCGCCGCCCACAGCGCGCCGGCCACGTCGCCGGCGGCCGCCGTTTCGCGCCAGCGGGCGAGCAGCGTCGCGGCGTCGTGCGCCGACGCGAAGCGCGTCACGGCGGTCGCATAGCGGCGCTCCAGCTCGCGCTGCATGAGCTCGGCGAATTCGCCGCGTTCCTGCGCCTGGCCGACCGCATAGACGTGCAGCGAGTAGTCGGACGTCGTGCGCGCGTTCAGGCCGGCGCGCCGCGCCAGACGACGCAGCTCGGCCATCGGCAGGCAGCTGCCGATCACCGGGCAATGGTTGCGGTGGTTGAGTTCCCACAGCTTGCGCCGGCGCGAACCGCTGCGCGCGGCGGCCGGCAGCGTGGACGCATCGAGCTGCAGGGCGGCGGACAGCGGCTTGAGCGCCAGCTGTCCCGGAGCGGCGGATTCGGGCGGAAGGTCGGCGGAGCGATGCAGACACATGTCGGATCTCCGGAAAAAGTCGGTCAGTGCCTGCGCCGCGCCACGGCGGGCGCCGCCAGCGGACACCACTCGGCTTCGAGATGGGCGGCCAGCTGGCGCAGCATCGGATCGGCGTCGGGATGGGCGCGCAGGCTGCGGCAGTGGCTGACGATGCAGCTCGCCAGATGCTGGCAGCTGCGGCAACGGTAGGCGTTGAGCAGCAGGATCAGGCCGGCGGTGATCATCTCCGGCCGGCTGCCGCCGCCCTCTCCGGCGGCAGCCCTGCCGGAATCGCCCGCGCCGGGCCTGTCGATGCTCGGTGCGCCTTGCGCGGGATCGCGCGTGGCGTCCGCAGCGTCCCCTTCGCGCTTCGTGAAAACCGTGTTCTTCATGCATCGACTCCGTTCTGGGCCATGCGCCACCAGCGATGGCGCAAACGCGCCGCGATCCCGGCGAGATCCGGATCCAGGCTGTTCTGGCGTTCGAGGGCGAGCAGCTCGCCGGCGACCAGCGCAGCCAGCATCGGACGGCGCGATTCGATGTATTCGGTCATCAGGAAGAGCACCGTCGCCAGAAGGCGCTGCTCATCCCGAGACTCGGCCGCCGTCTCTGGCGGGAGGGAAGTTTTCGATCTGGATGACATTTTCGGTTCCGTGAATTCTGCTCATTGACTGCTCCCTGGAGTCCCGCCCGACCTAATTGACATTGATGATAATAATTCTCATTTGTAAAATCAAGAACAACTTCCATGCCGGCCGCCGAAAAAGCGCCTGCGGGTCGCGTCCCGAAGGACGCAAGCGGCACCGCGTGGACAATCGGCACAAGGCCCGCAAAAAAAAGTCTCTGTAGGAATTAGCTGTTGTTCTTATAGCGCTCTTGGTCCTTGTGCCTGCTGTCACGAGGATTTCAGTAGGACACAACACGCCCCTTGGGGGCCATTGCTATCAGTTGGTTGGAGCAGAACAACACTTAACGCATACAGAGCCAAAAAAAACCAGGAACGGCGGCAAAGGTTTGCCGTCATTGGATGGCGTCCCGCCGGAAGCGGTAGCGCGCGGCGGCCCGGCACGAGGCGTCAATCCACTCCCGCCGCACAGCCGCCTCACGCTCGCGGAACGGAACGGAAGCAAACCCTGGGCAGCCAGCGCCAAGGGCATTGCATGCACGCCGAACGGCACCGGGGCTTGGCGCCATGCGTAAACCGCCCGACGCCGGGCGGCGGCGAGGAGAAACGGGGACAGAAGTGGGGACGAATGGGGTGCGACGAAAACCGATTTCCCGGCGCAAACAGCGGCCGGACGGGAGATGCGTCGGCCGGAGCTGGCCGACGGCGCGGTTGCGAGAACGCGCCGGATGTCGCGCCGTTGCCTGAAGGTGGCGGAAAGACACGACAAGACGAGACCCGCCGCGCGTTCCGTGCGGAACGACGCACGCCCCGGCAAGCCGAGAAACGCTTCCTCCCGAACGATTGCCGCGGCGCGGCGGAGCTGCCCTCGGGGCGCGGCCCCCGAGGATTGAAGATACGAACGGTTGCGCGCGAAATGCGCTCAAAAGCGCGCGCCGCGCGCGCTGTCCGACAGAACGGCGAAGGCCGGCGTCGCCTGTCCAGCGCCGGCCCGCACTACTGCGGCATGACCTCCAGCGTCACCGTGTACATCAGGCGCCGCTCCTTGGCCGCCGGCACCGACACCTTGCCGTCCTTGGCCGACGCTTCCAGCCAGTACATCCCCGGCTGCGGCCAGGTGAAGGCGAACTCGCCGCGCGCGTCGGTCGTCGCCGTCACTTCCTCGGGCCGGTCGCGGTAGCGCGTGCCGCCGCGGATCGCGCTCACTTCGACGCCGCTGGCCGGCTGGCCGTCGAGCAGGAGGACGAAGCGCGCGCTCTCGCCGCTGACCAGATCGTTGGGATGGGTGACGGGCCGCAGTTCCAGCCCCTGCGCGGCCGGCGACGGCACGCTCGGCTTGCCGAGCGTGACCCAGGTTTCGACGCGCCCCAGGCTCTCGGTGACCAGCAGCTCGGTGGCCTCGGCCGGAATCTCCCGGGCGAGCGCCTCCGGCGCCCCGCGCCAGCGCTTGCTCTCTCCCTTGAGCTTGTAGCTGGCGAACACGCCCCGGTTGATCACCGCAAGGCGGTAGGTGCCGGGCTGGGCGACGCTGAGATCGAAGACGCTGCGCAGCTTGCCCCGGTGCGGCCGCTCGGCCGGCAGGTGCTGACCGTCCGGCCCCAGGATGTGCAGGTTGTCGAGCGCCAGCGGAACGTGGTTGAAGAAGAAGAGGTCGTTGGACACCGCCGCATCGACGGTGATCGTCTCGGCCTTGGCGAGCACGGTCGATGACGGCAGCAGCCAGACGTTGTGGGCCTTGGCCGGCATCGGCAGGATCAGGACTCCGGCGGCCAGCACGGCCGCGGCGAGGGAATGCTGCATGGAAATCTCCTTGCGAAAGAATCGGAAATCAGGGTTTCACATCGACCACGACGGCGCCCAGTTCCTCCCTGCCCTGCAGATGGAAGCGGGCAGCCTCCTTCGGCGGCCAGACGAGGGGCTGGGTCAGCACTTCCCGCCCGCCGACTTCGCGGACGATCTCGATGACCAGCTGGTAGTTGCCGGCGGGCAGCCGGGAGAGCGCCGCGTCGGCGCCGGAAAAGGCCAGCCGGTGCCGGCCCGGCGCGCGCGTCGCGCTGGTCATCCCGTCTACGGGAAAGGACAGCTCGCGGCCGCTGCGACGCCACCACTGGCGCAGATCCTTGAGCCACTTGCTGCCCTCGCCGTCCTTCATCTTCAGGTCGTACCAGACGGCCAGGTTGTGCGCGTCCTTGCGCTCGCCCTCCAGCCAGACGGCGACGTAGGGACGGTGGTATTCCGCGACGTTGAGGCGGGGGATTTCCAGCTGCACCGCCAGCTCGGCGGCCGCGGCCTGCTGCGCCAGCGTCGCGGCGAGGACGGCGCCGAGGACTTTCTTGGAAGAGGAGATGGACACTCGAAAACTCCGGTCAATGGTCAATGCATGAAGAAAACGGCGATCAGCGCGGGCAGCGCGAAGCCGCCGGCGACCAGCGGCCAGGTCATGCCGCGATTGGCCGCATGGACCTTGAGCAGCAGCAGGCCGGATAGGGAAAAGACGAGACAGGCAAGCGAGAAGACGTCGATGAACCAGGACCACGCCGGCCCGGTGTGGCGCCCCTTGTGCAGATCGTTCAGCCAGGAAATCCAGCCGCGGTCCGTGCGTTCGTACTCGACCTCGCCGAGTTCGCGGTCAATGCGCAGCCAGGCGTCGCCACCGGGCCGCGGCAGCGGCAGATACACCTCGTCCGTCGACCACTCCGCCCCGCCGCCCCCGAGCCCGCGCACGCCCAGCTCGCGCTCCAGCCAATCCCGAAGCGCGGCCGGCAGCGGCGCCTCGCCCGCCCGCGCGCCGTCGTTCACCGCCTGCAGCAGGGCTTCGGGCAAGCGGCCCTCCAGCCGGCTCACGCGCGGCTTGGCCTCGATCTCGCCGGCATGGTTCAGCGTGATGCCGGTGACGGCGAACAGGATCATGCCGACCAGACAGATGGCCGAGCTGATCCAGTGCCACTGGTGCAGGAGCTTGACCCAGCGGGCGCGGCGTTTCGCCGTGCCCGTCGCCGGGGAGCGGAGCGATGTCGTGCGGTTCTGCATGTCGATGTTTCGGACGCCTTCCACGCCGGATCAGAAGTTGATGTTGGCCGAGAGCCAGAAAGTGCGCCCGAGGTTGGTCACGCCGCTGACCGACGCGCCCGACGCGCTGAAATACGGGCTGGTCCACCGCTGTTCGCCGCCCGCGCCGAGATAGGCTTTGTACTCGTCGAAGCGCTTGTCGAGCAGGTTGTAGATGTTGGCGTTGACGGTCACGGCCTTCGATACCTTGTAGGAACCGCCGAGATGGAACAGCGAATAGGCCTTCAGATCGTTGCCGATCGCCAGGTATTCGTTCCACGCGGTGACGCTGGTGGCGACGGGAGTGAACTCGTAGCGGCGGCTCTTGCCCCGGTACTCGCCGCGCAGCCACAGGTTCAGCTTCTCCGTGGCCAGCCAGTTCAGCTTGGCGTTGGCCATGTGCTTGGCGACATTGTTCAGCTTGCCTTTCAGGCCGCCGCTCATCAGCTCGGTGTCAGTCCACGTGTAGTTCATGTTCAGCGCCCAGCGCTCGGCCAGCGGAACGCCGCCGTTCAACTCCAGACCCCAGGTGGTGGCTTCGTCGGCGTTGATCGAGTAGGTCGTCGGATCCGGGTTGGCCGCGGCGACGGCGCAGCTGGGAATCCACGCCACCGCGCAGTCGCCCGGTCCGCCCGCCGTCCCGCTCGTGATCCGGTCCTTGATCTTGTTGTGGAACAGGGTCGCCGACCCCGTCAGCCCGCGCTTGTCGTCGTACAGCAAACCGAGTTCGGTGCTGGTGCTCTTCTCGGGCTTCAGGCCGGGGTTGCCGATGCCCAGCTGCGCCCCTTGCTTGCCGATGCCGCTGACGCCGTCGATCAGCTGGTTCACCGTCGGCGCCTTGTAGCCCTGGCTGACGCCGCCCTTGACGGTCCACTTGTCGGTGCTATTCCACACCAGATAGGCGCGCGGCGTGAACTGCCCGCCGAAGGTGTCGTGATTGTCGTAGCGTCCGCCGAAGGTTGCGGCCAGTGTTTCGGTCAGGCGCCATTCGTCTTCGGCGAAGACGGACCACATGGTCTGCCGGTGCTTCTGGGGCAGCAGCCCGTCTTCGATCTGGGTATCCCACCACTGCGCGCCCGTGGTGACGACGTGGGAAGCCCCCAGCGGCAGGACGAGCTTGGTGTCGGCGACCGTGTTGATGGCCTTCAGCTTTCGCTCGGTGCCGGCCAGCGGATTGGCGTTGCCGCCGACCAAGGCGGCGCTCGGCAGGGTGCGCCCGAAGGTTTCCGTGACCGACCGCGTCAGGCTCGATTCGAGCACGCCGAAACCCAGGCGCGAGGTATGGCCGACGGCCAGCTGCTCCCGGTCGAAGCGCATGTAGTCCCGGTAGCCGTACGCCGAGGCATTCGGCGCCCCCGTGCTGCAGCGCGTGTAGTCGAGACGCCCGAGCCGGCAGTCCTTGTTTTCGTAATGGGTGCTCGCCGAATCCACGTCCAGCCAGATGTCGTGATTCTTGTTCGGCGTCAGCGTCAGCCGGGCGCCGACGTTGTGCTGGCGCGACTCGACCGGCGACGGATCGCGCGCGCCGGCGTCCTGGTTGGCGTTGGCGACCATCGGCATCGGCAGCGCCCGCGCCGAATCGGCGCGCTGGAAAGCGCTGCCGCGCACGGCGAGACCGAGCACGTCCTGCTTGATCGGTCCGTTGGCATAGATGTTGAGTTTCTGCGTCGCGCCGTAGTCCCTGTCCTGGGGAACACCGGCCTCCACCGAGACCGAGCCGCCCCAGTCGCGCGCCACCTTGCGCGTGATGATGTTGACCACGCCGCCCATGGCGTCCGACCCGTACAGCGTGGACATCGGTCCGCGAATCACCTCGATGCGCTCGATCGCCGAAATCGGCGGCATGAAGCTGGTCAGCGCGTCGCCGAAACCGTTCGGCGTGACGTCGCCCGCCACGTTCTGCCGGCGGCCGTCGATGAGAATCAGCGTGTAGCTGCTGGGCATGCCGCGGATGCTGATGTTCAGACCGCCGGTCTTGCCCGTGCCGCCGCGCACGTCGATCCCCTCGACGTCCTGCAACGCTTCCGCGAGATCGCGGAACTGCTTGGTTTCCAGTTCCTGCCGGGTGACCACCGAGATGCTCGCCGGCGCGTTCTTCACTTCCTGCTCGAAGCCCGAGGCGGTGACGACGACGTCGGGCAGTTTGAGGTCGCCGGCGGCCGGCTGCGCCCAGGCGGCACCGCCGGAAAGCAACAAGGAAAGTGTCAGGGAAAGGGGTTTGAGCGTAAAGGCGGTGCGCGGCGAAAGACCCAGCATGCGAAAACTCCAGTCAGATAAGGATGAAGAAAACGTTACCTGGCTGGCTGGAACGGTATGCGGCGGCGCATCCCGGCGTTGGCTGGCTGGTTGAATGGCTGGCACTGCAATGATAACCATTCTTATTATTGTAACTTATTGTTACAAAACTGACACGAAACTGACGAACCGTGCACCGATCTCAGGTTTGCTCCTGGGCGGCGAGAAAGCCCCCCCCTCCCTCGCCGACTCTCTGTCGGCCATCGAAGCTCGCGAGAGGGGCGTCCCCGCTCGCCGCCTCTCCGTATCGCCTCTTCCCACGGCACCGCGCTTTCAGCCCACAGTAAAAATCCTCCCCGGCCTCGCTACCTCCCGACGCAAGTACGTCACCATCAACGCACGATGCGGCTCCCCGGCTTCGACGCCAGCGACACATCGACGGCCGACGCTACCAGTACGCGCACCCCGCAAGTTGAGGCGAAGCTCTGCACTGGAGCGGTCCGGCAACGACGGCATCGCCGACCAGTCCGGTCGAGATCGAATCCGATGTCGGCGCACGGAGGTTTGCCATCGGGAGCAAAGAACGGGCACAGGCCACCCGCATCTGCATCTCGGCCCGCACCGCAGCCCAAGCGGAGCGGCGGAAAGCGGGACCGGGCGCTATTTTTGATACACCTCAAATACGAATAATTCTTATTTGCTAGAATCGCGGCCACCCCATGAGCCAGCCAGCGGTCGCCAGCCAGCTCCCGATCACCTTTCCGGAGACTGCAATGCACTTCACCATGCGCCCGCTGGCCGCTGCCCTCGCCGCCCTCTGCGCCAGCTCGCTGGCCCTCGCCGACGCCACCCTCGCCCCCGTCAGCGTCACCGCCAAGGGCTACGAGGCCGATACCCTGAGCACGCCGTCCTCGGTCTTCGTCGCCGACGGCGACGAACTGCGCCGCGACGGCGCCAACAACCTCGGCGAGGCGCTGCGCGGCGAGCCGGGCTTCGCCGTCAACGGCGACAGCGCGCAGGGGCAGAACCCGGTGATCCGCGGGCTGAAGAAGGAAAGCATCGTGCTGCTGGTCGACGGCATGCGCCTCAACTCGGCGCAGCCGGCCGGCGCCATCGGCTCGTTCATGTCGCTCGGCCTGGCCGAGCGCGTCGAAGCGGTGAAAGGCCCGGCCTCGGTGCTCTACGGCACCGGCGCGCTCGGCGGCGCGATCAACGTGCTGATGCCGCAGGCGCGCTTCGAGCCGGGCGCCAGGTTCTCGACGAGCGCCAGCTACGACAGCGCCAGCAAGGGCGTGCGCGGCACCGGCGTCGCCAACCTGTCGCAGGGCGACCACGCGCTGATGCTCGGCGCCTCGCTCGCCCGCATCGACGACTACAAGGCGCCGGACGGCACCGTGGCGCGCACCGGCTACGATTCGGACAGCTTCATCGGCCAGTACCGCTTCCGCATCGACGCCCGGCAGCAACTGCGCCTCTCGCTGCAGAAGCACCAGGACGAGAACGTGTGGTATCCGGGGTCGACCAAGCCGTTCACGCACCCCAACGGCGCCGTCGCCGCCGCCGTCGCCAGTACCACCGTCCATTCGCCGAAGCAGGAGCGCACGCTGGCCGAGATCGGCTACAGCTACAAGGGCGCCGGGGAAGCGCCGATGAACGTCGACGTTCGCGCCTACCGGCAGGAGATGGAGCGCCAGATCTACGCCTGGTCGAACCGCCTCGAACGCGACATCACGATGACCAAGGTCGGCTTCGTGACGCACGGCTTCGACGCCAAGGCCGACTGGCTGGTGCATCCGCAGCACCTGATCTCGTTCGGAACCAACGTGTGGGAAATGACCGCATCGCCGCAGCGCACCATGGCCAACCCGCCGAACTCGACGAACTACGTGCGCGCCGATCCCTTCGACGGCGGCCGCATCCGCGCGCTCGGGTTCTACGTGCAGGACGACATGCGCTTCGGCAGGCTCAACGTGCTCGCCGCGCTGCGCCACGACACCGTGAAGGGCGACGCCAATTCGATGGCGAACTCGGCCAATCCGCTCGGCGCGCGCAACACCGCCAACCTCGACCGCAGCGACAGCGCCTTCTCCGGCAGCCTCGGCGCCAGCTACGAGATTTCCCCGCTGCTGCGCCCCTACGCCAGCCTGTCGCGCGGCTTCCGCGCCGGCGAGATGCGCGAGCGCTACGAATCGTCGCCGCGCGGCGACGGCTACTACTACGTCGGCAATCCGCAGGTGAAGCCGGAAGTCTCGACGCAGCTCGAACTCGGGATCAAGGGGCAGGACGAGAAGCTGGCGTGGTCGGCGGCCGTCTACCGCAACCGCATCAGCGACTACATGAGCGGCCAGGACATCTCGGGCACCGCCCGCGCCACGGCGCTGTGCGGCGCGGGCAACGCCGGCGCCTGCAAGGAAACCGTCAATATCAGCAAGGTCGTGATCGACGGCTTCGAGGCGCAGGCCAAGTGGCAGGCCTGGCGCAACCACTGGCTGAAGGCCGGCGTCTCCATCCTGCGCGGCGAGAACGAGGAACTGAACGAACCGCTGTTCCAGATGCCCGCCGACGAACTGCGCCTCGGCTGGGAAGGTCTCGTGGCGCCGGGCTGGACGGCCGACGTCACCGGCCGCTTCGTGCGCGAACAGCAGCGCGTGGCGACCGTCTTCTCGCGCGGCAGCGAGAACAAGAGCGCCGGGTTCGTCACCGCCGACCTCGGCGCCACCTACCGCCTGAACAAGCAGCACACCTTCCGGGTCGCGCTGAAGAACGCCTTCGACCGCGCCTACCACGAGCACCTGACCGAGGGCGTCTCCGGCCAGGAGATCAACATGCCGGGCCGCAGCCTGTTCGCCTCCTGGAAGAGCGATTTCTGACCAGCGCCCCGGCGGCCGGCCCGGCACCGCCATCGGTGCC
>RCMZ01000426.1_pt1 | contig 23304 bp, 20 predicted proteins | sample 2041141 | NCBI WGS metagenome assembly RCMZ01 (sample SAMN09708263, study PRJNA481090) | Wastewater metagenome, whole genome shotgun sequencing project. | biome: sewage; isolation source: Davis station wastewater (DW) | place: Antarctica: Davis Station | collected 2010-03-01
CCGTGGAGACGATGCGTTTCACCGCTTGCTGCGCGATATCCTGGCGCAACTCGACGGCGTGGCTGTAATGGCCCATCACGGCCAGATTCTTGCCCGCCTTGACGATGCGTTCGAACAGGCGCAGCAAGTCGTCCGCATCGCGGTCGGACACAAAGCGCTGCGGCCAGTACGCCACCGCCTTGGTGCCGATGCGGATGTTCTGGATATGCTCGAGGCCCGGCTCCAGCAGCGGCTCCAGGTAGGCGGCCAGTTGCCGCGTGTTCATGATCATCGGGTCGCCGCCCGTGATCAGCACGTCCGTCACTTCCGGGTGCAGCCTCAGGTAGCCGGCCAGTTCATGCGATTCGCGCGCATCGAACTTCATGTCATCCATGCCGACGAACTGCGGCCAGCGGAAACAGAAGGTGCAATAGGCGTGGCACGTCTGGCCCGCGCTGGGGAAGAACAGCACCGTCTGCGCATATTTATGCTGCAAGCCGCGCACGGGCGCATCGTTGACGCGCGGCACGTTATGCGTCATCTGCCCGGCCGGGTGGGGGTTCATGCCCAGGCGCAAGCCATGCACGTAGGCATCGATAGCCGCCTTGTCCTGCCTGACGAGCACCAGGTCGCGCAAATGGGCGTACTGCTCCGGCGGCAGCATGTCGCGGTGGGGAAAGACGAGACGGTAGATGGGGTCGTCCGGGATATTGTTCCAGTCGATCAGCTGATCCAGCACATATTCGTTGGTACGAAATGGCAACACATGCGACACCACTTGCACGGCTTCACGCTGCTCTTCCGGCATCCAGGCCCACTGCCGCGCCTGCTGAATGGTTTGCCGCGTATACGGTTTGAACTTGGATGGAAACGGCTCGGTAATCAATGCGGACACGGTTGGCTCCTTGCCAGTAAATAACGATAACTTCCATGAAATCAGCCGAATGGCAGCCAATTCCACCCTTTTTTGTCGCACGCGGCCAATCTTGGCATGCTGCGAAAGTCATCATAGTTCTTGCCGCACGGAACCAAATTGCCGCACATCAACAAGCATTCCGATACGCGGCAAGCTGCCTGCGAGCAAGACCTTAGTTTGTTCCATCGCAATTTGAGCGCGCCCAGACCGACGTAAATTACGGCTTGGCAACACATCCCTCGATATCAAAGGAGTTTTCATGAAACGCATAGTCACGGGTAGCTTGCTGTGCCTGGCATTTGCCAGCGCCAGCGTCAGTGCCGCGGTCGAACCGACGGAAAAAGACGCCATCGCCATGGCCGAACGGGGCGCCGCCTTCATGAAGGCGCATGGCAAGGAAGAAATGATGAAAAAGATCACGGCGAAAGATCCCGATTTCGTCCAGGGTTCGCTGTACGTGGACATGCGCGACATCAAGACGGGCATCGTGCTGGCGCACCCGATCAACCCGTCCATCGTGGGCAAGGACTTGACGGACGTGCCCGACGCGAACGGCAAGAAATATCGCCGTGAAATCATCGAACTGGCGCAAAAGCAGGGCAAGGGCTGGGTCGACTACCAGTACAAGAACCCCACCAGCGGCAAGATCGAGCCGAAGACCACCTACATTTTGCGCGTCAATGACGTCGTGCTGGAAGCGGGCATCTACAAGAAATAAGCCATCCCCGGCGCAGTGCGGGCGCGGCGGCTGGCCGCCGCGGCGCCTGCGGTGTGTACAGCCACTGGCAGGAGTCAGACATGCTCAATAAACTACGCATCGGGCCAAAATTACTGCTGGCGCCCGTCCTCATCCTGCTGCTGCTGATCCTCAGCTCCAGCGGCGCCTGGTATGGCATGGTGCGGCAAAATGCCTCGCTGGAAAACATGGTGCGGGTGCGCATCACGCACCTGAAAGCCGCCTCCGACGTGGCCGGCGACGCCAAGCATGTGCACGGCAATATGTACCAGCTGCTGTCATGGACGAATGGCAGTTTCGCCAAGGCCCGCATCGATGCGCTGGAACAACAGATCAAGGCGCGCCACGCGGCCATCGGCAGCCAGCTGGCCGCCTTGCGCGGCACGGCCACGGGCGCCGAGCGCAGCCTGGTCGATGCGGCCATCACGGCGCTGGCCGCCTACCGCAAGGCGGTGCTGGAAACCATGGAAATGGCGCAGATGGACCAGTCGATCGCCACCAATTCCATGCAAAAGGCGGAAACCCAGTTCGTCCAGCTGAGTACCCAGCTGGCGCAGCTGTCGGCGCTGGAGACCACGCTCAGCAGCCAGGCGCACGCGACGGCCAGCGCGGAATTTCGCAGCCTGGGCTGGAGCATGCTGCTGACCGTGCTGCTGTCCATCCTGGTGTCCATCGTAGTGACGATGCTGGTGCGGCGCGCCATGCTGGCGGAAATCCGCGGCATCGCCGACGCCGTGCAAGACCTGGCGGCAGGCAAGCTGATCGCCGGTGCGCCCAAGCAGGGCAACGACGAGATCGCCGATACATCGCGCGTGCTGGACCAGACCATCGCCAACCTGAACCAGACCCTGCGCACCATCATGGGTGCCGTGCAATCGATCGACACGGCTTCGCGCGAAATTGCCAGCGGCAACCTGGACTTGTCGGCGCGCACGGAAATGCAGGCCAGTTCACTGGAAGAAACGTCGAGCGCCATGGAAACCCTGACGGAAGCCGTCAACGACAATGCCAGCAATGCCCAGCTGGCCTGCGACCTGGCCGCACAGGCGTCGGACCTGGCCGTGCAAGGGGGCTCGTCGATGAAAGAGGCGGTGACGACGATGGCGACCATCCGCGCCAATTCGCGCCAGATCGTGGACATCATCGGCGTCATCGACGGCATTTCCTTCCAGACCAATATCCTCGCCCTGAACGCGGCGGTGGAAGCGGCGCGCGCGGGGGAGCAGGGACGCGGCTTTGCCGTCGTCGCTTCGGAAGTGCGCACCCTGGCGCACCGCTCGGCGCAGGCGGCCAAGGAAATCAAGACCCTGATCGCCACCTCCGTCACCACCATCGACGGCGGCAGCGTGGCCGTGCAAAAGGCCGGCGACAGCATGGGCGCCATCGTTGCCTCCGTGCAGCAGGTGAACGACATCATCCAGCGCGTGAAACAAGCCAGCGCCGAGCAGGCGTCGGGCATCACGGAGGTGAACCAGGCCGTCACGCAAATGGACGATGTCACGCAGCAAAATGCCGCCCTGGTGGAACAGGCGGCGGCCGCGGCGGCCAGCCTGCAGGACCAGGCCGTGAAACTGTCGGCGGCCGTCTCCGTGTTTACGCTGGATCAATTGGCGCCGGTCGCGCACGCCGGCGTGGATGAGCAAGCCTTCCAGGATCCGGCCAGCCCCGTCCAGGGCGCACCGGCCGAACGCCGCGCATTGCACAGCCCACTACGCGGCGCACCACGCAGCAGCGCGCCCCGGCGCCAGCGCGGCAGCTGACGCCAGGCATCAAGCCACCGGCACGCGCAGGGGTTTGCTGACATACGGCGAACCTGCCAGCACGAAACGCCACGGCGTCTCCATCGCCTTGGAAATGCCGATGCGCGGGCCCGCCTGCACGCTTGCCTCCCCCTCGCGCGGCAGCAACATGAACGGTGGCGCATCGAGCGCCAGGCGGTTCTGCAAATGGCTCACGCCCAGGGCCTGGCACACCTTGCCCGGCCCCGAGCACAGCAGCCGCAAGGCTTCCACGCCGCGCCGCTCGCGCATGACATCGATACCGGCCAGCGGTTCGATGGCGCGGATCAGCACGCCAGCGCCATGGCCCGGCTCGCGGCACACAAAGTTCAGGCACCAGTGGATGCCATACGAGCGGTACACATAGGCGTGCGCGGGCGGGCCGAACATGGCCGCATTGCGCGGCGTCATGCCGCCATACGTGTGCGAGGCCGGGTCCAGCCGGTCATACGCTTCCGTTTCCACGATGCGCCCGCCCACGCCATCGACCAGCACGGTCACGCCGATCAGCTGGCGCGCCACCACATGGGAATCGTCCGCAAAATCGATACCGGCAAGGATTTTTTTCATGCGGCAATTGTAGCGCCGCCCGACGCCGCGCACGCCGCGGCCAGCCTTGAAAACAAATAAAACTTACCGTTTCAACCATGAATGAGCGTCGCAAAACGGCGAAAATCAAACGCGAAGCGGCAAAAAGACAGGATTTTTTCAACAATCCATTGCTGATATGAACTATTGCCATGCATAAACAGCGATAATCGTCCGGCACTGCGTTGCACGCCCCGTGGCGGCCAGCGGCAGCGCACGACAGAATATCCACCAGCAATGCAAAGACAATGATGATGAGAGCGGCAGCGCAAGCGCAGGTAGTGCAGGAAGATCCGGTCGACGCCCTGATGCGTTCCATCCGTATCCCGCCGCGCCCCAGCCTGCTGGTCGATCTGCAGCGCGAACTGGCCGAGGACGACCCGTCGCCGCGCAGGATCGCGCGCATCATCGCCGATGACGTGGGCATGTCGGGCGCCCTGCTGAAACTGGCCAATTCGCCGTTCTATGGCGCCGCGCGCAAGGCCAAGTCCGTCGAGCAAGGGATCAATTTTCTGGGCATCAACCAGTGCAGCGCCATGATGACGGGCCTGCTGGCGCGCCAGGCGCTGGAAGCGGAAGGCGTGGAACTGACCAACTTCTGGGATGTGTCGGCCAAGCGCGCGCGCGCCGTGGTATTTACCTCGCGCAAGCTGCGCATCGCCCCGCCCGATATCGCCCACACCTTCGGCCTGTTCTGCGATATCGGCGTGCCCCTGTTGATGAACCGCTTCCCCGACTACGTCAAGACGTACGCGGCGGCGGCCAACGATGCGCACAACTGTTTCACGACGCTGGAAGACGCGCGCCACCAGACCAACCACGCGGCCATCGGCTGCCTGCTGGCGCGCAACTGGGGCCTGTCGTCCGACGTCTCGTGGGCGATCCTGCACCACCACGACTACACGGTGCTGGCCGACCCGTCCACGGATGACGCCATCCGCTCGCTCGTCGCCCTGTCGCTGCTGGCCGAAAAGGGCATTCAGCGCTACCATGGCAACAGTACTTCGCTGGAATGGGACAAGGGCGGTAGTCTTGCCTGCCAGCATCTCGGCCTGTCGCAGGAAGAAGCGGCCGACCTGCTCGACGAACTGCACGAGATGTTCGATACCGACCATTGATGTATCGGGCGGCCGCGTCCGCCTGTATGATCCGTCCCGGCGCCAGGCCAAGCCTGGGCGCCCGTTTCCGTTTGCCTGACCTGAATTACTTAACCTGTTGATCGCCATGCCCAAAAATAAGCGCCCTGTTCCCCGTAAATCCGCCAACACGCCTGAAGACAAGGATGAAGCCGTCACACGCATGCTGTGCACGATGGCCCTCAACCTGGCGGAACAGGAAGACAGCGACTCGCAGGGCACGGTGCTGGCCGAGCAAGCCGTCGAATTCAGCCGCCTGATCCGCAAGGCCCTGAACCAAAAGAAGGATGAAATCCTGTACGACGCCATCGAGCGTTCCAAGTACGAAGACGTGGGCGCCTACCAGTACCTGCGCAGCCATATCGAGGAGGCGGCGTCCGTGGTGGTCATCCGCCGCGAGAATGCGCCCGCCATGGAAATCAACGCCTTCGTCGTGCCGCTGCTGGTGCAAAGCACGGGCGGCCTGAAGGAGGAGGACAGCTTCCAGGACCAGGACGCGTTCGAGGCGCTGGTGCAGAGTTTTCAGCAATCCGAGCTGGAAAGCGCCAAGGCCAAGGTGGTCCTGATGAGCCATGCCTACGACCTCGACGAGATCGACCGCATCACCTACAGCCATCTGCACGAGATGGTGCGCGACGCGTATTCGTCGATGACGGACAAGAAGATCGTCGCCACGCCGGGCCTGGAAAGCAGCATCGTAGGCTGGAGCGCAACGGCCTTTGGCCCGCAGGACACGGCCGTCGAACTGCGCTTCCTGCTGGGCTTTGCCCTGAAGCGCGTGGACGACCCCTTCTATGCGGAACCGAAGGATGAAGCGGCGCTCGACGCGTGGTTCGACGCGCGCATGGCGCGCTACCAGCAGTGGACGGCGAATGTGGGCGGCCTCGTCAAGCGCTGCCTGGCGCCGGCCGGCAGCACGCTGGAAGTGAGCTTCCTGTACCAGGACCTGTTCCACGGCGGCAAGGAACAAGGCATGAGCGAATACGCGATCCTGCAGATGATGTCGGGCATCAATCACGCCCTGGCGGAAAACCAGGTCGATGCCGGCGACGTCGCGGTGGTGGTGGGCCCGGCCGACGAGCATGGCGAGATGCTGCTGCGTGTAAACGTGCATGCGGCCGGCGGCGCCTTGCTGCACAGCGCCGACAAGCCGCTGGACCTGGCCGCCGACCTGCAGGACGAAGTCGACGACATCTGCGACGCGCTGGCCACCATCGGCGTGACGCAATTGTCCGTGGCGCTGAAATTCGACGCCCAGGGGCAGCCGCTCGAAGCGCAGGCGTACACCCCGGCCGCCTGACGGACGCCTGCGGCAATTACGCTTCCAGCTTGAACAGGCTGACCAGCGCCGACAGCTGATGCGCCTGTTCCTGCATCGCTTGCGCGGCGGCGGCGGCCTGCTCCACCAGAGCCGCGTTTTGCTGCGTCACGTCGTCCATGCTGATGATGGCCTGATTGACTTGCGCGATGCCCTCGCTCTGCTCGTGCGTGGCGCTGCTGATGTCGTGCATGAAGGCCGTCACCTTGGCGATGCCGTCGACCACGTGCAGCATGGCGTCGCCCGCCTGGCCCGCCAGTTCGCCGCCCGCCTCCACCTGCGTCACCGAGACGCCGATCAACTGCTTGATTTCCTTCGCCGCGCCGGCCGCGCGCTGCGCCAGGCTGCGCACCTCGCCCGCCACCACGGCAAAGCCGCGTCCCTGCTCGCCCGCGCGCGCCGCCTCCACGGCCGCGTTCAGGGCCAGGATATTCGTCTGGAAGGCGATACCATCGATCACGCCCGTGATCTCGGCGATCCGGCTGGATGACTGGCGGATGGCGCCCATGGTGTCGACCATGCGCGCCACCACGGCGCCGCCCTGGCGCGCCAGCTGCGCCGCTTCGCCGGCCAGCGCGCTGGCCTGGCGGGCATTGCCCGCATTCTGGCTGACGGTGCCCGTCAGCTCCTCCATCGAGGCGGCCGTCTGCTCCAGCGAACTGGCTTGCGCTTCCGTGCGCGCCGACAGGTCCAGGTTGCCGTTGGCGATTTCCTGCGACGCCGTGGCGATGGCCGCGGCGTTGCCGCGAATCTGGCGCACGGTGCCGGCCAGGTCCTGCTGCATGCGCGCGATGCTGTGCAGCAGGCTGGCGCTGTCGCCCGCCCGCAGGGCCACGGCGACGGACAGGTCGCGCCCGGCGATGCGCCGCGTGACGTCGCCCGCGTAGGCCGGCTCGCCACCGAGGGCGCCCAGCACGCTGCGGATCACTTGCCAGCCCAGCGCCGACATCACGGCCAGGGCGGCGAGGAAGCACCACAGGAACTGCATCGCCGCATGCCAGAAGGCGTTCTCGATATCGTCATTGAAAAAGCCCGTGCCTATCCACCAGCCCCAGGGCTTGAAGGCGATGATGCCATTGAGCTTGGCGACCAGCTGGCCGTCACGCTTGCTCTTGACCGTCACCAAGCCCACCTCGCTGCTGGCCAGCGCCTCGACATACGCCTGCGAATCGGGCCGGCCATCCATGGTTTCACCTTCGGCGATCACGCCGATATTCTTCGGGTTCGGGTGCACCAGGTTCAAGCCGTTCGGCAGGCGCGCCCAGTAATAGCTCTTGCCGTCGTTATTGAGCTGCGTCAGCGCATCCCTGGCGGCCGCCTGCGCCTGCTCGCGCGTCAGGCGTCCCGCCAGTTCCTCGGCGTGGTAATGGGCGGCCAGGTGCTCGCCCATCTTGAGCATGTTGACGATCTGCGCCGCGCGGTCATGCCGCATGGCCTGGTGCAGGTTGCGCAGGCTGTAGGCGCCCAGCAGGGCCATGCCGAGCAGGGCGGCGCCAACCAGCAGGATCAGGCGGTGAGAAACTTTCATGGGTATCCTTTGGAGCAATCAGTGTGCATGGCTGCGCGCCATCGGCCACCACAGGCGTGGCTGTCCCCGCCCGGCGGCCGGTGACGGCTGGCGGGCAAGCGATGGGCAGGCGCGGGAGGCTAGCGTTTGGGTTTGATGGCGAGATGCGGCATGAAATATTCAGGCCGCAGTTTGCGGGTAATTTCCAGCACCGGCAGCACGTGGTCGAGATGGCTGCGCATGGCCGTGACGGCGTATTGCGGATCGCCGGAGGCCACCGCTTCCACCACTTCGCGGTGTTCGGCCATGACGTCGCTCATGCGTCCTTCCAGGGGCAGGGTCAGCTGGCGGTAGCGGTCCATCTGGGTCTTGGCCTGCAGGATCATGGGCCACACGCCGGGATAGCCGGACAGCTCGGCCAGGGCCGCATGAAAACTCTCGTCGGTGCGGTGGAAGCCGCGGATGTCGTTCTGCGCGATGCATTCGGCCTGCGTCGCCAGGATGGCGCGCAGGCTGGCGATGCCTTCCGGCGTGGCCCGTTGCGTGGCCTTTTCGATGATGGCCGTCTCCAGCGCGCAGCGCACCAGCATGGCTTCCTCCAGCGAGTCGAGCGGGATGCGCGCGACAAAGGTACCCACGCGCGGCAGCACCTCGATCAGGCCTTCCTCGGCCAGCCGCTGCACCGCTTCATGCACGGGCGTGCGGCTGGTGCCCAGTTCATCGGCCAGCTCCTTTTCCACGATGCGCGTCCCCGGCAGCATGCTCATGTCGACGATACGCTGGCGCAGCAATCCATACACGCGGCGCGCGGCGCTGACACCGGTTTCGCCATCGGCAGGAGGAAGAGAGGACGTCAGATTCATAGACTTATTTTAGCGGAACGGCAAGGTTAAACAGGAAAAAACAGTGTCTTCGATGATACAGGGTCTGCGCTCATCCGGCAGGCATTTCCGTGCGCGCGATGATGGCGCCGCGCTGGCCGATCACGCATGCGGCCAGGCGGTGTCCCGCCGCCGCCGCCAACGCCGGCGATTGCCCCGCCAGCCGCGCCGCCACGTAGGCCGCGCCGAATGAGTCGCCGGCCGCCGTGGTGTCGACGACGTTGCGCACCGGCTGCGCCGCCACTTCCTCGACGACGCCGTGAAAACGGACGATGCACGGCTGGGCGCCGCGCTTGAGCACGATCTCGGGCACGCCCAGGGCGCCGGTGCGCGCCAGTACCTGCGCCACGTCGGCCGGGCCGTACAGGGCGTCTTCATCGTCCAGCGTCAGCAGCGCCAACGACGACAGGCTCAGCACGCGATGGTAGACAGAGGCGGCCGCATCGGCGCTTTCCCACAGGCGCGGACGGTAGTTATTGTCGAAGATGATCTGCCCGCCCTGCGCCTGGCATTGCGCCAGCGCCGCCAGCAGCACTTCGCGGTCGGCCGGCGCCAGGATGGCCAGGCTGATGCCGGACAAATACACGTGGCGCGCGCCCTCCAGCTGCCGCAGGATGGCCGGCGCCTGCGGCCCGCGCAGCCAGTGGCGCGCGGCCGCATCGCCGCGCCAGTAATGGAAGCGGCGTTCGCCCTGCGCATCCGTCTCGATCAGGTACATGCCGGGCAGCTTGTCGGCCAGGCGCTGCACGCAGCGCGTGTCGATGCCCTCGTCCTGCCAGCTGGCGCACATCTCGTCGGACAGGCTGTCGGTGCCCAGCGCCGTCACGTACGCCACCGCGTGGCGGCGCGCGTCGAGCTGGCGCGCCAGGTACACGGCCGCGTTCAGGGTGTCGCCGCCGAAGCGGTAGGCCATGGCTGGCCGGTTCTCTCCATCCGCGCGCTGCAATTCGATCATGCATTCGCCGATGACGAAAACGGTGTGTGGTGCCTGCATTGCGATTTCCTCCCGATGTTTCATCGTTGCAGAGCGGCGCCGCGCCGGCATCCCGAAAGATGGCCGGCGCGGCGCGGTGCTCCTGCTGTGCTGCTATGGTGCTACCCGGGCCTGCGCCGCAGGATTACTTCTTGTCCCACGTCGAACCGAACAGGTTCGACTGGCCGATGGCCGGGAAGTCGACGAAGGCCTTGCTGCAATCGACCACTTTTTCCACGTCGACCGCCTGCGTGGCCGTGCCGTTGACCGTCACGCGCTCGGACGCATTGGCGAAGATCGGCAGGTTGGTGCCCTTGATCGTCAGGTTCGCATCCGACGAGGTCATCGTCGTGCCGTTCGGCGCATCCGTCACCACGTTATTCAGGGACATCACCAAAGGATACTGCGGATTGTCGAAACCGCCCGTATTGGCCTTGAAGCCCTGCAGCTTGATGGCCGTGTTACCCAGGATGCGCACGTTATCGAGGGTGATATCGTGGAAGTTCGGGTACAGCGGACCGGCCGTCGGCAGCGCCTTGGTGCTGTAATAGGTGGTAAACAACAGCGCGTTCTGCGCATCGCGGATGCAGATATTGCGGTAGTGGACGTTGCTCACTTCGCCGCCGCGCGCGTAGTCCGACTTGATGCGCAAGCCTTCTTCCGAATGCGTGAACGAGTTGTCATACACCTCGACGTTGGTCACGCCGGCATTCGTTTCGCTGCCGACCGAAATGCCATGGCCCCAGTAGATATGGTTATGCGCGATGACGATGCCGTGCTTGCGGTCCGAACGCACGTCGCGCTTGCCGTCGATGGCGAACAGGCCCGAGCCGGCCGGCGATGGATTGGCGCTGCCCTTCAGGGCCACGTCGTCGTCGCCCGTGCTGACGAAGTTATACGCGAAGACGAAGTTCTTCAGGTAGCCGTCGAACGACATGGCGCCCGTCGAGGTGGTCTTGCTGCCCGTGGCCAGCTTGCCGGAAATGGCCTTGCTGGCCGCGCCCGGATCGAAGGCGTCGGTGTTCTTGACGTTGTCCGCGTTCCAGGTCTCGCCGTTGTACAGCGGATTGCCGTTGCCGGCCGGGTTGGCGAAGGCCGCCAGGGTCGGCGTCTGCACCTTCACGCCCCACACCGTCAAGCCATCGACGCCGCTTGGCACGACGTGGAAGTTGGCGCTGTTATTGAGCGAGATGCGGTACAGGGTCAGGTTTTTCGCGTAGTTGAACACCATCATGCGGAAGTTCGACTGCGAGCCCGTGCCCGTCACGCCGTTCTGCACCATGTTGCCCAGGAAGGCCAGGTCCCACCAGCTCATGTTGCGCGCCGACGATTTCGAGTCGACGATGGTGCCGCCGTTATCGCACGATACGCCATCGGCCGCCTGCTTGCCCGTGGCGTACATGGCGTAGGTGTTCGAGCAGGTCATGTCGACCTTCATCAGCGGATACAGCTTGTTGGTGGTGACGATTTCCGCATACGCGCGGCTGTCGATGGAGCCATCGCCCATGACGGCCGAGTTGACCAGGTTGCTGCCATTGATCAGCGCCGAACAGTTGCCCGAGCTGCCAGCCTTGCTGGAGCTGACGGCCGTGTTGCCGCAGTACGGGCCGGCCGGATTCGGCGAGTAGGTGGTGACGTCGCGCGAGGCATACAGGGTCACGCCCTTGTCGATCCACAGGGTCACGCCCGACGGCAGGGTCAGCGGACCGCTGATGAAGCCATCGCCCACGCCGGAGCTGTTGACCACCAGGCGCACGGCGAACTTGCTGCCGCGGTATTCGGGCTTGGCCAGTTCCTCGCCCGACACGCCGGCGATATTCACGTTCTTCACGTTGGCGGTCTTTTGCGCGGCCGTGGCGGCGGCATCGGCGGCGGCGATCTTCGCGCCCACTTCGGCATCGACGGCGGCGCCGCAGGCGTCCAGCGCGGCCTGGATGCGGGCCTGGTCAGGATTGGCGGTGGCGGTGGTGACGACGGCGCCCACGCCCGGCTTGGACGGGTCGGCTTCCGGCGGCAGCGAGCCATCCGGACGGCGCACCAGGTTGCTCGACGCTTCCAGCGTGGCGCAGACCTGCGTGTCCTTCGGCAGGCTCGGTTCGGCCGGCAGGTCCGGATCGAACGCGGTCGTGCCGACCTGGTAGACGCTGCCAGGGCTATAGGTGGTGGCCGTGGCGCCGTCGGTGCTGCCACCGCCGCCGCAAGCGGCCAGCATGGCGGCCAAGGGCAACGCGACGCATGCCTGCGTCCAGCCTGAATTGAGTTTTTTGCTACCTGACTTCATGAATGCATCTCCTGATATAAGCGCCGCTCTGAGGTGGCAACGCTGTATAAATAAGCCGGTCACGCGGTTCCGCTGGAACCGGTGGCGGGCGGTGTCCCGGCTCGCGCCGGACTACTTCAGAAACGGGCGATGAAGCCGAAACCGAACGCGCGTGGCGAATTGCCTGGCGCGAGGAAGGCATCGTCCTGGCCCGAGTTATTGCTGTGCAGCGGCGACTGGCCCAGGTTGACGTTCTGCTGCGACTTGTTGTTGATGCGCGTGAAGTACACATACGGCATGAACTGCTCGTCGATCTTGTAGGTCGCGCCCAGCGAGATCTGCGTCGCGCCGAAATCGTCCGGCTTGGCGAAGGTGGTGTTATCGAGCTTGCCCAGCTTGCCGGCGGCCAGCATCACGGTCACGTCGTAGCCCACTTCCTGGCTCACGGAGGCCATCACGGAGCGCTGCTTCATGCTGCCCGTGGTGAGCGAGGTGTAGATGTTGCCGGGCGTCGGCAGCGACTGCACCGCATAGCCGTAGCTGCCCGATTCGAAGCCCAGGCCGACCGAGGTCTTGCTGGGGAATTTGTAGGTGGCCAGCAGCTTGTAGAACGAGGTGTTCACGCCGCTGACGGAGGCATTGCGCATGCCGAAGCCCTTCGACAGGTTTTCCACGTCGACGCCCGTGTTCTGCTGGCGGTCGTAGCCGGCGCCGATGGAAAACGCGCCGATGCTGTACTTGGCCGCCAGCGAGTAGCGCGCGCGGTCGTCGCCCGTCGTGCGCTGCTCGTCAAAGCCGTAGGAAGCGCCGGCCTGGAAGCCGCGCCATTCCGGCGACAGGTAGTGCGCCGAATTCTTGTAGCGCGCCTCGCCGCGGCCGAACAGGCTGTCGGCGTTGCCGCTCAACTGGGCCGAGGTGTTGTTCCACACGTCGACGCCCTGCACCGTCAGGCCCAGGTTGCCGCCCAGGGCGCCGCCCGAACCCACCAGGCTGCGGTAGACGGAATCGTTATTGCCGACGATGAAGCGGCCGAAGCGCTTGCTCTCGACGCCGACAAAGGTATTGCGCGATTCGATGGTGGCCGACTTGCCCTGGCCGTTCACGCCGCCTTCGTCGAAGTTGTTCAGGCTGCCCTCGATCTGCCAGATGCCGCGGATATCGTCGCGCAGGCCGATCGAGCCGGCAAAGCCGATGCGCGAATTGCCGTCCGAAATGCGGCCACGGCTGGCGTACGGCGTGGCGCCGCCGACGGCTTTCACCGATTCGATCTCGCCGTTCAGGAAACCGTAGATGCGGGTTTCGACATGGCGGTTTTCCAGGATGCCTTCGGCCAGCGCGCCGCCGGACAGGGCTGCCAGGATCGCCGCCGCCAGCAGTCGGCGGGTGCAACGGTTGTTCTGTGGTGTCATGTGCTTCTCCTCTTCTCGCGCCTGCATTGGCGCATATGTATAAACAGCAAAAAACAGCTCCCCGCCGCACCGCGCGGTGCAGGAAAACAGCGGGGAAAATGGGGGGATGCAGCGGTCGTCAGGTACTGAAGGCAGGCTTGGCCAGCGGCACGCCGGGCGCCATCTTTTCGCGGATCAGCAGGCAGACGACGGCGGCGGCCACCAGGTCGAACACGGCCAGCAGCATGAACAGGGGGCTGTAGCCGACCAGCGTCACCAGCACGCCGAACACCAGCGTGAAGATGGTGGCGCCCAGATAGCCGGACATGCCGGCCAGGCCCGTGGCCGTGGCCACTTCATTCTTGCCGAAGACATCGGAGGTGATCGAATACAGCGCGCCGGACAGCGTCTGGTGGGCAAAGCCGCCCACGCACAGCAGGGCGATGGCCGCATACGGGCTGGCCACCAGGCCGATGCAGGCCGGGCCGATCATGCATACGGCACCGACGACGACGACCAGCTTGCGCGAGGTGAACAGCGACACTTTCCAGTACTTGTGGAACCACGGGCTCAGGTAGCCGCCCAGCACGCAGCCGATATCGGCGGCCAGGAAGGGCAGCCAGGCGAACATGGCGATTTCCTTGATGTTCATGTGGCGCTCGGTGGCCATGTACAGGGGTATCCAGGCATTGAAGGTTTGCCAGGCCGGTTCGGACAGGAAGCGCGGGATGGCGATGGCCCAGAAATTGCGGCTGCGGACGATCTGGTGCCAGCGCGCCTTGGGCGCCTTGTCGCTGTGATGCGTCGCTTCCTGGCCTTCCAGGATGAAGTCGCGCTCCTGCTCCGACAGCAGTTTCTGGTCGCGCGGATGCTTGTAGAAGGCCAGCCACAGGCCCGTCCAGACGATGCCGATGGCGCCGACGATGACGAAGGACATTTGCCAGCTGCCGTGCAGGATGGTCCACACCACCAGCGGCGGCGCGCACAGGGCGCCGATCGAGGAGCCGATGTTGAACCAGCCGATGGCGATCGAACGCTCCTTGGCGGGGAACCACTCGGTGGTCGCTTTCACGCCGGCGGGAATGCCGGCCGCCTCGGTCAGGCCCAGCATGCCGCGGAACAGCGCCATGCTTTGCCAGCCCGTCGCCATGGCCGCGCAGGCGCAGGCCACCGACCAGGCCAGCGCAAAGACGGCGAAGCCAAGCTTGGTGCCGATGGCATCGATGACATAGCCGGCGATGGGCTGCATCAGCGCGTAGCACACCTGCCACGCCACCACGATGTACGAGTATTCCTGCGTGGTGATATTGAGCTCGCTCATCATCGTGGGCGCCGCCACCGACAAGGTATTGCGCGCCAGGTAATTGACGATCAGGCCAGCCGTGACCAGACCGACCATCCACCAGCGCATGCCGCGTATTTTAGTCATGTTGTCTCCCTCTATCCATCCAAGGCGGCGCAGCTGCGCCGCCACTTTTTGGACCGTTCAGCCTTCCTGGGGAAGTGCCTTCGGTCTCGGTTCTTATGGGTACTGCGGTACTGCGGTGTTGCTGTGTTGCTGTTGCGGTGCGGCCGTCCTACACGGCCTGCAGGGCGCCGAGCATGCCCTGTGACGCGATGTCCTGCAAGGCCGCAGCCACGGCGGGGGCCAGGCCGGGCACCGCGTTCATATCGCGGCCCCACACTCTTTCCTGCGCCAGCCAGCCCTGCGCCAGCTCTGGCAGGGTCAGGCGGCCGGCGTCGGCATCGGCCCAGCCCTGGCTGAACCACGCCAAGCTGGCCGCGTCGTCGGACAGGGCGATGACGTCGCCTCGGTACAGGCGCATGGTGGCGGCCAGCGCCAGCACCAGGCGCTGCGGCAGGCGGCCGTGCAGTTCCACGTAGCGCAGCAGCTGCGGCGCGATGCGCGCGGCGAACTTGCTCCAGCTGTTCAGGGCGATGGACGCCAGGCGGTGCTGGATATACGGATTGCGGAAGCGCAGCAGCACGTCGCGCGCGAACTGCTGCAGTTCGTCCTGCGGCAGGGGCAGCGCGGGGATGATTTCCTGCGCCAGGGTGTCGGCCAGCCAGGCGCCCACTTGCGCGTCGTTGACGGCGTCGCCCACGGTTTCCAGGCCGGCCAGCAGGGCCACGGGCACCAGCGCCGTATGGCCGCCGTTGAGGATGCCCACCTTGCGCTTCTTGTAGGGCGTGATGTCGTCGACCAGCAGGATGTTCAGGTCCGCGCCCGCCAGCTTCAATTCATCGGCCAGCGATGCGGGGCCTTCGATGACGAACAGGTAGTAGTATTCGGCGGCCACGAGGAACTGGTCTTGATAGCCGAGTTGCGCCTCGATGGCGGCGGCGTCTTGCGGGTAGCCGGTGACGATGCGGTCGACCAGCGTGGAGCAAAAGACGCAGGCGTTGTCGACCCAGTCGGCAAATCCCGCGTCGAGCTGCCACAGGCGGGCGAAGTGCAGCACGGCCGCCTTCAGGGCCGGGCCATTCTGTTCGATCAGTTCGCACGGCAGCAGCACCACGCCTTTTGTACGGTCGCCTTCAAAATACGCGTAGCGGTCGAACAGCAGGCGCGCCAGCTTGGCGGGAAAGCTTGACGGCGGCGCGGCGTCGAAGGCATCGCTGTCGTTGGTGGCGATGCCTGCCTCGGTGGTGTTCGAAACGATGAAGCGCAGCTCCGGCAGGCTGGCCAGCGCCAGGTAGTCGCCGTACATGCTGGCGGGATCGATTTCGCGCTGCACGCAGGAGATGGTGCGCACAGTGCTGACGGGCTGGCCCGCTTCGTCGAGGCCGCGCACGACCGTGGTAAACAGGCCGTCCTGCACGTCGAGCAGGGGCGAGGCGCTGCCGCCGCGCGGACGCACCACCACCACGCCCGCGTTCAGGCCGCTGCGTTCGTTGAGCAGGTCGATCTGCCAGTCAAAAAAGCCGCGCATGAAATTGCCCTGGCCGAATTGCAGGATCTTGACCGGCAGGTCGAACGGTGTACTACGGCGCAATGCTTGCATGGGAATCTCGTTCACAGTGAAATGTCGCGTTTCCAGAAGATGAAGTCGTATTGCTGCAGGCGGTCGGCCTTGGCCTGGTACTGGCCGCCGGCGGTGGCCACCACCATGTCGAACAGGCCGTTGGCCACGTCCGGTAAAGGCGTGCCGTCGATTACTGGCCCGCAGTCATAGTCGATCAGGTCCGACAGTTTTTTCGCCACCCGCGTGTTGCTGGAGATTTTCAGCACCGGCACGATCGGGTTGCCCGTCGGCGTGCCCAGGCCCGTGGAAAACAGCACCACGTTGGCGCCCGAGGCCACGATGCCCGTCACCGATTCGACGTCGCCGCCCGGCGTGCACAGCAGCGACAGGCCCGGTTTCGGACTCTGCTCGCCGTAATCGAGCACGCAGACGATGGGCGAGGTGCCGCCCTTCTTCGCCGCGCCGGCCGATTTCATGGCGTCCGTGATCAGGCCGTCGCGGATATTGCCGGGGCTGGGGTTGTCGGCGAAATGCGTGCCGACGGCTTCGGCGCGCGCCTCGAAATCGCGCATCAGGCCCAGGAAACGGCGCTTGTCGTCGTCGTTCTCGCAGCGCTCGATCAGGTTCGCCTCGACGCCGCACAGTTCCGGGAATTCGGCCAGGATGGACGAGCCGCCGACGGCCACCACCATGTCCGACACCAGGCCCATGGCCGGGTTGGCGGAGATGCCGGAAAAGCCGTCCGAGCCGCCGCACTTGACGCCAATTTTGAGGTGCGACAGCGGCACCGGCTGGCGCCGCACCTTGTTCGCTTCCTTCAATTGCGCCAGCGTGTCCGTCAGCACGGCCTTCATCATGGCCTCTTCGCTATCCCATTTCTGCTGTTCGTAGATCAGGCAGGGCTTGTCGAAGTGCGGATTCTGTTTCGCCAGCGCGTCCTGGAACATGGCGATCTGCGCGTTCTGGCAACCGAGGCTGAAGACGGTGATGCCGGCCACGTTCGGATGGTCGGCGTAGGCGGAGAGAATCTTGCACAGCGAGCGCGCATCGGCGCGCGTGCCGCCGCAGCCGCCGTTGTGCGTGATGATGCGCACGCCGTCGAGGTTCGGGAACGGACGCACGACGGGTTTCGGCGCTTCCATGTCCTCGCCCAGCAGCGACAAAGTGAACGAGGCCAGGTCGTTGCGCGTGTAGCCGAGCGGCGCTTCGAGCGCATTGCGCAGGTGCTCGACGTTGCGGTTTTCGCAGAAGACGAGCGGGAAGATCAGCCAGTAATTGGCCGTGCCCACCCTGCCGTCGGCGCGCACCACGCCGGGGAAGGTGGCGCCGTCCAAGCGCGTCACGTCGGGCGGCGTCCAGCTGTATGGCGCCTGCGGCGCGAGTTCCACTTCGGCCGCGTAATGCTGCAGGTTTTCCGTGGTGACGGCTTCGCCGCGGCGGATATCCACCGTGGCCTTGCCGACGGGGACGCCGTACAGGCGCAGGATGTCGCCGGCCGCGAAGGCGCGGCGGGCCAGCTTGTGCTTGGTCTTCACGGCACTGCTGATCAGGATGGACTCGCCCTCCCAGTTCACCACTTCGCCGGCGGCCAGATCGGACAGGGCGACCAGCATGTCGTCTTCTGGATGGATACACAACACTTTTTGCATGACTAATTCCTGGCGGCGGCTAAGGGCTTACAGCTGAAAATACTTCTGCGCGTTTTCGTAGCAGATGCCGCGCACGATGGTCGACAGCGCCGCGAAATCGTTCGGGTATTCGCCGCCGTGCACCCATTCGCCGATCTGGCGGCACACCAGGCGGCGGAAATAGTCGTGGCGCGGGTACGAGGCGAAGCTGCGCGAATCGGTCACCATGCCGACGAACACGCCCAGCACGCTGTGATTGCCGAAGCCGACCAGCTGCTGCAGATTGCCTTCCTTGTGGTCGTTGAACCACCAGGCCGGACCGAATTGCAGCTTGCCCGCCACCGTGCCGTCCTGGAAATTGCCCACCATGGTCGACAGCACTTCGTTCATGTTCGGGTTCAGGCAGAACAGCATCGTCTTGGGCAGGCGGTCGTCCAGGTCCAGCGCGTTGAGCAGGGACGCCAGGCCGGCGCTGCAACGCATGTCCGAGATCGAGTCGTAGCCCGTGTCCGGCCCCAGCAAGCCGCGCATGCGGTCATTGTTGTTGCGCTGCGCGCCGATGTGCAGGCACATGGTCCAGCCGTAGTTCGCATACACGCGGCCGATCGCTTCGAGCAGGCCGCGCAGGTACAAGCCGTTTTCCACGTCGTTGAGCAAGGTGCCTTGCAGGCGCTTGGCGAACAGCGCTTCGAGTTCCTCGGCGCTGGCCGCCTGCACGGGCAGGGTCACGTCGACGGCGTGGTCGGAGATGCGCGCACCGCGCGAGTGGAAAAATTCCACGCGCACGGCCAGCGCGGCGATCAGCGAGGCAAACGAGGTGACGGGCACGCACGAGACGTCGCCCAGGCGCTGCAGGTACTCGGGGAAGCGCGGCTGGTTGATGCGCATGGCCTTGTCCGGACGGTAGGCGGGCAGCACGCGCGTCTTCAGGCCGGAGGCGGCGATTTGCGCATGCTGCAGCAGGTCGTCGGCCGGATCATCGGTGGTGCAGGCGATTTCCACGCCCGCCTGTTCCAGCAGCGACCAGGTATCCATGGTGGCCAGCATGGCGTTGGCCTGCTCCCAGATGGCGTCCGCATTCGCTTCGTTGATCAGCAGGTCGATATTGAAGATGCGGCGCAGCTCCAGGTGGCTCCAGTGGTGGATCGGATTGCCGATGGCCAGTGGCAGCACCTTGCAAAAGGCGCGGAATTTTTCCTGGTCCGAGCGCTCGCCCGTGATGAATTCCTCGGCCACGCCGGCCGTGCGCATCAAGCGCCATTTGTAGTGGTCGCCGGCCAGCCACAGCTCGGCGATGTTGCGGAAAGTCTTGCGGCTGGCGATCTCGCCCTGCTGCAAATGCGAGTGGTAATCGATGATCGGCAGGTCGGCCGCCACTTCGTGGTACAGCTTGCGGGCCGTCTCGGTGGTGAGAAGAAAATCCTGATTCATGAACTCGGTCATCGTAGCCATCTCCTTGCTGCGCGCGACGGGCATCGCGCTATGTTTTGTCGTGGCACCAAACTGGCGCACTCTGATATATCAGGATATTAAATGTAATATATCAGTAAAGGCAAGCGCAAAAATCAAGTGAGGGCGTCGGATGGGCGTGGAAACAACAGGCGGCGGGCGGATCGTACGCGCGGCAGCGGGCGGCCGCCGGCAGGGTGCGCGCTGGGCTCAGCGCGCGCTGAGCCGGCGCCAGGCAGCGCAATGCGGGCGATGGCGAGCGCTATCGGGCCAGCGCCTGGCGCAGGACGCCCCACTGCGCGAGCTTGTCGACATACGGCCGGGTATAGGCTGGGCTGCTCGATGGCAAGTTAACGATCTGGTAGCGCGACGCCTGCTCGCCCAGCACCTTGATGCCCACCTTGGCGGCCGTGCCGCCATTGAAGGCGATGGCGCGGATGGCGGGAAAACGTGCCAGCAAGCCGGGCAGGTCGTTGTCGTCGCGGTTGCGGATATTGCTGTCGAGACTGCCTGCGCGGTGCGCCTGCGCCACCACGTCCCACAGGCCCACGCCATGCGCCAGCACGCTGGCCAGGCGCGCGTCGTACGGCAGGCCCGTCAATTCCACGCCCAGGATTTCGCCCAGCAGCCGCCAGAACTTGTTTTGCGGATGCGCATAGTACTGGCTGTGCGCCAGCGATTTTTCGCCGGGCAGGCTGCCCAGTATCAGCAGGCGCGTCTGCGCATCGACGACGGGATCGAAGCAGCGCTTGCGCGTGTCGGCCAGCGGCGCTGGCGTAGAAAGGGAAGAGCTCAAGGCGGATGTCCTGCGGTGTCGAAACAAGCCATTTTACCCGTGCCACGGCGGCAAACTGGCGACAAGCGGCCGGTGTAGAATTGCCGGATAACCATTCCGACAAGAGACGGCCCCATGCGCACCATCGATACCCTGCTGGCCCAGTATGGCGAAAGCCACCGCAACCCCGTCAATGAATGGGTGCACATCGTCTGTGTGCCGCTGATCGTTTTCAGCCTGCTGGGGCTGCTGTGGAGCCTGCACGCCAGCGTGGCGCTGCTCGGCAGTATTGTTGCCCTATACTACTATTACAGGCTGTCGCGTCCGTTTGCCATGGGCATGCTGGTGATGTTGGCCGTCATGCTTGGCCTGCTGCAGGCCATGCCGGCGCTGACCATCTTGCCCGTGTCGCTGGCCATCTTCGTGCTGGCATGGATAGGCCAGTTCATCGGCCACCAGATCGAAGGCAGGAAACCATCGTTCCTCGACGACCTGCGCTTTCTGCTGGTGGGGCCGCTATTCGTGCTGGGCTTCCTGTACCGCCGGCTGCGGCTGGCGTATTGAAACACTGGCGGTCACGAGCACCCGTAACAGATTTTTACTATTCGCAACTAGGTATCTCAAGCAAGTGTCCTTATGATAAGTAATAACTTTTTTTATGGCCGGTCGACGTAACCGGTACACCAATTTTTGTCCAAGGGAGTTCCACATGAAAGCACCAATAATTGCAGTGGCATTGCTGGCCACCTTGGCCGGCTGCGCCGTACAACCGAACTCGGCGAATGTCTACAATGCGCGCCAGGCGCAAAATGAACAATCGGTACGCATGGGTACCGTTGAATCCGTGCGCGAAGTGACCATCGACAAGGGCGAGACGGGCACAGGCGTACTGGCGGGCGCCGCCTTGGGCGGCGTGGCCGGTTCGGCCGTCGGCGGCGGCAAGGGCGCCATCGCGGCCAGCATCCTCGGCGCGGTCGCCGGCGGCATGGCCGGCCAGAGCATCGAAGCGAATGCCGCCAACAAGCGCGGCCTGGAAATCACCGTGCGCCTGGACAATGGCGACATGCGCGCCATCGTGCAAGATGCCGATGAACTGTTCCGTCCGGGCGAGCGCGTGCGCCTGCTGTCGGACGGCCGCAAGACCCGCGTCACACACTGATCGGCTTGCCGGCGCATGCGCTCAGCCGAATGCGCCGGCAGCGAGCCAGGCGGGAGGGTGCAGCCAGATGGCAATCACGGCGGTGACGATGACATACGCAATCACGCTGCATACTTTGAGCTGCAGTGAGGCGGACATGGCACGCTCCTTTGACGGTGCAATTCGACATGCATTTCGGAAAACAGTTACTTGATCATAAAGTAAATATTTTCATAAATTCAACATTCTCCAGAAGCACTGCGTTGGCTCAATGCCTGTGTGCATCTTCCGGCCCTCGTTGACAAGCTCGACCGGGACGCGCTATGCCCGTATACTTGCGCGATGTCCTCTCCCCTCCTGTTCATCATTGCCTGCCTGATCTGGGGCTCCACCTTCTGGGCCATCACCTTGCAACTGGGCGATGTCGCGCCCGCCGTTTCCGTGGTCTACCGTTTCGGCCTCGCCTCCGCCACCCTGTTTGCCTGGTGCGCGCTGCGCGGCGATACCCTGCGCCTGCCCTGGCGCGCACAACGATGGATGCTGCTGCAAGGCCTGGCCTCGTTCGCCCTCAGCTATGTGTGTACGTATAGTTCGGAGCAATACCTGGTCTCGGCCCTGGTCAGCGTGCTATTCGCGCTGATGGTGTTCTGGACGCCATTGCTCAACCGTATCGCTTTCGGCACGCCCATCACCTGGAGCACCTGCTGCGCCGCCCTGGTGGCCATCTGCGGCATCGTGCTGCTGTTTTACCAGTCCATCGGCGCGGCGCTGCAGGATATTCTGGGCGGCGGCAATGGACATTTCTTGCTGGGATTCATGCTGGCCCTGGTGGCCACCATGTCGAGCACGGTGGGCAACGCGCTCGTCATGAAAGTGCGCGAGCAGTCCGGCAACGTGATGCTGACCATGGCCTGGACCATGCTGTGGGGCACCCTGATGGTGGCCGCATGGGCCATCGCCACGGGCCAGTCCTGGCAGCTGCCCTCGCGCCCCAGCTACTGGATGGGATTACTGTACCTGGCCATTTTCGGCTCGGTGATCGCCTTCAGCGCGTATTTCACTTTAATCGCGCGCATCGGCACGCAAAAGACCGTGTATATCGGCGTCGTGACGCCCGTCATTTCCGTGCTGCTGTCGGTGCAGTTCGAACACTACCGGCCCGCCCCCATCGAGTGGCTGGGCATGGCGCTGTGCCTGTCCAGCGTGGCCTGGGCCCTGACGTCGGGCGCGCGCAAGACCAGCGCCATCGCTTCCCTTTCCAGTAATCAACCAACCAAGGCAACATGAATACGTCACCCTCCCTCGCCATCCGGCCCGCGACCGCCTCCGACGTGGCCGCCATCTTCGGCATGATCCACGAACTGGCCGTCTTTGAAAAACTCGAACACATGATGAGCGCCACGCAGCCCATGCTGCACGACAGCCTGTTCGGCCAGCAGCCCGTGTGCGAAGCGCTGGTGGGCGAGGAAGACGGCGTGGTCGTCACCTTCGCCCTGTTCTTCCACAACTTTTCCACCTTCCTGTGCCGCAAGGGTCTGTACCTGGAAGACCTGTATGTGAAGCAATCGGCGCGTGGCAAGGGCTATGGCAAGCAGATGCTCGTGGCGCTGGCGCAACTGGCCGTCGCACGCGATTGCGGCCGCTTCGAATGGTCGGTGCTGGATTGGAATGAGAACGCGATCAACTTCTACCAGGGCATGGGCGCGGACGTGATGCCGGACTGGCGCATCTGCCGGGTCACTGGTGATGCCTTGACGCAATTGTCGGCGGGAACACCGACACCCGCATAAACCGATTGCCCAAAAAAAATCCCCGCGGGCTAGCGGCACCGCGGGGTGAACCCATTGTCAAGTGGGAGGGGGAGAATGCAATCAACGGTTATCAATAT